>ENA-OBIO01000121-OBIO01000121.1-metagenomes-genome-assembly--contig:-NODE-121-length-48382-cov-29.0061_pt1 | contig 48382 bp, 43 predicted proteins | sample MGYA00153383_OBIO01 | MGnify analysis MGYA00153383 | reverse complement strand
AGAGTTTCCTTTGTCTCAGAACTGAGGAAGTTTTTAGTAGGCATTGACTTTTTCTGAAAATTATCATACCATACCATACAATATGCGTTTTAGATGCTGAACAGCTTAGCGCTTTCGGTATTCCCACCAATATCCCGATTAATTATGTCGATCCGATCGCTGCCACCCTAGGACAACAACCGGGTGGTAAAGCTGTATTAACGGCGATGCTGGTAGCCCAAAACTCGATCACTCAAACAGCGGGATTAATTGAAGGTGCCAGTAATCTGAGTATGGGTGATGCTGTCAAGCAAATAATTAGCACGATCGCCGATCGCATCCTCACCGGAGAAACGTTAGATTTAACCAAACCCGAACAAGTGGCCGCTTTAATCGGCAAGGTGGGCGATCGAGTAAAGGCGATCGATCCTAATTTTAACGCGCAAGAGATATCAGTGGCGGCACCAGCACTAGCCCAGGTAATTACAGCATCCAATCAACGGATTGTTAGTGCGATCGCAACTAATACCGATCTGACACAACTGCAAAAACAAGTAGCAGTAGTCCAAAAAGTTGCTTTAGGTGCAACTACTGAAGACTTTAAAGCATTTGGTGCCGGTCAAAAAACCCTCGATTCTCTAGTTGCAGAAAACACGGGTGCGGCGTTAGATGAACAAATTTTGACTGCTAATACCCCTCTAACTCCAACTTCCATAACAATTGCAATGCCAAAACCATCGGTATCAAGTAACAACGTGCGATCGGGCTTACCAGAAAACACCCGATTAGGAGATGTTTACCTGCTAACAGATGGCAACGATACCAGCTTCCCAGCAGCAGCATTAGGCTTAAGCGTATTTGCCCTTTCCGGCAACGATTTTTTAACCGGATTAGACTTCCCAAACACCTATTTTGGGAATCAAGGAGAAGATACTTTACTAGGTGAAGGAGGTAACGACGAACTAATTGGCGGCAAAGGTTCAGATTCGCTTGTGGGCGGTATTGGCAACGATTTTCTTAGCGGGAATAATGATAACGATATCCTGCTAGGTGGTGATGGCGATGATACCCTGCGCGGTGGTAAGCAAGATGATATCTTATCAGGCGGTGCGGGTAACGATCTCCTGAATGGCGATTCCGGTTTGGATATCCTCACAGGTGGCGCAGGAAATGATATCTTTATATTGCAAGATACGGCTACGGAACTATCTCAAGCCGATCTGATTACTGACTTCACTTCGGAGGATAAAATCAAGTTGATTGATGTAACTTTCAGTCAACTAACTTTTGAATCGGTTAGTGTGATTTTAGATAGTGCAACTGCTGTATTATCAACGGGGATCAAATCTGGGAATGACTACTTAGGAGTGGTTTATAATGTGAAGCCAACGGCTCTTAATAGTAGCTCTTTCTTGTAAGATTGGTGGGGAATTCATATTACCCACAGTCGGGACACGGCAGTAGAGAAGAAGGAGACGGCAGTGCCGTGTCCCTACAGCAGATTAATTGTAGGGAGACGGCAGTGCCGTCTCCTCATTTCAGCTAATAATTCCGAATTTTAATGGTTATTCATACTTCCGGCCGCGCCACTGAGTCGGCTGATTCAACGCAGAAATGAGAATTCGCAAAAACGCTAAAGGATCTGCCAAAGGAGAAAGCCAAAACAGCCATTTACCCGATGCGTTTGTCCGATCGTACGAAGGGGCGATCGCAAAACACAAAGCCGATCGCACCGCCACCAAAAATACATTCAATCCCAACAGCAAACCGTAGGGAAACACCGCCACAGGCGATAGCAAACCAAACAGCAAATAGCCCAAGACGATCGGCACCGGCAAACCTTGAACTGCCAACAACAGCCACAAATCGCCCCAAATTTGAGCGCGAGAAGCAGCATCTTTCAAATCGAGCGATCGACCCCATTCGTTCCAAGTCTCGATCGCCCCCTCATACATCCGCACCTGCAACACCTTAGCCCCGTCCAAAAACCCCACCTTAAAGCCCTTAGCAGCAGCATAGCGGGCCAGAGTCACATCATCGCAAAAAGAACCCCTCGCGACTTCATAGCCCCCTAACGCCACCAAAACCTCGCGCCGACACAAGAAACACTGACCGTTCGCCATCACCAATTCCGGCACATCTCCACCAGTCCCCGTCGGCCCGAACCGATAAACTAAAGTCATCAACAGCGCCGGTTGCAGCCAAAATTCCCCTGGATACTTGAGGATAAACTGCGGCGATAGGGAAATCAAATCGTAATTTCCAGCCGCCGCCGTCTTCAGCAAACTCGCAATCAAACCCGGATGCGGCACTGTATCGGCATCGATGCCCAAAATCCACTCGCACTTTTCGGAACTTGCCAAAAACCCCGTATTCAGCGCCCAGGGACGGCCCACCCAGCCCGTCGGTAACGGATCGTCGTTAATTACCCGAAACCGGGGGTCTTTTTCGGCTGCGGCTTTGACTAAATCTGCGGTTCCATCTACGGAATAGCTATCAACGACAATCACTTCTCGGAGTTCGTAACTTTGGCGGCTCAATCCTTCCAAACAAGGCGAAAGTCGATCGACCTCGTTCAAAGTTGGGACAACGACTGTACAAGCACCAATTAAATCCAGTGTCGGCGATTCTGGTTCTAGGGGCGGGATGCGCGATGGGCCTTTGATCAAGCGCGACAGGAGAATGGCGGCGGCGGGTAATTGCAGCAGCAGAATGGCTGTGCAGATGATATTTATCAAGAGGTTAGGGGCGATCAATTTAAAATAAGAAGTCTGATAAGTTTTTAACTGCAAACATATTACAGGAATTGCGCGCGCGAAGTCTAACCATCAAGAGACTGCACGTGTCGTTTCCCTACAATGAATCGTGGCGGGTAGGGAAACGGCATTGCCGTCTCCTCAGTCGGATTTCGGTGCAAAACCGGAATTGCTCTAACAGCGATCGCATCTGAAAAACCCGGCTTCTTGTAGAAACCGGGTTTTAAAATTAGCTCAAAATTTTGTGTAAATTTTCGCCAAATCAGCCGCGATTGCTCACCAGCGGCTTACTTGCGCAAAACGCCCACTGGCTGAGGTGGCATTTCAGCCTTGAGAACAGATGTATCCAAAGATGGAATTGTTTCTGTTAGTTCATCTACTGCGGGTTTCGCGATCCAGCATAGGACGATCGCCGGAACTACACCCAGAAGCACAGCTAGCGATGTTGGGAACCAGAATCGAGAATCCAAGGAAGTTACAGTGATAATTGCTCCGAAAGCAAAATTTACCAAATAAACAATTAAAGGCAAACCCAATTCCGATCGATCTAATTTAATCGAGCTTTTTCTCCAGAATAGAACTGCTACGGACATAAACACAGCGCCAGTGCCCATCCAGCCCGCCAAATTGCGGTAAGGCATCCCGAAGAAAGCTCCAAGTTCCTCAAACTCCCAAAAAGGCATAGAAGTTTGACTCATTGCTGGATCTAGTACAAAATCCCAAGCTGTCAGCAGCAAAGCACCAAGGGCGATCGCCCCAATTTCGCGCACCCAGTTGAGTTTGCCTTTACCACCAGCGAGCCCAGCGCGAGCAATTATGTATGAAACCAGTCCCAAATAAAACCACGACAACGGAATTGTAAAGGGGACTAGCCCTGCAATTTTGTAACCCAAACCGCTCAAATAGTGGTAGTGGCCGAAGGGAAAACCGGTACTTGTTCCCAGCAACTCGCTACCCAAGGACAAAAACACAGAAGGCAGCAAAAATGCCAGAGTTGGGCCCGTACCCAACGTCCGAAAGGCATAGAGAGCAACCGCTGCTGCACCAAAAATGATATAAACTACTCCACCCCCAGCCATCCCAAATTGGAATAGAGTTTGTCCAGCAGGTGGCAAACTCATCACCAGTTCGGGACGGGGTAAAATCAGCAGCAACCCTGCCAATCCAAAAGCCATTGATAAGACGTGGGCTATCAGGCAAAAGCGCTCAGCAATCAAAAGTTGCTTCATGGGACTCCTCGAAAAATATTAGATGCGGAAAGCACTGTTTAACAGTTTACAATTTTTAACAAAAAATCAAGCATTTAAGTCAATTGACAGTTGACAGTTGGCTGTTGGCTGTTGACGGTTGACGGTTGTCTGCCGGGCTGATGCCCGATGCCCAATTCCCAATTCCCGATGCCCAATTCCCAATTCCCAATTCCCAATTCCCAATTCCTCATTCCCGATTCCCGACGCCCATTTTAGATTATTGCCAATTTCCCACGAGCACGAAAGGCGCCCAGAAATAGGGATTTTGATAATCTCGGTTTCGCAGCAGGGTTAATTGAGCGTTACGCAGGGCTTCAGCTTTGGTGCTTTTAGCAGCCAACTGCCGGTAAAACTCAGTCATAAAGATAGCCGTAGATTCGTCGTTGACTTGCCACAGGGTTGCGGCGGTGCTGCGTGCACCCGATCGAATTGCCGCCCCTGCCAAACCCAAAGCGGCGCGACTATCGCCCGAAGCAGTTTCGCAAGCACTCAACACCAAAAGCTCGATCGGCTGTTGGTTTTCTCCAGTACGAACTCGCAGCAGTCGATCGAACTCCTTGACATTCACTTTTTCGTCCCAAGTCACAATAAAAGTATCCGCCGCATTCGAGCTAAATTGACCGTGAGTTGCCAAATGGACGATCGGGTAAGACAAAGCTTTAAGTCGATCGTGCAACCGCCCGCTGACAAACTCTTGATTCAGCAGCCCACTCCCCGGCATCTGAGCAGCAATTTGCTGAACTTCCTGAGTCACCCCCGGCAAAGCCGGGAAGCCTTGACGCGCTTCGGAGAGGGCAGCAGTGAACACTTTTAACTTGACTTGGCTCAGCGGTTTCGGTGCCAGCAATTGCAATCCAGGCGCCAAAGCAATATTGTATTTTTCTACCAAAAATTTTTCGCCATCGTGGAGTACAGCCATCGGCAAATTGCGCAAGTAACCATCCAGCACAAATACCAGAGTTTTAATTCCACTAGCGGCCAAATCTGCGTCTGCGGGGCGGATTAACCAGTCGTAAACCAGTTGAACGGATACCCTCCTTTCCCGAGGAAAAGCAGCGGGCCGGATCGCATTTTTGGCTTGTTTGAAAGCCTTTTCTAACTCGGCTTGAGACCTCTTAGTAGTGTAGCGGCGCAGAGGTTTGCCGGGAATTGATAAAATCACTTCCAAACGATCGCTCAAAATAATCGGATAAATCACCGCCGCTGTAGGATCTATTTCCTCGATCGACTGTGGTTTAGCATCAGCGCAAGCATCCCGAAAAAAGTTATCCAATTCCGCCAACTGCAAAGATTCCACCGTTTGGCGCGCCAGTTTCAATTTAGCTTGACTAGGAGATTCCTCTTGCAAAAGCAGCCCGACTAATTCCCGATAAACCGGTTCGGCACTTTCCCGAAACGAAAATTGCACTTCGGGATTGACTGTTACCAAATCGCCGCGCAGAGAAGACAGTACATTTACAGCTTGAGTATATTGGGCGATCGCCCCTTCTGTATTTCCCTGAGCTTTCCGAATCCGCCCGAGTTGCCAAAACAATTGATAGGCAATATCGGGAGATTGAAATGCCGGTGCTAAACTCAAAGCCTGATTTGTGAAAGTTTCCGCAGGCTGATACTGCTGCTGGATTTCCGATAGTTTGCCTTGGGCTGCCAGAATATAAGCTTGTATTCGTTTGTCGCCCAAACTATTTGCTGGTTCGAGAGCTTTTGAAAGCAATTTATCGATATCGTTTAAACTCAAAGTTTTCGCAGGCGATTTAGCTAATTTTATCAAGCTTTGAGCTAGATTAATTTGAGCATAAAGTCCCGCGCGGCTAGACCCAAATTGAGCAACTTGAGGTTCGATCGAACGCCACAAAACCTGTGCCTCAGACCAATTTTTGCGATCGACCAAAAGACTCAATTGGTTTAACTTCGCTTGCATCCCTAGGGTTGATGCCCGCGCGCTCATCCCTGACGATCGCACATAATACTCTAGAGCCGATCGCTCCAACTGTGTCCGCTGTTGAACATTCAAACCCGGTTTATTACTTTTAGCCCGCGCCGTATTCCCCAGATTCAGATAAATTCCAGCTTCCTCTTGTTTAACACCCAATTTTTGGGCAGATTCCAGTCCCGCCAACAGCAAATCTTCAGAACGTTCGAGTTGACCCAAAACCCGAAACACCCGACCTAAAGCATGAATTCCCCGAACTGTTTCCAGGGAAATCGACCCATTTTTCAAACTTTCTAAATCGACAGTCGAAACTTCACAAGTTTTGTTTTCCAGCTTGAAGGAAGCTAACAGAATTTTGCAAGCTCTCGGGTAAAGTCCGAGAGTTTCCCAAGCCCGACTGAGATTGATTTGAACTTGCAAAAGTTGATTTTTGCGATCGAGTTGCTCGAATATTTTAGCGCTTAACTCCAAATTGTCGATCGCCTCTTGAGTCCGCCCCCGTTCCAGTTGCAACTGTCCTTGAATGTTGAGAGTTTCAGCCAAAATCCGCTGCTGTTCGGGAGTTTGGGACACTTTTCGCACAGCCGCCAAACTCGAATTCACAGCTTGTTCTGCTTGTTCCCAAAGCGCCAACTGCCCGTAGGTTGCAGCTAAATTGCTCAATGCCGTGGCGCGATCGAGATTTTCGCCTTTTACCTCAAACTGCGCCGCCGCTTGCTGCAACAGCGGTACAGCCTCCGAAAAACGTTCCGAAGAGTACAGAGTTCGAGCTTGTCGGACAAGCCCAATTCCATCTGTCGGCTGAACTTGAGCAATTGCGGCAGGAATCACAATTGTTAGCAAACAGGAAATTATCAATAACAGAATTGCTTGACGGAGCGATCGCATAAATTTCATATACAAAAGATGATATTACAACCGCCAACACACACACTAATTAACCGACATACATCTTCGGCGTTGCTGAATTCAGGTATGATTCACTCACTTAGGCAATCCCTGAAATTTAGTAGGGGCAATTCATGAATTGCCCTCTAAATTTCGGAGACAAATCATACTCCAAATCAGCAACCCCACATCTTATTCTTCATCTGCGTTCATCCGCGTTAATCCGCCTACATCTGCGGTTTAAAAAGACCTAATTTCAACGCGGCGGACAAACAGAATTTTGCCGAGGATTGCGAGAGTCAGCACCATTACCCGGATTATATCCAACAAGCGTCACATCCCCCTGAGAATTCACCACCCAACCTTGCGCCGGAACAACTTCCTCTTCCTTCGCTTGAGGGGGGTTGGGAGGGGTTCTTATTCCTTCTTCCTTCCCCCCTTGGGGGGGGTTGGGGGGCGTTCTTATTCCTTCCTCTTCTATCCACGAAAACGTCGATTCTGCGCTGCTGAGCGCATCGTTAGGACTTGGTGGCACTCCCCCACGACCCGTAACAGTAAACTCATTCTCTTGCCCTTCGATGCAGGGATTTGCAGCAATTAAGGCAGCCGGATTCACCACATTTTGTGGCAATTCCACCAATCCTTGAGCGGGATTCACACCAGAAGAACTAAATGTTACTGCGCCTTGCAAAGCTGGCCCAGCGCTTTGGGAAATGGCAGCGATGTCGCTGCTAGGAAGCAGAGATGTAGGACTTACTTGCAAAGCTGCAAATTGGGCATCTGTTAATCCCAAACTACCTCGGACTTGTTCGCGACTAACTGCTGTGAAACCAAAAACATTCGGGACATTGATATTCACGCGACCACCGGCGGCGCTGCGAGCATTAGCAGTAATATCGCTATTTTCATTGGGTAAGGTAGCCAGAATATCGCTGTTAATATTGATGTTGCCGCCTTCAGAAACACCGGCATCGGTAGTAATTCGGCTGTTGCGGCGCAATTGGATGTCTTGCGCTTGCAGGTTGATATTTGCTCCAGTACCGGATACAGTCGTGCCGTCAATCCTGGCTTTGTTGTCAAGGGCGATCGAACTTGCGACAATATTGATGTTACCAGCGCGCCCGGTTCCCGTAGCCTGCACCGTGATTGTAGCTCCATCTCTGACAATTAGTCGATCGCGCGCATTCAGATTCAACGAACCCGCATTTGCGGTAGCATTGGGATTGGTACCAAATGTCTTGCCAACCGAAGCATCAATTGTACTGACAAACAGACCGTTATTGCCGGTACCACTGACCTGGATGCGATCGGCATTAACAGTAATATTCCCCACATCTCCCGCCCCCAAAGAACTCGTAGAAACGATTCCCCCATCCCGCACAGTTAGGATTGGCGTATCAATCCGAATATCCCCGCCCCGACTCGAACTCAAAGTTCCAGAAGTCAGCGCACTAGCATTTTGAATTCCGCTAGTCAAAAGTTGAGAAATACCCGAAACTTCTACTGATTCACTAGCCCTAACAGTTAAATTTCCAGCAGGCCCGCCCTCCTGAGAAAACAAAAAGCTGCCTATTAAAACACCAGTTCCTAATGTAAACGCAGAACCTCCAGAAAGAGTCAATCGCTTCGTATCAACATTAATATTCCCCGCCCTTCCGCTAGAACCAATACTTAGCGTGCTAATCCCAGTTGACACAACTGTTCTCGGGCCAGCGTTAGACAATTCTACCGATTCAGCAGCTTTAATGTTGACATTTCCCGACGCTCCGCTGCTGTAGCTTGTCGTACCCAAAAGAGAACCATCGCGCATAATTAATCTCGCGACATCAACAGTAATACTTCCTCCCGCACCGGTACTTTCTTTGGCTGTCCCGTTGTTAATCCCCGAACCCACCATTTCAAGAGTATTGGCGCGAATGATTAAATCTCCGCCCTTTCCAGCACCAAAAGTGATGCCGCTACCTACTACCCCATTGTTGAGGAGCAGGCGGTTGGTGTCGATCGTAATACTCCCACCCGAACCAGCACCAGCACTAGCATTAAACAGCACAAATAGCGGGTCAAACGGGTCTGTAGTTCCCGATACTAGATACTTAATTACAACTTGTTGATAGCCCTCAACTCCCAACCCGCTCATTTCTACTGAATCAGTAGCTCGGAAATTCATATTACCTCCTGCGCCATCTCCCAGAGTCAGGGTAGAAAATTGGGTGCCGTTTTGGACTCGCAAATTTTGCGCACTGATATCGATACCTCTACCATCAATATTTCCCAGTGTCAGCGCATAAATTCGCGCACCGCTGAGGGCGACATTTCCACCTTTGATCTCTACTCTGCCACCACCGATTCCACTCGTGTTGATCAGTGTTCCGCCGGATATTTGAATATTGCCGAAGTTCCGAATATTGCCATAATTTAAAGTTAAACTTCCCGGCCCAGCAACAGCAGGAGTTAGTGCAAAATTAACTAAACCGGGACTGGCGGTGCTACCGAGTAAAATTTGTCCGCCGCTGGCGGTTAAATTGCCGCCTGGGATTTGGATGTCGCCGCCAATCAGTGCTAAAGTTTGACCGGGATCTACTCCTAAACCAACTCGATCGCCGATCGGGATTGGCACAGGAGAAGCTGGGAGATTTACTTTCCCTAAAGCGGTGGAACGGTTGACAATTGCACCGGGATTATCTCGAAATCTTAAACCAGTGGGAATATTAACTGTTAACAACGGAGATGTTTGTGGATTGGTGCTGCTAAATTCAAAACCGTTATTAAACACAATACTGTCAGCAGTGGAACCGATAAACGAACCGCGCAAATCTAACCGAGCGTTCGGGCCGAAGACAATCCCTTTCGGGTTAATTAAAAATAAATTGGCGTTTCCTTGTACTCCTAATGTTCCTAGAATATTTGAGGATTGGCCGCCGGTGACGCGGGTAAAAATGTTAGCAATTCCGCTGGGATTTTCAAAATAAGCTCCTCGCCCTTCACCGATGTTGAATTCGCGGAAACTGTGAAACAAGCTAGAGCCGCGAGTTGCACCTCCTGAAATGCGATCGCCCGGCAAGTTGTTGATAGTATCGGAAACTGCGCGCGAACTTTCCGGGCCCAAGGTATTATCGGGGATGATTTGGGCGATCGCGCCTGCGGGAAAAAGGCCCAAATAACAGCTCAAAAGTAAAAGGTAAATCGCTCCTGAAATATAGCGTTTTTCAGGGTAGGGAGACGGCACTGCCGTGTCCCTACTGTATCTCGCGTAGGGAGACGGCACTGCCGTGTCCCTACTGTATTTCAGATTGAAAACTGCTGTATAGTATTTGTCTCGGTCTTTTGGTTCGTTAATTTTGAATAATTGCCAGAAGTAGAGATATTGTTCAAGCATAATTAACCTTTTGTTAGCTGACAAAAGCGGTAAATTTTAAAGCATAAGCTATTTTCCGGTCATCGGGGCCCACAAAGCGAAAAAGGATGCTTCGCGCGATCGGGAAATTGACCCGCCACTTCAGAAGCCACAAGCGTAACTTCTCCTTTCGCATTCACCACCCAACCGCGAGCCGGAACAACTTCCGCAGCCGGAATTTCCGCTTTTGGTGAACTTTCCCAATCTTCGCTTCTTCTTTTCCCCCTTGGGGGGGGCTGGGGGGAATTCCCTCTTCCTTCAGAAAACTCGACCCACGGAAACGGCGTTTCTGCGGTGCCGAGAGAGTCATTGGGACTAGCTGGCAATCCTCCCCGACCAGTGACAGTAAATGCGCTCTCGGCCGGCATTTCCTCGGTTAAAAGTTGTGGTGAACAGCCCGGAGGCGTTGATTTCTACTGATTCGGAGGCTCTAATTGTGACATTGCCGCCGTCTCCGGTACTGAGTGCGGGGTTGGCTATTACCGCTCCGTCTCGGAGGCTTAACTGTTTGGTGTCGATGGTGATATCTCCGGCTCTACCGGCACCGACGGTGCCAGTAATTATGTTGCTTTCGCGGGAGGCGACATCTGGCGGCTTTTGTGCAGCAGCAGGATCGAGAACCAGTCGCCGAAAGTTCTGAAATCCGATTCCCCTGAGTTCTACATTCTCGGCGGCTCGGACATTGATATTGCCCCCAGCTCCGCTACCGCTAGTGCTGGAGCCGACAAAGGCTTGGTCTAAAAGGCTGAAGCGTACTGCTTCAATATTGATGCCGCGGCCGTCAATGTTTCCCAAGGTATCGGATACTAAGCTCGATCGATCGCGCAAAGTGACGTTTCCGGCTTTAAGTGCGATCGCGCCCCCACCAAGCCCGCTGGCTGTCACCGCCGATAAACCTGATAATTCAATGTTGCCAAAATTGGCAACATTTGTATAATCTAAACCTAATCCTGCGGGCGTGATGTTGAAGCTTACTAAACCCGGACTTGCCACGCTCCCTAATTGAATGTTGCCACTAAAAGCGCTGGCAAAACCATTGTTAAAGATTAAATCTCCTCCTACCAGTGCTAAGGTTTGACCGGGAGGAACTGCTAAACCGACGGGTATTTCTGTGTCTTGAATGTTTTGAGTAACTCTCGAAGCGTTGACAATTGTACCGGGATTCTCTCTAAACCTTAAACCCGCAGGAATATTAATTGCTAGCAGCGGTACTGGATTGGGATTAGCAGCACTAAATTCAAAACCGTTATTAAAAAGAACACCCGAAGCAGTGGAAGCGACAAACGAACCGCGCAAATCTAACCGCGCATTGGGGCCGAATACAATTCCTTTCGGGTTGATTAAAAATAAGTTGGCGTTTCCCTGTACTCCTAATGTTCCTAAAATATTGGAGGAGTTGCCGCCAGTGACGCGGGTGAAAATATTGACAACACTATTGGGATTGACAAAATAGGCTCCACGCCCTTCACCGATGTTGAATTCGCGGAAACTGTGAAACAAGCTAGAGCCGCGAGTTGCACCTCCTGAAATGCGATCGCCCGGCAAGTTGTTGATAGTATCGGGCACTGCGCGCGAACTTTCCGCGCCCAAGCTATTATCGGGGATGATTTGGGCGATCGCGCTTGCAGGAAATAGCAACAGGAAGGCAAACAGTAGGGAGTAATGTAAGCGAGGCATAAAAAAACTCTTTTAAGGATAAAGTTGATCTGTGTAAGCTCATCTCGTTTCTCTAAAGGTTTTGCATTTGGCTGCTAATCACAATTAGCTCTACAGTGATTTCTAGTTCGGGAAAAGTTTTAGAGATAATGCGCTCACTACCTCTAAAACTTTCAACTAAATAACTGCCATTTTCCAAAGAGTAAACGAAAACTGTGGGAATTTTGGGATTGCCTAGATAAGCCCTAGACGCGATCGCTAAATAGTCCACAATCCAATACTCACAAATGCCAAGCCGTTGATACTCATCTAACTTATCAACATAGTCATCTTCCCAGTTAGTTGAGGTAACTTCTACTGCTAATTGTATAGGTTCGGTAAGGGCTCCGTAGCTGCGGACATTGCTATTCCATACTGATGCCTTGACCACGCCGACATCAGGATTTCTGCCTTGCTCTTGCCCGCTCGCTGTTACAGTTCTGAAAACTATATCTTTGTCAACGATATAGTCAAGTTCCAAGCGATCGCTTTCTCTGTCGAAAGACTTAACAAGAAATCGTGCCACATTTTTATGAGCTCTGGTTGCTTCCACTTTGACAATCTCTCCATTTACAAGTTCGTAGATGCCCGATCCGTCGGGGTACTTTTCGAGAAAATCTGCAAATGTTAGTTTAGTTTTTGTCTGAACCATAAGACAAGCCCTCTTGTGTTAACTAGGTTAGGATTTATATCGTTTCCGGTTCCATCATAATTATATATTTAGATCGTATCAGTGCGATCGCGATCCAAGTAGCGATCGAGACCGCCACTTAATAAAATTTGACCGTCAGCGCTAAAGATAACTGACAACCTTGCCAGATCCACAGCCATAGGCTAAGATTTTGGGCGTTGCTGATTTGGAGTATGATTTGCCTCCGAAATTTAGTAGGGGCAATTCATGAATTGCCCCTACTCTAAATTTCAGGGATTGCTATAGCGAGTGAATCATACCTAAATTCAGCAACGCTAGATTTTGCAAAGGTCGAGAACATAATGACGGCTGAGGAAATTTGTTTCTGTTTAAATATGTGTGCAGAATATGCGTCCAAATGTTGACTCTCAGAAGATAGAACGATTAATGCAAGTCTTGGGTAGAGAAGCTCAGGGTTCAGGCTGCATTTATTTTACGGGTGGTGCTAGTGCCCTACTGATTGGATGGCGGAGTTCCACAGTTGATATCGATATTCGTCTAGATCCAGAACCCCCAGGCATCTTTCAAGCGATCGCCAAAATCAAACAAGAATTGAACATTAATATTGAACTAGCTTCCCCACAGGATTTCTTACCTCCACTTCCGGGCTGGCGTGATAGGAGCATCTTTATTGGCAAATATGGTCAAATCTCGTTTTATCACTATGACTTTACAGCCCAAGCGCTCTCTAAACTATCCAGAGGATTTGACCGCGATCTTAAAGATGTTCAAGCCATGTACGAACAGAAATTATTTTCTTTAGAAAAACTACGTGATTGCTTTAAGACGATCGAATCTGAATTGATCCGATTTCCTTCTCTTAATCCCGAACTCCTGAGAAATAGGATCGAGCAATTTATTGAGCGTTGTGAAAGTACATCAGAGAGGAATCAATAATGGAGCTAAATGAATTGCCAGGATCGGAGTTAATCTTACCTGGATTGGAAGATATTCATCATGGCAGAAATAATACAATCGGGTCGCTATTAATCGCGATCGCATCTGTACGTTTAACGGAAGCAGGCTTGGATATTCCGAAGGAGCCTTTAGTATCAGAGCCAGAACTAGCCTTGTATGCCCATCTTCAGAACGAACGCGATGATGCTTATTATTACTACAATGCTTTACTAAATAGCCTAAACAGCTTTTGTGCTGCACTTGAGTCGAGAACATAATGACGATAATTCCAACTATGAACTACCGAAACCACATCACGATCGAAGCAAATAAACGCGGTGGTAAGCCTTGTGTACGTGGCTTGCGAATTACGGTTTATGAAGTGCTTGAGTACCTGGCTTCCGAAATGACCGAAGCAGAAATTCTCGACGATTTTCCCGATCTGACGCGAGAAGATTTAAAAGCCTGCATTGCTTATGCTGCTGACCGTGAGCGTCGGTTTATGACTGCGACCTTATCCGCATGAAATTACTTTAGAATAGGAAGGATTAATTAGGGAAACTCAAATGGCAATTAACACTTCTTTAGAGGAACGGCTTGCAGTAGTGGAAGCAGCGATCGCCCAGTTGCAGAACCAAATTGTAGCTTCTCAACCGACGAATTGGTTGCAACAAATTATAGGGTCTTTCAAAGATGAACCTGCCTTTGAGGAGCTACTTGCCTATGGACGAGCGATTCGCCAAGGGGATGAGTCTCTCCTGGAAGCTCAAGATGAGCTATGAAATATTTACTGGATACAGATCATCTGAGTATTCTTCAACGTCAAGTAGGAATAGATTTTAGCAACCTTTCGACGCGCATGGCTCAGTATCCGCTATCAGATTTTGCCGTATCGACTGTAACGTTTCATGAACAGATGCTTGGCTGTCACGCTTATATTAATCGTGCTCGTAACCCGGATGACGTAGTGAAAGGGTATACAATGATGGCGCGGCTCCTTAGTGACTTCAAAGTGTTGCCCCTTGTCTCATTCGATGCAGGTGCGGCTACAACATTTGATCGATTACAGTCACAACGGATTCAACTGGCAAAGATGGATGCTCGGATCGCGGCAATTGCAATGTTCCGTGGGTTGATTTTGTTAACCCGTAATCAGAGAGATTTTGGTAAAGTAACAGGGTTATCGATCCAAGATTGGACAGTTTAAAGCGTCAGTAGAAATAGTCGTCAATCCCGTTGCCTCTCGAATATTCATGCCTTCATACAGCCGATCGCCGAGGGTGTTAGATCGACAATATAATAAAGATAGCTTTTTTCAGTGCGACGGCCTAAGTGCTTGAGTCGAATCGTGCGGCGAACTCGATCGAGGAAAGGAGATTCTGATGGGGAGTAAGAAGGGGTTGACATACATCATCGATATGCGGTATTTTTAGACTATATACAGCATTGTACCGCAACTGCGATATAATTATAAGTTATCCCGCTTGAGTTACTTAGTGAAGGCATAGTTGGAGATTGGTTACTGAGTGTGTATATTGAATTTAAATTTTGTCTTATGATTTTTTATGGATAAGGTAAAAATTCTATTTTTGGCAGCAGATCCTAGCGATGCAGTTCGACTACGCTTAGGTCAAGAGTTGCGAGATATTCGTGAAAGTCTCAGCCGTTCTAAGCAGCGAGATAATTTTTTGTTGGAGTCCCGAGAATCTGTTCGTCCAAGAGATATAAGCCAAGCTATTTTTGATGTCGAGCCTCATGTAATACACTTCTCTGGGCATGGCATGAATACAGGAGAACTTTGTTTCGAGGATATTTCAGGAAAAATGCAACCTGTCCATCCTGATACACTCGCAAACTTATTTGAGCTAGTTGCTGAACAAGTCAACTGCGTAGTTCTCAATGCCTGCTATTCAGAAGCTCAGGCAAAAGCTATTGTTGAACATATTCCTTACGTAGTTGGTATGAATCAAGCTATAGGAGATAAAGCTGCGATAGCTTTTTCAGTTGGTTTCTATAAAGCTCTTGGAGCAGGTCGCTCATTCGAGGATGCCTTCAAATTTGCGCGTGTGGAAATTCAATTAGAAGGTGTCTGTGAACACACGATTCCTGTATTGCATAAAAAAAAACTACATCAGAGACTGACATAAAAAAAAATAAATATATAGTTGTTTTAAGCACTACAATTGATGAAGTTGACAAGCCTCTGATAGAGGCAATGGTTGCTCATTTGCGCCAGGTTTCAGGAGATACCTCGTTAACTATACAAAAAATAGAGCCTGGTAGCGTCAAGCTGATAATAGAAGGTTCCAACTTAGGGTTTAAACGCCTTAAAGAACTCTTTATGTCAGGGCAAATTTCTGACTTGTTGGATATCAATATCCAAGCTATTCAAAGAGATCAAGAGTTTGAAGAATTAGTTCGGCGTGTTTTAGAGACAGAAGCAGTAGATCTATTGGCTATTCTGAGAACTGCTGGATTTGATATTAGTGAAGACTTATGCGGTGTCAATCTCAGAGGAGCCAAATTAAGCGGTGCTGATCTAACCGCTAGTGACCTAAGCCTTACTAGTTTTACAGAAGCTGATTTAAGTAACAGCAAGTTAGCTGGCGTAAATCTGAGTAATGCTGATCTAAGTAATGCGAACTTACGTAATGCTGATCTGAGCAATGCGAACCTGAGCAATGCTAATTTGAGTCACGCCAACTTGAGCAATGCTAATTTGAGTCACGCCAACTTGACTAATGCAGATCTTAGTAATGCTTCTCTGCAAGAGTCAAATTTAAGCCGAGCCAATCTTACAGATGCTGACTTAAGCTTTTCCATATTGATCATGGCTAATATCTTTATGTCTTTATTACACAAGACTAACTTAGCTGATGCCGATCTAAGTAAAGCCAACTTGGGAGGAGCGAATATAAATGAAGCTTCATTAACTAGGGCAAACATGAGTGGGGCAAATCTCAGTGGGGCTAGTTTAGATAATACCAATTTAGAAGGTGCAAATTTAGAAGAAGCATACTTATTTTCTGCCAGTCTAATATCATCTAATCTTACGGGAGCAACATTAAAGAAAACTAATTTAACTCAAGCTTATTTACTTCTATCTAATCTTACTGATGCAGATTGCGAGGAAGCTAATTTCACAAGTGCATCATTAAAGACGACGCAATTAACTAGAGCTAATTTTGATAATGCCAGACTTACAGGTGCTCGTTTTGAAAATACTAGAGGTTTATCGACTGTAGCAAAGCGCTGGTTAATTCAGCAAGGTGCTATTGTTAAAGAGTTACCTGGAGATTCACCACCACCACCTCTATATTTACCTCCGTCTAAGTAAGCTATAGATACACAACCGCAATGCACCGGAACGCCTCAGTAGACCTCTTGCAAAATAATTTTGTGCTATTATGGAAAGTTTAGCCAATTTTATAATCTAGCAGGCTGGGCAAGTTTAAGGAGATGCCAATCAACCCAATAATTCAAAGTTTGACCTAAACTTGAGCAAACTTTTAAGGATAACACATATTTTTTTTGCAAGAGGTCTAGTATTGTCGGTTAGTTACAAAGGTTATCAGCGTCCGGTGCGATATCCCACGGTTTAATCGTACGATCGAGGCTGCCACTTAATAAAATTTGACCGTCAGCGCTAAAGATCAAAGTGTTGGGCGAAGCGAAGCGTTCGATCGCACTCAACCCAACCTACAATTTAAAACGCAAAATAATTAATCCGAAAATAGATGCCTTTTTCTTGGAAAGTTCGATCGCCCGATCGAGCATTAATCAAAGGAATACCATAGTCTAGACGCACATTCAATCGATCGCCCATTTGCCAAATTAGCCCCAAACCCGCACCCAGCAGTTTGTCCGACTCGGCATTTGACTTTTCTCCCGAATGGTTCCAGCCTACCCCAAAATCGATAAACGGAGCGATTTGCAACAATCCTTTGACTTTCGGCGCGCGCCACACCGGGATTCGCACTTCCGCAGATGCGATCGCACCGCTATCAGTTAACAGCAAATCTTGACGATATCCCCGTACACTTTGAACACCACCGATCCCGATTTGTTCGAGAGAAAGCAACGGGCGATCGGCTAATTGAATATCAGAACGCACAATCAGCAAGGTTTCTGGTGCTAGCAGCCGCACATATTGGGCTTGTCCGCGCCACGCTAAAAAACGGCTGTCTGGCCCGCTATTATTCTCCGTAGCGCCGAAAAGATTAGTGCCGAGGGAGAATTGCGATCGCGCCGCGAACACTTGTTGGGAACTCCGCTGTACGTATTCCTGAAAAAACCGCACCGCCGAAACGCGGGTTTCGCCGCGCTCGTTTGCTCCCGCCGAAAGCGCAAATCCTTCGCCCAACAAAGATGTGTCGCTTTCTTGCCGCGATAAAGTTACTCCCAAAGCCAAGTTGCGATCGGGCTTTTCGACGATCGGCTGGCGGTAAGTTAACTCGTAAGTCCGCGATTTCCCCTCGATTTCGGCAGCATCAAAGGGTTCCTCGATGATGTTAGTGCTAGCAGCACCCACCGCCAACCGAATTGTGCCGTTGCGAGGATTGACTGGAACTGTATAACTACCGTTGATTTCATTGCTACCGTTAGTGTTAGCGTAGGATACCTCCAACCCGTCGCCCAAACCGCTCAAATTTGCTTGATTGATGCGGATACCGCGCCGAAAACTCCCCACGCTGGGCGATCGATTGTTGTCTGCGAACACTTCGCCACTAAAGCTGTCTGCTTCTTTGATTCGCACTTCTAAGCGGCTGTTTTCCGGGCGGCTTCCAGCTTGGAGCTCGGCGGAAATATTGGCAATTAAGGGGTCGAGTTGCAGCAGTTGCAAAGCTTCCAGCAGCCGATCGCGATTTAGTGGCCGTCTGGTGGCACGCTGTAGGCGCGATCGCACATAATTTGCATTCAAGCGCCTGTTTCCACTGATCGCAATTTCATCTAATCCGCCTTCGACAATCCGAATTTTTACAACACCTCCTTCTCTGGGAAAGGTTTGGTTGGCGGGAATTACAGCGCCGGAATTGATGTATCCTGCTGCTACGTATTTTTGAGTAACGGCTGCTTCGGCTGCGATCAGTTCGGCAAAGGTGATATCGCGGCCCGCAAACTGTTGCGTAACTTCTGCGAGTTCGCGATCGCTAAAAGCTGTGTTTCCCTCAAATTCAAAGCGATCGACCCTAATTGTACCCGGAATTCCCGGTCTAATATCGCCGGGAACGGGTGTTGACGGGGTTGGTTGGAGTGGGGGGGGAGGAAGAGGTTGCGGTGCTTGTGGCACGCGAAAATCCGGCTCTCTGGGGACAATTGGGTTGGGCAGTTGGGCTAGGTGCGAATCTCGATCGGCATCGACCTCAGAAGTTGCATCATTGTCAATAAGCCTGGTGCGGGCAGGCAGGATACCCACCCCACAAGAAAACTCACTCTTTGTGGAACAGGCATCTTGCCTGTTTTTGAGAATGGTGTCAGGTGTCACATTGGCAGAAAGCCTGGTGCGGGCAGGCAGGATACCCATCCCACAAGAAAACTCACTCTTTGTGGAACAGGCATCTTGCCTGTTCTTGAGAATGGTGTCAGATGTGCGATCGACCGAATTTGCAGTTTCCGCAGATGGCGTTTTCTCGTCTTTTGTAGGCAAGTCTGTCCGACTGTCATTAGTCTCGCCTGGGCTACCAACTGCCGCCAAATCCTCAATATTTGAGGTCAAGATTTCAACTGTGCTAGCGGATGTTTTCGCTGGTTTTTCCAACAAAACTAACCCAAAGATTCCCGCGATTAAAAATAGTTTTTGCGATCGATAAATCATAGAATATAATTATTGTCGTGCTTAATTAGGGAAAATATTTCATAAATTGAGTATTCTCAACTTAAAACTCATCTTAACCGCAAAAGGCAACAGCCATCGCCACAAACATTTTCGCAACGACTAAAAACGAAAAGCTCGATCGACTTTTAAACCCCCCAACACTTACGCACCAACCCGGTTCTTATCCGAACAAATATCGTGTAAGTCGATCGACCAAGTAAAAACCCAAAACTCGTAGAAACCGGGTTTTTGGTTCAAGTGCGCCCACTCCTCTCAAAAACCCGGTTTCTTCCCAGATTTCTCGTTACCAAACCCAAAACTCGTAGAAGCCGGGTTTTTGGTTCAAGGTTGATTTTGGTGCATCAGCTCTGAATTATGCAGAGCGGCCCGCACCAGCCGCAGTACCAACTTCAGCACCGTCAGCCAATCCTACCAACTTAGCGCTCAACTCCCACATTCGATCGGCTTTTTCATCATCCCGGGCCTGGGGAGAAACCTTCTGCACAAAAGACTTACCATCTTTTTTCTGGCGATTTCCCCAACTCCAATAAGCCCCAGATTGCTTGTATTCTGGATCGGCAACCACCATCGCCAGCCTTTCGCCCGCCAACTCCTGCGACACGTAACCGCCGGTGATATTCTTCTGAAACAGCGGGAAAAGTTTCTGAAATAAAGGATAGTGATTGCGGAATAATGGCGTATCAGCCACACATCCAGGATACAAAGAAGTGAAACTAATCCCCGTAGATTCGTGAAAACGGCGGTGTAGTTCTCGCATCGTCAGCACGTTGCAAACTTTGCTATCTTTGTAAGCCTTGACCGGTTCAAACTTCTTGCCATCAACCATCGAAACTGGGTCTTTGAAACCCGCTTCAAAACCCTCAAATTTCCCCAAATCCGGGCGCGGCGGAATTTTCCCACCCAACTCGTCTGGATTGTGAGTCACCGTTCCCAAAATCACCATTCTCGCATCGGAATAATAGGAAGGCTTCATACTCTCCATCATCAAGTTGCACAGCAGGAAATGACCGAGGTGATTTGTCGTCATCGTCAACTCATAACCCTCCGGGCTCCGCTGCGGTTCCTTAATCAAGGGCAGATAAATTGCCGCATTGCACACCAAAGCATCTAGAGGCCTGCCGCTAGCTTTAAATTCCCTAGCAAATCGGCGCACGCTTTCCAAATCGCCTAAGTCAATTTGCATAATCGAGAAACTACCCTGGGGTATGCCCAATTCTTGAGCCGCGTCTCCGGCTTTCCGCACATCGCGACAAGCCATGACGACGTGCCATCCTTTGTCTGCGAGGGCTTTCGCACCATACAAACCGACGCCGGAGGAAGCGCCGGTGATGATAACCGTTGACTTGTGATTTTGTGCCATCTTGTTAAAAGCGCTTCCGCTATTGATTATTTTTAGACTCTCAAACTGCTAAGCTCGTAGCTCGGATATTTTGAAATGTCCTATAGTTACTAGGATAGAAGGAAACGTTCTCGATCTCAACTATTACAATAACTCTAGAGTTTAGTATTCTGCGAGGAGCTATGCGATCGATCGAGCAACTGACAGCGGAAATATTGTCTTTCTTTGCCCAGTGAATCAAGGGCACTCCTTGCAGACAGGTTGATAGAAAGCTTAGAATTCGACACCGACTCAGTAATTCAGGCAGTTTGGGTGACTGAAGCAAAAAGACGAAGAGACGAAGTTCGGGATGGTTATGTGCAACCGATTGCGGGGGAAGAAGCTTTGGCTCAAGTTAGACGACTGATTGATATCGCTTCCGGTTGCATCGGAATTATTAGTAGCCGAAATTAGGAGACTGCACGTGCCGTATCCCTACGCAAAATAATAACATTGTAGGGACACGGCACTGCCGTGTCCTCTATCATGTCCCAGAGTGCAACCGGAATTGATATGAGCTATGAGGTATGTATTTTACCCTGAATAAGCCCCTCAAACACCCATAAAACATCCGACTGTCATGAAAAAAGTAAATTGGTTGACTGAACAAAATATTTACGATCGCGAATCAGAACTTTTAGCAGAATTACAGAAACAAGGATACATTTACAAACAGACTAAATATCTCAATTTTCGCTCAGAAGCAGCTCATCAATATTTTCCCCCTGATGATTGCGTCTTATTTATGGGAACCCTGAATCTGGGTCGGGATATTTTAAGAAGTGCGTGGATTCCCGGAGCTTACATGGACGAAAAACATCTGCGCTGTTCCAATTACTACACTTATTTCGGTCAATACTTGTTAAATAACAAATATTTTATTCTTTCTCTCGGCGAATTGGTCAGAAGAAAGACGGAAATTTTGGAATATTTCAAATCCGAGGGAGATTTGTTTATCCGACCTGACAGCAATATGAAGTCATTTCGAGCCGGGGTTTTTAACCTGAATATCTTAAATACCATGCAATCTCTGGGAAGCGAATTAAACAGAGATGAAACAACTTTGGTATTAGTCAGCGGTAAGCGAGCAATTACCAAAGAATGGAGATTTTTTGTTTATAAGAATCAGATTATTACTGGTTCTCTTTATTTAATGGGAGAATCAAGAGTTGATGAAACAATCAGAGGAGGATATCTAGAAAACTATCTGAGCGAAGTTATCAAACAAGTGAGTTGGTATCCAGAATCTGTTTATACGATCGATATCTGCGAGTCTGATGGAGAGCTTTATGTCTTGGAACTTGGTTCTTTTAGCTGTGCTGGAGAATATGGTTGTGATTTGAGTGCGATCGTCGAATTTGGTGCAAAAGCAGCTTGGGAAGATTGGGCAACTGTCAATCAATTTTAGATTTTAGAGGTGAGATTTTATAGGACTTCCACATGATATTAAATCCGGGCGAGGACACGGCAGTGCCGTGTCCCTACCCGATTAATTGTAGGGATACGGCACTGCCGTGTCCTGATTGTAGGTAATATTAATGCGGTTTTGTAATTAATCAAGCAGCCAACTAAATAAACCTGCAACTGTAAGATTGAATTCTCTGGCAAATTCTGGCACGGGTAATAGTGCGTCCGGTTCGTCATAAAATGCTGTTGGTCGATCGGCTAAATAAACAAATACACATTGCTCAGATGGGTCAATCAGCCAACCCATCTGCGTTCCGTGGTTCAAGCAGTGCAGAATATTTTTTGTTACCTTAGTTTGGCTTTGATCGGGCGAAAGAATTTCGATCGTCCAATCTGGGGAAATCGAGAAAACATTAGCCACTTGCCCATTTTCCTTTCTAGGAATCCTGCTCCACAAGAATACGGAAACATCCGGTATAATCGATCGCCCACCAAAAGTGCAGCGGAGTTCTGAAAAAGCTCGTGCGATCTTTTTTGACCTCAAAACCGAGTTAATTGCAGGGGACAATTCAGTCTGAACGGCACTATGTTCTCCTTGTGGCATTGGTTTTTGGACGATCCGTCCATTAATGTATTCGCTGGCGGGTTCCGTCTCCGAAAGCTTCAGAAACTCTTCTAGAGTAAGGTTTTTAGTTGGAGTCTGTACCATTTTAAGTTTTCCTCAACAGAGGCGAGTTGAGATTCCTATACTGACTATTCTACAGATATCGATCGCCCGCGCGCTCAAAATGGCGTTTCTACCTGTAAGTGCAGCCATTCTCCCAACTGCGGATGCTCGAAACTTAGCTCTCTTGCGTGCAAGTGTAGCCGGTTTGCAGCAGCCCGACATCCGTAAAGCCGATCGCCCAAAATCGGTATCCCCAACCCTCGAACATCCGCTGCATGAACCCTCAATTGATGCGTGCGCCCCGTCAGCGGCAAAAACTCCACGCGATCGCAATTTCCCTCCCTCGTCATTACCTGAAAGCGAGTAACGCTGGGTTTTCCATACTCTGAATGAACTTGCTGGTAAGGTCGATTTTCGGGATCGCCCCAGAGTAAAAGCTCGATCGTCCCTGCGTCAACATTTACAGTACCAGAAAGCACCGCTTCATAAACTTTATGAACCTGCCGTTTCTCAAATTGTTGCTTGAGTTGACTGCTGATTTCTTTGTCCCGCGCCAGCACCAAAATACCCGATGTTTCTAAATCCAAACGATGCACCGCAGTCAAGTCTAAACCATCCGGCAACAAGTTTTGCAAGCGACTCAAAACGCTATCTTGATTTTCCAGATAACGGCCTGGAACTGACAGTAATCCAGATGGTTTGTTGACTGCAATCAACCATCGGTCTTCATAAATAATTGGTAGCATTTCCGCAACGGGCAAGATGCCCGTTCCACAAGAAGTATCATGATTTGTGAGGTGGGCTTCTAGTATTTGGGCAACGGGCAAGATGCCCGTTCCACAAGAAGTATCATGATTTGTGGGGTGGGCTTCTAGCCCGCCAGTGAAACTTTCATCCAGATTAGAAACACTTTGATTTTGAGATAATCCTGATAGCAAGAAACCCATCAACGGCTGACATCGATCGCCACAAGCGCCATAAAATTCTCCCTGTACCTTATCCCCCGATGGCGGCCCCCACCAAAACTCAGCCATCGCCAGCGGTTTCAGATTGTGTACTGCCGCGCAATGGAGCAATTTTGGGGCGCAGCAGTCGCCGGTGCCGGTGGGAATAGAATTAGTTGGCATCAATTGCTGGATCGATCGCGATTTCCCCAAAAAATTAACCAGGGTATAAGCCGCGTGCATTTGCGTCTGAAGTTCGCGAGAAAGTTCTTTGCGCCGTTGTTTCAGCCCTCGCATTCGCTCATCCGCCGCCTCAATTAATAGTTTTAATGGCTGCAATATTTCATCCCGCTGTCGTTTCAATTGCTTCCGTTCAATTCCCTCCAAACGGCTTGCTTGATTCAGTTGTTCGAGGCTAATTTCTAGTATTTCTGGTGCGAGAGATTGACACAGCAATTGGCGTTTTTGATCTCGCTGCTGCTTACAATTGCGGTGCCGCTCGCTCAAAACTTGTAATTGGCATTCAAACTCGTCCAATAAAGCTTTATACTCTTGTCGCTGTGGCAGTTGATTCAGTGCAATAAGTTCCTGTTTCATCGCCTCCAATTGAGTTAACGTACGGGCTTCGTCCAAAGCAACTCGATCGCGTCCCGGAATCGGCGGCACCCAGCCGTCAACAACGCTACAACCGTTCAGTAGCCCCGAAAATGCTTTGAGTATCCGCTGCTCGCCCCAAGGCATCTCCACCAGCAATATGCCGTACATCTTGCCCTCGCGATCGTAGGAATCATCAGCCGCCAGGTACTCCATCAAACCCCGAGCAAGATCCTCGGACATTCGAGTGCGCGGGAGTCTCAGCAATTCGCCGCTTTGAGGACAAAGCCCTTCGTACCAGTAATTGTCGGAAAGGTCTATCGACCCCCCATGACTGTCGATCGAGCAGTCCGTGAAATCTAAAAGCGGGTGCAGAGTTAGCATATTAAATTTGATTTAAAATCTCGATCGGGACATATTTATTTTTGTCTTGACGGTATTGTACCGCCCTATACTGAAAGCGGGAACAGTGCATAATTTTATACATAAACAGTTAAGTTACAGTTAAAAAAATCTAATTTGTGACAACAGACCTGATATGCTAAATTGGTCTCAAAATAACAGCGAGTTGAGAAAAGCATAAGTTAGTATATAAGACCGCAATCCTGTCAACCCACTAAATTTTATATGTAAGGCGTATGCCAGATATCTCGACTTCTGCCACAGAAAATTCCTCAAATCCCCAGTCCGGTCTGCTGCCGCCTGTTTTAAGAATTTTTGCAGCATTTCCAGATTACGATCGGGGAAACAGACAGTACGCATCGGGAAGGTACGAAGCGGCAGTGCTTTGCTACGGAAAAGCGGTTCAAATCAAGCCAGATTGGACTAGGGCATGGCTAAATCTTGGCAAAGCTTACAAGCAACTGCACTCCTACGCGGAAACGGTGGCTTGTTGCGATCGAGCTATTGCAATTAATCCAGAAGAATATTGGGCTTGGATGCTGCGCGGAAGTGCACTGTTAAATTTGCAGAATTACTCAGAATCGATCGCAGCTTTCGACAAAGCAATTGAAATCGAGCCAGAAAAGCACGAAGCTTGGTATCAGCAGGGCAGAGTTTTAGAAGAATTGCAGCAGTGGGATAAAGCAGCAACTTGTTACAAAAAAGCCACCCAAATTCATCCTAATTTGCCCGCGATGTGGTACAGACAAGGCAACGTGTTGCTGCAAGCAGAGCGCTACGCCGAAGCCGTGGAGGCTTACGATCGCGCCCTCAAACTCGTTCCGACTAATTGGGAAGCTTCACTCAACCGAGGTTTGGCTCTGATGAAGGCCGAACGCTATGCTGAAGCTGTAACTTCTTACGATCGGGCCATTCAACTGCAACCCCAAAATACTCTCGCTTGGTTCAATCGGGGCATTGCTTCAGCAAAACTGCACAAATACGGAGAAGCAGTCACAGCTTACGATCGCGTACTGCAACTGCAACCCAATGACTACGAAGCTTGGTTTTATAAAGGCATGGCCCTCAAATACCAGTGGCGCGACGGAGCAATTACTTGTTTCGATCGGGCAATTAAAATCAATGCTTATTATCCAGAAGTATGGATCGGGCGCGGTCAAACACTGTCAGAATCGAGAGATTATGAAGGAGCGATCGCCGCTTTTGATAAAGCCATTCAAATCAATCCAAATTTCCCGGAAGCTTGGCTGGGTAGAGGCATTGCCCTCGCCGAATTAGAACGCTACAAAGATGCGATTATCGCTTACAATAATGCCCTGCAAATTGAAGGTAATTTTCTAGAAGCTTGGAATTTGCGAGGCGAAGCTCTAGAAAAATTGGAGCAATACGAAGAAGCGATCGCCTGTTTTGATAAAGTAATCTCACTGAGTTCCGAAGCACAAATTACATCAAAAGTAGGATTGCAACAAGGAGCCGCCCTAGAAAAATTGCAGCGTTACGAAGAAGCATTCGCAGCTTACAACCGCGTGATTAAAATCATGCCAAATAACTTTGAAGCTTGGTTAAAACGCGGCAACACTCTCTCAACTTTGCAACAATATGAAGAAGCTCTCGCATCATACGATCGAGCAATCAATATCTGGCCCGATAGCTACCAAGGTTGGGTAAAACGAGGCTTGCTGCTAGGAACAATGCAGCGCTATTCCGAAGCACTCGTCGCTTTTGACCAAGTGATTCAACTCAAGCCAGACAACTGGGAAGCTTGGGCACAAAGGGGTGACATTTTGCAAAAATTGCAGCGAACTCAAGATGCAATTAGTTCTTACGGAGTCGCCCTAGAAATCAAACCCGATTATTACGAAGCTCTAGTCAGTCGAGAAGAGTTGAGACTCAAGGATGCAATCCCAGGAAAATGGTAATAAGTAGGGAAACGGCAGTGCCGTGTCCTCAATCCCCGTAGGGAAACGGCACTGCCGTGTCCTCAATTCCCGTAGGGAAACGGCAGTGCCGTGTCCTCAATCCCCGTAGGGAAACGGCAGTGCCGTGTCCTCAATCCCCGTAGGGAAACGGCACTGCCGTGTCCTCAATTCCCGTAGGGAAACGGCAGTGCCGTGTCCTCAATCCCCGTAGGGAAACGGCAGTGCCGTGTCCTCAATCCCCGTAGGGAAACGGCACTGCCGTGTCCTCAATTCCCGTAGGGAAACGGCACTGCCGTGTCCTCAATCCCCGTAGGGAAACGGCACTGCCGTGTCCCTACTTGCCTTCTTCTGCTCTCTTCCTCTGCATTCTCTGCGACAAGAGCGGCTCACAAAAAAATCTAATTGATCGATCAAATAGTAAGCTGTCCTGCATTTAAATTGTATGTCAAAAAATAATCAAACTCTTGTGGGGTGGGCGTCCCGCCCGCCCTGAACATACAATGATTAACTTAGCAGATAAATCCAGACCGAAAAACATTGATCTTGGGGATGCACCCGCCCGACGGCACTCAAAATAAAAAATTCTGACAGTTAATTGCTGATTATGCAGGTTCATGTTATAGTGATGTGTCAAGAATTAAATTCGGTTGTGTAGTTTGTTGGTCTTTATTTACAAGCCTCTCTCCGAATCTAACTCTCTGCACCCTAATGATTCTGGAGATTTTATGTCGATTTACGTGGGTAATCTTTCTTATGAGGTATCGTCTGATGACCTCAGCCAAGTATTTGCCGAGTACGGTACTGTGAGCCGCGTCCAAGTGCCAATGGATCGGGAAACAGGCAAGATGCGAGGTTTTGCTTTTGTCGAAATGGCAAGCGAAGCAGAAGAAGCAGCAGCAATCGCAGCTCTAGACGGTGCTGAGTGGATGGGTCGCGACTTGAAAGTCAACAAAGCGAAACCTCGCGAAGACAATAAGCGCTCCGGCGGCGGTGGCGGCGGCTGGGGCGACAAAGATCGCTCTTCACAACGCTACTAAGCTTTAAGACTGAAAAATTTGAGTTTTGTTAGTTGACAGCAGGTGCGAATACTGCTTTTTTTGCGGGTTGTTCGATATTTTGTAGGACACAGCAGTGCTGTGTCTCCACGGGGATATTGATAGTACCTATAAACCTGCAATCTCCTGTAACTGCCAAACTCTTAGCTCAGTTTTGCCTCCTCGAAAGAGGGGGCTTTGTTTTTGGCAAAAAATCCCGCAATGTACGCGTAATGGATTTCTTGACCTAAGTCGCAATTCAATATCCTGTTAATAATTATCAAATTAGAATTAAGTACAAAGAAAAGTTACAATAATGGCAAAAGTGATATCGCTCAAAAAAATCTTTACTAAAAATTAGCGTACAAAATTAACCAGAACAGCAAATCTATTGATTTTGTCTGAATAAAGATGTCTAAGGTGTACAGCACGGCGGAACTGATTAAAATTCTCGAAGAAGAGCGCCAAGCTTGCTTGCACGGGAGGCGGCTCAATTTGACTGAAACTCCTGCTACAGGGAACCCCGTGATCGATCGCTTTCTCAAATCTGAGGGCGTGCAGAAGTTCACTGCTTATCAAAATTTTAAGGCAGCCGTGCACGAATACCAGCGAGAACATCAAGTTTCTGGGATTGTCTGGCGGGAAATGGCGGTTAAAGGCTACAGTCTACGTTATCCAGGAGTCGATGACGAATTAATCGCTTTACCAGTTGATTTGATGACGCTAAAAGCAACCAAGATTTCGATACTGGAATTCTGGCGGGAAGTAACTGTGGGGATGGATTTGTATTTGAGTATTAACACGGGTAAAGATTTTCGGGAAATTGAGCCTGTTGACGTGGAGGCGATCGTCCAGCGTACAGAATGGGTTAGTCTGTGTAGTTGGGAAAAACTAGATTTTTTAGAAATATTGTTGCAATTGGGTTGGGGAAAGCCAGAGGAGGCTTATTACAAACGGGGATGGCCAACCTCGGGAAGCGAGTACATTCATGCTGTGAAACCCGGACAAAAACCAATTTGTTAATTGGTTAGATCGCAATACGGTTCAGATAAGAAAGATCCCCCTAACCCCCCTTAATAAGGGGGGGACAAGATTCTTCTCAAAGTCCCCCTTCTTAAGGGGGATTTAGGGGGATCGAGATATGTGCAACGACCCATTAAATTGGTATTAACTGTTAACTGTTAACTGTTAACATCATTCCCGTTGTACCGAAATTGATGTTATTTCGTGTCCAAAACTGTATCTGTAAGGTGCGCACTGCTAGCCTTGTCTAGAAGCCTTACTGTCGAAAATCGCTCTTATTTGGAGTTGCTAGTGCCACAGTTCCATAAACCGAAATTCCTGACTTTTTCAATATTTGAATTGCCGATTTAACCGTAGTACCGCTAGTGTAAATATCATCAACTAACAGCACTCGATCGCGCGGGCGACGGCGGCGAAAGTCTTTTCCCAAACTTAAAGCATTTTCCATTTCCGCGATCCGCTGCTGTCGCGTCAGAGCGAATAAAGCTTGAGTATTTTTCACCCGCTCCAAACCGTGCCGCTGCAAAGGTAAATTAGTCAGCTCGCAAAAACTTTCAGCCAATAGTTCCGCCTGGTTAAAACCGCGCTGCTTGAGCTTTTCTTTGTGCATAGGAATCGGTACAACTGTTAGATTGTCAATAGCTAATTCTGGAAAACTCAGCCAAGCTTCCGCCAGCCAGCCGCCGAGAGGTTTGGCTAATTGGGTATTCCCGTCATATTTCAAAGCTGCGATCGCCCGTTTCAGAGTCCCGCCGTACTCGCCCCACACAAAAACACGTTGCTCTGAATCCCAAAATCGACCCGGATCGGCTAACTGACATCGCTGAAGTTGCTTGTGACAATACGGACAAAAGTCTTCGGCGGCCGATCGCTGACAGAGAGGACAGTTAGACTTAAGAAATAGATTCAGAAAAGATTTGGCTAATCCCGTCCATTGTTGCTTGTTCATCTTAAAATTGTGGTAAGTAATTAATGGGAAAAACTATCAAAATTAAATCAGTTTCAAAGGACAGCATCGCAGCGTGAAAAACCTCTACTGGCTAGACAAAATTCAACCTTCAGACCGAGATGTAGTCGGAGAAAAAGCATTTTACTTGAGCTATTTGCTCCAGAAAAATCATCCCGTTGTACCGGGTTTTGTCGTGCCGGCTAAAACATTTTGGCAGTTTGTAGAGTCGATCGACTGGCTAGAACCGCTATTTGCTGACTGGCCACACTCTTCCCTCCACTTGAATGTCGATGAACCCAGACAACTGCAATCGATCGCCCGTAACATCCGCCACCAAATCCTCTGCGCCAAACTGCCAGATTCACTGCTTTATACCCTAAACTCTGCTGTTTCTCAACTCAACTCAAACTCAAACATCAATTCCCAAGCCTTAATTTTTCGCCCTTCCCTGACTTCCTGGAACCCGAAAACAGCCGGAATACTGGAATCTCACGCAGTAAGCGCCGAACCAGAAGCCATTGAAGCCGGACTCAAACGAGCTTGGGCAGAACTATTTAGAGCTCGAAGTCTATTTTACTGGCAGCGGTGCGGGCTGAAGGTACAGGAAATCAATCCCGCAGTTTTGGTGCAGCCGATCGCCCCAGCGATCGCCTCCGGCGAGGTGAAAACTAACGCGGGTGCAGCGTGGGAAATCCAAGCCACCTGCGGTTTGGGAATGTCCCTCGCGAGGGGAGAAATTATCCCCGATTATTATCAAGTGCAGCCGGAAACAGGCGCGGTAAAATTTCAGCGACTCGGTTACAAAACCTTAGCATACAATCTTAAATCCGACGAGGAAGAATCGCCAGAAAAACGGCTGACTGGCAATTGGGCTGCTTCCCCAATTCCCGATTCTGCATTTCTAATTCCTGATTTTACTGACAGTTGTGTGGAAGTTTTGGCGCTGGAAGAAACAGCACAAACTGAATATGTTTTAGAGGAATCGCAACTGCAAAAAATTATTGAATTGACTAAAAAAGCGATCGCAGAATTTGACTCTGATTTAATTTTGAAGTGGACGATCGACCAAACGGCAAACAACGACGAACCACAGTTTTATTTCACTCAAGTTCGTCTGGTGAAAGGGAAAAAAGTCGCGGCGATACGGGAAAAGTCGATCGCCTTGCCCCGAACTCCTGCGATTCTCAGAGGTTTAGGAGCGGCATCAGGAAAAGCCGAAGCAATTGCTCAAGTTATGACGAATTCCCACCCAGAAAACGCGGAATTCTTAGCCGGAGGCATTTTGGTAGCCCGCACGATCGAGCCGAATTGGCTACCTTGGCTGAAAGTTGCAGCAGGGGTAGTTGCCGAACAAGGAGGCATGACAGCCCACGGCGCCATTTTAGCGAGAGAATTGGGGATTCCCGCCGTTGTGGGAGTTGTTGGGGCGACTCGGGCGATCGCCTCGGGCGATTGGGTGTTGGTAGACGGGGATAGCGGAGAAGTTTTTGCTACCGCCGAACCAGAGGCGATCGACAAACCAGATAACAACCAGCTTCGAGACACAGCAACAAATGCAGACGTTTATAGTACAGCCGCAAAAATGTCAATAGCCAACTATCAACTTTCCAGCTCAGATCGATCGTCCAATCAGCCGTCTAAATCTCGACCGGCTGAGTCTGCCGAATCTGTTTGGGGCGCACCAACGGCTACTCAACTGTTAGTGAATGTCAGCCAAACAAGTTCGATCGATCGCCTCAAAAATCTGCCAATAGACGGCATCGGATTGCTGCGATCGGAATTAATGGCATTGGAAGCGTTGGACTGTCAAAACCCGAAAGTTTGGCTGCAAGAGGGCCGTCGATCGGAATTTGTCGATCGCATGGCGGATTGTCTTACTCTATTTGCTGCTGCCGTTTCGCCACAGCCGATATTTTATCGCTCTCTCGATTTACGGGAATCAGGAACCGACGGCAGTTTCAGTTATACCTTTGAACCGGAGTTATTTGATTGGGAGCTATCTGTACTTAAAAAAGTCTGTGAATCAGGCTATAAAAATGTTAATTTAATCTTGCCTTTTGTGCGTTCTGTCGAGGAATTTGTCTACTGCCGCCAGCGCTTAGACACAATTTGGAAAAATCGACCTGCCCAGTTTCAACTATGGATCATGGCGGAAGTTCCTTCGGTGTTATTTTTATTACCAGATTATGTAAAAGCAGGAGTTCAAGGAATTTCGATCGGCACCAACGACTTAACTCAATTTCTGTTAGGCATTCACCGCAACTCCGAACAGGTAGCAAGTGGTTTCAATGGGCGCGATCGAGCAGTGATGAGGGCGATCGAACAATTAATCAAACAGGCCCGGGCGATCGGCATTCCTTGCTCGATCTGCGGCGACGCTCCAGCTTTGTATCCCGACACAGTTGAGTCCTTGGTGCGCTGGGGGATTTCGTCTATTTCAGTCAATGTCGATGCTGTAGAACAGACTTGCAGGGCGATCGCCCGTGCCGAACAGCGCCTGCTCCTAGAAGCAGCTCGATCGATAATTAACAATTAACCAATCCCGCGCACACTTTACCTCAAAAATCCGGTTTCTACTCTCAATCATAGCTTTGGTAAGCAGCTACCCGCTCAGAAACCGGGTTTCTAGACACATCTGCATCCAGCACTATTACGTACAAAAACCCATCAAGACGGCGCGATGTCTCGCGCCGGACACGGCACTGCCGTGTCCCTACACCTATCCGTTAAATCCGTACACAAACCCATCAAGACGGCGCGATGTCTCGCGCCGGACACGGCACTGCCGTGTCCCTACTGCCAAACGTCATACCTGTATCAAGCGATGTCTCGCGCCGGACACGGCACTGCCGTGTCCCTACACCTATCCGTTACATCCGTTACATCCGTTACATCCGTTGCCGAACTTCTTTCCACTAGCATCCGATTTTAAAGCTAGGATAGAAATATCACCAACACTTCACATGGAGGTACAAATAATGAAATCAAAAATTCTTGCAACCGCAGCAATACTTGCCGTCATCGGCTGTATGAATCCCCATCCAGCATTGTCTCAACCTGCAACTGACGGCGGGATGAAACCCGGATTTTGGCAACCTCAAGCGCAAATTGACAATACTCGCAACGTAACCCTCAGACTGTTAAATGAAACGGGATTAAATCTAGAATACGGTCAATCAGGTGTTGGCTTGTCATCCTTGGCAGTCGGAGCCAGCAAAAACATCATGGTTCGCATCAGCAACCGCACCGGAGACATTGCGAATATTCCGATTAATGTTGCAGGAGGAACCACAACTTTAAAATACGAATATAACGTTGACTCTAAGACAAACATTGTGACGGTTCGCATCACCACATCTGACGGCCGCACTAGGCAAGACAGGTCAGTTTATATTGACGAAAAAGGGCGAATTTACTCTTTTTAATGCCGTTGCTGAACTTCGGAATTAATGTTATCCAAAATTAGGACACGGCAGTGCCGTGTCCCTACGATTAATCTGATGTAGGGAAACGGCACTGCCGTGTCCTCTATATCATTCTGGCTACGCCGGAATTGATATCATACCGTCCCATCAGCAACGTCGGCTGTTGCTTAGTCGATCGAGATTGACTGAGGCCCCGTGCTTTTACCGTTAGTGGCTTCGGCTGTGGGTGCAGTGTAGGAAGTCGAACCAGCTTGTTCGTCGATCCAGCTTTTAACGGGATCTTCGTGAAGGTTGAGTTTAAGCAGGCCAGAAAAAAATCCGCCCGCAAAGGCGATCGGCTGTTGAAGCAATTCTTTGACCACTGGGATGAGTTCGTCGAGGAACATTCAAGATTCTCCTTATACTATTAGGGTTATGCTTTAACTGTAACGTTAATTTTATGTGCCGTTTGCTTGGTTATCTCGGCGGGCCGATTTTACTTGATTCTCTGCTGTACAAGCCCGAACATTCCTTAATTGTGCAGAGTTACCAACCCCGCGAAATGACTTCTGGCTTGCTAAATGCTGACGGTTTTGGCATTGGTTGGTATCACTCGCACGTGGATACTGACCCGTTTACCTATAAAAATACACAGCCAATTTGGAGCGACATCAACCTTCCGAGTATCAGTCGATACATTGAATCGGGATGTGCTCTAGCCTATGTTCGCAGTGCAACTGTGGGACAACTTGTAGATTTGAGCAACTGTCAGCCGTTTCAGTACGATCGCCTGATGTTCGTACACAACGGCTTCGTGCAGAATTTTCGGAAAACTCTTTACAGACCAATTCGCGATCGACTCAGCGACACCCTTTATCAGTCAATTAACGGCACTACAGATTCAGAGCATATCTTCGGCTTATTTGTCAATGAATTAACATCTGCAAATCTGACTGTACAAGCTGCTTTGCAAAACTCGCTGAAAACTTTAGCAGAGCTAGCAAAATTTCACCAAGTAGAATTTTCAGCTAATATCATTATCAGCGACGGACACCAGCTCGTTGCCTCTCGCTTTGCTTCCCAAAAAGCCCCTCCCTCCCTTTATTGGCTACGGGACGATCTAACTTTCCCAAATTCTGTCATCATTGCTTCTGAGCCTTTATTTGTTGGCAATTGGCGCGAGTGTCCAGTCCAAAGCATTATCAGTACGGGAGCAGACGGTGATATCGAAATCTATCCAATCTTGTAGAGAGGCAATTTACCGCGATTTACAGCAGTGTCGCCGTGGCACTTTTAAACTATTTGCAGACATCGATTACGATACTTTCTGCCGCCAAGCTCATCCAGATTTTAGTCCCGTGGGCTGGCACTTAGGTCACATTGCTTACACTGAGGATTTGTGGCTATTGCAGAAATGCGGTGGATTCAAACCAGTATTTCCTGAATATCACAAACTATTTGCTGCTGATACTTTGCCCAAAAAACAACGGGTTTTTTTGCCAACTTTTCCAGAAGTTGAATTATATCTGGATGCAGTCAGAAAAAAGGTATTAGATTATTTGGAAGTAGCGCCGATCGCACATCAAGAACGTCTCTGGCGATTTTTGATTCAGCACGAAAGTCAGCACTGCGAAACAGTTGCTTTCGTGTTGCAAATGCAGGAGAAGGAAGAAGGAAGAAGGAAGAAGTCAACCCCCCCCTACCCCCCCCAAGGGGGGAAAGTCCGAAGGAAGAAGGAAGAAGCAATATTAATCCCGAATTCTCGATGCCCAATTCCCGATTCCCCATTACCGATTCCCAATTCAGAAATTGAAATTCCGGGCGGGGAATTTTATATGGGAAGCGATGCTGCTGAGGCTTTGGATAACGAACGATCGCGCCACCTGTGTTATTTGGAAGCATACTCGATCGATCGATATCCCGTCACTTGCGGTCAATACCAAACTTTCATGGCATCCGGCGGCTATCAAAACCCCAATTGGTGGTCAGCCGATGGCTGGAAATGGCTACAATGCGAAGCAGTCGATCGCCCGCTTTACTGGTCAAATAATCCAGCTTTCAACAACCATCCAGTTTGCGGTGTCAGTTGGTACGAAGCCGAAGCTTACTGCAACTTCATCGGCAAGCGTTTGCCATCGGAAGCCGAATGGGAAAAAGCTGCAAGTTGGGACACCATAAATCAAACATATCGCATCTATCCTTGGGGAGATTCACCACCCAATGGCAGCCTGTGCAATCACAGCAATAACATTGCCAATACCTCGCCAGTTGATGCCTTTGATAAAGGAGCAAGTGCGATCGGCTGCTGCGATATGTTGGGTAATGTCTGGGAGTGGACTGCTTCAACCTTTGACGCCTATCCGGGATTTGAAAGTTATCCTTACAAAGGATATTCTGAAGTTTATTTTGATGGAGAACACCGGGTTTTAAAAGGCGGGAGTTGGGCGACTTTTCCTCAAGCACTGCGATCGAGCTTTCGGAATTGGTACGATCCGGGCGTGCGCCAAATCATCGCTGGTTTCCGCTGCGCTAAGTAGTTAGCTATGCAATTATAACCGCCATCAAATTTGGGCGTTGCTGATTTGGAGTATGATTTGCCTCCGAAATTTGGAGTAGTAGGGGCAATTCATGAATTGCCCCTACTACTCCAAATTTCAGGGATTGCTATAGCGAGTGAATCATACCTAAATTCAGCAACGCCCAAATTTATTCATATTTAGGACTTAATTCCTCGGACTTTTCCTAGGACTAAAGTCCTCAATGTTTGCCTGATAACGCTTATTTTACGGAGATCATATAAATGGCTGGAAAGGGGAATTTGGACGAAATTTGTTTGCAAAATACCAAAGTTGTTCCGAAGTAAACATATCAAGCTAAAAAAGTTTTGTTAACTATTTGATAATTTTAGTTGACAATTTTTAAGTTTTAATTAGACCTCTTGCAAAAATCCTTTTCATCAATTGATGAGACGGGCAAGATGACCATCCCACAAGAAAAAATAAATCTTGTGGGATGGGCCGGAGAGCCCGTCCTAATTATTTTTGCAAGAGGTCTAATATAGATGCGATCGCCCCGAAGGTGAGAGAATACAAAACGGAGATCGGCATAAAAGAATCTGGCTTAAGCCTGATATTTGGCAACGCTACCCTGTGCTATACCCATTTGTGCATCTTAATTTTACCCGCATGAAATCCCCAAGACATCCCGACACGACAAACCCAGCCTCAACCAAGGAAAATCGCCTGCACTTAGAGCGCCTGGTGAGCGCTGGGGCGCCGACACCCGCAGAAATCAATGCTGGCAGCGATGCAGTTAGCGGGTTGACTCAAAACCCCAAATCCCTGCCTCCAAAGTATTTCTACGACGATCGCGGCTCGAAGCTATTCGAGTTGATTTGTCAGTTGCCGGAATACTACTTAACGCGCACTGAGACAGGGATTTTGGAGGGATGCGCAGGGGCGATCGCCCATTTGACGGGCCCGTGCGAAATCGTCGAATTAGGCAGCGGTAGTTCCACCAAAACTCGGATTCTGCTCGATGCTTACAGCAAACTGGAATATCCCCTGCACTATTTGCCGATCGACATCAGCCCCACTATCCTAGAAAGCAGCGCTTGTCAACTGTTGGCCGATTATCCATCGCTCCAGATTCACGGACTTGTCAGCACTTACGAATTAGCTTTAGCTAAAATTGCACCGTCGCCGTTGCCAACCCGAATGATTTGCTTTCTAGGCAGTACCCTCGGCAATCTCAACGCTCAAGAATGCGATCTATTCTTCTCGCAAATAGTCGGTGCATTGCAGCCGGGAGAGTATTTTTTGCTAGGAATTGACTTGGACAAATCCAAGGATATTTTAGAACCAGCCTACGATGACAGTCAAGGAGTAACGGCTGCATTTAACTTGAATATGCTCAGGCATTTGAATCGAAGGTATGAGGGGAATTTTGATTTGGCGCAGTTCGAGCATTGGGCTTTTTACAATCAAGATAAATGTCAAATTGAAATGCACTTGAAAAGTAAAAAAGCGCAAACAGTTCAGTTGCGTACTCTCGATTTAACGGTGGAATTTGCAGCAGGAGAAACTATCCGCAGCGAGATTTCGCGCAAGTTTAATCTGAATACTGTACAGCAAGAACTTTCACAGCGCGGTTTAAAGCCTGTACAAGTTTGGACCGATCCAAATCAGTGGTTCGGCTTGATGCTTTGTCAAATGTCAGATGTTATACAGCGTATTCCAGGTTTTTGAAGTGTAGGGACACGGCAGTGCCGTGTCCCTACAGCCGTCTGCCATACTTCATCTATTTGAGAAACGCTATATTTGAAAAGAGTTTAGGCCGAAAGCGGGAAGTGCTTGCTGATGTTCCACCGACTGCCGTTGTGAAGTAGCAAAGTTAATGTTGAAGCGGTAAACTGAAAATGAAGCGATCGCCCTTGAAATTCCAACCAAGCCTTTTGAAAATTCTCCTGGGTTAAATCGCTAAACGCCACAGTCATGTGCGGTACAAATGGGCGAGTCTGAGAAAGTTGATCGACAATTCCCAAATTTTCCTCAATATAACTCATCAAATCTTTTTGCAATTCCAGCACTGGCGGCGATTTGACAACATCAACGTAAATGACGCGCGGCGCAAAAGCAGCAAAACCGGAAAGAGTAACTGGAATTGACAGCCGCTTTGCAGCAAACGTGTTTAAACTTTCCTCTAATTTCCGAACATCCGTCGTCGGCCATTCAAAAGGAGGCTGTAGCGTGATGTGGGGCGGCGACTGCAAAGCACGGCTACTATTGTAGCGATCGGCAAAATACTGTTTAATCTCAGTAATCTGCTGTTCAATATCCAGAGGTGGCACTAGAGCAATAAAAAATCGCTGTTTTAATGAGTTCATAAGATAAAATCGCAGTGAAGAAGGAACGGTGGAGTCTGGCAAATGGAGTATTTACTCAATGCCCCGTACCAAAAACCCCATTCCCAATCTACAATCCAAAATCTAAAATCTAAAATTTAAAATGCCTTGGTTTGTCAAAATTGAACAAGGAATTGTCGAAAAGCCTGTCTTTGACCAGTACGTGCCAGCTCACAGAGCTTATGTCCGAGAGTTGATTTCTAAAGGACACCGAGCGAAAACTGGTTACTGGGGAAGGAGAGGTGGCGGTATGTTGATGTTTGAGGCGGGTTCGATGGATGAGGCGCAGGCGATCGTCGCTGAAGACCCCCTGGTAAAGAACGGTTGCGTTATTTATGAAATTTATCACTGGTGTGTGGTTGAAGAATAAATAACTGTGTTATACTCATAATTGAACTGGACCCATGCGATTCCAACGCCCAAATTTTGTCAGGACCGGAAGGTAGCAGCAACACGGGATGCTTGTAATAGGCGTGGTCTCCGGTTCACCCAGTATTTTGAGATGTAGTTCTTATGCCTGGTTTTGGAGATATTTTACAGAAAGCAGTTTATCTTGGTGTCGGGCTAGCTTCTTACGCTGGTGAAAAAGCTGGCAGCAAGTTAACAGAACTGCGCAATGAAGCTCAAAAGCTGGCAGATGAATTGGTGAAGCGGGGCGAAATGTCAACGGAAGAAGCCCGCCGCTTTGTAGATGATATGGTACAACAAGCTCAGCAGCAGCCTCCCGTGGAATCAGCTCAACCGCAAAAACCGGCTGAACCTCGGCTAATCGAAATTGTTTCTGAGGAAGAAGATATTTCGCCAAAAGATAGTAAAGAAACCGGTGGCGTGGATAAGCTTCGCGAGCAGGTGCAGAATTTACAAGATGAATTGCGGCGACTGAAGCAGGATTAAATAGCAAAAAGCTCGCACAGCAAAGCATTAAGGGAACTCAAGAAACATTATTGAGTTCCCTTTTTGTATATTTCCCTTGCCAGATGTGGACGGATATCACGCAATAGGTAATAGAATTGGAAGTAGGTGCGATCGGCTCCCATGAGGCTGGCTGCATTTGTCGGTTAAATATTTTGCAATAGTAAGCTGTAAAATTTATGGAAGATTGGTCTAAAGATTTTTTTGAAGTAATGGAAAATGCTGCTTCTGAAGTAGAGCATTTTTTTACCGACATCAGCGAAGAGTTTGTCGAAATGCTGGACGTTTTGACAAAGATTTCGGAAGAGTTTACAGAACAAGTACAGAATAACTTGATTACAGAAGTTGATGGTTATTTACATGAATTTGACGGTTACTTTAATGAATTTCTCGAACCGATAATTGAAATTTGTCGGGATTTTGACCCGCAGTTTGATGAGATAGATTTGTCGATGGTGACTTATGTAGACCCTTCACCAACTCAGCAGCCGGCTTGTCGCGGTTGTAGCAACTATCACGGTCAAGTTTACGGTGGAAATCTGTTGGTTTGTGCGATGCACCCTACTGGTGTGGAATCGGAGAGTTGTGGTGATTGGGAAGCCGACAACGATATGAATTTTTAAGAGTTTTTGAGGGATTAATGGCTTATGGTAATGTTAATTCAATCTCCGTCAAAGATTTCTCTGGAAGAGTTTTTGCTGCTTCCAGAAACGAAGCCTGCTAGCGAGTATGTTGATGGTAAAATTTATCAAAAATCTATGCCGCAAGGAAAACACAGCACGTTACAATTTGAGTTCCCATCTGTGATTAATCGAGTTGGCAAACCACAGAAGTTAGCTTATGCGTTTCCAGAGTTGCGCTGTACTTTTGGCGGACGTTCTATTGTTCCAGATATCGCAGTATTCGAGTGGCCGCGCATTCCTCTGAACGCTAAGGGGAAAATTGAAAATAGGTTTGAAATTCCGCCCGATTGGATAATTGAAATTTTATCACCGGATCAAAGTTCAACTCGCGTGATTAATAAGATTCTGTTTTGCCTTAAAAATAAGACTAAATTGGGTTGGTTGATTGACCCGGAAGAAGAATTGGTAATTGTTTTCAAACCACAGCAGGAACCTGAGATGAAAGAGAATGAAGATATTTTACCTGTGCTGGATGTGTTGTCTGGTTTGCAACTGTCGGCAGCCAATTTGTTTGAGCTGTTAAGTTTTAGTTAGAAGTAAGTTACAGTTGAATTTAGGAAATTTTGCATCTAATGGCATTTAAAAGTGAATCACTTAACAGCCAATAATTCGAAATTTGGGTTTCCGAGAATGCCGCCAACGCTACAATTGCGCGAGTATCAGCGAGTGGCGGTTGCTAATTGGTTTGCCAATAATGGGCGCGGTACGCTGAAGATGGCGACTGGTAGCGGTAAGACGATTACTGCACTGGCGATCGCCACTGAATTATACCAAAAAATTAACTTGCAAGTCCTGCTCGTAATTTGCCCTTATTGCCACTTGGTGAATCAGTGGGCGCGTGAATCGGAGAAATTTGGTTTAAAACCTATTTTGGCTTTTGAAGATAGCCGTAGTTGGCAACATAAACTGGTTACTGGTTTGTATGAAGTTCGAGGGGGCGATTCCACATTTCTGACAATCATCACTACTAATGCTACCTTAATGGGAGATAGTTTGCGATCGCAACTGCGCTATTTTCCCGAAAAAACTCTAATCATTGGAGACGAAGTTCACAATCTAGGCGCGCCTCGTTTAGGACAAAGTTTACCCCGCAATATTGGGCTGCGTCTCGCCCTTTCCGCCACTCCCGAAAGGCATTTTGACGAACAGGGAACTGAAACTATTTTAGATTATTTCGGCCCAGTTTTGCAGCCAGAACTCACCTTAGCCGATGCCATCCGCCAGAAAGCACTCGTACATTATTTGTACTATCCCATTTTAGTAGAATTAACCGAAGCCGAAACCCGAAAATACTCTTATTTAACGAAAAAGATAGGCTGGGCGCTTTCCGGCGACGAAAAAGTAGAAGAAAGCGATGCTTTGACAACTTTATTAATGCAGCGAGCTCGGTTGATTGGGGCTGCTGCAAATAAATTAATAGCTTTACGAGAGTTAATGATTAATCGTCTCGATACTACACATACTTTATTTTACTGCGGTGATGGTTCGATCGAAACAGGTGCGCGCAAAAATAATAACCGCCAACTCACACAAACTGCTAAGTTATTGGGTTCAGAATTAGGCTATCGAGTTAACACTTATACTGCGTCAACTCCTTCAGCGGAAAGAGAAAAATTGCGCCAACAATTTGAGAGTGGAGAATTGCAAGGTTTGGTGGCAATTCGGTGTTTAGATGAGGGTGTCGATATTCCAGCAATTCGTCATGCTGTAATCTTAGCAAGCAGTAGCAATCCGCGCCAATTTATTCAGCGCCGCGGACGAATTTTGCGGCCGCATCCGGGAAAGGAAAGAGCTACTTTATTTGACATGATAGTTTTACCTCCCGATTTGGGCCGTGAAACCTTAGAAGTCGAGCGCAATTTACTGCGAAGGGAATTGAGGCGGTTCCTAGAATTTGCTGATTTGGCTGACAATGCTGGGGAAGCTAGGATTAAATTGCTCCAACTTCAGAAACGGTACGGGTTATTAGATATTTGACATTTATTCAGGTTCGGTTTATTTTGGAGAATATATAATTATGCGATCGCACTTTTAGTTACTTGTTTTTAATATTAGTTAAAAAATATGACTGATAATCTGAGTCAAAATCTGATTGTACCATTTAGATATGAAGATAGTGCGATCGCAAAAATATCCACAGATATTTTAGCAGAAAAGCGTTCCTCCTATCAAACTGACAAGGGTTTGAATGATGTGCAAGAACCAATTACTAATGCGCCACCGGAAGTACGGCAAATTATTGAGCGGGTATTGGAAGTTGAAAAAGATAAGTTATATATGAGAGCTCCCCGCCACATCAATGATGACATTCTGAGAATTATTAAGGAAGCAATTGTATGAAACTAATCTCAATTACTCTCTGCAACTTTCGTCAATTTTACGGCAAAACCCCTGAGATAAAACTGGCCTGTGGCCGTCAAAACACTACAGTCATTCACGGTAACAATGGTGCTGGAAAAACTGCACTAATGAATGCCTTTACTTGGGTATTATACGAAAAATTTAGTGCCGCTTTTGCCGCAGTTGACCAATTAGTAAACAAACGAGCGCTAGCTGAAGCAGAAATCGGGAAAGGAGTAGCTTGTTGGGCAGAAATTATATTTGAACATGATAACAAGCGCTACCAAGTAAAACGCCTTTGTCGCGCCTACAAAAGTGAAAATATCGTAGAACATACCAAAAGTGAACTGTTTATGCAGGTAGCGGGAGATGAGGGTCGCTGGATGCCACCTTTCCAACATCCTGATGATATTATTGGGCGGATTTTGCCCGAAAGTTTGCATCAATATTTCTTTTTTGATGGGGAACGAATTGAGCAAATTGTTCGCCATGACAAGAAGGCTGAAATTGCTGAAGCCACTAAGGAATTACTAGGTGTGGAAGTCTTGAATCGTTCTGTCAGACATTTGGGAGAAGCCAAAAAATCTCTAGAGACAGATTTAAAACAAATTGGTAATGCCGAAACTAAGCAACTTTTAAAAGATAAGCAAAAACTCGAACAAGAAGTTGATCAACTTTCCACACGACAAGTAGAAATTGAACAGGAATTAGAGAACCAGGGGGAGTTAAGAAAAGCAGTTAATGGTAACTTGTTGGAACTTAGTGGTGCTAGGGACTTACAAAAATTGCGAGATGAATTGGAAATGCAGCAAGATTTGTTTAAGCAACAAATTGTCCAGGCTACAGATGCTCTAAAACGAGCAATTTCTCTGCGGGGTTACGGTGTCTTTCTGTTGGATGCAGCGGCTGAATTTAAAGTGATTGTTGGTGAATTACGGGACAAAGGCGAGTTACTTTCGGGGATTCAGCAGCCTTTTTTAGAGGAGTTATTAGCGAGGGAACAGTGTATCTGTGGTGCGGAATTAATAGAGGGTTCTGAATCTCGCCAAAATGTTAGTAATTGGATGGATAAAGCGGGAGTTGGCGATGTGGAAGAAACGACTATTCGGATTAGCGATCGTGTAGATGAACTTGATAAGCAAGTGTCGGACTTTTGGTCAGATATTGACAGTCAGCAAGCTAATGTTAGTCGTAGTAGAACCGAACTTTCTAGGGTGGAAAACCAGTTAGACGGTATTCACAGCAAGTTGCGAAATTTTCCTGACGGCGATGTCAGCCGCCTGCAAAAGCGCTTAGATGAAATTGAAGCAAAAATTGGCGATTTGCACCGGGAATCTGGCTCTAACCAGCAGCAGATTGAGAGTTTGAGCGTGCAGGTTGCGGGTTTGGACAAACAAATTGATAAGCAGCAAATGAATGAAGAAAGGCAAATATTGGCCCAGCGGCGGATTGCTGCGACTCAAGATGCGATCGATCGCCTAACTGAAGTGCGATCGCGTTTAGAAAAACAGTTTTGTTCTCAGTTAGAAAAGCGAGTACAGGATATTTTTACTCAAATTTCTTTTACTCCTTATACACCCAAATTAAGCGATAAATACGAACTGACATTAGTAGAAAATACATCGGGGAAAGAATCTTTAGTTGCGGCTTCTACCGGGGAAAATCAAATCCTCAGCTTGTCATTTATTGGCGGGATTATCGACGGTGTTCGCGAGTGGAGTCAAAAGAATACTTTAATGGGCCCGGATAGTAGTACGTTTCCCATTGTGATGGATTCTCCCTTTGGCAGTTTAGACGAAATTTATCGCAAACAAATTGCCAATAAGTTGCCAAAATTGGCGAATCAATTGGTAATTTTGGTAACAAAGACTCAGTGGCGGGGAGAAGTCGCTCAAGAGATGGAAAGTTGCACTGGGAGAGAATATGTACTGGTATACAATTCTCCTAAACCTGATTGTGAAGAAGATGCGATCGAGCTGGGTGGAATGCGCTATCCTTTAGTTAAGCAAAGTCCAAATGAGTTTGAATATACAGAAATTGTAGAGGTGGATTATGGCTTCTAGTTCGGCAATTACACAGGTTTTGGAAACGGATGTTTGGACAAAAGCAACGTGGGAAGAGTTTCTGGCTTTTGCTGATGACTCAACCTGGGAAAAGGGCAAGTTTTATTACGATCGAGAACAAATGAGGGTAGAAATGTCACTAGTAGGGCCATTGCACGCGCGTCATAATTCAATTATCCCGTATGTAGTTATTCTGTTTGCTGCATTGAGAAATATCCGAGTAGTTCAATTTGCTAATGCCAGTTTCCGCAAAACAGGTATTCGTGAGTTTCAACCCGATCTAGCTTACTACATCGGTTCGGATTTGAGGGTTCCTCCTAATGACAGTAATTCACCTGTTAATTTGAATGAATACGATCCGCCTAATTTGGTAATAGAAATTGGCGCATCTTCTTTTAGTGATGATTTAGGTAACAAGCGGTTGCTTTATGAAGGTGCAGGAATAGGTGAATATTGGGTTGAACGTGCAAACACGCGGGAGGTTTTCGCATTTGCAATTAATGGCGGAGGTAGTGGAAGAATTCAAGAGTCACGGGTTTTGCCTGGGCTGGAAATAGCTTTAGTTGAAGAAGCTTTGAATCGAAGTCTGACGCAAGATGATGGGGAAATTAATCGCTGGTTGATTCAAACTTTTAGTCAAAATTAAAGGAGTGTTTGAAATGGAGAAAGAGTATCATAAGCTGGTGCGCGATCGCATTCCTGAAATTATCCGACAAAGTGGTATCGAATGCGAAACTGCTGTTTTGTCAGATGCAGAATACTGTCAAGCTTTGCGACTGAAATTGATTGAAGAAGCCACGGAAGTCGCAGAGGCTAACAGGGACGAGTTGGTGGCGGAATTGGCTGATTTATATGAGGTGATAGATGCGCTGATGCTGAGTTATGGCATTTCGGACGATCGCATTTTAAACGCACAAGCCAAGCGCCGGGAAACCAGAGGCGGTTTTGCACAAAAAATTATGTTGTTGCGTACATTGTAAAAATTATCTGCGTTAATCTGTGTTTATCTGCCTCACATCTGCGGTTCCTTTATCAACAAATAATCCCAATGGCTGCTAACCGAATTAGAATTGCTAAAGATAAAGCAGATTTAGTCAAATCATTAATTTCATCAGAACACAAATCCTCACCTTTCCAGACTTACGCTGATGTCATCGCCTTCGCCGCCTCCTTGGGAAATAAGCGCAAAAAACGCTTACCTTTGGGGGAAATTTCTAAACGCGAACCTGGTTCCATTGATGTTGATATCTTTGTATCCAGAGGTTACGATATGGCGATCAAATTAATTGCGATCGCCGAAACAAAAAATCCTCAAATTCTCTCCCATCTTGACGAAAAACTAGAAGCAGAACGCTTGCAAATTTTTGAAGAATATGCTAATGGTGGACTAGAGATTTTGCGAGAAGAGTTGCGGGGTGCGGCCGATTATAGCGATCGGCTTTTGTTGGTTTTGATTTCAGAAAGGGACAATCAACATGAGTCAAATGAAGAATTCGATTTAAGCAAGTTCTTATTCTGAATTAACTCAAATTATGATTCATAAATACTTCAAACAAGCTATAACTTTTTTCGCTTACAGCTATTCAGCATTCATTCTCTGCTATTTGATTCTGCGACTAATTTTCTGGGATCGGCTGTGGATTGTTGCTTTTATTGGCACTTTTACTCCGTTAATTTTCTTGCCCATTTTATTTTTGCCCCTACTTGCATTTTCAATTATCAAAAACCGCTGGTTCTCTATTATTTCATCTATCGCCTGCATTCTACTCGTAAGTTGGCTGCACGTGAAATACTTTTCTCCCGAATCAACCAGCCTCACAGATTCCCATCCCAGCCTTAAAATATTATCGCATAACGTCGGTTGGTATACAACCAAGTCGCCAACTTTAGTTAAACTGATAGAGGGAGAACAACCGGACATTGTATTTTTGCAAGAAACTGTTCGCCCGCATAGGAAAAGAGTTTTTAATGTGTTAAAAACAGACTATCCCTATCAAATAGACACTCCCCCTGTAGGAATTCTCAGCAAATATCCAATTTTATCGAGCGAGATATTGCACTTAGCCAATCATCCAGAAACCCAACAGCGAGCAATTGTTAATTTCAACCAACAAGAGATAGTCATTTATAATATGCAAGCAACCGGGCCGTGGGTTAAATTTTATAAAATCTTGTCTTTTATCAAAATTCCTGTTTACAAGTATAAACAACGTTTTCCCGAAATTCAAGATTTAGTAGAGCGCATTCAACAAGAAACTTTGCCAGTAATTGTCGCGGGCGATTTTAACATGACAGACGAGTCTCAAGACTATTATAGCGTGCAGAAAGTTTTGCAAGATGCGTTCCTAAAATCTGGATTTGGATTTGGTTTTACCTGGCCTCACGGTTTCTTTGCGAAAAAGTTTAACTTGAAATTAAATTATCCAGTTTGCCGCATTGATTATATTTGGTATTCAAAGCATTGGGGTGCTAAATCAAGCTTGGTTTTGGAGGCAACAGAATCAGATCATTTGCCCGTAGCAGCGGAGTTGATTTTGTTAAAATGAAGCAATATTCCGATTTCAGATTTTTAATTTCCGTGGCACGGGCGTCTCGCCTGTGGTGCATCGACAAATCAACTCAGCACTGGCGGTAATCCTACCTCTTTCGGATGCACAAACCTGCTATTAAAACTAACAGCTTTATCCTCAAAAGTTCTCGCTTGGGCTACCGCTTGCCGCAAATGAGCGCGATCCATATCGTCCCCAATTCCCGCGACCAAATATACAATTAACTTCGTCGCCAAATCCTTTCCAGAAACTAGCATTCGCTTTTTGTTCGGATCGTACAAAATCCCGTACCACGCTGACTCAGGATTGTCCATGTGGCTAAATCCTTCATCCACATCGTATCTGCGGAGTTTGTCGAAAATAGATTTCAGCGAAAGTTTCTTTCTAAATACTAGAATCCCCAAAGCATTAGCTAAAGCAACTTGACCGACTGGACGGAACAAAATATTTCCCTCGCCCCCTGGCTTTTCAAAACTAAATCGGCGCAATTCTGCTGTTTCTTCCCCGCTTTCAATTCTTTGATAGCTGGGCAAAGTTGCTAAATGATCGAACAATTTCTTAAACTCTTCAATTCCCTCTTTTAGTTCTTCATCTTCGGGACGCATGGGAATTAAACCTTTTCGTTCCGGCTTCCAATGGGGGAATTTGTATTCTAAATACCGTTCCGACATATCTTGCAGCGCTTGCAATGTGGTTAACACTGTTGATTTTGCTGCGACTGTGGCGCTGTCCCAATTGACGCGGGGGTTTCTGTCATCTTGCTCTTTTAATAAGGGATGGGTGACGGCAATTTTTCGGGCGCAAATCGCAAATCCGTTGTCCTCGTTCAATAATGCTAGCTGGCCCTGACTCAGCGTTACCGCCATTAAGTTAACGTGCACAAAGATCGATCGCACGCGCCGTTGTGCTTGCTGCCGGGTTTCCCCCACCGCAGCCGCCGGAATAAACTCAATCCCAATTTTTTCGTGAGCTAATTTATACACTGTTTCGGGGTCGATTTGATACTCTTCTGCTAAATCTTCGAGGGTAATCGCAGCGCCGACAGGTTTTTTGTTTTTGTTGTATCTTTGCAGAATTCCAGTTTTAATTAAACTCATTAAACCTTGAACTCCCATCAGCCGATGCTGGCCGTCTAAGGCAAAAATTGCCACTTCTTTAGAAACATTCAATAGTCCTAAATTTTGGTTTTTATCAAAGGATGTGAATTCAGCAGCCGATTTCGTGGCTACTCCATTTTTATCCCATTCATCGGCTAGAGGATTATCTACCCACGGGGGACTGACGACTACTAAAACTGCGGGGAATTTGTGCGATTTTCGGGCTGCGAGATATTGAGTTAGGGCTGCTTGGCGCGACCAATCTAAGGGGCGCTGGATAATTTCGTCAATGGTTTCGTCGTCGCGGACGATGTTGTTAGTTTGGAGGTCGAATTTTTGCCGGAAAAGTGGCATATGTGAGGCGAAACGGACGCGAGAGTCTAACCATTCTAGGGTGACTGAACCGATGTATGCTTCGCTATTTCCCATTTGGGTTTTCTGGACGAAAATGCGATCGTCCTTTCCTAAATAATTATCTAATAAAAGCGCGATTTCTTGTCTTTCGCGGTTTTCTTTTTCCAAAAATTGACTAGCGAGGTCATCCGCTGGATTGGTACTCATTGGCAGTTTTTATATTATTTGGATATTTTTTCAAAAATATCATGAGTTAAATTTTATGTCAAGAGTTGTTTTTTAAAAAATATTGTGAAATACTTGATTTATATCGTTGCAGCCCGAATTTATATCATAAGCCACGTAAAAAGTCAATAGGTTTTAATTTCTAATTCCCATGCCCGATGCCCAATTCCCAATTCCCAATTCCCAATTCCCAATTCCCAATTCCCAATTCCCAAT
>ENA-OBIO01000120-OBIO01000120.1-metagenomes-genome-assembly--contig:-NODE-120-length-48468-cov-5.29637_pt1 | contig 48468 bp, 42 predicted proteins | sample MGYA00153383_OBIO01 | MGnify analysis MGYA00153383 | reverse complement strand
TGTTTGAGTAGCTACCAACTCATCATCTTTTTTTAAAAGCCTTCCATTATGGCCACCGAATGCGGCGGTTACAAAAGTGCTTTTGCTGCCTAACACTTCGGGCACATCCCAACCTCCTGCAACAGCCAAATAAGCATACCGACCTTCAATATTATTTTTCAGTTGAATGATTGAGCCTTTTGGCAGAAACAAAGGGCGATTTATTGGGACTGTTTTATTATCAATTTCAACATGTGCATTTCCCGAAACCAACGCCATCAAAACATCTGCCTGGGTTGTGCATTCAAAATTACCATCTACAATTTCTATTAACGCAGCACCTTTATCATTGCCCACCAAAAGATTTGCAACTCGGGCAGAGACCTGGTCCATCACTCCCGAAACGGGAACGGCCTGGTCTAAAAACTGTGTACGACCAAGATCCTGAACAGTAGAAAAAATGCCTGGTTTTATAATAATTATACTCATTGTTCTCTTTCTATTTGTTCGAACTCAATTAAAGAAATCGTTTGAAATTTTATTTTATCTCCTGCTTTTAACAATGATGGTTGATGTCTGTTTACATCAAATAATTTAAGCGGCGTTCTGCCGATTATTTGCCAACCTCCGGGCGTTTCTAATGGATAAATGCCCGTTTGCTGCCCTGCAATTCCAACAGAGCCTGCAGGAATTGCGGGACGTGGATTTTGCTTGCGTGGGGAGGTTAATTTTTCGGATAATCCACCCAGGTAAGGGAACCCCGGTACAAAGCCAATCATGTAAACAGTGTAAACAGCGCTGCTGTGAATCTCAATAATTTCTTCTTTTTTTAATTGATGAAATAAGCTGAGCTCCTGTAAATCGAATCCGAATGTAAGATCGTAACACACGGGAACTTGAATTATTTGATTGTACATTTCCTGTTCAATATTTGTTTCAACATTTATGGATTTAATATACCGTGAAATTTTATCTAATGTGGTTGAACCATTTAAGCCGGGATCATTCATTAACCAAACAGGATCAAAATAAAGTGTTAGCGTAGTGTAAGCAGGTATCGTGCTGAGTAATCCCACAAAAGGATTTTTCTTGATACATTGATTGAGTCCGGCAATTTTACCTAATATTTCCTCATTAATGACATCACCAAATTCCAATGAAATGGCATTTTCACTGATTTGAAAAAAGTGGATGTCGTTTTTTGGTAGCGGCATAATAAAAATGAAAATATGCGGATTTTTGCAGTCAGCAAAAAAGGCTTTTACACATCAATTATAATTATGCAAGCTCTTCTGTTTGATAATTGTTAAGTACAAGGGTTAAAAAATAACTGAATATTATTTCTGGAAAAAATGATAAAACCAAAGGTGCGGCTCTTTATTTCTCAGCAACGTCGGCACTTGCCGGACCTTTGCGTTCCTCAACCAGCTTTTCAATACAATGTAAGCTCTCGGACATTTTACTTTTCTTATTTTAAATAATGCCTGTAAAACGAGTGACACCCCATTGATGCGGAACTTTTTTTATAACATTTACCTGTTATAAATGTATGCCGTTAGTAGACAAAGTGAATGGGTATGATATCGTTTATAAATGGTTCGATTATTTAAAAGCACAAGGTCATTTTATAAATGCATTTGTAATAATGCCCAATCATGTGCATGCTGTTATAAGTTTTATAGAAACAGAACAAAGTATTAATGACATAATAGGCAATGGGAAACGGTTTATGGCTTACGATATTATTAAAAAGCTTAAGGAAAACAAGGAGAACGAATTACTAAATTTACTTTCAGATGCGGTAGAAACAAAGCGAAAGACAAACAACAAAAAACATGAAGTATGGGAACTGTCTTTTGATTGGAAACATTACAGCAGCGATCAATTTGTTCAACAGAAAATTGATTACATATTAACCCATGTAAAGGAAAATGGAGTTTGAGTGAATTACCTGAGCAGTACAAGCATAGTTCTGCTAAATATTATTTAACAGGAGCACAGAGTTTTTATAAGGTTGATAACGTAGCAGAAATGAACGATAAAGTTTTTGTGCAAAGCGTAAATACAATTGTGATTGACGCAACGGTCCGGCAAGTGCCGACGTTGCTGAGAAGTAGGTTTAAAATCTTGAAACAATATCCTAATGCGTCCTTAAAAATATTTTGGCAGCAACAATTTCAGGTTTATCAAAATTTGCGGTATCAGCTATATTTAATAGTTGTTTGAAATAAAAAAATGCCTTTTGTTTATCTCTCAATTTTTCTGCTGCGACACCTGCACCATAAAAACTATTAAAGCGATTGGGACTTTTTTGAAGCACCGTTTCATAAGCAAGCAAAGCTTCTTTACTTTGCTTTGTTTCCAATAACATGTCTCCCAACAATTCTCGGGCAGGAAGCACTTCGCCGGGAGTTACAGGATGCTTTTCAGTACTATCTTCCATATCGGCAGCCAGCTTCATTCTTTTTATAGCATTGGCTTTGTTTGCAGATTCAAATTGTATCCATGCTTCGCCGCTTTTTATTTGGATATCAACTTCTTTAGATTTATAAGAATCTTTCTGTTTTATTAAAAGATCTCGCCGCTTCTTTAGTGCAAACAATTCTGCGTTGGCAGCATCAAAATTTCCAATATGAGCAGCGCCTAACAGACGAGTAAAATGAATGATTGCTTCCTGCCATGGAAACTCATTCCATGAAAAATTTGCAGGTGGTATTTGCAATGAAGCTGCTTCTTTCCATTTCTTATTTTCAAGAAGATATCGGGATGGAATGGCTGCAAAAGCATAAGCAACTTTAAAATTAGCAGGATAAACGTTCTTAATAGTTTTTAAATACTTTACCTGCTCCTCAACCAGCTTATTATTCCCTTTTTGCAGATAAGAATAAACAAGATAATCCAAGCCATGAAGTTCTTCATCCCAATGTCCCGGAATGTCCGCTGATTCGGCATAACATTTAGCAGCGGCTATAGATTTTAGATTTGAATGAATGTCTTCATCCCAAAGACCCAGCCTTGTAAAAATATGTGATGGCATATGCAGGGCATGTGCGGAAGAAGGAGCCACGTCGGCATATTTTCTTGCTGCTTGCAATGCAAGAACAGCGAGCCCCGGGTAATCATATGTATGAATGATATAATGAATAATACCCGGATGATTGGGTTGTACTTTATACAACGAATTTAAAATGTCGCCTGCTTTTTTTTGATTTGCATAAGTCTTATCCATTGGGTCTGCAGCTGCATCTAAGGAAAGGGCATAAAATATAGCTGCTTCATTGTCGTCAGGGTGCTTAATATGTAACTGTTCCATTGCTTTTTCAAAATAGGTGCATCGTGTATGGTGGTCTTTTTTATTCCAATCTTTATAAAATAAACCAATGGCATTAATATAATCGGCTTCTCTTGATGATTTTGTATTGATAGAGTTTGCAATGGCAACAACCTTAGCTCCTTTTTGAAGTTCAGCTTCCGTAGGCGGATTCCATAAGGGATGAAAATTGCACATGGCAACACCCCAGTAAGCCATTGCACAGTCCGGCGCTTCGTCAATGATTTTTGCAAATACTTTTTCAGACTGGTCATACTCAAAAGAATGGAGCAGTTCAATAGCAAGGTTAAAGTCTTTCTTTGCTTTTTTGTCACAGGTCATGTCAAAGTCAACGGTTCCAAACAGTTCCTCCGGCGGCCCGCAGGAAATAACGCCTCCTCTTTTTAAATTCAATTGGCTAATAACTTCCTTTGAAGGTGAAATATTTTTGCCTTTGCATGATAGCAATATAAGTGACAATAAAAAAAGATGTACCGTTTTCTGTAAATATTTCATACTGTAAAAAGCATTTTCTTTTGTTCGGGTTATTGCTAGCGTTCGGGGCTTGCTGCTGAATTAGAATTTACGGAGGATGGCCTTTAACTTAAGCCCGATAAAAAATTAACGAATGAAGATAACCATTAAAAATCCGCCGATTTTGTCCAGCTTGCATCCAGTACAAAAGCCATAAAATCGAATTGTTACTACGTTTGCCAGCATAAAAGGAAAACTAATCTTCAGGCAATACCTGCGGTGGTCACTCACAAAAACCAATTGCTTCTCGCACTAGATAGTTTTCTTTTTGTAGATTAGTAAATATAAACAAAAATGAATCAGCACGAAATTTCCATTAAAACATTAAATGGGGATGCGAGGCATTGGCTTGAAAAACTTCGGTACATATTGTTAATAGAAGGTAAGGGTAAAGGAACCGTAAAAAGTATCAAATTCGAGTAGGTGCTAAATGGTTAAGCTGTTATTTTTGTACTTTTTAAGCTTGTTTAATTTATTTTGTATGGTTGCTTTGTCTGCTGTTGTTGTCGCTAAACTTAGCGCTTTTTGATAATTTTCTACTGCTTTACTACTGTCAATTTTTGTATATAAACTTCCTAAAAATGAAAAATATAAATGGTTGTCTTTAAGATGTAGTTTTTCGGCTTCAATAATTGCCGCTTTTTTTCCATTAGCTTTTGATAAAGCATACGTTCTGTTGAGTGCAACAATTGGGGAATAGTCTATCAGTAAAAGTTTGTTGTACAATTGCAAAATATTTTGCCACTTATCTTTCGTTTCCAATTTTGTACAATGCCAATAAGCTATCGATGCTTCTAAATGATATTTTGTTATTTCTTGTCCTTTTGCACTTTCAATTAAAAAATAATTTCCTTTTGCAATTAATTCGTTATTCCACAAATTTCTGTCTTGTTCTTCGTATAAAATAGTATCGCCTTTTTCGCTCATTCTTGCATCAAATCGGGATGAATGAAAACACATTAAAGACATTAATGCATTCACAATTGGAATATTTGTGCTTTCATTTTCTAAGAGCAAATAGTTTAATCGCATGGCCTCTAAACATAATTCTTTGTTTAAAGTTTTTGATTGCGTTTTAGAATAATACCCTTCGTTGAACAAGAGATACAATGTTGTTAAAACTGTTTTTAAGCGGTTGTTTATTTCTGAATTGTTAGGCAATTCAATTTTTATATTTTCTATTCGTAATTTTTCCTTGGCTCTAAATAATCTTTTGTTTACAGTTTCTTTATTGCTCAAAAACGCTTCAGCTATTTCATTAATTCCAAAGCCACAAAGAATTCTTAAAGCCAGGCCAATTTGCGACTCAACCGGTATAACTGGATTGCAAATTGTAAACATCATACGCAATTGACTATCAGAAATGTTTTTGATAGATAAGTCAACTTCTATTTCTTCAAAATTTGTTTGATTTTTCTGTAAATCAACAATAATGTTTTCTTTGAAATTTTTATGACGTTTAAAATAATCTTTAGTTTTATTTTTAGAAACTGTGTAGAGCCAAGCCGTTGGGTTTTCCGGAATCCCTTTTAATTTCCATGTCTCTGATGCTAATAAAAAGGTATCGTTGCTTATGTCTTCTGCTATTTCAATGTGGGCTATACCGAATAGCTTACAGAGTACAGAAATAATTTTTCTATACTCTGTTTTAAAAAGTTGTGAAATAAGTTCATTTTCATTCATCTACATAGTCATAGGGATTACCTGTCTTAATTCAATACTACCTCCATCATTAAAAATAGGACAACCTTCTGCCAATTTGATTGCTTCTTCGAAACTGTCGGCTTTAACAATTAATGAACCGCCAACGATTTCTTTTAACTCAGCATAAGGACCGTCTGTAATAACATTGTTTGATTTTAATATCTTAGCTCCTGCAGAACTTAATCTGTTAGTACCTACAAATTTACCCTGTGCTGCAATTCCGCCCATCCAATCCTGCCATTGTTTTACGCTTTCTTGTATTTGTTCCGGAGAAGGCTTAACATCCGGGGTATAAGCATTTCTAAAAATCATCATAAATTCTTTCATTTTTTTTCATTTTAAATTTATAAATTTTATTTTTTATAGTTCACTGACGATTTAGGTTTTCTACAATGGACAAATAGTTGACTATTTAATTGTCGAATTGAGAATAAAAAAGTCATTGATTTATTATTGCTAGATATTCTTTATTACTCTAAATCCTATGATAGTCTGCACGCCATTTTTGAATGGCTTCTTTAATATTTTTTGAGCTAAGATTTTGACTAATTGCTTTTTCTGATAATCTAACATATTCGCTATCGTCAGCAAATCGTAAAGCAATAATCTGATCTCTCGTTAGCCGACTATCAAACATCTTTCCAGTTAGAAGATAGTATCTTAAATTTTCTTCTGCTCTAATAATTCTATCTTGGTTTCCTGTAGCAAATTGCCTGGTATAAAAGAATAGAAATATTAAACCTAAGGCTATTAAAATTCCAAAAATAGTTGATGAATTAATTCCTAAATTAAAGATCATTAAAATAGAAATAGCTAATGAAGCTAAAATTGTCACAAATGTAACAAGGTGAAAACCCAAAACATATTTGGGAAGGTTTTTAAAATTTTGTTCTGTCATTTATACTTTTTTAAATTGTTATACAACTATGACGATTGATATTTTGAAATTTGGACAAATTTGGACAAATTTTTTTCTGTTAGTTGATATTGGAAAGTGCTGGTCAGTCAAATTCTCACTAGCATTTTGAAAGAAGTTGTAGGAGGTTATTGTATTGTGTGCCACGAACCAAGGCCGAGACATTGCTGAGAATTAAAAATTTATGCCGGAAAATGATAAAAGAAAATATTTTTAAACCGAGCGCATCAAAAGATTTAAATAGCAATAGTTAATAAAGAGTTTTGAGCAAGCAGCGCGGAAGTACTGTTATCAAAAATGGATGTTCAGGCTTTACATACCCTAGCCAGAATTTTGACAGGGATTGCTTTCTAACATCAATCTTAAAATATAAAATAAATTATAATTACTGAACGATAGTTTATAAAACAGCTACCCTGGCTGAAATTAAAAAGGCAACATTAAGTTTATAAGGTATAAAAAAGGGCCACTAAATGCGGCCCTTTTTTATAGTCAAAATTATTATTCTTTTATAAATTTTTGTACTTGTACTTTATTGCCTGTAATTATTTTTATAATGTATAATCCTGAAGATAAATTAGCAACATTCAGTTTTAAATTAGTTGATGTTGAATGAACCTCCTGTAAAATACGACTGTTATGATCCATTAACTGTATTACTGATCTACCGCTGTTTTTATTTATTATATTAACTACATCATGTGCAGGGTTAGGATAGATACCTGATTTTGTTTCAATATCACTGTATGAAATAGCATTATTATTTGCAAATTGAGCAATACCTTGACAAGCAGTACCGAGCGAGAAAGTAGTTGAATCTTTTTGCCCGTCAGGATTGGTTACATAAACTTTGTAAGTACCTGCAACAGCACCGGTTAAGTTAAATGTTGCTTTAATTTGTGTAGGGCTCACAAATACTACATTAGATACCGTAACAATTGAAGGGCCACTCACGTTAACTGTAAGGTGCTTAGTATAGCTTATTCCTGGCTCAAAAAACTCTGAATGATTGATGGATATTCCATTAATAATAACGGTAGATGTGCCGCAGGCAGGTATAGATGCTAATGACGGTTGAGCTGGTGGTGGGGCTTTAAATTGCCCTGCACGTACACCCCATGCATTGGTTGTAGGCGCATATTCCGTAAATGTCCACATGGTCATATTGTCCTCAGGGTCCACCACTGTTTGTGTATAATCTCCCCACCTTGCCGCACCTGGACTATAAGTAGAAGTAGTATTTGTAAAATCCTTAGGAGAATTAAAGGTAGCAGGAGCATCGGTTCTAAAACGGGAAGCAGAAGCCGCCTGGCAATATTGATTAGGACCTGCTGATGTAAAGCCCATCAGGTTATTGCCCTGACCGTTTGAAGCAATTGTTGGGTAAGTATAATATACTGCAGATGATGTTGGGTTGGTGCCATCATATACCATCGCTTGTTGTAAGATAAGTGGAGTGGTTGTAAGGCTGTCTATTTCAGCCCAAAAAGCACCATCCCTATCACCGCCGGTACCACCTATACCGGAACTATTTAATAAAGTACCTTGTGCAATCCACATAGACGAGCGACCGGTTATTATATTCTTTTTAATCATCGCTGCGCACAACCTTAAGTCATTGCCGTCAATAGTTGTGCCACCAAGTGTTGGAACTGTCTTAGGAGAATTAGTTGTAAGAGTGGGTAAAGGTAAATCAGCCGATATTGTTGGAGTAGTACCATAGATAACCCTTTTTATCACCAGTTTGGAAGTGTGTGTTTGAGAAGCTCCAATAAAATAACCTTCTGATGCTGATTCGTTGTCGTTATGTACACCTTGTGGTGTATACATATCTGTATTAGTAACGCCGTGGGGAAAACCGGTAACTGTAAAATTGCTGGGACTGGTGCCGGCTATTAAACTTGCTTTATTTACTACCCACAGATTGCTACCAGAAAAGCTTCTGCCTCTTGCAAACATATTACCACCAATGTATAAATAATTTCTATCTACGCCTAATGTTGGATAATCATAAAAGTCGCTGGATGAGCCTCCGGTTTGTGAAACATTAAAATAATAAATGGTAAAATTGGTGGCTGGTGTAATTGTAGCACCTGCATCGCTTATTGCTACGCAGCAGTAATTATTTGTTTTATGATTAATATCAATGGCAACTATAAACCAACGACCTGATAGCCTGTCAAACCTTACATGCGGATCGCTGATTCCACTTATACCAAAACCCGGGTTAGAAAAAAATACATTTAAATCAACATTGATCACCGGTGTTAATGTTGTAATATTTGTATTGGTGGGCGTGGTAGCTGCTAACCCGGTTACAGAGGGCTTGTTAAAAACTTTCATGCGGCAGTTAGCTGTGGCAATAATTTGTGTGAAGCCCACATCACCGCAATTATCCGGTGGTGTATAAGGCGATTCCTGTCCTGCAATAGTTGAATAAGAGCCCCAAATAGTAAGAAAATTACTGTAAGCAGGAGAACTTATTACGGAGCTTACAGCAGAGTTGCCAGTAGTGCCACTTACTAAAGAACCGCCTTGGCTAGCCTTAGTAGAAAGAGGATCCTGTATATATGGTACAGGGCCCTTTAAATCGGGCCTCAGCGCAGCAACAAATGTGGGAGGCAACGGATGCTCTTTTTCCTGCGCTAATACTGACGCAAGAGATTTTCTAACTCCGGGAACGCCACTTATTGTTGTGCCTCTAATTTCACCCTGTTGTGCAAAAGAAGATTTTACAATAAAAACTACAATAAATAGTAAATAGAATTTTTTCATTTTTTCATTTTTAAACAATCTACGATTATCCTTAATAAAAAAATAAATATGTAAGAATTTGTTTTATTTTTTTTATTACATAAATATTTGGGTGATGATGTATTTTAAAGGAGTACCTAACAAATAAAGAAATTAATTGTTAGAAAAATATTTTATGGTATATTTAAATAAATAAAAATATTATAATTTACTAATAGAATAAGGCCATTAAAACTTTTCAAGAAGTAAAATTGGATTAAAAATTCTGAGTATAATTAAGTATTTTTTGAGCTAATGGCTACTAAGAAATTCCATAGAACATAGTAATCATAGCATCACCCATGGATCAATTTTGATAACACTTATACTCTTTAGAATTTGAACATACTGAGCCCTCTTCAATAAGGGTGCCGGTGCGATTTTTTGAAGATTAACTAAGTTTCATTTTTTCACTAAGTGTTGGTGTCGCCACCAACAGAAATACTTTTATTGAATAAGGTTGGTGACGACACCAACCACTAGATAAAAATAATTGGAAAGAAAAAAGCCCAAACAATTCCGACTGACGGAAATCCTGTTGTGTATGGCAGTTGGGATAAAGCGCCTGGCAAACCCACTGTTTTAATTTATGCGCATTATGATGTGCAACCTGTAAAGAAATCGGAATGGACGATTCCATCTGAAAAATTGCATTCTTTAATAAATAAATATTAAATATCATAATCATGAATAAAGCAAAAAGTATAACATCATCCTTTGCTGCTCAAATAACCACTCCCAAAACCTTAATTATGAAGAAATCTAAACTCATCGTCCTTTGTACTATTGTATTTATTACAGCTGCTATACAAACAGTTCAGGCACAGGCAAAGATTAGTGGGCGGGTAACTACTATTACAGATAAACCTGTTGATGGCGTAAATGTTTTATTGTTAAACAGCGTTGATTCCACTTTAGTAAAAGGAACAATTACCAGAAGTTCCGGCCAGTTTGGTTTTGACAACATAAAACCCGGAAAATATATTATCAACGCATCATTCATTGGCTACAAGACCTCTTTCAGCAAAGAAATTATTGCTGGTTCTGGTGAAGTAATAAATACAGGTACAATAAAATTGAGTAATGAGGATAAAGAGCTGTCTGCTGTTACAGTGGTTGCCCGTAAACCGATGTTTGAGCAAAAAATTGACCGGATGGTTATTAATGTAAAAAACAGTATCACATCTGCTGGTGGTACAGCATTGGAGGTATTGGAAAAATCGCCTGGTGTAGTTGTAAACCGGCAAAGTAATTCTATAGGGTTGAATGGAAAGGAAGGGGTAGTGGTGATGATCAATGGTAAAATTTCGAGAATGCCTGCTGATGCTGTAGTACAAATGCTGGCAGGGATGAATGCTTCAAATATTGACCGCATTGAATTAATTACAACACCGCCTGCCAATTTTGATGCAGAAGGCAATGCCGGGTTTATTAATATAATCCTTCTCAGTAATCCGAATAAAGGCTTAAACGGATCTTATTCTTTAACGATGGGCTATGGTAAAGGTTATACTCCCTCCGGGTCTGTAAACTTTAATTACCGCAATAAAAAAATCAATTTATTTGGCGATTATTCACTTACGTGGAATAACCAGGAGCAGGTCTTTAATTTTTACCGCCGCTATGTACAGCAGGGGGTTACTACTCAGCATACCTCTCAAAACTTACGTAAACCGGAGAATGGTAATCAAACCGCCCGGTTGGGGCTTGATATACAGGTAACACCCAAAACAGTAATAGGTGTATTGGTGGGTGGCTATAACAGTAAATGGAATATGACAGCCCGGAATAGCTTATCTACATTAAAAAATAATATAAAGGATTCAACGGTTGCAGTTACAAACACTGAGTTGAACCAATGGAAACATTTTATGGGCAATATAAATTTTTCTCATACCATAAAGGAAGGCGAAACAATAACCGCCGATTTTGATTATTTGTATTACAGGGATAATAACCCCAACGATTATACCAACCTGTATTTTAATGGTGCCGGCACTGTGCTGGGCACAGAGCAAACAAGAAGCACTAAGGTGACACCTTTAAACGTGTGGGTAGGTAAATTTGATTATAATAAAAAAATAAGCAAAAAAGTAACTGCTGAAGGCGGTGTTAAAGTAGCGCTGTCGCAATTTTCGAATAATGTGGCGGTGGAAAACAGTTCTCAGGGTGGCTGGGTAAAAGACCCTGAACTTACTGCCGATTATAAATTGAAAGAAAAAATAGCAGCAGCCTATACTGCCTTGAGCATACAGGCTTCTGAAAAAATAAGTTTGAAATTAGGGCTACGGTATGAATACACAACATCTAACCTGGGAAGCGATAAGCAGCAAAATTTAGTTGATCGTAAATACGGAAGATTTTTTCCAAGCATATTTTTAGCCAAGAAATTTGACGATAAAAATGCTGTCAACTTATCTTATAGCCGCCGTATTACCCGGCCAACTTTTAAAGACATGGCGCCTTTTGTAATATTTGTTGATCCCTATACTTTCTTTTCCGGCAACAGCAGCCTACAACCTGCTTTCTCCAATATCTTCAAAGCAGATTACCTGCATAAGAGTTTTGTAGTATCTGTTTCTTATACAAAGGAAGATCAATCTATTGCTAATTTTCAACCGAAACTTTCAAAAGATAACAAGCAGATTTATGCATCAGAAAACCTGGATAATATCAAAACAATAAACATCAGCCTCTCCATACCTGTTACGGTAACCAAATGGTGGAATATGCAGAATAATATACAGGGAAACTGGCAACAACTGAATGCTACTTTTATTAAAGGCCCTTTTCAGCTTGAGCAGTATAATTTTGGCTTTAACAGTTCTCAGAATTTTGTGCTGCCAAAAAATTTCAGTATGGAGTTGTCCGGGTTTTATCAATCAAAAGCATTATTCGGGGCATCTGTTTTCAACGGTTCGGGAATGGCAAATTTTGGCTTGCAGAAAAGGTTTGGAAAGAATAATAACAAACTGAGGTTTGCAATTACAAATATTTTTGATGGCGGTGTATTTAAAGGGGTAACAAATATTCCCGCTGAAAATATATATGTGGAAAACAGTTTCAGGTTTACACAGCGTACTTTCCAACTTACTTACTCACAAAGTTTCGGGAATAAAAAATTGAATGACAAACGCAATCGTTTTTCTGGATCAGATGAGGAACAGAAAAGGATGAAATAGTTTTAAGTTTTGCCCGGAAGGGATTTGGCAAATCCAGCAAAAATACCGCCATCCCATCACCTCGGTTCGTGGCACACGAAACCAAAAAAAAATAAAAAGTGTTTCGGGTGCCACGAACCACTACTAAGAGTGTTTCATGGATGGTAAAAGGAGTGGTCCTCGCCAAAGGAGTTGGGATGGAAGCTGAGAATAATTTAGCGGTAGGTTGGCGTAGAGTTAAAGACTAAATATAGAGCGATATGTTTTTGAAGAAAACGTAGTTAAAAAAATATATGACAACAATTACAAAACCCAGAATAGAATCGCTTGACCTCTTAAAAGGCCTGGTGATCGTAATTATGGCCATTGACCATGTGAGGGATTATTTTCATTATTCATCTTATTTTTTTGACCCAACCGACCCGACACTTACAACTATACCTATTCTTTTTACAAGGTTCATTACAAATTTTTGTGCTCCGGCATTTAGCTTTTTGGCAGGCCTTTCTGCTTTCATGGTTGGTAAAAGAAAATCGCCCAATGAGTTATCCACTTTTTTACTAAAACGTGGGCTTTGGTTGGTTTTTGTGGAGCTGGTTATTATGAATTTCGGCTGGTGTTTCGATATTACTTTTAAAACAGTGGGCTTTGGGGTAATTTGGATATTGGGCATAAGTATGATCTTTTTAGTGGCACTAATACATCTTCCTAAAAAAGTAATACTGATTTTTAGTTGCGTTTTAATTTTCGGGCATAATCTTCTTGACAATATTCACTTTGATAATTTCCTGTGGGCATTTTTACATGAACGTAAAGCATTTTTAACAACGCCAGACCATATATTCAGGGTTGGTTACTCAATAATACCATGGTTGGCTGTAATGTCTTTGGGCTATTATTTTGGGTCATTTTACGATAAAACTTATGAGCCCTTAAAACGCAAAAAAATATTCAACATCATTGGCATTGCTGCCATTATATTTTTTGTAATACTACGGGGGATAAATATTTACGGCAACTTATTGCCCTGGAAAAATTATGGCAATCTAACACAAACAATGTTTTCATTTTTAAATCTAACCAAATACCCGCCTTCGCTTTCATTTTTATTGGTAACATTGGGCGGAGCTTTACTGTTTTTAGCAAACGCTGAAAAGTTAAAAGGTAAGATTGTAAATTTCTTTTGTGTATTTGGCAGAGTTCCTTTTTTCTTTTACATCATTCACATTTATCTCATTCATCTTTTAGCGTTAATTACTGCTGAACTTACAGGTTTTGGTTGGCAAAAAATGATTTTACCTGCCTTGCCTTTTAGAGTAGAAGCTTTAAAAGGTTTTGGTTTTAACCTGATTGCAGTTTACCTGATTTGGATTGCAGTAATTCTTCTGCTTTATCCATTGTGTAAAAAATTCGATAGTTACAAGCAAGCCCACAAAGAAAAATGGTGGCTGAGCTATTTATAAAATTTAAAAACAAACCTAACAACATGAAAAAAAATCATTCATTAATCACAGCAAGCTGCTTTAGCCTTTTTCTCTTTACTGCCTGCAATACTGCAGTAAATCCCAACGAGACTTCAGGAAAAGAAAACAAATCGGCGCCAACTGAAGCACCTGAGTATTATAACCTTCGCCAAAAACTTGAAAAACAATATGGCTAAACCATGCGGTAAAAATTGGTGATGACCTTAAAATTTCCGGAGCTGTAAGTATGAATGATTCGGGAATGATAGTGGCACGGGGTAATATGGAGCAGCAGATGAAAAATTGCTATGCTGATCTGCAACAAATATTACAGCATTATGTTTACACTGTTGACGATGTTGTAGCAGAAAATATTTATACCACAAAGTATCTGGCTTTCGTAATTCTATTTACAAAAAACAATTTCCTACAGGTACCTGGCTCGAAGGCATATGCGAAGATTCTATTTACCTACAATCAAAACTTTTTGCAGGACTTTTTACAGCTTCTCTTAAAACACCAACGCATCCTTCTATGGTTGCAGAAAAGATCCTGGAAATTGCAGAAAGCAACAGTTGGCAATTGCGGTACCCGGTGGGCCCTGATGAATTACCCTTTCTGCAATGGCGGGCATCTATGACAGATGAGGAGTATGTTGATTGGAATGCAGCTACTGATGACGAATGGTACAACGCTGTACAAAATACTTTTGGCTTAAATACCAGGCAGGTTAATGCTGATTAAAAATAATTTCCACTAAATATGTAACCCCAACATTTATAATCATAAAATGAAAATAATTTTAATTCTTCTCAGCCTTCTTTTTACAGAACAGATTTATGCCCAATCCTGGCAAAGAATCCATCGCAAAGCCATTGTAGTGGATACACACAATGATATACTGATGCAGGCTGCTGACAAGGGAATAGTATTTGACCAGGACCTTACCGGTAAAACACATAGTGATCTTGCCCGCTGGAAAAAAGGCGGTCTTGATGTACAGATCTTTTCTGTGTATTGCGATGGGGCACTTAAAAATGCCTATGCCTATGCCAACAGAGAAATGGATAGTCTTGATGCAGTAGTGTCACGCAACCCGGGCAAGATCGTGAAGGTTGCCAACTATGCTGAACTCATGAATGCAGTTAAGCAACATAAGATAGCCTCCATGTTTGGTGTAGAAGGCGGCCACATGATAGAAGATGATCTTTACAAACTAGAAGCGCTATACAAGCGTGGTGCACGGTATTTGACTTTAACACATAATGTTCCTCCCTCCTGGGCTACCAGCGCAGCAGACGAAACCAGCCAAAATCCTGTTACAGGAAAGGGGCTTAATTCCGAAGGCAAAAAAGGCCTTACAAAATTTGGTCTCCAGGTAGTACAAAAAATGAATCAATTAGGAATGATGATTGATGTTAGTCATCTTGGCGACCAGAGTTTTTGGGATGTAATTAAGATTACCACAAAACCCATCGTTGCTTCACACAGTTCAGTGTACAGTCTTGTAGCCCACCGGCGCAATTTAAAAGATGAGCAAATAAAAGCTATTGCAAAAAACGGTGGTGTAATTCAAATAAATTTTAACCCCGGTTTTATCGACAGCAGCTTTCATAAGAAAGAAGAAGCTTTTTTAAAAATGCATAAAGCAGAGAGTGATTCTCTTTTAAAAAGCGGTATGGATGAATGGTACATGATGACTTTATTGTATAAAAAATATACAGCTGAAGCAGAGCCAATGCGGCCGCCATTATCTATGCTCATTGATCATATTGATTACATCGTGAAATTAGTTGGCGTTGATTATGTTGGCCTTGGCTCCGACTTTGATGGCATCAACCTTACACCGCAGCAATTAGATGATGTTACTACCTATCCATTAATTACAAAAGCATTGGTAGAAAAAGGGTACAGTAAAAAAGACATCAATAAAATTTTAGGCGGCAATTTTTTAAGGGTCTTAAAAGCTAACGAGATAAAATAAAAAATATGACCAAAAAAATTATCAAGCTGCTTCCGGTAATATTACTCTGCGTAATAAACCTGTATGCGCAAAAAAATCAAAGCAATACTGTTGCAAAAGCTCCCAAAATATTTATGTTCCCGGATATCACTGTGCATGATACAGTCATTTATGAGCAGTACCGGGTTCAGGTAGAACCTATCATAAAACAATTCGAGGGAAAATACCTGATCCGTTCCGGTGGCATGGCATTCTATACAAACCCAACCCGCAAAGTAATTCCTGTTGAAGGTGGCTGGAATCCTGACAGACTCATCATCGTACAATGGAATTCGATGGAGCAGCTGCAAAAATTTGCAACATCGGCTGAATATATCGCTATTACCGGATTGAGGGCAAATTCGGCAACTACAAAATCCATTATTGTAAAGGAATATCTAAACTAATATTCATACAACCCAAAACCAACAAACATGATAAATGAAAAACTCCGGAGGTTTCAGGATGATAAGAAAGGAACAGGTCGCAAATGCTATTATGTCTTATTATTCTGAGTTGCCTCAAATACAATCATTAGAATTAACGGAGCAGAGTGAAACAAATGAATACAGAAAAATTGCAGTACAGATTTTTAGTGCATCTGTGTTTAATGAAATTAATTCTACAAATACAGTCGTACGCCCTTCTAACAACCCTGCTTTGCGTATAGTTGATAAAAAGTTATTGGGCGACCTGGCAGGTTGGGTGCATTATATTAAGAACACAAGGATTGGTCTTGCTGAATATAAAAAGAGCCTTGTAGAAAAAGGAGAAAAACTGATCCGCCTTATTCAAAAAGAATATCATTTAAAAAGTGAGTGAAGAAAATAAACAAGAAGCACAGCAAACAAATAATGGGTTTAGTTGAAAGAAAAAGGAAAGAAGAAAACACTTCATCACAAATAATTAAACAATAAATTAAATTTTTGAAATGAAAAATAAACAAAATATGCGCCACTCAAAAAAAATACAATTCGCAATTTGTACCATTCTTATTTGCATTACAATAACATCCACTGCACAATCCATTCTTCCGCCGGTTATGGATTGGCATGGCAAAAGCGAAGCACTAATTGCCAACGCAAATAATCCCTGGATAACAGCAACTGAAAAATCAGGCTTTGTAACCACACCGGATTATAAAGAAACCATGAGCTGGTTTAAAAAGTTGACAGATGCATCTCCGCTGCTAACCATGATTTCTATCGGCAAAAGTGTAGAAGGGCGTGATATATTTATGATCATTGCATCTACCGAAAAAAAAATAACAGCCGCTGCATTAAAAAAATCAGCCAAACCGCTTTTACTCGCACAGGCCGGTATTCACTCCGGCGAAATTGATGGCAAAGATGCCGGTATGATGCTGTTGCGTGATATTGCTTTTGGCAATAAAAAATCATTATTGGATAAAGTAAATTTCCTGTTCATTCCAATTTTGAGTGTGGATGCACATGAGCGTTCGTCGCCCTACAACAGGCCTAACCAGCGTGGCCCACAGAATATGGGCTGGAGAACCAATGCACAAAATTTAAACCTGAACAGGGATTATGCCAAACTGGATACCAAGGAAATAAGATCAGTTATACAGGTTATCAATGATTACGATCCTGTTTTGTACATAGATATTCATGTAACGGATGGCGCCGATTATCAGTACGACGTTACGTATGGAGGAATTGGAAAACAAGGATACTCAAACGGTATCCGTAACTGGTTGGAAAATACACACAAAACTTTTACCGGTAAAGACTTAACCGCTAACGGGCATATTCCCGGGCCACTGTTAAATACATTCAATAACAGTGATTTTTCGCAGGGCAATATTGTAACTACGGGTGGTCCCAGGTTTTCTGATAGTTATGGCGACCTGCGGCACCTGGCTGCCATACTGGTAGAAAATCATTCTTTAAAACCTTATAAGCAACGGGTTTTGGGTACTTATGTTTTGCTTGAAAGCACTTTAAAACTTTTAGCTGCCGAAGGACAATCATTAAAGGAAATTACTAAAAAGGATAAGGCCGTAAGGATTGCAAAGTTTCCCGTGGCATGGAAAGTTCCGCAAATGAAAAATACAGTAAGCTTTGATACCAGGTTAAATCCAACAACAGCAGATACAACAGTTACAGCTACTGATAGTTTGAAATTATTGGGAATAGCAGCTGTGATCCGAAAGTCATCTGTAACCAATTCAGATTATGTGGAATGGCAGGGCAAAGCAGTAACTACAACTGTTGCAGATTACAAATCAACAGAACCTTTGGAGTTTATTACAAGACCAAAAGGCTATTGGGTTCCTGCATCTTGCGATGACATAATTGCAAGATTAAAATTGCACGGAATAAAGATGGGTATCATCGCTCAGCCTCGGGAAGTAATGGTAGAAATGTACCGGATAACAGATCATGTATTTGAAGATGATAATCATATTATGCAGCCTTTTGAAGGACATGTACAGGTTACCGGAATAACTAAAACCGAAACCCGCAAACAGTTATTCCCTGCGGGTTCTGTTTATATTTCCACCGATCAGCCATTGGGCGATCTTGCTATGATGTTACTGGAACCCACCTCAAAAGACTCTTATTTCAGCTGGGGGTTTTTTCATTCCATTTTTCAACGAACGGAATATATGGAAACCTATGTAATGGAACCAATGGCTAAAAAAATGCTGGACGATTCACCTGCTTTGCGAAAAGAATTTGAAGAAAAGAAAGCAGCAGACAAAACTTTTGCTAACGATCAAAATGCGATATTGACCTGGTTTTACAGCAAAACAAAATATTATGACGACCGTTATCTATTATATCCCGTGGGTAGGGAATTGTAAAAATATAAAAACAGTTTATGAAAAAAATATCACTACTGCTTATTGCCTTTTCTATTTCAGCTTTGCTGATGGCACAGGATCCCCTTACTAAAAGCGATAAGGCCTTGCAACAAACAGTTATAAAAATGATTGATGCTTTATCAAACCGGGATTCATTCAGTCTGAAAGCCCATTGCACATCAGACATTACATTGTATGAATATGGCCAGGTATGGAATATAGATACACTTATCCAGAAGGCTATTGCACTAAACCAGTCTGCAGATTTTAAACGCACCAATACTTTTGATTTTATCAATACCACAGCAGGTAAGTCTATGGCATTGGTTAATTATCGCCTGCAATCAGCAAGAACAAAGGATGGTAAACAGGCAACTGTACAATGGCTGGAAACAGAAGTTTTAGTTAAAGAAAAAAAATAGTGGAAAGTAAAGCACCTGCATTCAACACTTATTAACCGAAGTTAAAAATCAACAGCAATACAATCAACAAAAAAAATATGAAAAAAATATGGATTTCTCTTATCATTGTTTGCCTTTTAGTCACTCCTGCTTTTGCGCAAATAAAATTCAGCGATGAAACAAAAAAATATATTGAATACAACGACCCGATAACAGTTTTTAAAAATGGTTTATTGATTGATGGTAAAGGCAATGCCGCCAAACCGCATCAAACAATCATCATCAGCAATGGTAAAATTGACTGGGTGGGTGATGATGACAAAGCCATTAATCCGAAAGATGCCGGCATTATAGATTTGAATGGCAAAGCCATCATGCCGGGTTTGGTAATGCTTAATGAACACATGTATATATCAGCGCATGATATCAGCACCCGCTATCTCCACTTAAAACAATTGCCATTTACATTCCCCCGTTTATACCTGGCAGCAGGCGCAACCACTATCAGAACCTGCGGCAGCATTGAACCCTACTCGGATATCCGTATCAAAAAAGATATCGACCTTGGTTTAATTCCCGGCCCTGCTATGGAACTCACTGCACCATATATTGAAGGCAAAGCATCAGTGTTTACACAAATGAAAGAAAACAAAACGCCGGCGGAAGCTGCAGCATTTGTAAACTATTGGGCCGACCAGGGCTTCACTTCTTTTAAAGCATACATTGGTGTTGACAAACCAACATTAAAAGCAGCCATTGATGAAGTACATAGAAGAAAATTAAAAATCACGGGCCATTTGGATATGGTTACTTACATGGAAGCTGCTGCGTTGGGCATGGATAATTTGGAACACGGGTTTATTGCAAGTACCGATTTTGTTTTTAATAAAAAAGAAAATGAACGCCCTGCCGCCGGTAGTGCTTATAAAGCATTAGGCAACCTGGATATTCAAAGTGATAGTGTAAAACAATTCATCCAATTTCTAATTGATAAAAAAGTAGGTATCACTTCATCGCTGGCAGTATTTGAAGGAGCTACCACCACACAGCCACAGCCATCCGAGGATGCAATAAATGCTATGTCTGCCGATACTAGGGATTTTTATTTAAAGAGATTGGTAACAGTTAAATCAGCTGAGGCCCTACTGATTATGATAAAGCATTTGCCAAAGCAGCAAAAATGGAAAAAATATTTAATGATATGGGCGGCTTACTTACCGTTGGCACAGACCCAACAGGCATTGGCGGAACACTGGCAGGTTATGGCAACTGGCGGGCAATAGAATTATTGGTAGAAGCAGACGGGTTTACGCCGCTGGAAGCAATAAAAATCGCAACCCTCAATGGTAGTATCGCTTTAGGGTTTGATAAAACCATTGGAACAATAGAGCCCAGTAAATCAGCCGACCTTTTAATTATTGATGGAGACCCGTCAAAAAATATCAGCAACATTCGTAAGGTTTTATATGTTTTTAAAAATGGTGTGGGATATAACTCAAAGAAATTATTTGAATCCGTAAAAGGTAAAGTAGGATTTAATTAATAAGAGTCAAAATTAAAAGTATTATTATGAAAAAAGCATCATTAGTTTTCATCGCTGTTTTCTGTACAATATTGCTGCAGGCGCAAGATAGTATTGTAAGTAAATTTTCATTTAATCATCTGGCACTTTCTGTAAAAGATGTAAATCGCTCTGCTGAATTTTACAGCAAAGTTTTGCAACTGCCTGAAATAATCAACCGCACAAAAATAGAAGGCATCCGGTGGTTTGTATTGGCAGATGGTAAAGAGCTGCATTTAATTTCTATTATTAAAGAACCGGTATTTACTAATAAAGCCATTCACATTGGCCTGGCCACAAACAATGTGGATGTATTTGTACAGCGGTTAGAACGGTTAAAAATTACTTACTCCGATTGGCCGGGTAAACCCAACACAGTTAACATACGCACCGACGGCGTTAAACAAATTTACTTTCAGGATCCTGATGGGTATTGGGTAGAAGTGAATGATGCGAAATAGAAATATGCAGCAGGAGATAATAAACAGCGTCGCCTTATTAGTTCCACTACATCATAAAGTAGAAAAATGGGCAACAACTAAACTGGTAGAGAAGAATAAAAAGATACGGTTGGCAACAGCCAAGAAAACAATAGAGCAATTAGAAAAAAAATAAACTAATTAACTGGATAATGAAAAAAATAATAACCCTCTTTTGTTTTATTGCAATCCCTGTGTTTATGGGAAAACTGTTTTGGCACAAACCAACTATGCCGACAGCTTAAAGACGGTGCTTTCCAATACCAGCAAACCAATTGAGCGTTTTTACTATTCTTATTGCCATATCAGAAAGTGTTGGATTTTGTACCGGTGATCCGGATTCAGCTATCTGTACTAATCTTTTACAGATTGCACAATAACTTAGAAATGATTCGCTGCTGGCGATTAGCTATAACATAATCGGCCAATACATTTCAAGGGTGAAAGGAGATAATGCCACCGGGCTTGAATATTTTTTTAAAGCCATCCCGTTAGCTGAAAAAGCACATGACAAACGCCGGCTAAGTTCCATTTATTTTGATAAAGCAATTGTTCACTCGAATCTTCAGAGTAATGAGGAGTACGGATAATATATTCGCAAAGGCGGTGAAAATTTACCGGATAAGTCGCAACCGCTTTACAATTTTATGCTGGCACAGTATCAACGTAGCATGGCTACTTACTTTGTGGTGAACCACCAAACAGACTCTGCACTGGTTTATGCCCAACCGCTTACCAATACAAGTCAAAAAATTAATAGTCAGACATACATCTTCAATGCGTATTATTTAAACGGAGCGGTACAGGATGAACTGGACGATAAAGAAATGGCAGCACTTTATTTTAAAAAAGCAGTGGCGCATTCAGCTATGGTAAAAAGTGCATACTACCAGTTACGGTTTGCAAGTATTTATATCCCCTTTTTACTTGCAAACAAAAACTTTGCTGCGAAGTAAATATATTTTCCATGAGACTTATTTTTTATCTCTAATGGCCTTAAATTCTGAAGAGGGTTTCCATGCAGGCCACTTACTTTCAGAAGCTATGCGCTTGCCCACAAGAAATAATAATTGCAGATCGCTTATTGCGCCTTCCATGATCCAGGTAGCAGCATTATAATTATCTGATGGCTGGTGATAATTATGAGCTGTATAATCATCTTCAATTTTTTGCCCATATTCCTTGCCTTTCCCAATCACATCAATACCACTGCTGGTATACAAAGCTGGAATACCAACTTTTGCAAAATTAAAATGATCAGACCGGTAGTAGGAGCCCGCTTCCGGGTGCGTATCAAAAGAAATATAGCCACCCTTTTTTTCTACTTCCTCTTTTAGATAATCTTCCAGGTCTGATTGGCCTTCCCCAATAACAATTATGTCCTTTGTTTTACCAAATCGGTTTAAGCCATCCATATTAATATTTGCAGCTGTTTTATTTGCAGGGTAAACAGGGTTTTCTGCATAATATTTTGAGCCAAGCAACCCCTGTTCTTCGGAGGTAACAGATAAGAAAACAATTGTTCTTTCAGGTTTGGTTTTTAAACTTTTAAATGCCCTTGCAAGTTCGAGTAATCCTGCAGTACCTGTTGCATTATCTAATGCCCCATTGTATATAGAGTCACCGCTTGCATCAGGCCTGCCAATGCCGAGGTGGTCCCAGTGCGCACTGTATACAACCACTTCATCCGGTCTTTTTGAGCCTGTTATTTTCCCAATTACATTATACGATTTGTCGTAGGTTGCTTTCACCTTCATGCTCGTAGTTAGCTGTAGGTTCAAAGGCACTGCTTTAAAACCACGTTTGTTTGCTTTCACCAACAAGGTTGAATCAAAACCTGCTTCTTTAAACAACCTGTTTGCAGTTGTTTCTGTTACCCATCCTATAGCATCACAGTTCTTAACATCTTTCCCACGGTTATCAAGCTGCAGGCGAGATGTATTAAAATTTTTTTGCTGCACACTAAATGGATAACTCGCTGCCTTTGTGTTGTGCACAATCAAACAACCCTTTGCACCCTGCCTTGCAGCCTCCTCAAATTTATAAGTCCACCGGCCATAATAAGTCATTGTTTTTCCTTTAAATAAAGTGGTATCGCCCGACCAAAAACCAGGATCGTTCACCATTACCATTACCACTTTTCCTTTCACATCTAGCCCTTCATAATCATTCCAGTTATATTCGGGTGCTACAACGCCATATCCTGCAAATACAAGTTCATTGTTCGTAAGGCTGATGCTGCTGTCCGTTTTATCCGTCCATATAATATAGTCATCGTAAGCCTTTAGCGTAAAGTTACCTTTTGCAGATTTTACCAGCATTTCCGGTGCGGCCGTTGCCTGTATATTCACCATTGGTACAGCCTGTACATAACTGTTGCCGTTGCCAGGTTCCAGCCCGATAGATGCAAACTGTTTTTGCAGGTAATCTATGGTTTTTGTTTCTCCTTCGGTAAATGGTTTGCGTCCCATAAAAGAATCTGAAGCGAGTACAGCAATATCTTTTTTTAGACTGTCAGCATTAAAAGAGGCCAAGCCTTCTTCCTGTTGCACTACCTGCTTTTTTTGACTGCAGGCGGCTAGTAACAGTAAACAGAAAAACGAAAAAAATCTGGTGGTTTGATACATGTATTGTAGGTTTTAAATAAGCAGATCTTGTTGGTTAAATTTTTTTAAATGTTGCTTTGGTCTTTTAAAGATAAATATTTAAAGACAATTATTGTGTAGCGTAACGACTTTAGAAAGTAATTTTAAATACGAACTTCCGATGGTCTTTAAAGTTTTTCTTTTCCTGCATTCTTTCTGCCTAAATATTTCCTAATTTGAATTATTAAAATTGTATAATGAAAATATTTAAAACTGTATTTTGTCTTATAACATTTGTCTTTGTTTTTTTTATAAGCCATGCGCAAACCTACTATCAACCAATAAAAACAATTGTAAAACAGGAAAACAACAACTGGCAACTTATAAGAAACGGTCTACCGTATTTTGTGAAAGGTGCAGGCGGCAGTAGTCATTTAAAACAACTCATTGCCTGTGGCGGAAATTCTATTCGCACATGGGACAGCAAGGATGGAAATAAGATCTTGGACTCAGCACAAAAATATGGATTAACTGTTTTAATGGGCTTGCGGGTAACCCCCGAAAGGCACGGTTTTAGTTATGACGATGCTGCAGCAGTAAAGAAACAATTTGAGCAGATAAAAGCCGAAGTGTTGCGCTTAAAAGATTACCCTGCTTTGCTGGCATGGGGCATAGGGAATGAATTGAACCTTGATTATAAAAATCCAAAAGTATGGAATGCGGTAAATGATATTGCGGTTATGATCCATGAGCTGGACCCTAACCATCCGGCTACAACAGTATTAGCGGGTATAAATAAACGTGAAATTGACTTTATAAAAGCAGCAGGTAAGGATATAGATTTTTTATCTGTAAATACCTATGGCGGTCTTGCCACCTTACCCAAAGAAATTATTAATGCAGGCTGGGATGGACCGTATATGGTCACAGAATGGGGACCTACAGGGCATTGGGAATGTTTGCAAACGCCGTGGAAATCCTCCATTGAAGAAACGAGCAGTGAAAAAGCTGCGGTGTATAAAACCCGCTATGAGTATGGCGTAGAAAAAGACAAAGCAACCTGCATGGGCTCTTATGTTTTTTTATGGGGGCAAAAACAGGAACGTACTCCTACATGGTATGGTTTATTCACCGAGGCCGGCGAAGAATCTGAAGTGATTAATGTGATTGAATATTTATGGACGGGCAGCTGGCCTGCCAACAAAGCGCCACACATCTATTCTTTACAGTTAAACAAACAAAAAGCAACAGATAATATTTATTTAAAACCAGGGGTTTCCTTACTTGTTGCAGCAACGGTAACAGACCCGGAAAATGATAAACTTATTTACAGATGGGAAATATTACCTGAGCCTGTAAACCTAAGCCAGGGAGGTGATCATGAAGACAGTCCTTCACCCGTAAAAAATGCATTTACTAACAACCGAAGCAATGGCACAGTAACAATGCGTGCACCATTAAAAGCAGGTGCGTACAGGGTATTTGTTTATGCTACAGATGGCCATAACAACGTAGCCACAGCAAACATTCCATTTTATATTAAAGGAGAATGATGAAACAATCATTTCACAAAATGTAATTGCGTTTTAAAACTGAAGTATATCTACATTTATTTCGGCTATAGATTTGCAACCGGCCAAACCCATTGTCAAATCAAAATCTGCCAATAGATTTTGTATCACTTCTCTCACGCCATTTTCCCCATCAATAGTGAGCCCGTAAACATAGGGCCTACCTAAACAAACCGCTGTGGCACCAAGCGCCAGGGCTTTAAACATATCTGCACCGCCACGGATACCGCTATCCATAATAACGGGAACACTACCTTTTACTGCAGCTACAATGCCCGGTAATGCATCAATAGCACTTACCGATCCATCTACCTGTCTGCCGCCGTGGTTAGATACTACAATACCATCAATACCGTGTTGGACTGCAAGCTTTGCATCTTCAGGGTGTAAGATTCCTTTAAGCAATATGGGAAGTTTTGTTTGCTGCCGCAAGAATTGTAAATCATCCCATGTAATCGCCGGGTTTGAATAAATACCTGTGAATTTTTTTACTGCTTTTAGGGGCTTACCGGATGATAATTTAGAAAAGAAATTGTTGCCCGGATAAGCATTTACCATTTTTATAAAACCCGTTATTGCAGACAGAGATACAGAAAGTTTAGCCGTATTTGTGGCGGAAGGTTCTTCCATCAATCGTTGAAATACAGGATCAGATGTATATTGCGCAATACCTTTTCCTTCAAGAAAAGGAAGATAGGCAGCATCAAGATCTTGTGTTCTCCAACCAAGTAAGCTGGTATCCAACGTTACCACAATGGCGGAGCAGCCGCATTGCTCTGCACGTTTTACAAGGCTCGCAACCAGGTCGTTTGATTTACTCCAGTATAACTGAAACCACCGCTCCCCATCTCCCATAGCGACAGCAACAGCTTCCATTGGTTTGCTTGCCTGGTTGCTGAATATATAAGGAACATTTTCTAATGCAGCGGCCTTTCCTACTGCAATGTCTGCCTGCTTGTGCACCATTTCCAGCACACCCACAGGCGATAAAATTAATGGCGATGAAAACTTTTTTCCAAAGAGTTCAATACTCATATCTCGTATACTTACATTGCGCAGCATACGGGGCACAATGTGGTATTTTTCAAAAGAGGTTCTGTTGTTTGTAACGCTGCTTTGTAACCCTGCACCGCCTGCTATGTATGCAGCAGCCTTCTTGCTCATTTGGGTTATAGCCTTTTGTTCAAGCTTAGCTGCATCAACGGGAATCTTTGAATGTTTACCCGCAAAACCGTTAACATAAATGGCCGTTTGGCGTTCCGATCTGTTTGGTAAACGGTTGGTCATTTTTTTATGCTTTTCAAAAAATTTAATACTTTAAATTGTAAGTTTAAATATCGGATTTGATCATTACAAAGTTGCCCACTAAGAATATACCCGTCGCCTATATATTAAGTATTAATATTTTTAAATCAGAAAACACTACAAGCTTAAAAGTTTTGCCTTTTGCGCATTAAATTCATCTTGAGTAAGTATCCCATCATCTAACAGTTGCTTTAATTTTTTTAGTTCGTCGGCCACACTTATCTGGCTTGTATTTTTAGAAACATTTGCTCCTGCGGCAATAGCATTAGCAATTAGTTCTGTTTGGTTGCGTGGGCTTGTTGCTAAAATTCTTTCAGAGCAAATCTCCTTTATTTCCTGCGCTTCACTTTTTGTAAAACCATGGCCCACGATCTCTTCGCCACCCACTACAAATGTGATGGTGGAGTAGCCAATCATAGGTGTATCAATATTTACACCTTCTATTTGCTGGTAAACAATATGCCTTGATTTACCGCTAAAAAATCCCGGAATTTTCAACATAATTTCTGTTTCCAAAATATGTATTTCTGCCGGAAATAACGTGTTGCCCTCAGATACCCTAGAGGCTTGATATATTTTTTCTTCCATAAGTACTACAATGTAACTATTAAAACTTTTATGAGCTTTTTATGAGCAACATAATTTTTAAGCAGCTTTTAAATAACTATTAAGAAATTTCATTTGAACTGCTGCCTTTACAATTCCATAGTGCCTCACTACCCTTTATCCATAGAAAGTATAGCCTTTAAAAGCACATTAGCGCCGTTGCCCATATCTGTCGGTTTAGAAAATTCTTTGAAAGAATGGCTGATACCACCAACACTCGGAATAAAGATCATTGCCACAGGCGCAATCCTTGCAATTTCCTGAGAATCGTGACCTGCACCGCTTTGCATAAATTTAGTACTTAACCCCAGGTCCTTCGCAGCGGTGCTGATGATTTGTTGTAATTTCTTATCTGTAAGTGCCGGCTTAGATTCGTTTGCCTGCCTGTTAAAACTGATACTGGTTTGGCTTGCTTTGGCAATTGCAGCAGCCCGTTTTTCAATCTCCCTGAAAAGCATTTCAATTTTATCTGCAGATAAATCCCGTAATTCCAATCCTAATACTACTTTACCCGGAATAACATTGTAAGCATTGGGCGTTTCGGCAATCTTTCCAATAGTTCCCACCTGGTTTCCTTTTACAGCAGTTACAACTTCATTTACGGCTATTATAAATTTGGATGAAGCCAGCAAAGCATCTTTGCGCATATTCATAGGTGTTGTACCGGCATGGTTGGCAAACCCCTCTACAGTTACTTCCCAATGCGCAATTCCTACAATGCCCTCTACCACACCAATCTGTACATTTTCTTTTTCTAAAATTCCACCTTGTTCTATGTGCAGTTCAAACCATGCATGTATATCGCCTTTTTTTCTCACGCTGGATTGTATGTTGTCGGGGTCACCACCAATGGCTTTTATGCCTTCGGCCATCGTTAAGCCGCTTTGGCTTTTTTGTTGCAAACCCTCTTTTGATAGCCCGCCCGCCATTGCCATACTACCAATTGTGCCGCCTTCTTCGTTGGAAAAAATAATTACTTCCAGCGGATGCTCGGTGACTAGATTATTTTCGTTCAATATCTCTACAACTTCCAATGCGCTTATGGAGCCCAAAGGCCCATCGTAGTTTCCACCATCGGGCACCATATCTATGTGCGAGCCAAAAGCTATTGGTTTGAGTAATGGGTTTTTCCCCTTTCGTTTTCCAATAATATTTCCTGCTGCATCTATTGCTGTTTCAAGCTTAGCCTTTTTCATCTGCTCTATAAACCAGGCCCTTGCTTCTATATCGCCTTTGGTAAAAGCAACTCTGTAGCCATGGCCTTTCTCGTCTTTGCCAAATTTTGACAATTCTAATATGCGGTTTACTATCCGTTCTTCGTTTACTTTTAAATTATTGAAACCCATTACAGGTTTACTTTTTGAAGCCATTATCCCAAAGGCACTTACACCCAAAGCTGTTAAGCCGGTGTTTTTTATAAAGTTTCTTCTTTTCATAGTTTTTTATTTTGCAGTCTGAATGTACTAAACGTAATCAATCAGGGGTAAATATTCATGTAGATGTTTTTAGACATACTACTTTTTTATTTTGCTTTCTTCATCTGCAACATGTTGTAAGTAATAGCAGTAAACTATTTGTCCTTTTCGTATACTTGATGTTCTAAAAAATTCATTAGAAGCATGCCATTTTTCGTCGGCCTGCAAAAACCCAAGTGAGTATGCATACACCCCTAAAATTTCTTTGAAAGACAGCATTGCTCCTCCAGTGCCGCCGGTACTTATTTTTAAAGGTTGTTTGCCATATATTTTTGATAAAGAAGATGCTATATAATTAAAAGCTTTTGTATCAGAAGGCGTTGTCATTGGGCTCGCATAACCGGGTTTAAATTTATAAGAAACAGTGGCACCAACTGGACAGTATTTGTTAATGTGCTTTCTAATCAAATCAATAATTTCATCACCATTTTGGTTGTTTACGAGGCGGCATGTAATTCTTGCCATTGCATTACCGGGTATAATGTTTGAATGCCCTTCTGCTGCAGTATATCCTCCCTGCATGCCTATAATTTCCAGCGTAGGCCTGTACCAAACTCTTTCAAGAGGTGAGAACGTAGGGTCGCCTACTTCTGCTGTTGTGCCTAATATCTTCATATCATCCGCAGGGTTATAAGGAACCCTTTTAATGGTTTCTTTTTGCTGTGGCGTTATGGGCAATACTTTATCGTAAAAACCTTCCACAGCTACATTGCCCTGTTTGTCATACAGCGAACTTATAATCTGAGACATAGCCACAACTGCATTCGGCGTTTTTCCACCAAACTGTCCGCTATGTGCATCGGTATTAGCTGTTTTTACATTAAACTGCAGCTGTACAGATCCCCGTGAACTTAAATTAATAGAAGGAATGCTATCACTAAATTGAGCATCATCACCTGTTACAGCAAAGTCTGTGTGCAAGAGTTCTTTGTTCTTTTCTAAAAAACTTTTAAAGTTTGGGCTACCGATTTCTTCCTCACCTTCAAACAAAAATTTTACGTTGACCGGTAATTTACCTGCTGTTTTCAACATCGATTCTACTGCCCAAATACCTATCATTACACCGCTCTTATCGTCACTGCTACCACGCCCAAATATTTTTCCATTCTTTATAATTGGAGAAAACGGAGGGTTATCCCATTCAGATTCTTTTACAGGCTGCACATCGTAATGAGCATAAATTAAAACGGTAGGTTTGCCGGGTGCTTTGTCCCAACTGCCATACACTACGGGGTTACCGGCCGTGGGTAATAATTGCGCAGTCGTTACACCTATAGATTTTAATTTGTTTACAATCCAGTTAGCCGCTCTTTCTACCTCAGGTTTATTTGATGGCAGAGAAGAAATACTTGGTATAGAAATCAACTCAACAAACTCTTTTAAATGTGCATCAGTATTGTCATCTATATATTTTTCATACAAAGGGAGAGATGAATTTACTTTCTCATTTTTGGAAGTTTTGGCATTGCTAAGTTGAGCTGTTGAGGTAGTATGAAAGAATAAATTCAAGCCCACAAAAAATAACAGGGTCAATGTTTTTGAAGTAGTCATGGTAATTATATTTTTATTTTAACAGGAAGGCAAAGTGGCATTACAAAAATTTAAAAAGGTATGTGGTGTAGTTATTGAATTTTACTTTTTCGCAGCGCCCTGAAGCTTTAGTTTTAAATTTATTTTTTAAATAAAGCTACTACTATTATATTTCTTTTTTTGCTTCTTTTTTATTTTACTATTCACATTTTTCTCTGAATAAACTAAAGGCAGCACAGCCGCCTTTATCTCCACACTACTCGAAGGGTTAAGCGAATCGCCCGGATTTTTCGCCTCGGTTCTAGATACCCGCTTGGTTACCTATTCAGCGTCCATTATTACCCATCTTTACCCCCGCCTGGTATAGCATTCTTTTTTGCAGCGCTGCTTTTTTGCCGTATGTATCTGTGCAGCCTATAAATATGCTTCCAACCATTTGCCGTTTTTCAGCCTGAGTTTAAAAAATGCCATTTGCAAATTCACTCACCAACCCATCCTTTAAAAACATTTAGTGCAATAAACGAATTGGCAAAATTTGTGTTATCCTCAACACGGCATTTCCTATAACTTTATACCATCTTCAAACTTTACTTTCATTATGAAAATAGCGACCTACAATGTAAATGGTGTGAACGGCAGGCTGCCGGTATTGTTGCGCTGGTTGGCAGAAACAAAGCCGGAAGTGGTGTGCCTGCAGGAATTAAAAGCGCCGGATGAAAAATTTCCTGAAGCGGCTATTTTACAAGCAGGCTATCACGCTATATGGCATGGCCAAAAAAGTTGGAACGGTGTGGCAATATTATCCCGCTTTGGCAAGCCCGAAGAAACGCAAAGGGGGCTTCCCGGGGATGACGAAGATTTGCAAAGCAGATATCTTGAAGCAACCATAAAAGGCATTACCATTGGCTGCCTTTACCTGCCAAACGGCAACCCGTTACCGGGCCCAAAATTTGATTACAAGCTTGCGTGGTTTGAGCGGCTCATAAACTACTCAGGCAAATTATTGAAAGCTGAAAACCCAGTAATAATAACAGGTGATTTTAATGTAATGCCTACCGAACTTGACGTGTATAAACCTGAACGCTGGGTTAATGATGCGCTCTTTCGTCCTGAAGTGCGGGAGGCATTTAAAAAACTGATTGACACAGGTTGGACAGATGCCATCAGAACATTATACCCTAACGAAGTGATCTATACCTTCTTCGACTATTTTAGAAATGCATACGAGCGTAATGCGGGTTTGCGTATTGACCATTTTCTGCTTAATCCGCAAATGGTTATCCGGCTGATTAATGCAGGTACTGACCACCAAGTTCGTGGTTGGGAAAAAACGAGTGACCATGTGCCGGTGTGGATTGAAGTGGCTGATGAATGAGTCAAGATAATTTTGTTGTAACACATTCCGAAGTATTAAGCAGACAATGTCGGCTTTTTCCATTTTCCATTTTTTAAAAATGCCCAAGCCTCTAAGGGAAATAACCCACTTCATAACTTCATTAAAGTACTTACGCACAAGATTGCAAACAGTTCATATTTTTACTAAATTACCATTTCAAAATGAAATGTGTGTATCCAACTCTAAATATTCCTCTTACCGACTTAGGACAAAATAACCTATTGGCAACAAAAAATAATTTTTACATCAATAAACTCGAAACAGCATTTTAATGCAGGAAAACACAACAACTACAAAGCTCGATTTTCTTTCCGGTGGTGGTAAGATGGGCGAACTAATTCGTTCGAAAGACTGGTCCAAAACAGCTTTGGGATCACCCGATACATGGCCGCAAAGTTTACGAACGACTATAAGCTTATGTATTGCTTCTAATTTTCCCATTGCAATTGTTTGGGGTCCGAATAGGGTGCAGATTTATAATGATGGTTATTTGCCAATAACCGGCGATATGCATCCTGTTTCTATGGGACAGGATTTTGCAGCATGCTGGCATTCGGCCTGGCCTGTTATCGGACAAGCATTTGAAGAAGCATCTTTGGGGCAGGCTCGATTTCTTGAAAACCAGCATATTTTTCTTGATCGCTATGGATATAAGGAAGAAACCTTTTTCACGTTCTCGTTTAGTCCTATTCTAGATGAATCCGGCGGTGTAGGCGGCCTGTTTCATCCTGTTTTAGAATTAACACAACAAACACTTGCCGAAAGAAGGTTAAAGATTTTAAGTACCGTAGCCAGCCATACGGTAAAAGCAAGAACCGCAGATGAAGCAATTGCGCTTATAGTAGATTGCTTAAAAGATTTTGAATTGGATATTCCGTTTGTGTTGTTGTATTCAATTGCTGCCGATGGAAAAGAAGCTAACCTGGAAGGGAATGTTGGTGTTGAGAAGGATTCGCCTCTTGCTCCTGCAAAAATTAACCTCGAAGAACGGCTTTTGAAAAGCTGGCCGTTTACCGAAGTCATTCAAACCGGAAAGGCAGTACAGGTTGAAAATACGACAAATATTTTTGGGTCATTTAATTGCGGGCCTTATCCCGAACAGCCTGAACAAGCCATGGTTTTTCCTATAATCATCCCTGGCGAAGATCATAATAAATATTTTTTGGTTGCAGGTGTAAGTTCAAGACGAAGGCTGGATGAAAAGTACCTGTTGTTTTATGAATTATTGGCCACCGCTGTAACCAATGAGTTAGCCAAAGCAAGAGTATATGAGGAAGAGCAAAAAAAGGCTGAAGCACTTGCCGAAATTGATAAAGCAAAAACAGTTTTTTTCTCCAACATAAGCCACGAGTTTCGTACACCGCTAACACTCATGCTTAGCCCGCTGGAAGAATTGTTGAATCAGAAAAACAATCATTTCAGCGAAAACGAAATCCAACATATCGAAACTGCACAGCGTAATGCAATGCGATTGCTAAAGCTTGTAAATACGCTGCTCGATTTTAGCAGAATAGAAAGTGGAAGACAACAGGCATTTTTTAACCTGGTTGATATAGTTGCGCTCACAAAAAATCTTGCAGCTAATTTTCGTTCCGTAATAGAAAAAGCAGAATTAAAACTTATTGTACAGGCCGACACCATTATTCAGCCCGTATATGTAGATAAGCAGATGTGGGAAAAAATTGTATTCAATCTTTTAAGTAACGCTTTTAAATATACCCTTAAAGGAAGTATCACTGTAGAGTTATCAGCAGAAGAAGATTTTGCTGTATTAAAAGTAAAAGATACCGGCGTTGGAATTCCTGAAAACGAATTGCCTAAAATGTTTGAACGCTTTCACCGTGTACAAAATGTTACAGGCAGAACTTACGAAGGCACCGGCATTGGCTTATCGCTTATAAAAGAACTTGTGCAAATGCACCATGGCACCATAAATGTTGAGAGCAAATTGAATGAGGGAAGTGTATTTACTGTAAAAATTCCTACCGGTAAAAAACATATTGCCGATCATCAGATTTCAAAAACAACAATCGATTCAGATGAAATTTCTTCTGCTATTTATGTAGATGAAATTGATATACTCCTTAAAAAAGGGAAGCCAGAATCATTAAAGACAACTGATGTAAAGGAAGAAAATATTCTTCCAACCATTCTTGTTGTTGATGATAATGCCGACATGCGTGAACATATCAGTTCCATTCTGTCAAATAGTTTTAATGTTATCACGGCCAACAACGGAATGGATGCGTTACACAGGATAAAAGAAACTATTCCGGCACTGGTGCTTTCAGATATTATGATGCCGGTTATGGATGGCATTGGCTTATTAAAAGAAATTAAAAACAATAAATCCACTGCAAATATTCCTGTCATTTTCCTTACAGCCCGTGCCGGGGAAGAATCAAAAATTGAAGGGTTGGAAACAGGTGCTGATGATTACCTGGTAAAACCATTTTCAGCGAAAGAATTATTATCAAGAGTAAAGGCGCAAATAAAAATTGTAAAGTTGCGGCAGTCGCTGGAAGGCAATCTGCGCAATTTATTTATGGAAGCCCCTGCGATTATCTGTGTGCTGCGGGGTGCGACGCATATTTATGAACTCGCCAATGCAATGTACATGCAGCTTATTGGCAATAGAGATATTGTAGGCAAGCCAATAAGGGAAGCATTGCCTGAACTTGAAGGAACAGGCATTTTTGAATTATTAGATGCGGTTTACACAACCGGAGAACCTTTTATTGCGAATGAATTGCCTGTTACATTTTCAAGAGAAAGCGGTAAGCTCGAAGAAGGTTTTTTTAATTTTATCTATCAGGCATCGCATGATGCAAACGGACATACAGACGGCATATTAGTTCATGCAATAGAAGTAACAGATCAGTTACTCGCCCGCAAAAAAATTGAAGAAAGCGAAAAGCTGCTGGAACAAAAAGTAATTGAGCGCACAGAACAACTGGAAGAAAAAAATATTGAACTGCAGAAAATGAATAAAGAGCTTGAAGCATTTGCCTACGTTTCAAGTCACGATTTGCAGGAACCGTTAAGAAAAATTCAAATTTTTGCAGGACAGATCCTCGCAACAGATTATGAAAATCTGTCTGAAAATGCAAAAGAATATTTCGGCCGTATGCAGATTTCTGCCTCACGTATGCAATCACTAATTCAGGATCTGCTTGCCTTCTCCCGACTAAGCACATCAGAAAGAATATATGAACTCACTTTCCTTAGAAAAATAGTTGACGAAGTAACAGAAGAATTTAAAAAATCAATAGAAGAAAAAAATGCAGCTGTAACAACAGGGGAAATGTGCGAAGTAAATATTATTCCATTCCAGTTCCGCCAGCTGATGCACAATCTCATCAGCAACGCACTTAAATTTTCAAAACAGGATGTGCCTTTACGTCTTATGATAGAAAGTAAAATCGTATCAGGTTCTGACTCGCCTTTAAACAGTCCGAAAACCTGTCATATTACAGTTACTGACAATGGCATTGGCTTTAAAAAACAATATTCTGAAAAAATATTTGAAGTATTTCAAAAGTTGCATGTAAAAGAAAAATATACAGGAACAGGAATAGGGCTGGCCATTGTAAAGAAAATTGTTGAGAATCATAATGGCATGGTGACAGCAGAAAGTGAGTTGGGAAAAGGAACACGTTTCAATATTTATATTCCTACCTGATAAAAATATATTCACATGCAAAGACATTTGGCACAGCTCTAAAAGTAAACTGCTTTGCTGTGTATTGCATAATGTTTTACCCTGCGCAGGGTCTAAAATTTGATTATAATTTTGCGTGGTTTTTCAGCTTTAACTCCAAATGGTTCCCCGGCTTAGTACTGCAGGAACTGATCACCTCGTTCGTAGTTGGCAAAAAACCAGTGACCATGTGCCGGTGTGGATAGAAGTGGAAGATAATTAAACCACCCCGTCCTTAAGGATACCCCTCCGAGGGAGTGGAATTAGCAGCTCCCTATTCCGCTGAGGCGGGCAGTCCTTCGGTGGAAGGGAATAAAAAGCCCATACCAAGTTGTAGAAACTACTGCAGCGTTACTATTTCGTTGCAAGAAAGTATCTTTAGAAAATAATGAAACCAAATCATTATTAAAACCCTGCAAATATGAAATCGTACAACAGCAATGCAGCATGGAAACAATTAAACGGGTTGCTGCCAATTGATTTTCAAATTAAAGAAGACAATCTACCTGTAGAAGAAACCTGGGATTGGAATGGAAATAAAATGCATCTGGACAGATATCCAAATCCGGCTGCCGAATATAGAATTTTCTTACATCACGGAGTTGGTACCAACGGCAGACAACTCAATATGATTTTTGGCCATAAAATGGCAGCATTGGGTTATGAAGTGGTAGCTATGGATAATCTGGGCTATGGCTTAACTGAGGTAAACCAAAAAGATATTAAGTACGAAGATTGGGTGCAGTCTTTTACCGACTTTATACATGCAGAAAATAAGAGAGATTATAAAAAAACCATTCTGTATGGTTTGAGTGCCGGTGGTATGCTCGTGTATAGCGTGGCTTGCCTTTTAAAAGAAGTGCATGGTATTATAGGTATGTGCTTTTTAAAAAATGATGATAAAAGAGTACAATACGAAACGGTGAAATTTCCAAAAACCAATTGGCTGGCCTTACCGCTTTTGCGCTCCCTGTGCAGCCTTAGTTTTGGTAAAGTTCGTATTCCAATAAAAGGACTTTCTAAAATGAACGACCTTGTAAATAATAAAGAAGCTCTGGAAATATTTTTGGCTGATGAGCTTTCGGCAAACAGCAGTGTGCAGTTGCAGTTTATTTATTCTTTTGTTACTTATCAACTTCCAATACCTGTGGCCCAATTTGATAAATGCCCGTTACTACTTACCCAGCCTGAAAAAGATACCTGGACACCCTTGGCTGTTAGTCAAATTTCCATGGAAGGAATTAAAGCACCTTTTACAATAAAAATTTTGGAAGATGCAGGGCATTATCCTATGGAAGAAAAAGGGCTTAAACAACTTATTCAATATGCTGATGAATTTATAAAATCATTGTAATAATTCCTACTTTGCAGTAACCTTTCAGCCCTTGCCACACAGGATGACGCAATAGTTATTTTAGGACGACACATCATGTTAAAGGAGGCTCCTTACCATGTTATGATGATACAGACCAACCAAGGCCATTTGTTTTAAAAGGGGACACTTTATTATTGGTAACAGTAAGACATGGAAACGTGTTCTTGTAAAAACATATTAAATTCGTATTAGTGTTCTACCTACAACATGAAACGTGGTAGCATCAAAATCAAACAAAATCAAAACTTTAAACCGGCTGCAAAAAATAACTTAACCTAAAAAAATGAAAAAATTCTACACGCTATTATTGGTGCTTATTTATTTAGATGTGTCTGCACAAACAAAAGTTTACGACAGCCTTACCATAGCTAATTTAAAACAACAGGTTATTCCAATTGTTGCCGCAAAAGAAAAGCAGGTGCAGGAAATGGTGGATATGGTTTTTAGTTTTGGTGAATTGGGGTTTCAGGAAATTGAAACGTCAAAATACTTAACGGATATTCTTACCAAAAATGGTTTCAAGGTAGAAAAAGGAATTTCAAATATCCCAACTGCCTGGCGTGCCACATGGGGAAGTGGCAGTCCCGTAATTGCGTTGGGCAGTGATATAGATTGTATTCCCAAAGCGTCTCAAAAGCCGGGTGTTGCTTATAAAGATCCAATAGTAGAAGGCGCTCCCGGACATGGTGAAGGACATAATTCCGGACAGGCGGTTATTATTAACGCTGCTATTGCAGTTAAAGAAATGATGGAGAAAAATAATATCAAGGGTACTTTGGTAATTTGGCCCGGTGTTGCCGAAGAGCTGGTTGCCAGTAAAGCCTGGTATGTGCGTGATGGATTTTTTAAAAATGTTGATGCCTGTATTTTTACACATGTAAGCAGCGATTTTAGTTGTAATTATGGGGATAACGGAGGTAATGGATTGATATCAGCACAATTTTCTTTTGAAGGAGAAGCTGCCCATGCAGCCGCAGCTCCGTGGCGAGGTAAAAGCGCATTGGATGCAGTGGAGTTAATGGATGTTGGCTGGAATTTTAAAAGAGAACATTTAAAACCAACACAACGGTCGCATTATGTAATTACCGATGGAGGTGATCAACCGAATGTAGTACCATCAAAAGCAAGCGTTTGGTATTACTTCAGAGAAAGAGAATATAAGGATATAAAAAGTATGTATGAAGCGGGAATTAATATTGCAAAAGGTGCTGCAATGATGACGGATACAAAAATGAATTATCAAATATTAGGTGCTGCATGGCCCGGGCATTTTAATAAAGCACTGGCAACTGCTATGTATGCAAATATTACAAAAGTTGGATTGCCGAAATGGAGCGAAGCTGATAACCAATTAGCCGTAGCAGTACAGAAATTGATGGATGCTCCAAAAAAGGATTTTAAAGGAAGACCAATTGATGGATTGCGAAATACCATTGACACCTTACAAGGTTCTGTTCCTTTTTCATGGGGTGGCGGCTCGGATGATATTGCAGATGTATCGTGGAATGTTCCTACAATTGTTCTGGGTTATCCTGCAAATATTCCCGGTTTAAAAGGTCATCATTGGGGCGATGCTATTGCTATGGCTACCCCTATTGCACACAAAGGTTGTTTAGCCGGGGCAAAAGTTACCGCACTTACTCTAATTGATTTGTTTACCAACCCGCAAATATTAAACGATGCAAAAGATTATTTTAAAAATGTACAGACTAAAGATGTGCATTACATTCCGTTTATAACAGAAAAAGACAATCCACCCATCTATTTAAATAAAGAAAAGATGGATACGTACAGAAATGAAATGAAGAAATTTATTACAATCCAGCAAAATATAAAACTTATATGGAGCAGCTGGGTATAACTTATCCTACACTTGACAAGAAGTAAGTTTTGTTAAGTATTGAGCTTTCTCTCTTCGGAAATAATATGAAGGGATAAAATAATAATTTGCGGTTTTACATCCGCTGCAGCATACAGGTGTTGGAAATTTATAGACCAACAGCCCTTAGGCCTTTGCGTACAAAGTAATCAATGAAGCTTTTACCAAACTGTAATGCATATTCAACCAAACTAATTATGAAAAAAATTGTATTTCTAATCACCTCCATGTCCTTAATAATTGCCAGCACATCGTTTGGGCAATCAAAAATAAAAGCTATAAAAGCAGGCAGATTAGTTGATGTTGTAACGGGAAAAATGCTCACCAACCAAATAATATTGGTTGACAGTAATAAGATTATTGATATCGGAAGCAATATCGCTATACCAAATAATGCCGAGATAATTGATTTGAGTAAAGCTACAGTGCTGCCCTGCCTGATGGATTGCCACACGCATTTGTCATTTGAGTCTGGGGAAAATTACTACGATGATATCTTCAGAAAAACGGCCATTGATTACGCCATACTTGCACCCACTTATGCAAAGCGAACATTAGAGGCGGGTTTTACCATGACACGTGATGTTGGCTCGAATCAATTGATTGATGTATCTCTTCGCAACGCCATTAATGCAGGTTCCATAGTAGGGCCACGCATGTTGGTCTCAACTTTCGCACTTGGCTCAACATGCGGGCATGTAGATTTATCCGGCTTTAACCCAAACATTGAATTTAAAGGCAATAAAGATTTTACAGGGGTTGCAGATGGTGTAGATGAAATAAGAAAGCGGGTTCGCAACAATATTAAATGGGGAGCAGACTGGATAAAATTTATGGCTTCCGGCGGTGTGTTGAGTGAAGAAGAAATGCCGGGTCTGCCACAATATTCGTTTGAAGAAATGAAAGCAATTTGTGATGAAGCGCATTTATGGGGAAGAAAAGTTTGTGCACACGCACATGGAACAGAAGCTATAAAACTTGCGGTAAGAGCAGGTGTTTCCTCTATAGAACACGGCAGTTTATTAGATGCAGAGGGTATACAAATGATGACAGACAAAGGCGTTTACCTTGTTGCCGATATTGGTTTGCAAGCGCAGATACCATTGCCTTGGTAACCGGCGTGGCAGGAGGTCTGCTTTCGGCAGTAGGTTGTTTAATAGGTGGTTGGATATGCGACAGGATGGATAGCAGAAATGCATATTTGCTGTTTGGTCTGGCAGGTGCCGCCTCTATTGTAGGAATGGGTTATGCACCAAGAACAGAAATGATGTTTATAGTTTGGACATCTTTATACGCAATAGCAACAGGGCTGGGCTATGCAGGCTTTACCACTTTTACATTGGAGGCAATTGGGAAAGGTGCTGCCGCTACCAAATTTAATATTTTTACCGCCCTGTCAAATTCGCCAATTTACCTAATGACCTACATTGTTGGAATTGCTTATACACACTTTGGTGCAAGGGGCATGTTTAATATAGAAGCAGGTTTTGCAGTTGCTGCAGTTGTATTATTTATTCTGATAAGAAAACTGGTTTATCGAAATCAGGTAATGTCTTTACAGGCATCCAAGGATTAGATCCGTTCAGATCAACGAAAATTCTTGTTATCTCCCATTTGTTTTTGCCCTCGCAATTGTTAGAACATTAACAAGTTGTCATTCATAATAGAAATAAACAATCTTATAAAATATTCGTTCAAACTAAACTTATGGCTAAATTCATGGTGCAAATATTATTGCAGTTACAATGCTATTGTCTGTTTCCTGCAACCACAATGCAAACATCCCGGAGATTCAAAAAACAAATTTTTAATGGTTATATATCATGAACCTAAAAGAGATCAGCAAAAAAATAATACAGGGAGATTTTAGCAGCCTTTTAAACTTTGGCAATGGCAACAAAAATGTACACCCTACAGAAGTTGCCAAAATGCTTGGTGCAGTACCAACAGATGTGGCTGTGCAGGCATACAGTTCTTTGCCAACAACCACACAAACAAAGGTTTTCCCTTATTTAAATATTCGTCTGCAAAAAATAATTGCAGAGACCCTTACTAAACCAAAGGCAGCGTTCATTTTAAATGAATTAAGTTCTGATGACCGTGTTGCTTTTTATTCTTCCTTAAAAGGCGTTGAGCGTTCGAACCTCCTAAAATTATTAAATGAAAATAACAAAGACGCAGTTCATGATATTTTAGGGTATCCTGAAAATAGTGTTGCAAGGCTTATTAATACAGAGTTTGCAACCATTACCTCACAATTAACTATTGGGGAAGCCGCTGAATACCTTAGAAAAAATCATAAGGATACAGAAACAGCAAACGTGATTTATGTTACAGATAAAGAGGGCAAATTAATTGATGATATACCAATGCGCCGTTTTGTACTAAACGATCCTTCCAAAAAAGTGGCAGATATTTTAGATGGTTTTTGTGCAAGCCTTAAAATGACCGATACTAAAGCAGATGCTGTACAAAAATTTAAAGAATACGACAGGGTGGTATTACCCGTAACAAATGCAGAAAATATATTGTTAGGGGTTTTAACGGTTGATGATGTTATGGATGCTGCTGAACAAATAGACACAAAGGAAATTCAAAACTTTGGTGGTGTGGAAGGATTGGATTATCCGTATGTAAAAACCTCTTTTTTTTCGCTGATTAAAAAAAGGGCTACCTGGTTAATTGTTCTTTTTGTAGGTGAAATGCTTACAGCAACTGCTATGGGATATTTTGATGCTGAAATTTCAAAGGCTGTTGTGTTGGCATTATTTGTACCGCTAATAATATCAAGCGGAGGTAACAGTGGCTCACAGGCTGCAACACTCATTATACGGGCAATGGCACTTAAAGAACTTACTATTAAAGACTGGTGGTTTGTTATGCGGAGGGAAATTTTATCGGGCTTAACACTGGGTTTTATTTTAGGTACCATCGGGTTTATTAGAATAGAAATTTGGCAAAATCTTCACCTGTACAATTATGGACCACATTATTTTTTGCTGGCACTTACTATTTTCTTTTCTTTAATTGGAATTGTAATGTGGGGCACATTAAGTGGCTCCATGATACCGATCGTTTTAAAGAAATTTAAGCTGGACCCGGCAACTTCATCTGCTCCACTTGTTGCAACACTGGTGGATGTTACAGGTTTAGTTATTTATTTTACAATAGCCGCTTTCATTTTAAAAGGAACTATTTTATAAAATAAAATATTTGTAAACGTTAGACACTATATAATTTAAACTAATGAAAAAATCACCAATAATAAATATTACCCTGTTAAGTGTGGGTATCACCCTGTATTGGTTTTTTCATAACACAACCAACCCGTATTTTTTTACTGAAATAAGTATTCTTACAGCCTTTACTATAATGTTAGTTATTCTTTTACCAGCCATTGAACAACCTTTAAGAAAATGATTAATAAAAAACCAAACAAACTTTCCCGGTTTTGGAAATTACTTGGTCCCGGTCTTGTTACAGGTGCAAGTGATGATGATCCATCAGGTATTGCAACCTACTCACAGGCAGGTGCTCAATATGGGCTCTCAACACTATGGACTGCCCTTATAACATTTCCACTTATGGCAGCCATACAGGAAATGTGTGCAAGAATAGGGATGGTTACTTCGCAGGGGTTAACGGGTACACTAAAAGCAAATTATTCAAAACCCATTCTGTATTTAATGGTGTTATTTAGTTTTCCTGCAATCGTCATGAACATCGGTGCAGATATTGCAGGTATGGGGGCTGTTGGGAATCTTTTGTTTCCAAAAATTCATGCAATATTTTTTAGTGTTGGTTTTACAGTTCTTCTTTTAATTGTTATAATTTTTTTACCGTATCAAAAAATTGCTTCTGTTCTAAAATACTTATGCATGGTTCTTTTGGTTTATTTTATAGTACCATTTTTGTACAAACAAAATTTGATGGTAATTTTAAAAGGTACATTTATACCAACTATAAAATTTGACAAAAATTACATAAGTATACTTGTTGCCATTCTTGGTACAACCATTTCGCCCTATCTTTTCTTTTGGCAGGCAACAATGGAAGTAGAAGACATAAAAAATAAAAAAATATTAGTGCTTAATAAAAAAATAATGGAGGAAATGAAAACCGATGTTGATTTCGGAATGTTGTTTTCAAATCTTGTCATGTTTTTTATCATTCTCACAACAGGAACAGTTTTATTTAACGGTGGTATACATCAAATTGATACTGTTGAACAAGCTGCACAAGCATTAAAGCCATTAGCAGGAAACTTTGCTTATTTACTTTTTGCAGTTGGTGTTATAGGAACGGGGCTTTTGGCTATTCCTGTTTTAAGCGGTTCTTTATCATACATTATCTCAGAAACATTTGGCTGGAAACAGGGACTTGATAAAAAATTTCACGAAGCAAAAGCATTTTATATCGTAATTGCAATTTCATTGATACTTGGCCTGTTGATGACTAAATTAGGCATCTCACCTGTTAAAGCACTTATTTATAGTGCCATTCTTTATGGATTAACAGCACCCGTTTTAATTGCAATAATTTTGCATATCGCCAACAATAAAAAAGTAATGGGGATCTATACCAATGGCAAACTTTCAAATATTCTTGGCTTTGCAACATTGATATTGATGACATTTACTGCTGTTGTTATGCTTTATTTACAATTTACAGGTTAATGTAAATGTTGCACACACCTAACTATATTGGAGGGTCTGTTATTTGTTTAATTACTATTTTAAAAGGAATTGTCTTTATAAAAAAAAATTTATTTAATAAAAATGTTGCAGGTATTATTGGTTGAAGATGAACAGCGAATTGCTGAACTTATAAAAAGGGGTTTGCAGGAGCAAGGCTTTAATGTAATGGTTGCCTACGATGGCGAAACCGGTAAAAAATTAGCAATCAGTAACCACTACGATATTATTATTACTGATATTGTATTACCAGTTATAAGCGGTATAGATCTTTGTAAAGAAGTTCGTTTACAGAAACCTAATATTCCCATCATCATGTTAACAGCATTGGGTACAACCAATGATAAAGTTGAAGGGTTTGATGCAGGTGCAGATGATTATTTAGTAAAACCATTTGATTTAAGAGAATTACATGTTCGCATTCGTGCGTTATTAAAAAGAAGCAACAGTAATGTAAATGCGAAAGGGTTTATTTTAAAATATGCTGATCTCGAATTAAACCTACATACCAAAATTGTAAAACGCCACAACATAGAAATTTCATTAACGCCCAAGGAATTTAAATTGTTAGAATACATGCTTCAAAATACGGAGAGGGTATTAAGCCGTACAGAAATTGCTGAAAATGTTTGGGAAACCACCTTTGATACCGGAACAAACTTTATTGATGTTTATATAAATTATCTCCGTAAAAAAATTGATAGAGATTTTAACGTAAAACTTATTCATACCAAACCCGGGCTTGGTTTTATTTTTAAAAAAGATTAGCGATGCAGATAAAAACAAGGCTCACACTTTTGTTTACTTCCCTTATTGCAGCATTGTTGTTGGGATTTGCCTTAACTGTTTATTTTACTTCTTCACAAATAAGGGAAGAAGAATATTTTAAAAGATTAAAACAACAGGGGGCTACAAAAGCCAACCTCCTTTTCGATGCAAAAGTTGCCCCAGATGTTTTACAACTGATTTATAAAAAAGCCCCAAATGCTATGTTTCAGGAAGAGGTAGCCATATACGATACCGCTTTCAATTTGCTCTATCATGATGCCGTGGAAATAGATAAAGTGAAAGAGACACAGGGAATGATAGACAGCATTAAGGCACAGAAAGAAATACAGTTTTATATCAAGAAAATGCAAGTTGAAGGATTTTTACACGACCATAACGGCAAAAAATATATAATTACTTCTGCGGCAATCGATGGTTACGGGCTTGCCAAATTAGTAATCCTTCGCAACACGCTTATCATCTCTTTTCTATTATCTGTAATAGTTCTATTTTTTGTTGGCAGGTTTTTAGCAAAAAAATCTTTGCAACCTGTTTCTTTATTGGTAGATAAAGTAAAAAAAATAACCGCTACCAATCTGGATTTAAGGGTAGATGAAGGCAACCGAAAAGATGAAATTTCATCATTGGCAATCACCTTTAATGAAATGTTGAACAGGCTTGAAAATTCTTTTGATGCACAAAAACATTTTGTATCAAATATTTCACACGAACTAAGAACGCCTTTAACTGTAATGCTAGCAGAAATGCAATTGACCATACAGAAAGAAAGAAGCAACTTAGAATACAAACAATCTATCGAACACATTATTTCAGACACCCAAAAATTAATACGGCTTTCAAACGGCTTACTTGACTTGGCAAAAGCAAGTTACGACCAAACAGAAATTGCCTTTAGGCCCCTGAGGTTAGATGAAATTTTGCTGGATGCAAGAAATGATGTGCTTCATAACCAGCCCAAGAATAGCGTGGATATTATTTTTGAAAAAGAGATTGATGAAGATGGTTTTATCTCAGTTAATGGAAACGAATATTTACTAAAAACAGCTTTTAGTAATCTGATAGACAATGGGTGCAAATTTTCCGGCAATAATAAAAGTGTCGTCAAAATTTCCTATAACCAAAGCAATATTGTTCTTACTTTTTCAGATACGGGTATTGGAATAAATGAAAATGAGATGCAACATATTTTTAAGCCATTTCATAGAGGTGCAAATAAAAAATTTGTTGATGGAAACGGGATAGGTCTTTTTCTTACTCAAAAAATTATTGCTTTACACAACGGGATTATTTCTGTAGAATCAGAGAAAAACGAGGGCACAGCATTTACTATTTTATTGAACAATATGGTACAAAAAAACCACCAAAATGGTGGCTCTTTTTAAAAAATTCCTTTGAAATTAAGGATGTTTTTCGGAATGCTTTTTAGCAGCTTCCTCAGCATGTCCTTGAGCAATAGCATGATGCCCTCTTGAAGCATGTGCTTCGTGAGCCGCTTTTTCATCTTCTCCGGCTACATGGTGTGTATGTGCTTTTTTGTGATGTTTAGCAGCTTCTTCATGATGTTTAGCAGCTTCTTCGTGATGATTGTGTGCCATAAAATTAAATTTATTTTTGAAAATGGTGCAAATACAATACCCTTTAAAAAGTATATTACCAGCAATAAATCTCAATGAAAATTAATTGAAATGGGGTGTTATATACACACTTAAATTTTTTTTCACGAAATTTGAGGAATCCGCATTTAAAATATTTTCTAATGATTTTCTAATAACTTTCTAAAGCGTTTCTAACGTTAACATCATTACAAAATATTAATTTGCACTCATTATAGAAATTTCGCATTTCTAATAAAAAAAAAGTATGGACACTCATCCCAATGCCAAGAAATATTATTGTTAATCTCCCGCTCTGTTAAATGCCTTTGGCTATATCCGCAGAACCGGGTATGAAACCAAATTGTATGTTCAAAACATCACTGCTAAAAAAAACAAGTACAGAGAATATTTACAAATATTCAGTTGTTACAATTATTAATCCTGTCATCAGTTATCAGCTTGTTGAAGATTTTTTTAATAAAAAAAATGTTTCAACTCAAAGTTTGGTGTTAAAACCAAGTTATCGTCATTTAAAAAGCAGAAGAAACTACCGTCATATACATATTCTATAATTGGTAATGAAAGACCCTGATGGATAAAATAACCAAATGAAAAAATTTAATACCTGGCTTAACGCCATCATTGTTTTAGTTATTGCCATTATGTTAATAGATGAAAGTTTAGGCAGATTGCGTCATCCAGATACGAATAACGCTGTTTATAAATGGATAATTATCGTGTGCTTATCAACATTGTTCACATTGATTGTTTGGAATTTTTACTGTAATAAAAAACAAAAAACGATAGAAAAAAATAGGATATGGCATTACTAACTAAAGATATTATAATAAGTAAACTTTCCTTTTCCCAAAGCTCTAATGGGATTGAAGAGAAAGTAGGTTCTACGTTAAAAAGCGTCAGTAGCAACGATAGCCATTTTTTCTTCCCTATGTTCGATGCTTATGCAGAAGGGTTATCAGCTGAACAGGTAGAAGAGAAATTAAAGAAATTCGGGCCTAATGAAGTCCACCATGAAAAAGCACCATCCTGGGTAAAACAATTAGTACAGGCATTTATTAACCCCTTCATCGGCGTTTTAATCATCATTGCCATTATTTCATTTATTGTAGATGTGTGGATGGCAAAGCCCGGAGAAGAAGAATATAAAACGGTTATCATGGTAGGGATTATGGTAATGGTTAGTTCCCTTCTACGTTTTTTTCAGGAATACAGAAGCAACCGTGCCGCAGAGCAATTAAAAAGCATGGTAAAAACAACTGCTACTGTACTAAGAAAAGTATCTGGAAAAAAAGAATTGGATATAAAAGAATTAGTGCCGGGTGATATTATTTTTTTATCTGCCGGTGATATGATACCCGCAGATTGCCGCATCATTCAATCAAAGGATTTGTTTGTGAGCCAAGCGATGCTTACAGGAGAATCTATGCCTGCAGAAAAAAGAAATTTACCGATACGTGATGCTGTTAATATATCGCCGCTGGAGTTAGACAACATTTGTTTTATGGGTACCAATGTAGTAAGTGGATCAGCTACGGCCATGATTGTTACCACAGGAAACCAAACTTATTTTGGATCAATCAGTAAATCAATTGTTGGTAAAAGTGCAGAAACAAGTTTTGACAAAGGCGTAAACAAAGTGAGTTATTTACTCATAAAATTTATGCTGATAATGGTGCCTTTAATTTTTATTATTAATGGTGTTGTTAAAGGTAACTGGATGGAAGCTTTGCTTTTTGCCATAGCAGTGGCCGTTGGTTTAACGCCCGAAATGTTGCCGATGATAGTTACTGCAAACCTTGCTAAAGGAGCTGTAAATATGAGCAAAAGAAAAGTAATTGTAAAACGCCTTAATGCCATTCAAAATTTGGGAGCTATGGATGTATTGTGTACCGATAAAACAGGAACACTTACGATGGATAAAATTGTATTGGAAAGACATTTAAATATTTTTGGTGATGAAGATGAGGAAGTGTTGAAATGGGCTTTTTTAAACAGCTATCACCAGACCGGTCTAAAAAATTTACTAGATGTTGCAGTATTAGATCATCTTGAGTTGCACGATTATCTAAAAGTAGAGGAATACTTTTTGAAGGTAGATGAAATTCCTTTTGACTTTCAGCGCAGGCGCATGAGCGTAATTTTAAAACAGCGCAATGGCAAACATTTATTGATTTGTAAAGGTGCAGTTGAGGAAATGCTGGATTTGTGTACGCATGCATTTGACCCGGGGGAAGACAAACAACTGCATATTGAAAATGATACGGTAATTGCAATGGATGCAGAAGTGAGAAAAAAAATATTAAACACTTCCAAAAAATTAAATGAAGAAGGGTTGAGGGTATTGCTTGTTGCCATAAAAGAATTCGATGACAGGGCATTAACCTATTCTGTTGAAGACGAAAAAGACATGACACTTACCGGGTTTATTGGTTTTTTAGACCCTGCAAAACCTTCTGCAAAAACTTCTATTGAAGCTTTGCAAAAATTAGGTGTTACAGTTAAAGTTTTAACGGGCGACAATGAAATTGTAACAAAAAAGATATGTCGGGATGTTGGTATTTCTTACAGCAATATTTTATTGGGTAGTGAATTAGAAAAAATGAGCGATGATGAATTGAAGAGTAAAATAGATGACATTTCCATACTTGCAAAATTAAGCCCTGTTCAAAAAGCAAGAGTTATAAAACTGCTGCAGGCAAAAGGTCATACAGTTGGTTTTATGGGTGATGGTATAAACGATGCAGCAGCATTAAAAGAAGCAGATGTAGGTATAAGTGTAGATACTGCCGTGGATATAGCCAAAGAAAGTGCTGATAT
>ENA-OBIO01000119-OBIO01000119.1-metagenomes-genome-assembly--contig:-NODE-119-length-48860-cov-6.62524_pt1 | contig 48860 bp, 60 predicted proteins | sample MGYA00153383_OBIO01 | MGnify analysis MGYA00153383 | reverse complement strand
TGCCGAGGCCGCGCCCCGCAAGACCGGTACCGACGACGAGTGGACGAGCTTCTAAATCCGACTACCTATCGAAGCAATGAATACGAAGGGATCTCCGCGTCCGGCAGCTGCGGCCACAAGTTGTAAAAGTAATTTCCAGACAGAGCCATAGCCGCGTACAGATTGCCGTGTCTCTCCGTGCCGGACAGCAGACTGATACGCACCAACCCTTCGCGGTTGGCCAATCCGCCGACGAAGCGTCCGAGAGTCAGGCGACAAACTCGCGGATAGCGCTTACGTCATCGTTCTAAATGGCGGTGAAGAATATCCCGACTTTGAATGCATGGGGGCCGGAGCACGAGGAGTAGGCGACCTTGCCCATGACGCTCACATTAGTGATTTGGCCGCCTGTTGGTAAGTCAAACGTTACCTTACACCTGCTCCCGGGCCGAATTGGCTTCGAAGTCAGAAGGCACATTCCATCCGCGCCTGTATCCCAGGTTCTGCATTCGCAGATAACGTCTCCCTGGATCACCCTTGCAGGTTGTCGCAGGGCCCTGCGGTTCCCGGATCTCCGGTTGGTAGTCTGACTTTGGGGCGGAGGGTCTATCAAAACGCTCCGCTGCCGAGTCCTCCCGCCAGCGGTCCCATCGGATTTGCAAACTTGGAGCCACTGGTCCGCTTACCTTGCTGACTGTTGCGCAAGAGACTTTGAACAATGCTCACGAAACGATCACACCACCGTCCGATAAATGATCGCTCGATCATGGCTCAAGTGCCCGTTGTACCTGTTGGCGCCGACCGAAAACTGAGCCACCGTTTTTCGCCGCATGTAACCCGCAAGAATGTTGCGGAACTCACTGCGCCACAGAATTGGTGCAGCCCAATCCGGAACGTGCTCGAGCAGCGCTTCTGCGGTCGCGGTTCTTTCACCCGGCAATTACAGGTACGCCAGGATGTTGGAGTCGACCACGATCACGGGCGGCCTTCTCTCTTGAGTGCATCGATGTCGCACACTCGGAATTTGCTCGCCGGCAAAGCGTCGCGCAGCGCGCGTGCGCGTGCCAGGCGCTCCGTGGGTGCCACCTTGGCCGGCAGCAGCATGGCCTCGAGGCACACGAGCGCTTCGCTGTTCATGCTTCGACGGTGCGCTTCTGCCGACGCCTTCAGTCGCGCGTACACCTCATCCGGAATGTTCTTCAGCGGCAGCGTCGTGGGCATTTGCATCTCCAACCAAAACGGAACCATGTTGGTTTCAGCGCAGCCGCCGCGTCAAGCCCCGCCCTTGTTCCGCATCCAGTCCGCTGTGCCGAAGAACGACTCGGCCAAGCGTTGCGCGAGTGCGGGCTCTACTTGCAGTTCGCCCATCGCCTGCTGCATGCAGGCGAGCCACTGGTCGCGCTCTTTGATGCCGATGGCAAACGGCAGGTGCCGCGCGCGCAGCATCGGGTGGCCGAAGCGATCGGTGTAGTGCTGCGGGCCGCCGAGCCAGCCGCACAAGAACCAGAACAGTTTGTCGCGCGAGCCGTCGAGCGTGGTCGGGTGCAGCGCCCGCAACTCTTTGGCCGCCGGGTCGAGGTCCATCAAATCGTAGAAGCGGTCGACGAGTGCGCGTGTGCCGGGCTCGCCGCCGATGCGCTCGAATGAGGTTGGCGTGTTCGGCGGATCGATCTGCATCAGGGTGCGATCTTCGCCGCGATCGCTTCAACGGCCTGCGCCGCGGTGCAACCCGGCAGCAGCTCGAGCAGCAGGCGGCGCTTTTGCACGGCTTCGCGCACAGCCGGGTCGAGCGGCACTTCGCCGACCAGCTCGAGCTTCGGTGCGGCGCCGCCCTCGGGCAGCATCGGCGCCACGAATTTGTCGATGACGAGTTGCAGCTGGTTGCGGATGACCTTGCCTTCACCCACGCGCCCGATCTGGTTGACGACCAGCCGAATCTCGCGCCGCTGCTGCTGCGCCGCGAGCACTTTGATGGTGGCGTAGGCGTCGGTCATTGAGGTCGGCTCGGGCGTGGTGATGACGAGCACATCGTCGGCGAGCGAGACGGCGTGCAGCACCACGTCGGAAATGCCGGCGCCGGTGTCGAGCAGGATGTGATCGAAGCGCGGCGCGAGCGTGTCGATGATGCGCTGCAGTTGCTCGCGCACTTCAGGCGTGAGGCGCGAATACTCGACCAGTCCGGAGCCGGCGAGCAGCACCGAAAAACCGCCGGGCGCCGGCAGAATCGCGTCTTCGAGGTGAACCTTGCCGGTGAACACATCGTGCAGCGTGACTTTCGGCTGCAGGTTCAAGATCACGTCGAGGTTGGCGAGGCCGAGGTCGGCGTCGAGCACCAGCACCTTCTTGCCGCGCCTGGCAATCGCTGCCGCGAGGTTGGCCGACAAAAACGTTTTGCCGACGCCGCCCTTGCCGCTGGTGACGGCCATGATTCTGGCGTTGCGCACTTCGCTGTTGCTGGCGCTGCTGCCACTCATGCTGCTACCGCTCCCATTGCTGCTCATTCGAACTCCGCGGGCTGTGAGGTGCCGAACAGCAAGCCCTTTTCTTCGGCACTGACGAGCGAGACGGTGGGTTGCTCCAGGCAGGCGCGGTTGCGGCCCTCGCCCTTGGCGCGGTAGAGCTGCCGGTCCGCACGCTCGATCCAGAGCGGCCCGCTCGACCTGACCCATTGCGGCGCGAACGCACCGCCGATGCTGACGGTCACGTGCACCTGCTGCCCGGGCGTGATCGCGACGGCGCGGTTCTGCACTTTGATGCGCACGCGCTCGGCCACCATCAGCCCGAACGAGGGCGGGCAGTTCGGCAGGATCATCGCGAACTCTTCGCCACCGAACCGCGCCACCGTGTCCATCGGGCGAATGCATTCCTGCAGCGCCTGCGCCACGCCCTTGAGCACCAAGTCACCAGCGGGGTGACCGTGGGTGTCGTTGACTTTTTTAAAGTGGTCGATGTCGATCATCAGCACGAGTGCGGGCTCACCGGCGCGGGCCACGCGGTCGATCTCGCTGGCGAGCGCGAGCTCGAACTGGCGGCGGTTCGAGAGGCCGGTGAGCGGGTCGCGGCTCGAGAGCTCGCACAGCGCATCGATCACCGCTTGCATCCAAACCACCGGCGTGACCGTGCTGCGATCGGGCAACTCGCGGCCCGACTGCGCCAGCAACTGCATGGCGGGCGCCAGCCGCAGCCGAGCGGCGTCGTCAGGGGGTGCGGGTGCTGCGTCGGGTTGCACGAACGAGGGGGTGCCAGGAGGCTGGAATGCGAACGAGTCTAGCAGCGGGCCCTGCGGTGCTTGGCGCGAAATGGGCCGCAAAACCGCGCCACTTTTTGTTGCCGCCCGGGCCGACTCAAGACAGCGGGCGTGCGGCCGATGAATAGCTGCGACCCGCTCGGCGAGGGCAGGCCGCGCCCTTTGAACCGGAGACTCCATGAGCGCCGCCGCCCTCTCGTTCGCCCCGCCCGCGCAACCGGCCGAGGGCAACGGCGAATTCAGTTTCGACGCCCGCGATTTCGAATGCGTGCGCGGCCTGATTCGCGATGACCGTGGCCGAAGCGCCCGGCGCGAACGCCGACGTGAAGGTCATCGCCAGTGACATCGACACCAAGGTGCTCGCGACGGCTGGCCGCGGCGTCTACGCGATCGACTCGCGCGGCCTGAGCCCCGAGCGCCAGCGCCGCCACTTCTTGCGCGGCACAGGCGCGAACGGCGGCTTCATGCGCGTGAAGCCCGAACTCGCGAAGCTGATCGAGTTTCGGCCGCTCAATTTGATGGACGCGCGCTGGTCGCTCGGCGAGCCGTTCGACATCGTGTTCTGCCGCAACGTGATGATCTATTTCGACAACGCGACGCAGCGCCGCGTGCTCGGCCAAATTCATTCAGCGATGAAGCCGAAGGGGCTGATGTATGTCGGCCACTCCGAGAATTTCACCGACCAGAAGGATTCGTTTCGGCTGCGCGGGAAAACAATTTACGAGCGAGTTTGTGCCACCCCGCCATCAAGCCGCCAGCGCACCGAACCGATACCGCCACATGCCCACCCTTCCCATCCACGCCGAGCCGCGTCCGCAGGTCACGCGCCTCGATGCGCTCAAGGCCAAGCCGCGCAAGCCCGGCGAGGCGTCGTTGTTCTTCTACGACGCGTTCTTTAAGAACGACGCGGTCAAGATATTGCCGTGCGAATACTTCGTGCACCACGAAGACATTTAGATCATGACGACGCTCGGCTCGTGCATCGCCGCCTGCCTCTGGGACCGCGAAGCCAAGGTCGGCGGCATGAACCATTTCATGTTGCCCGAGGGTGACGCCGGCTTGGGCCGCTACGGCTCCTACGCGATGGAGCTGCTGATCAACGAGATGATGAAACACGGCGCCTCGCGCGCGACGATGGAGGCAAAAGTTTTCGGCGGCGGGCAAGTGACTAACGGCATGACCTCGATGAACATCGGCGAGCGCAACACCGCGTTCGTGGTCGAGTACCTCAAGACCGAACGCATCCCGATCCTGTCGAAAGACGTGCTCGGCATCCACCCGCGCAAGGTGTGCTTCTTGCCGGCGAGCGGCAAGGCGATGGTCAAGCGGCTCGCCCCGAGCAACACCGCGGCACTCGCCGCGCAAGACCGCGCGGCCGCGCAGCAGGTGGCGCCCGCAAGCGCGCGCGGCGGCTCAATAGATCTTTTCTAGGGCGCCGCACGCCATGGCCAAGACACGGGTGGTGGTGGTGGACGACTCGGCGCTGGGGCGCAGCCTGCTCGCGGCCATCATCAACCGGCAGAGCGACATGGAGTGCGTCGGCACCGCGGCCGACCCGCTGATCGCGCGCGAGATGATCCGCAAGCTCGACCCCGATCTGATCATGCTCGATGTCGAGATGCCGCGCATGGACGGCATCGACTTTCTCGGCAAGCTGATGCGGCTGCGGCCCACGCCGGTGGTGATGGTCTCGACCTTGACCGAGCGCGGCGCCGAGGTCACCTTGCGCGCGCTGGAACTCGGCGCGATCGACTTCGTCGCCAAGCCGAAGGTCGGCGTGGCGGACGGCTTGCGACTGCTCGCCGACGACATCACCGACAAGGTGCGCGTGGCCTCGATGGCGCAGATGCGCCGGCCGTCACCTTCACCCACCGGCGCCGCGAAAGTGGGCGAGAAGGCCGCCGCGGTCGCGGCCACCATCACTCCGATCGGGCGCCTGTCGACCGAGAAGCTCGTGTTCATCGGCGCCTCCACCGGCGGCACCGAAGCGACGAAAGAAGTGCTCGTCTACCTGCCCGCCGACTGCCCGGCGGTGCTGATCACGCAGCACATGCCGGCCAACTTCACGAAGAGCTATGCGGCGCGGCTCGACGGCCTGTGCCGCATCCGCGTGGCCGAAGCGCGCAACGGCGAGCGCATCTTGCCGGGCCACGCCTACATCGCGCCGGGCGGCACCGCGCACTTGTCGGTCGAACGCTCGGGTGCGAACTACATCGCCCGTGTCGTCGACGGTGAGGCGGTGAACCGGCACCGGCCTTCGGTCGAGGTGCTGTTCAAGTCGGCCGCACGCGTCGTCGAGCCGAACGCGGTCGGCATCATGCTGACCGGCATGGGCGCGGATGGCGCGACCGCGATGAAGGAGATGCGCGACGCCGGCAGCTACAACCTGGTGCAGGACGAAGCGAGCTGCGTGGTTTTCGGCATGCCGAAAGAAGCGATCGCTGCGGGTGCTGCGCACGAGGTGCTGCCGCTCGCGCAAATCGCACCGCGCTTGATCGAGCGGCTGCGCAGCGCGACTGGCCACTCAAATCACCGCATCTAAGTGTTGCCTCCTCTCCCCCTGGGAGAGGGTTAGGGTGAGGGCGCGTCGCGCTCCGTCAGACCAAAAACAACCCCTGCAAATCATTCAAAAAATCGAACCCGCGCGCCGTGGGCCATACCCGCGTGAAATCACGTTCGATCAAGCCTTGCCGCTCCGCAGCATCGAGCCCCTTTGTCAGTGCCGCAAGCGACAGCCCCGTGCGTTCGGTGAAGCGCGCGAGCTCGAACCCTTCGCGCAGCCGCGTCGCGTTCAGCATGAACTCGAACGGCAATTGCTCGCGCGGCACTTCTTCGTCGCTCGCGACGGCGAAGCCGGCGAGCGCACGCACCATGTACTGCGTCGGCTCCTTGAATCGCGTCTGCCGAACCACGCGGTGCGGGAACGAAATCTTGCTGTGTGCACCGGCGCCGATGCCGAGGTAATCGCCGAACTGCCAGTAGTTCCAGTTGTGCTCGCAGCGGTGGCCGGCGCGCGCGAACGCCGAGACTTCGTAGCGATCCATGCCGGCGGCTGCGGTGCGCGCAGTGATCAGGTCGAGCATCTCGAACGCGGTGTCGTCGTCCGGCAAGGCATCGGCACCCGAGGGGGGAAACTTCGCGAACACCGTGTTCGGCTCCAGCGTCAGGTGGTAGACCGACAGGTGCGGCGGCTCGAACGCGAGCGCAGCCTGCAGATCGGCCTCGAGGTCGGCGATCGATTGGCCCGGCAGCGCGTACATCAGGTCGATATTGAAGGTGTCGAACGCGGCGCGCGCCTCGATGACGGCCGCCCTCGCCTGCGCGGCATCGTGCACACGGCCGAGCGCGGTGAGCTTGGCGTCGTCGAAGCTCTGCACGCCGACCGACAAGCGCGTGACGCCGGCCGCGCGGTAGCCGTGGAAGCGCTCGCACTCGAAGGTGCCGGGGTTGGCCTCGAGCGTGATTTCGCACATCGGCTCGAGCGGCAAACGCGCGCGGATGTCGCCGATCAGCCGCTCGATCGAAGCCGGTGTGAACAGGCTGGGCGTGCCGCCGCCGATGAAGACCGTGTGCACGCGCCGGCCCCAGATGAACGGCAGCGCGGCTTCGAGGTCGGCGTTGAGCGCGTCGAGGTAGCGCGATTGATCGGGTTCACCGCGGGCTTCGTGGGAATTGAAGTCGCAGTACGGGCACTTTCTAACGCACCACGGCAGGTGGACATACAAGGACAGCGGCGGCAGCGCAGCGAGGCTCAGCGTGCCGGCGCGCATGTAGCGCGCGAGGCGCTCGGCGACGGATTCGGCAGCGGCCACCGCCGTCGCGATGTGGATGTCAGGCAAGGTGCCAGGCCTCGCGCATCAGCGTCAACATCTGCGACGCGGCGATCGCACGGTGGCTGTGTACGTTCTTCAATTCACCGCTCAGTTCGGCGACCGCACAACCCAACGCGGGGATCAACATCAGCGAGTCGTAGCCGAACCCACCGTCACCACGCGCCGCCGGCAATATTTCGCCGAACCAGCGGCCGACGGCGACCAGCGGCTCGGGGTCATTGGCCGAGCGCACCGCCACGAGCGTGCTGATGAAGCGCGCGCGCCGGTCGGTGACGCCCTGCAGGCGTTCGAGCAGCAACGCGTTGTTGGCGGCGTCTTGCACGCGGCGGTGGCCTTCGCGATCGGTCATGGGCGTGCTCACCGCGGCGTAGTGCGCCGAGGCCACGCCGGGCGCGCCGCCGAGCGCATCGACGCACAGGCCCGAGTCGTCGGCGATGGCCGCGCTGTTCGCATGCTCGGCGGCATGGCGCGCCTTCGCCAGCGCGTTCTCGATGAAGGTGTGAAACGGCTCGTCGGCCTCGTCGACGCCGAGCGCCCCCTGCGCAACCAGCGCGACGCCGGCCGGCGCGAGCAGCGCCTGCAGCTCGATCAGCTTCTTCTGGTTGTTCGACGCGAGAACGAGCCGCACGTCAGCCGCCCGTCACAGGCCGAGGGCCTTGCGCTGCGCGGCGATCAGCTCGCGGATGCCCTTGTCGGCCAGGCCGAGCAGCGCACCCATCTCGTCGCGCGAGAAGGCCGCGCCTTCGGCCGTGCCCTGCACTTCGACGAAGCCGCCGGCAGCGGTCATCACGACGTTCATGTCGGTGTCGCAAGCCGAGTCTTCGGTGTATTCGAGGTCGAGCAGCGGCGTGCCGTCGACGATGCCGACCGAGATCGCGGCGATGAATTCCTTGATCGGCAATGCGCCTGCCGATGTACCGAGCTTGCCCTGGGATTGCAGCCACGTGACCGCGTCGTGCGCCGCGACGAACGCGCCGGTGATCGCCGCGGTGCGGGTGCCGCCGTCGGCCTGGATCACGTCGCAATCGAGTGCGATCGTGCGTTCGCCGAGTGCCTTCAAATCGAACACGCAACGCAGCGACCGGCCGATCAGGCGCTGGATCTCCTGCGTGCGCCCGCTTTGCTTGCCGCGTGCGGCCTCGCGGTCGCTGCGCGTGTGGGTGGCGCGCGGCAGCATGCCGTATTCAGCCGTGACCCAGCCCTCGCCGGAACCGCGTTTGTGCGGCGGCACTTTTTCTTCGACCGACGCGGTGCACAGCACCTTGGTCGCCCCGAACTCGATCAGCACCGAGCCCTCGGCGTGCTTGGTGTAGTGACGGGTGATGGTGACGGGGCGGAGCGAGTCGGCCGCGCGGGAATCGGTGCGTTTGAATGTCATCCGCGTATTGTCTACGCGGAAGAACTCACCACACTTCAGCCCTTCTTTTGGGATGAACGCCGGATCGCCTCGTTGATCTCGCGAATCGAGCGTTCGATTTCGGCGTCATCCAACTCGTCGGGCGCATCGCTGCCAAGCACGCTGGCCTGGATGGTCGAGGCGAACACCTCTTCGCCGAGCTGCTGGGTCGAGATGCCGGTCGTGCTGTCGCTGTCTTCGGCCGATTCCCACTCCATCGCAAGCACCGAGACGTTGTCGCTCTTCGGGCCGCCGTTTCGCAGCGCCTGCTCGACGAGCTCGGGCACGGCGTCGGCGATCACGTTGCGTGCGAGTTGCTCGGTGATGGTCGCGTCGTCGACCGTGCCCCACAGGCCGTCGGAGCACAGCAGCAGGCGATCACCGGCCTGCAGCAGCAGCGGGCCGACCGTGTCGATCACCGGCTTGCCGGGGCTGCCCAGGCAAGTGAATAACACGTTGCGGTTGAAGCGGTCGGGCATCGGCACGACCTGGCTCATGGTCTGCTGCAGCTCGGAATACGAATGATCGCGGGTGCGTGCGATCAGCTTGTCGCCGCGCACGAGGTACAGGCGCGAATCGCCGCAATGCGCCCAATAAGCCGCGTTGCCTTGCAGCAGGCAGGCGACGATGGTAGTGCGCGGCGTGTCGATCAGCGCTTTTTGCGTGGCGTAGCGCAGCAGCTGGTGGTGACCGGCAATCGTGGCTTCTTGCAAGAAGCGCAGCGGGTCGGCCAACGTGGGTTTGCAGTCACGCTGGAACATCGCAGCGAGCGTTTGCAACGCGAGCTGCGATGCGACCTCGCCCTCGGGGTGGCCGCCCATGCCATCGGCGAGCGCGAACAGCCCGGCGTCACGCGTGTAGCAATAGCCCATGCGGTCTTCGTTCTTCTCGCGGCCGCCTTTGCGGCTCACCTGATAGACAGAAAATCGCATCGTGGTCAGGCCTTGGCGCCGGTGGTTAGGTTTTCGAGCTGGAGCTTCAACCGTTCGCTGAAACTGAGCTTGGTGTAGCGGCGCTCGGTCTCACGCGCCAACTCCTTTTGCAGCGCGAACACGCTTTGCGGGCGCGACAGCGGATCGAGCGACATGCACCACTCGGTGACTTCGATCAGGTTGTCGGAGTACACGTTGCGCAAGCGCGAAAGGCTCAGCGCGAGGCGGTCTTTCTCGATGCGTTGTGGCGAGTCGTTGGGCGGGTAGCCTTGCATGCAAGCGTAGATGCAGGCGCCGATCGCGTAGATGTCGGTCCAGGGGCCGAGCGTGCCGTCGCGGCGGTACATCTCGGGCGCGGCGAACCCCGGCGTGTACATCGGGCGGATGAAGTTGCCCTCTTTACTGAGCACCTCGCGCGCGGCGCCGAAGTCGAGCAGCACGGCCTTGTTTTCGTTGGTGATAAAAATGTTGGCAGGCTTGATGTCGAGGTGCAGCATCTTGTGCTGGTGCACGATTCGCAATCCACGCAAGATTTCGTCGAACAGGCTGCGGATCGTGCTCTCGCGGAACACCTTGTCGCGCTTCAGGTCACGCGCGGTGACGATGAAATCCTGCAGCGTGTCGCCCTGCAGGTAGTTCATCACCATATAGACAGTTTCGTTCTCGCGAAAGAAATTCAGCACCGAGACCACGCTCGGGTGGCTGATCTGCGCGAGCGATCGGCCTTCTTCGAAGAAGCTCTTCAAGCCGAGCCGGTACAGCGGCTGCTTCTCGGGCTTGACGCGTGGCGTGAGTTCACCGGGCGAGCGCTCGGCGAGCGAAGACGGCAGGTATTCTTTGAGCGCCACGAGGTGGCGGTCGGGGTCTTCGCACAGGTACACCACACCGAAGCCACCGGCTGCCAGCTTCTTGATGACTTGGTAGCCGCCCACCACAGTGCCTGACGGCAACGGAGCGGGTTTGGGCTTTGACATAATCCGGGTTTGATTGGGTAATTTCCAATGCCAGTTTACAGCATGACCGGCTTCGCAAGCGCCTCGGCCGGGCCCGTTTCCACCCATGAAACAGCCCCTGCTGCGGACAATTTGGCACCCCGCGCGAACGGCAGCGCGAACGCCAGCGTCAGCATCGAATTGCGCTCGGTCAACGGCCGATTTCTCGATCTGGGTTTCCGCTTGCCCGACGAGTTCCGCTCGTTGGAGCCGGCACTGCGCGACTTGCTCTCGGCCGCGTTCAAGCGCGGCAAGATCGAGCTGCGGCTCAGCACACGCACCGAGAGCGAAACGCAGTGGCCACAACCGCAGCCCGATCAGCTGAACCGACTGGTGCGGTTAGAAAGCACGATTCAAGGTTGGTTGCCGAAGGCCCAGGCGCTGTCGGTGAACGAGATCCTGCATTGGTGCAAAGGCAGCACGACCAGCGAGAAGCTCGACGAGCCAGCGCTAGAGGCCGCCAAGCGTTGCATCGCTGGCCTGCGCGAAGCGCGGGAGCGCGAAGGCGCAAGGCTGGTCACAGTGCTTATGGAACGCGTCGATCGCCTGCGCGAGTTGGCGGCGCAGGCGGAGCCGCTCGTGCCGGCTGTCGTCAAGCGCCAGCAGCAGCGTTTTCTCGACCGCTGGACCGAAGCGCTGGAGGCCAGCGGCGCGGCGCAGACGATCTCGCGCGAAGCCCTGCAGGAACGCGCGCTGAACGAAGCAGCGGCGTACTCGATCCGCATCGACGTGGCTGAAGAACTGGCTCGACTGCGCTCACACCTCGACGAAATCGCGCGGCTGCTGAAGGCCGGTGGCGAGCTCGGCAAGCGGCTCGATTTTCTGATCCAGGAACTGCTGCGCGAAGCGAACACGCTCGGCTCGAAAGCCGCGGCGCTTGAGCTGACCAACATCTCGGTCGAGATGAAGGTCGCGATCGAGCAACTGCGCGAGCAGGTGCAGAACATCGAGTAGTTTTCAAGGGGTCATGGCCGTATATACTAAGAACGTATATACAGGAGTCCACCCGTGAATCCGAAAGCCGCAAAATTGTTTGTCAACGGCGGCAGTCAGGCAGTGCGCCTGCCGGCCGAATTCCGCTTCGAGGGCGCAGATGAAGTCTTCATCCGGCGCGATACAGTCACCGGCGACGTGATTTTGTCGGCCAGGCGCACCAGCAACGGCTGGCGCGAGTTTTTTGCGCTGCGCGACGCGGCCGCGGCGACCGGAGTGGCCGATGACTTCGGCGCCGAGCGCCCGTTGAACGAGCCGCTGAACCTGCGCGTCGACCTGTGAAGCTGTACATGCTCGACACCGACATCGTGAGTTATGTGGTGCGCGGCAAGACGGCGGCGCTCGACGCGCAACTCGCCGCAGTGCCGAAGAAGCAGGTCTGCATCTCCGCCGTCACGCGCGGCGAGTTGCTCTTCGGGCTGAATCTGAAGGACTTCGCGCATCGCCTCGCGCAAGTCGTCGACCAGTTCCTGCAGCGCGTGCAGTGCCTGCCGTGGGACGCAGAGGCCGCCACGCACTTCGCGCAAGTGGCGGCCACCCTGCACAAGGCCGGCACGCCGATCGGCAGCATGGACGCGATGATTGCCGGCCATGCGATTGCCGCAGGCGCGGTACTCGTCACCAACAATGGTCGGCGTTTCTCGCGCGTGGCCGGCTTGAACACCGAGAACTGGACACAGGATCACTGACCATGGACTACCCCGGCAACCTCTTCGTCGTCGCCGCGCCCAGCGGGGCGGGCAAATCGAGTTTGGTCAGCTCGCTGCTGCAGGTCGACTCGCACTTGGTCGTCGCGGTGTCGCACACCACGCGGGCGCCGCGCGGGCAAGAGCAGCAAGACCGCGAATACCACTTCACCGACGACGCGACCTTCCGCACGATGATCGAGCGCGGCGAGTTTTTCGAGTGGGCCGAAGTGCACGGCCACTCGTACGGCACCTCGCGCAACGCGATCGAAACGCGTATCACCGGCGGGCAAGACGTGGTGCTCGAGATCGATTGGCAAGGCGCGCTACAAATCAAGCAGTTGTTCCCCGACGCGGTGCTGGTCTTCATCTTGCCGCCGAGCTGGGAGGAGTTGCAGCAACGCCTGAACCGCCGCGGCGAAGACCGCCCCGATGAGATCGCCCGGCGCATGGCGAATGCGCGCGTCGAGGTCTCGAAGGCCCGCGAATTCGACTTCGTTATAATCAACGCCTTGTTTGAAACGGCGCTCTTCGACCTGAAGGCGATCGTTCATTCGCAGCGGCTCAAGTACGCTGCACTCCAAAGAAGCAAGCCTGCTGTCTTTGCCGCGCTCGACCTGAGCTGATCGAACCTTGAAAGACACCATGGCCCGCATCACCGTCGAAGACTGCCTCGCTCGCATCCCGAACCGTTTTCAGCTCGTGCTGGCCGCGACCTATCGCGCGCGCATGCTCAGCCAGGGCCACGCGCCGAAGATCGAAACCAAGAACAAACCCGGCGTGACCGCGCTGCGCGAAATCGCCGCCGGCGAAGTCGGCATCGAGATGCTGCGCAAGGTGCCGATCTAAAGTTTCTTTGTGCTGCCTCGGTGCGAGGCAGCACCGGTCGGGTTGCCCCTGACCGGTAGCGGCGTCCATTCCAAGTTAAATTCACTAAATGAGCGCCCGCGTCCCTCAAGTCTTGCGAGATTCGGCACGTATCGCCAATTCGACCAGGCGTGCGCTCGCGCAGAAGGCGCAGCCGGCCGTTACCGACGCCGCCGCCGCCTCGTTCGCAGCCCTCACGCACAAGCTCGACTACCTCGACGCCGCCGACATCAAGCGCGTGCGCGAGGCCTATCGCTTCGCCGACGAAGCGCACCTCGGTCAGTTCCGCGCCAGCGGTGAGCCGTACATCACGCACCCGATCGCTGTGGCCGGCTTGTGCGCCGAATGGAAGCTCGACGCGCAAGCCGTCATGGCCGCGCTCATGCACGACGCGATGGAAGACTGCGGCGTCACCAAAATCGAGCTGATCGAGAAGTTCGGTGCGCCGGTGGCTGACCTCGTCGACGGCCTGACCAAGCTCGACAAGCTGCAGTTCTCGACCCGCGAAGAATCGCAAGCCGAGTCGTTTCGCAAGATGCTGCTGGCGATGGCGCGTGACGTGCGCGTCATTCTCATCAAGCTCGCCGATCGCCTGCACAACATGCGCACGATGGACGCGATGGTCGCTGCCAAGCGCACCCGCATTGCCGGCGAAACGCTCGAGATCTACGCGCCGATCGCGCACCGTCTCGGGCTGAACCAAACTTACCGCGAACTGCAGGAGCTTTCGTTCCAGCACCTGCGCCCGTGGCGCCAGGCGGCGCTCTCGAAAGCAGTGCAGAAAGCGCGTGGGTACCGGCGCGACATCGTCGAGCGCATTCAGCACGACGTTGACAAGGCCTTCGTTCAGCACAAGCTCGCCGTGCAGGTGTTCGGCCGCGAGAAAACGCTCTTCTCGATCTACCAGAAGATGCGCGAGAAGCACCTGACCTTCGCACAGGTCAACGACATCTTCGGTTTTCGCATCGTCGTCAGCACGTTGATGGAGTGCTACATGGCGCTCGGCGTGCTGCATCAGCTTTTCAAGCCGTTGCCCGGCCGCTTCAAGGATTACATCGCGATCCCGAAGGCGAACGGCTACCAGTCGCTGCACACCACGCTGGTAAGCCCGCTCGGCACCGCTGTCGAATTCCAAATTCGCACCGAGCAGATGCACGCGGTGGCCGAGAAAGGCATCGCTGCGCACTGGCTCTACAAAAGCGGCGGCGCACAGGTACAAGAGGCGCAGCGGCTGGGCGCAATGTGGCTGCAGTCGCTGATCGACATTCAAGACGAGACGCATGACGCGAACGAGTTTCTCGAGCACGTCAAGATCGACCTGTTCCCCGACGCGGTCTACGTGTTCACGCCGAAGTCGAAGATCTTGGCGCTGCCGCGCGGCGCGACACCGGTCGACTTCGCGTATGCGATCCACACCGATGTGGGCGACCACACGATCGCGGCCAAGGTCAACGGCGAGCCGGTCGCGCTGCGCACCGAACTGCGCAGCGGTGATGTGGTGGAGATCATCGGCACGCCGGGCGCGCGGCCGAACCCGGCGTGGCTCAACTTCGTGCGCACCGGCCGTGCGCGCTCGAAGATTCGCCACTACCTGAAGAACATGGAGCAGGAAGAGTCGCAAGACCTCGGCGAAAAGATGCTCGCGCAGGCGATGCGTGCCGAAGGCCTCCACCTGCCGAGCGGCGAGCCGGACGACGCCACGCTGTGGCTGCAGCTCACGCGCTGGAGCGGCAACAAGACCCGCGAAGACCTGTTCACCGACCTCGGCCTCGGCCGCAAGATCGCGACCATCGTCGCGAAGCGGTTGACCAAGCTGATGGCCGAGCACGGCACCCGGCCCGATGCGATCACGCTGACGATGGGCCGCTACGCCGACGACGACGCGCCATCGCAAGGCCTGGTGCTGATCGACGGCAGCGAAGGCGCTTCGGTGCAGCTCGCGCCGTGTTGCCGGCCGATTCCCGGTGACGATGTCGTGGGCTACCTCGGCCGCGGTGAGGGGCTGATGGTGCACACGGGCGAATGCAGCGTCGGCAAGCGGCTGTTCGAGCGCGACAGCGAACGCTGGATGGGCGTCGACTGGGCCGAGCAACCCACGCGCACCTTCGAGACCGCCGTCACCCTGCTCGTCAACAACGGCAAAGGCGTGCTCGCGCAGGTGGCTCAGGCGGTGAGCGAGGCCGAAGCCGACATCACCCACATCGAGATGGGCAACGAGCCGGCCGCCGAGACCACGGAGTTGCAACTGCTGCTCAGCGTGCGCGACCGCCTGCATCTGGCCGATGTGATGCGCGCGCTCAAACGGTCGCCCGCGGTGCTGCACGTCTCCCGCGTCAAACCTTAGATCGACTTCACATCGGGAGCCGGGTAACGCACCGCGGTGACCTCGATCTGCTCCAGCCCGCCCGGCGTCATCAGCTGCAATTCATCGCCCACACGTGTCTTGAGCAGCGCCCGCGCGATCGGCGAGATCCAGCTGATCTCACCGTTCAGGTTGTCGACCTCGTCGATGCCTTTGATCGTGACGGTGCGCTCTTCGCCACGCCGGTTTAGGTAGGTCACGGTCGCGCCGAAGAAGACCTGGTCGCGGCCGTGGTGCAGCGACGGGTCGGCGACCTCGGCGATGTCGAGCCGCTTGGTCAAAAAGCGGATGCGGCGGTCGATCTCGCGCAGGCGTTTTTTGCCGTAGAGGTAATCACCGTTTTCGGAGCGGTCGCCGTTCTTCGCGGCCCACGAAACGATCTCGACGATCTTGGGCCGCTCGTCGTCGAGCAGGCTCAGCAACTCGGCGCGCAGGCGCGCGTAGCCGGCGGGCGTGAGGTAGTTTTTACCGCCGGCGGGCAATGCGGGCGGCGCGATGTCGTCTCCATCGTCGTCGCCGGCTGAGTCGGACTCGCGCGTGAAGGCCTTGTTCATCGTGAATGCCTGCTGCGCTTCAGCCCGACGGCGTGGCCGCAAAAATCTCGGCCAGCAGGCGCTCCAGCTCCTCCGGCTCGAACGGCTTGGGCAGCGATCGCACGTTGGGGCCGAGCGTCTGGAGGCTGTCGCCGAACTCGTAGCCCGAACACAGCACGACCCACTTCGCCGGGTTCTTCGCGAGCACGCGCCGCGCCAGCTCGGTGCCCGACAAACCGGGCAGGCTCACGTCGGTGATCAAAATGTCGAATTCGCGCTGCGCCAACGCTGCCAGTGCGGCCTCGCTGCTGGCGCACAACACGACCTCGCGGGCCTCGCCTTCGAGCAGCATGCCGATGGTCTCGCGGATGTCGTCGTTGTCTTCGACATAGAGGATGCTGCGGCTTCGCAAGAAGGTATCTCCGGTGAAGGTTTCGGTGCGCAGAATAGCGCCTTGACCGCCCATTGTCATTTCGTCCAGTTCACCCAACGCAGAGCCGCCGAGGCACGAGTCCGACATCGATCGCCTGCTCCGACGCAAAACCGAGCTCGAAGCCGGAATCGCGCAACTGCGCGCAGTCGCCGAAGCGCCACCGAATGATCCTCGAAAGCGCGATCGAATTCGCGATCGTCGCGATGAACTGCGCAGGCCGGGTGACCGAATGGAATGCCCGCGCCGAGCGCCTCTTAGGCTGGTCGGCAGCAGAGATGCGCGGCACGTCGGCCGACCGCGTCTTGACCGCCGACGACTGCACCGTCGGGCGGGCCGAATCAGAGATGGCACAGGCAATCGCGCAAACCCGTGCCAACGACGAACGCTGGCGCGTATGCGCCGACGGCTCGCGTTTCTGGGCCGTCGGCGAGATGATGCCGCTGCGCGACGAGGTGGGCACGCACCTCGGCTTTCTCAAAATCGTGCGCGACCGCACCCAGCAGCGTGACGCCGCCGAGGCGCAGCGCAATGCCGCCGAAGCCCAGCGCGCCGACAAAGAGTTTTTGCTCAGCGTGCCGCTCCATGCCGCGCCCGACTTCCCGGCCACGCGGCTCGCCGAGCAAACGCTGCGCGAAGCGCGTGGCCTGAACACGCTGATCCTGAACTCGGGTCGCGACTGCACTGTCGTGCTCGACCCCGAAGGCCACACGCTGTTCGTCAGCCCCGGCGGGATCGAAGCGATGGAGATCACCGATGTCGACTCGGTGATCGGCCTCTCGTGGCTGCGGGTCTGGAGCGGCGCCGACCACGAGGTCGCGTGCGCCGGCGGCACCGGCCGGTTTCAGGGCTTCTGCGCCACGCACAAAGGCACGCCGAAATGGTGGGACGTGATGGTTTCACCGATCGCCGGGGCCGACGGGAGCCCCGTGCAACTGGTCTCGGTCGGTCGCGACATCACCGCGCTGAAGCAAGCCGAACAGCGACTCTCGCAAAGCGAAGAGCGGCTGAACATGGCGCTCGGCGTTGCCGGCAACATCGGCATCTGGGACCGGGACCTGACCACCGACCTGATCTATACCGACAAGGCGATCGCGCACTTTTTCAGCCTCGGCGAAAACGCTGCGATTGCGGGCGTGCCGATCGCTGCACCGACGCAGCGCATGCACCCCGATGACGTGCCTGCCGTGCAGGCATCGCTCGAACGCGTGTTCGCAGGCGAGGCCGACTATTCGAGCCAGTTCCGCGTGCTGTGCGAAGACGGCAGCGATCACTGGTTGTCGGGCCACGGGCGGCTGGTGCGCGTTGTGAACGGCAAGCCGCTGCGCTTCACCGGCGCCTAGGTCGCATCACCGTGCACAAGCGCATCAAGGCGGCGCTGCGCGCGAGCGAGGCACAGTTCCGCAACTTGGCGCAGGCGATACCCAACCACGTGTGGACGGCGCCGCCGAACGGCCTGCTCGACTGGTTCAACGATCGCGTCTACGCAAACAGTGGCCTCGAAGCCGGCGTACTCGGCGACCTGGGTTGGCGCGCACACTGCATCCCGACGACCTCGAGGTCGCGTCGACGCGTTGGGCCGCCGCACTCGCATCCGGCGTGAGCTACGAGACCGAGTTCAGGCTTCGCCGTGCCGAGGGCCTTTGCCGCTGGCACCTGGCGCGCGCGATGCCGATCCGCGCGAACAGCGGTGAAATCACACGCTGGATCGGCACCAACACCGACATCGAAGACCAGCGCGCCGCGCGCGAAGCGTGAAGCAAGCCGCCGCCGACCTTCAAGCCGCGCAGGAGCAACTGCGCCAGTCGCAGAAGATGGAGGCGGTTGGCCAGCTTACCGGCGGCGTCGCGCACGACTTCAACAACCTGCTGCAGGTGATCGCGGGCAACCTGCACATCGTCGGCAAGGGCATTGCCGGCAAACAGGCACTCGAGCGGCGCGTTGCGAGTGCGCAGGCCGCGGTGCGGCGCGGCGCCAAGCTGGCGAGCCAGTTGCTGGCGTTCAGCCGGCGCCAGGCACTCGAGCCGAAGGTCGTCAACGTCGGCAAGTTCGTCGTCGGCATGGAAGACCTGCTGCACGGTGCGATCGGTGAGGCGATCGAGATCGAAACCGCCGTCTCGGGCGGGCTCTGGAACACCTTCGCCGACGCGGCGCAGATCGAAAACGCGATGCTCAACGTCGCGATCAACGCGCGCGACGCGATGAGCGGCAGCGGCCGGCTGACGATCGAGGTCGGCAACGCGTTTCTCGACGAAGACTACGCGCGCGGCCACACCGATGTCGCACCGGGCAGAACCTGGTGCTCGTCGTCAGCGACACCGGTTGCGGCATGGACCGTGACAGTAATCGAAAGCGGCGTCGCGATCGACCTGCTGTTCACCGATATCGTGATGCCCGGCGCGCTGAAAAGCCCCGAGCTCGCGCGCACGGCACGCGAGCGGCTGCCGCGGATCGCGGTGCTGTTCGCCTCAGGCTATGCGCGCAACGCGATCGTGCACGGCGGCCGGCTCGACCCCGGCGTCGAGCTGCTCAACAAGCCCTGCACGCGCGACGCGCTGGCGCGCCAGGTGCTCGGTGCGCGAGCGCGTGAGGGTGGCGAGCCGCGGAAAGACTAACGCTCAGGGTCGGCTTCGCGGTTCGGCCGGCGGTTTGGCACGCCCGTCGAAGATGTCGAAGAGGCGCATGCCGGCCAGCATCGCGGCCACGAACACAGCCGCCTTGACCTCACCCAGGCCGAGTGCCACGAGTGCTGGCCCCGGGCAAAAGCCGGCAAACCCCCAACCGACCCCGAACAGCAGGCCACCGACCAGCAGGCGCCGGTCGATCCGGGTCGCGGTGGGCAGCCGCATCGGCGCGCCGAGCAGCGAGGTGCTGCGCCTGCGGGCCCATGCGAACGCACCGAGGCCGACCGCGATCGCGCCGACCGTCACGAACGCCAGCGAAGGATCCCAGCGCCCCGCCACATCGAGGAACCCGAGGACCTTGGCCGGGTCCGCCATGCCCGACACGATCTCAGGCCGAGGCCAAACACCAGCCCGGCGAGCAGCGATGTCAAAGAGAGCATCGAGCGACTCATTCAGCGGGCGAGCAGGATCAAGGTCGCGAGATGCGCAAAGCCACCCACTTTGCCGAAGGTGCGAACCGCGGCGGTGAAGTCGAGGTAAGTGAAGGCATGCGCCTTTGCCGAGCCAGGAGCAATCCCGAATTCTTCGAGCAGCGATTGCCCGACGAGGTGCGGTGCTTTGCCGGTTGCGCCCGCGACGCCGAGGTTCACGCTGGGCTCGCGAAAGTAGCTCGGCATCAACTGCGCGTGGCAGTCGGTGAAGTGCATGAAGCTCACGTTGCCGAACGGCGGCAGCGCGTAGAGCCGCTCCGAGGCGCCGGGCTGGTCTGCGAGCACGTCGCGATGCGCCAAGGTCATGCCCGCCGCCGAGGCGAACGCCAGCATTTGAGTGAAGTCGCGTCGGCCGATGTTCATGTCCGGTGGTTCTCGAAGAAATGCATCGTATGCGCGCGTAGGCCTGCGGTCGGCGGCACACGCTTGCCGCCATCACACCGGATGCTCCAAAACCCTGATTGATTTACTTATTGGTTTTAATACTATTGCCACATCAAACGAGCCGCACAGCCCATGTCTTCACCGCCCACCATCGCCGAGATCGCACGCCACGCCGGCGTCGGCACGGCCACGGTCGACCGGGTGGTGAACCGCCGTGGCGGCGTGAACGCCGAGACCGAGCGGCGCGTCATGCAAGTGATCGGCGACCTGGGCGCACCCAAGCCGCCGGGCCGGCCGAAGCGCGGCGAGAACATGCGCTTCGCGTTCGTCTTGCCCGCTGAAGATTCGGCGTTCCTCGGCCTCGTCGACCGGCAGATCGCGCAGGCCGCCGGTGATTTTCGGCACCAGCACATCACCGGAATCACGCACCGGATCGACGCGAGCGACCCGGTTCGCTTCGCAGCCGAACTCGGCCGGCTGCAGGGCTGCGAAGGCATCGCGCTGTTCGCCCCCGACCTGCCCGCGGTCAAGTTGGCGATCAACGAACTGGTGCGCTCCGGCGTTCACGTGGTGACCTTGTTTTCCGACGTGGCAGGCTCGATGCGCGAGACCTGCATCGGCACCGACAACCGCGCCGCCGGGCGCACGGCGGGGCTCCTGCTCGGCCGTATCGCCGGCCGCGACGGGCGCGACACGGCGCTGCTGAGCTCGCAGGCCACGCGCATCTCGGCCGAGATCGAGCGTCGCATCGGCTTCGCACAAGTGATCGAAGAGCGCTTCCCTGCATTGCGCATGGTTCGCACGCCTGATCTGCCGGCCGACGATGCCGGCGCGCAGAGCACCCTCGCGGCGTTCATCGCCTCCGAGGTCGACCCCGCACGCGTGGCCGGCATTTACGTCGTCGGCTCCGGCACGGTCGGCGTGGCGCGTGCGATCGATGCCGCGGGGCTCGCGGGCCGCATCGGTGTCGTCGCCCACGACTTGACCGAGGCCCACCGCGGGCTGTTGGGTACCGACAGCTTGTCCTTCGTGCTTCACCAAGACATTCATTACTGCGTTCTGGCGGCTGCGCGCGTGTTGCGCGGCCTTTGCGAGAACGTTCGCGGCGCACTCAACGTAGTGCAGCCGCGCATCGAGATCCTGACGGCCGAGAACATGGTGTGAACGGCAATCCGGTGTGTTCCCCCGACGAAAAATCCAATTGGAGACGCTGACATGAAATTGATCTCGAAAACATTGCCGGGCGCGCTCGCGCTCGCCGCCGCCGCGGCCCTCGGCTTGGCCAGCACCGCGGTGCAGGCGCAAGACAAAACCATCACGCTGTGCTGGGCCGCCTGGGACCCGGCGAACGCGCTGGTCGAACTCTCGAAAGACTTCACCGCCAAGAGCGGCGTGAAGATGAAGTTCGAGTTCGTGCCCTGGACCAACTTTGCCGACCGCATGCTCAACGAGCTGAACTCGAAGGGCAAGCTGTGCGACCTGATCATCGGCGACAGCCAGTGGATCGGCGGCTCGGCCGAGCAAGGTCACTACGTCAAGCTGAATGACTTCTTCGCCAAAGAAGGCATCAAGATGACCGACTTCATGCCGGCCACGGTGACCGGCTACGCCGAGTGGCCGAAGAACACGCCGAACTACTGGGCCCTGCCGGCGATGGCCGATGCGGTCGGCTGGACCTACCGCAAAGACTGGTTCTCCAAGCCCGAGATCCAAGCCGAGTTCAAGAAGAAGTTCAACCGCGATCTGGCTCCGCCCAAGACCTGGACAGAATTCAAACAGGTCTCCGAGTTCTTCCAGGGCCGCATGATCGACGGCAAGAAGGTCTACGGCGCCTACCTCTTCACCGAGCGCGGTTCCGAGGGCATCACGATGGGCGTGACCAACGTGCTCTACCCGATGGGCTTCAAGTACGAAGACCCGAAGAAGCCGTACTCGATGGACGGCTTCGTCAACTCGGCCGATGCCGTCAAGGGCCTGGAGTTCTACAAGACGCTCTACAAAGGCAGCACGCCGCCGGGGCTGACCAACGCCTACATGGGCGAAGGGCTCGACGCGTTCAAGTCGGGCCAGGTTGCGATGATGATGAACTGGTTCGCGTTCTTCCCGGGCCTGTATAAAGACCCGAACGTCGGTGGCGAGAAGATCGGTTTTTTCACCAATCCGTCCGACAAGGGCAAGGGCGTGCAACTCGGCGGGCAAGGCATCTCGGTCGTGTCGTACTCGGCGAACAAGAACGAATCGCTGCAGTACATCAAGTGGTTCGCGAGCCCCGACGTGCAAAAGAAGTGGCAAGCCATCGGCGGCTCGTCGGCCTCGAAGGCGGTGCTCAACGACCCAGGCTACGCGAAGAGTTCACCGTTTGCGCAGAACTTTCTGGAGTCGATGGACATGGTGGTCGACTTCTGGGCCGAGCCTTCGTATGCGCAGTTGCTGCTGGCGATGCAAAAGCGCACGCATGATTTCGTGGTGGCCGACAAAGGCACCGCGAAAGAAGCACTCGATGCGCTCGTGGCCGACTGGAAGAAAGTGTTCAAGGACGACGGGAAGTCGAAGTAAGCAAGGCTTCGTTTTAACCCGCCCTCACCCCAACCCTCTCCCGCATGCGGGAGAGGGGGCCGGGATTTCTACTCTCCCGCCAAGGGCAACGAATAGGCTTCTCGTGGCCTTGGGAGAGGGCCGGGGTGAGGGCCCGCACAAACACACCGAAACACCATGTCCGCCACCAACCCGATCGCCACCCGACTCGTCGACATCACGCCACCGGCGATAGCCACCCGCATGCGCGGGCTGTCGGACCGCGCGGTTGCGTGGCTGTTCGTCGGCCCGACGATGCTGCTGCTGCTCGCGATCAACATCTTCCCGTTGATCTGGACCATCAAGCTCTCGTTCACCAACTACCGGGCGAACCGGCCGAACTCGAACGTGCTCGATGTGGGCATCGACAACTACGTGTCGGTGCTCACCGACCCCGATGTCTGGGCCTCGATGCAGGCCACCGCGCACTTTTTGTTCTGGACCATCACGCTGCAAACGCTGATCGGTTTTGCACTCGCCTACCTGATCGACCGCAAGTTTCGTGGCCATGGCTTCTGGACCACACTGATCCTGATTCCGATGATGTTGTCGCCCGCGGTCGTCGGCAACTTCTGGGCGTTTTTGTACCAGCCGCAAACCGGCCTCTTCAACTACGCGGTCGCGTTCTTCACCGGCGTGCCGGCGTCGTCGTTCGAGATGATCGGCTCGGTGAAGCTCGCGCCGTGGGCGATCGTGATCGTCGACACCTGGATGTGGACGCCTTACGTGATGCTGATCTGCCTGGCCGGCCTGCGGTCGATCCCCGACTACATCTACGAAGCTGCCGAGGTCGACCGCGCGTCACCGTGGCGGCAGTTCTGGTCGATCACGCTACCGATGGTGTTGCCGTTCATCATGCTGGCGGTCCTGTTTCGCGGCATCGAGAACTTCAAGATGTTCGACATGGTGAACCTGCTCACCTCCGGCGGCCCCGGTTCGACGACCGAGCTCGCCTCGATCACGCTCAAACGCGAGGCGTTCGAGAAGTGGCGCACTGGCTACTCGGCGGCATTCGCGATCATTCTTTTCGTGACGGTGTTCGGCCTCGCCAACATCTACGTCAAGGCCCTCAACCACGTCAAGAATCGATGAAAACCAACTGCACTGCGGGCCGAGCGCCGGGCTGCCCCAAGCCGGCCCGCATCCCCCCGGGGGATCGTAGAACGTACCCGTTCGACGAGGGGTCGTCATGAGTCAAGGCATCAGCACCGCACATTCCGTCGTCGAACCGAGCGCGCAGGCGCGCTGGATCGCGGGCACGCTGGTCGCGCTCTATGCGTTGATCACGATCGTGCCGCTGGCGTGGATCATCGTCACCGGCATGAAGACGCCATCGGACGCGATCAGCTACCCACCGAAGATCGTCTTCACGCCGTCGGCGCAGGGCTACTGCAACCTGTTCACCACCCGCTCGCGCCAGACGCCCGAATACATCGCCGCGTTGCCGCCTGCGGTCGACACCTGCGACAAGGTCGCGCGCGACGCCAACATGGTCGTGGCCGGCGCCTCGAACTTCGTGCCGCGTTTCGTCAACTCTTTGATCATCGCGTTCGGCTCGACGATCCTCTCGGTCGGCTTCGGCGTGATGGCGGCCTACGCGTTCTCGCGCTTCAAGGTGCCGCTGAAGGACGACCTGCTGTTCTTCATTCTTTCGACGCGGATGATGCCGCCGATCGCCGTCGCCATCCCGATCTACCTGATGTACCGCGAGCTCGGTTTGTCAGACACGCGGCTCGGCATGATCTTGCTCTACAGCGCGGTCAACGTCTCGCTCGCGGTCTGGTTGCTCAAGGGCTTCATCGACGAGATCCCACGCGAATACGAAGAGGCTGCGATGGTCGACGGCTACACGCGGCTGCAGGCCTTTCGCAAGGTGGTGCTGCCGCAGGCCACGACCGGCATCGTCGCGACGGCGATCTTTTGCCTGATCTTCGCGTGGAACGAATACGCGTTCGCGGTGCTGCTGACCTCGGGCACCGCGCAGACCGCGCCGCCGTTCATCCCGATCATCATCGGCGAGGGCGGGCAAGACTGGCCGGCAGTGGCCGCCGGCACCACGATCTTCCTGCTGCCGATCCTCGTGTTCACGATCCTGTTGCGCAAGCACCTGCTGCGCGGCATCACCTTCGGAGCGGTCCGCAAATGAACGTGCCAACCCAACGCCGCTGGCCGAAGCGCCTGCGCCGCGGGCCGATGGAGATGCTCGCCTGCGCGATCATCAGCGTCGGCATCCTCATGCTGCTGCAGCCCTTCGCGATGGCGCTCTACACATGGTCGTTCCTGACCACGCTGTTCGGCACCGTGATGTTCATGGTCGTCTCGAAATTTCCGCAATGAATAACTACCCCACGTCGCTTCGCTCCTGCCCCCCGAGGGGGCGCAGCCTGCCCTTGGGGCGGCCCGGCGGGAGGGCTGACCATGGCTGAAATACGCGTCGAGCGTTTGCACAAAGAGTTCGCCGAATTCACTGCCGTGAAAGACTCCTCTTTCACTGTGCGCGACGGCGAGTTCTTCTGCCTGCTCGGGCCTTCGGGCTGCGGCAAGACGACCACGCTGCGCATGATCGCGGGCTTGGAGCTGCCGACTTCCGGGCGCATCTTTCTCGGTAACGAAGACGTGAGCTTCAAGCGCGCCTCGGCCCGCGACATCGCCTTCGTGTTCCAGATGTTCGCGCTCTACCCGCACATGAACGTGCGCCAGAACATCGCCTTCCCGCTCGTCTCGCAAGGCGTGCCGCGGGTGCAGATCGACCAACAGGTCGAGCAGGCGGCGCGCACGCTGCGCATCACCGAGCTGCTCGACCGACCGGTCTCTGGGCTGACCAGCGGTGACCGCCAGCGCGTGGCGCTCGGCCGCGCGATCGTGCGCCAGCCGCTGGCTTTTTTGATGGACGAGCCGCTCGGCGCGCTCGACGCCGAATTTCGCGAGGTCATGTGCCAGGAGTTGCGTGCGCTGCACGACCGGCTCAAGGCGACGACCGTGTACGTCACGCACGACCAGAACGAAGCCATGGCGATGGCCGACACGATCGCGATCATGAACCGCGGCGTGATCGAGCAACTCGGTGCGCCGCTCGAGGTCTACGAGCGGCCCGCGAGCGTTTTCGTGGCCGACTTCATCGGCGCGCCGGCGATGAACTTTTTGCCGTTCCATGCGGCGCTCGCGCAAGGCGCCGAGCAGCTTCACCTCGGCCCGGCGCAGATTCGTGTGCCGGCGCTGCGCGAGGCGATTTCAGAGCGCGCGCTGCTGTGCGGTGTGCGCCCCGAGCACGTACGGCTCGACGACGGCTCGGCCTTGCGCGCCGAAGTGCTCGGCACCGAATACCTCGGCACCAGCCGCGTCGTGACGCTCGCCATGGCCGATGGCGCCACGCTGCGCGCCAAGGTCGAGGTGACGAGCCCGGCGCAACGCGGCGACCACGTCGGCCTCGCATTCGACGCGGGCGCGATTTCGCTCTTCGACAAAGACTCGGGCCGTGCGCTGCGCACCGCGCGCGACGACCACGCCTTCAAGGCAGGACCCCGCCATGGCTGACCTTCGACTCTCCGGCATCGGCAAACGCTTCGGCGACGTGCAAGCGGTCGCCGACCTGACGCTCACGGTTCCGAGCGGCGAATTCATCGTGCTGCTCGGCCCGAGCGGGGCCGGCAAAACCACCACGCTGCGGCTCGTCGCCGGCCTGGAAATGCCCGACACGGGGCAGATTTACATCGGTGGGCGTGACGTGACCACGCTCGCACCGGCGCTGCGTGACGTGGCCTTCGTGTTCCAGCAATATTCGCTCTACCCGCACCTCACGGTGTTCGACAACCTCGCCTTCCCGCTGCGATCGCCGATGCGGCCTACGCCCGAGGCCGAGGTCAAGCGCAAGGTGCTCGAGGTGGCCGCCATGCTGCGCATCGAAGACAAGCTGCAGAACCCGGCGACGCGGTTGTCGGGTGGCCAAATGCAGCGGGTCGCGATCGGTCGTGCCCTCGTGCGCAGCCCGTCGCTCTACCTGATGGACGAGCCGCTTTCGTCGCTCGACGCGAAGCTGCGCAACGACCTGCGGCTCGAGCTCAAGCGCATCCAGCAAGACATGGGCGCGACGATGCTCTACGTCACGCACGACCAGATCGAGGCGATGACGATGGCCACCCGCATCGGCGTGATCGAGCACGGCCGGTTGGTGCAAGTCGGCACGCCGCAGCAGATCTACGAAGACCCGGTGAGCAGCTACGTGGCCGCACGCCTGGGCACACCGCGCATCAACCTGCTGCCCTGCGCAGCGATCGGCACGCTGCACGGGCCGATGCGTGCCGCAACCGTCGGCGTGCGGGCCGAGCACCTGCGGCTGCATGCGCCGGCCAGCGCAGGCACGCACCGCGCCGCGCACGTCACCCGCATCGAGCGCCTGAGCGATCTGCACCTGGTGCATGTGCAGCTCGACGGCAGCGAACAGAGCCTGATCACCGCGGCCCCTGCCGGCGCGCGTTACCTGACCGGTGAAGCGGTTGCCGTCGAGGTACTGCGCCCACTGTGGTTCGATGCCGACGGCCAGCGCATAGCGGCCTGACTCAGACCCCACCTTTCAAACGAGGACCCCATGACACACGTTGAACTCATCCGCAGCGCGACGCAAACGCTGATCGATCATGTCGACGAATTGACCGCGCTCGATTCGGCCATCGGCGACGGCGACCACGGCTTCAACATGCGCCGCGGCGCGCAGGCGATTCAAGGGGTGATGAACGATCTCGGCGGCCAGAACCTGAATGATTCGCTGCGCACGATGGGCATGCTGTGCATGTCGACAATCGGCGGCTCGTCGGGGCCGGTGTTCGGCACGCTGATGGTCACGCTCGGCAAGGAATTGCCCAGCCCAGCCACGGCGCCGAGCCTGGCCACCGCGTTGCGCGCGGCCATCGTCGCGCTCACACGCCTGGGCAAGGCGGAGGTCGGCCAGAAGACCTTGCTCGACGTGCTCGACCCGGTGCAAAAGACGCTCGCAGCCGGCGGCCCCGACCTCGTCGCACGCGTCAAGCAGTGCGCGTTCGACGCCGCCGAGGCCACCGCGCAAATGGACGCGGCCCGCGGCCGCGCGTCGTTCCTCGGCGACCGCGCGCTCGGCCACACCGACCCGGGTTCGCGCTCGATGGCGCTGATCATCGGTGCCATCTGCGACGGCATCGAGCCGCTCTCGGCCGCCGGTTCGGCACCGACCGTTCAACACGAAGGCACAGCATGAAAAAGCTCATCAACGATGTCGAGTCCGTGCTCGGCGAAACGCTCGACGGCATGGCTCTGGCGCATGCTGACATCCTCACACTCGGCCCGGCGCGGCAGTTCGTCGCGCGTCGCACGTTGAAGCCCGGCAAGGTCGGGTTGATTTCGGGCGGTGGGTCGGGCCACGAGCCACTGCACGCTGGCTTCGTGGGCCACGGCATGCTGGATGCGGCATGCCCGGGACAGGTCTTCACCTCGCCGACGCCGAACCAGATGCTCGCTGCGGCGCAGGCCGTCGACACCGGCGCCGGCGTGCTGTTCATCGTCAAGAACTACTCCGGCGACATGATGAACTTCGAGATGGCCGCTGAAATGCTCGAGCTCGACAACCAGACCGTGATCGTCAACGACGATGTCGCGGTCGAAAATTCAACCTACACCACAGGCCGGCGCGGCGTGGCCGGAACGTTGATCGTCGAGAAGATTCTCGGTGCCGCGGCCGAGCGCGGCGCCGACCTGCCGGCGCTGAAAAAGCTCGGCGACGCCGTCAACAAGGCGACTGCATCGATGGGCGTGGCGCTGACCTCCTGCACTGTGCCGGCGGCCGGCAAGCCCACCTTCCAGATGGCCGAAGACGAGATGGAAGTGGGCGTGGGCATTCACGGCGAACCGGGCCGGCGGCGCGTCAAGCTCACGAGCGCCGACGAGATCGCCGACGAGTTGACGACCGCTATCTTGAAAGACCTGTCGCTGCCGCGCGGGCAGAAGGTGCTGCTGCTGGTCAACGGCTTCGGCGGCACGCCGCTGATGGAGCTGTACGTGATGGTCACCGCGGTGCACAAGGTGCTGGCCGAAGCCGGCATCGAGGTGGTGCGCCACCTCACGGGTTCTTACGTCACCTCGCTCGAGATGGCGGGCTGCTCGGTGACGATCAGCGCACTCGACGCCGACATGCTGGCGCTCTGGGACGCGCCGGTGCACACCGCTTCATTGCGCTGGGGTGCCTGAACCTGAAGCGTCAATACGTCTCCAAGTGCAGGCGACCCTGCTTCTTCATCGCCGCACCGACCGTGTCCCAGTCGAGCCCGGCCTGCTCTGCGATCTCGCGCATCGCCAGCAGCACGCCTTCTTCCATCGCCTTGAGCCCGCAGACGTAGAAATACGCATTCGGGTCGGCCAACAGCGGGCTCAGGTCGGTAGCGCGTTCGCGCATGACGTCTTGCACATATCGCCGCGGTTGCCCGGCGGTGCGCGAGAACGCGAAGTTGGTGTCGATGAAGTCTTTCGGCAAGTTTTGCAACGGGCCGAAGTACGGCAGCTCTTCTTTCGTGCGCGCGCCGAAGAAAAGCAGCAGCTTGCCGCTCTCGAACTTGCCGGCGTGCCGCAGCCGGCGCCGCCATTCGGTCATCGCGCGCATCGGCGCCGAGCCAGTGCCGGTGCAGATCATCACGACATGGCTCTTGGGGTGGTTCGGCATCAAAAAGCTGGCCCCGAACGGCCCGATCACCTGCACCGCATCGCCGACTTGCAGGTCGCACAGGTAGTTGCTCGCGACGCCGCGCACCGGCTGACCCTGGTGGTCTTCCAGCACGCGCTTGACGGTCAGCGACAAATTGTTGTAACCCGGGCGCTCGCCGTTGCGCGGGCTCGCGATCGAATACTGGCGCGCGTGGTGGGCCCGGCCGATGGGGTCCAGGCCCGGCGGCACGACCGCGATCGACTGGCCTTCGAGCACGGGAAACGGCATGGCGCCGAAGTCGAGCACGATGTGGTGGGTGTCGTACTCCTTGCCGACCTCGGTGACGCGCACGTTGCCAACCACGGTGGCGGCGATGCTCTTGTCTGCCGCCTTCGGGCCGTAGAGGTTGGTGTAAGCGTGCGCGGCCGACCACGGCGGCAGCGCCGCGCCGTACGAAGCGGTCTGGGCCGGCTCACCGGGCGCGACTGCGTTGCCGAACGTGGTCTCGTCAATGGCTGCGGTGGCGAGCGACGCGGCCTCGTCAGGTGCCACCGGCGAGTCGTCGGCAGCCACTCCTTCGGCGGCCAGTTGCTCAGCCGTCAGCTCGGCGGGCAGGGTGTCCCATGTCAGCTGATCGGCCAATTCGTAAGCCTTGACGCGCGGCATCACGCGCCAGTTGTCGATCGAGCCGGTCGGGCACGGCGAGATGCAGGCCATGCAGAGGTTGCATTTGTCCGCGTCCACCACATAGTTGCGGTCGTCGTGCGTGATTGCCTGCACCGGGCAGATGGCCTCGCAGGTATTGCAGCGGATGCAAATCTCGGGGTCGATCAGGTGCTGCTTGATGACGCTCGGGTCGACGGCGATGTCCATGCGCGATGCCCTTCTTTTCGCCAGAATCAATCGAACCGAACGTACTCGAAATCTACCGGCTGCCGGTTGATGCCCATCACCGGCGGCGCGATCCAGTTCGCAAACTTGCCCGGCTCGACCACGCGCCCCATCAGGCTGGTGACGAAGGCGCGGTCTTCGCGACTCGGCAGCCATTCGTTCACATGGGCGCTCCACTCCGCGTCGTTGACGATGCGGCCGTCGGGTGACACCTTCACGCCCGAGAGTGCGCCGATGTTGCGGTGGAAGGCTTTGTGCGGTGCCGTCAATCGGTGCGGCAGGCCGGCCTTTTCGAGCACCTTGTTCCAGCGGCCGATGCCGGCGACCGAGTCTTTGATGAAGTCGTCGCGCAGCACTTCGTTCAACGCGTTGAGCATCGGCACTTCTTTCTCGACGAGCTGGCCGTTCTGCGCTTCGAGCACGCGGTAGGTGCGGCCCTTGAGCAGGTGGTCGTCGTCGCGCTTGCCTTCTTCGAACCGGCCCTTCAAACCCGAGCTGTAGAAGATGGCGGCGTTGCTCGACTGGTCGGCACCGAACAGGTCGATCGTCACGCTGTAGTGAAAGTTGACGTAGCGCTGGATCGTCGGCAGGTCGATCACACCGGCCGCGCGAAGCTTGCCCACGTCGTCGGTCTTCAACTCGTTCATCGCCCGCGCGGTGCGCTGGATCACACGCGACACGCCGCTCTCGCCCACGAACATGTGGTGCGCCTCTTCGGTCAGCATGAACTTGGTCGTGCGGGCCAACGGGTCGAACGCACTTTCGGCCAACGCGCACAGCTGGAACTTGCCGTCACGGTCAGTGAAGTAGGTGAACATGAAGAAGCTCAACCAGTCGGGCGTTGCTTCGTTGAAGGCGCCCAGGATGCGCGGGTTGTTCTCGTCGCCGCTGCGGCGCTCGAGCAGCGCATCGGCTTCTTCGCGGCCGTCGCGGCCGAAATGTTTGTGGAGCAAATAGACCATCGCCCACAAATGGCGCCCTTCTTCCACGTTGATCTGGAACAGGTTGCGCAGGTCGTACATGCTCGGCGCGGTGAGGCCCAAATGGCGCTGCTGTTCGACCGATGCGGGCTCGGTGTCGCCTTGCGTGACGATGATGCGGCGCAGGTTGGCGCGGTGTTCGCCGGGCACATCGGTCCAGGCTTTCTCGCCCTTGTGGTCGCCGAAGTGAATCTCGCGGTTCGCGTCACCGGGATTCAGGAAAATGCCCCAGCGGTAGTCGCGCATCTTGACGTGACCGAACTGCGCCCAACCCTGCGGATCGACGCTGACAGCGGTGCGCAAATACACGTCGTAGTCGGTCGAGCCTTCCGGGCCCACGTCGTCCCACCAGTTGACGAACTTGGGTTGCCACTGCTCGAGCGCACGTTGCAGCGTGCGGTCGTCGCTCAGGCCGACGTTGTTGGGAATTTTTTCGCTGTAGTCGATGCTGCTCATCTCAAATGTCCTTCAGTGATTAAACACGGTTCCAGTCGAAGACGGCCTTGTCGCCTTTGCCATAAACCTTGAGCGCGCCTTTTTCGCCGACGGCGTTGGGGCGCTGAAAAATCCAGTTCTGCCACGCGGTCAAGCGGCCGAAGACGCGCGTGAACATGTTCTCGGGGCCGTTGAAGCGCAGGTTGGCCTCGAGGCCGGTCAGCGCGTCGGGCGACATCGAGACGCGCTCTTCGACGGCGATGCGCACTTCGTCGGCCCAGTCGATGTCGTCCGGGTTGCTTGTGACGAGACCGAGCGCGAAGGCGGTGTCGGCATCGAGCGGCTGGCCGGCCTTGGCGTGCACTGCATCGAGCGCAGGCGCCTCGTCGTAGAAACGGCGGCCGAGCCGGCTCTGGCCGGTAATCATCGGGAACAAGCCGAAGTTGGCCTCGCCCACGGTGATCTTCGGTGCGCGCGCCTCGTCGGCCGGCAGGGCCAAGTGGTAGATGCGGTCGCAGGCCAGCGCCAACTCGAGGAACGAGCCCGCGAAGCACGAACCCGGCTCGATCAGCGCGAACAAGCTGCGTGACGACACATCGAAGCGGCTGAACGTGCGGCGAAGCAGGCCGACGGTTTCGCGCACCAGCCAGTGGCGCTGGTGCGCCAGCAGGGTCGCGTCCATCGCCAGCACGGCCGCGGCGTCGCCTTCTGTCTCGATCAGCCAGGTGCCGATGTCGAGCTCGTTGGTGCGCATCTGAAGGATGGCGTCGTCCAGTTCGCGGGCCATCTGCAGCGGGTACCAAGCGGCCCCGGCGGCTTCGATAGCGGCGGTGTCGGCAGGCTGCGCGCCGGTTGGCGCCTTCACGGTGAACGTGGCGGTGCGTTGCGCGCGGGCGATCTCGACCGTGACGTTCGGGTAACGCAAGGCATCGGCTTCCAGCGTGCACACGATCGGCGCGAGCACGACGCCCTTCGCGTCCGCAGGCCGGTCGCTCTGCTGCGCGAGTTGCAGTGCACGCTCCTGCACCTTCTGCGCGAACACCGCGGGCTTGGCGATGTCGTCGACGAGGCGCCAATCCTTGGCCTTTTGTCCGCGCACGCCTTCGACGCTGGTGCAAAACAGATCGGCCAGATCGTGGCGCACGTGGCGCTTGTCGGTCACGCGGGTCAGACCGCCGGTGCCGGGCAGCACACCGAGCAACGGCACCTCGGGCAGGCTGACGGCAGAGGAGCGGTCGTCCACCAGGATGATCTCGTCGCAGGCAAGCGCCAGCTCATAGCCGCCGCCGGCGCATGCGCCGTTCACCGCAGCCAGAAACTTCAGGCCGCTGTGTTTGGACGAGTCTTCGAGCCCGTTGCGGGTCTCGTTCGTGAACTTGCAGAAGTTCACCTTCCAGGCATGGCTCGAAACACCGAGCATGAAGATGTTGGCGCCAGAGCAAAACACTTTTTCTTTGGCGCTCGTGATCACCACAGTGCGCACCTCGGGGTGCTCGAATCTGACGCGATTGATCGCGTCGTTCAGTTCGATGTCGACACCGAGGTCGTAGCTGTTTAGCTTGAGCTTGTAGCCAGGGCGCAGGCCGGCGTTCTCGTCGAAGTCGGCGGCCAGGGTGGCCACTGGGCCTTCGAACTTCAACGTCCAGTGGTGGTATCGGGACGGGACAGTTCGGTAGTCGACGCGGGGCGGCTGGGTCATGAACATCTTCTCAAAGTAAGGCACTGAAATGCATGAATCTGCAACCCGGCTACTGCATTATATTGCACTTACTCAGGCGACTCAAGCGCTTTCGCGCAACCCGCAAGATTGCCCTCCAGGTCCACCCATGCCGATCACCTGTCGGGGGCGCGCTACCTGCAACAGCGCGTCGGCGGCAAGATCGCCATCGGCGAGAACATCCGCGTGGTGCAGGCGACCTTCAAAACGCTCTACAACCTGGACCGCAGCTTCCTGCCGGACGGCAGCCAGTTCGACCACCTGTTCAAGGACGGCGAGACCTTCATGATCGGGGGCGTCGAGGCCACCGCGATGCTGGTACCGGGCCACACGCCGGCGGACATGGCCTACCTGATCGACGGCTCGGTGTTCGTTGGCGACACGCTGTTCATGCCCGACGTCGGCAGCGCCCGTGCCGACTTTCCGGGCGGTGACGCGCATCAGCTGTATGGCTCGATGCGCAGGCTGCTGGCGCTGCCGCCCGACACCACGATGTACGTCTGCCACGACTACCCGCCGGCCACGCGGGAGGCACGCTGGAAGACGACGGTGGCCGAGCAGAAAGCGCACAACATCCATGTGCGCGACGGCATCGGCGAAGACGAGTTCGTCGCGATGCGGCAGGCGCGCGATGCCACGCTCGAGGTGCCGACGCTGATCCTGCCGTCGATCCAGGTCAACGTGCGCGCCGGGCAGTTGCCGCCAGCGGACAAGAACGGCGTTTCTTACCTTCGCATTCCGCTGAACGCGTTGCCGGTCCACAGCTGAAATCACCCTGGCTGCGAGAGCGTTGGTTGCGTCACGGCAAGGTCTGGCCCGGCCTCGCGCGCTCAGCCGATCGTCAGCAGTGACGCCGGGCTGAATCGGTAGTCGGGAATGACCTGGTCGATCGGCGCCGCCGCGTTCTTCGCGACCCGTCCGGCGACGTCGAAGCGGGATCCGTGGCACCGACACAGAAAACCTCCGGGCGCGCGCAACTCGGCGCTCAACGCGGCGTCGTCCAGGCGCGGGGACCGATATGCAGAAGCCAAGGTGGGTGAACATGCCGACCGTGACAAAGTCGGGGCGCATGGATCGCGTCGGGTTGAGACAACCGCGCGGCTGATCGGAGCGCTTCGACGACGGGTCTGCGAGCGCCGGGTCGTCGCGCTGCAGCGCGCACCATGGCGTCGCGGCACCGCATCAGTCATACCGGCTTGCCGCGCCGTGACACCGTGTGCGCGCTGCCCACCCGCATCGCCAATGTACCGGCGGCGACCGGCCCGCTGCGGGCCTTGGTCGCCTCAGATGGCCCGAGGCTGGCCTCGAACGGCGAGGCCGCAGCGAGCAGCCCGATGCCGCCCATCACGCTGGGGCTGCGACCAGCGCCTTGCGCCGGCGCGCGTCCGGCAGCACCATCATGCACACCCCGATCATCGTGGCCGAGGCGGGCAGGATGTGAGCCGACAGGCCGCTGCCGGGCGTCTTTCTCTCCGACCCGGTCACGGGCGATGCGCCTGGAACGATCGGCTCCATCAAGACCGACTCTCACCGGTGCCATCCGGCCATTCGAAGGAGCGCTTCGCCGGTTGGCCCGCCTTCACCAGCTCCTTTTCGTGCAGCGTCTTGCCGGCAAACGTAGCGTCCACTGTGTAACGGCCAGGTTGCAGCCAGGCAAGCAGGAAAGGCCCGTTCTCGATCGCCTTCAATGCCGTGTGCCCCTTGGCATCGCTCACCATCACGTTCACGTCGGCCACGAAGTCGGCCTTCATTCTGTCTTTCACGGCGAACTCGAGCGTCAGCGGCCATTGCTGGCTGATGTTGTCGATCGCCTTCGCCTCGTCCACGCCGATACCGCCACTCAGATACTCAACCTGGCCATTCAAAAGTTGGAGCCGTCAGCGCGGCCACATCCGTTGGAAGACCCCATCGCGGTCTTTGAGCAGATGCTTGAAGGCCCCGAGCACGTGGAGGGCGATGAGCCCCACCAGCGCCCAGGCGATGACACCATGCACCGTAAAGAACTGTTCCTTGAGTGAATCGTTCTTGGCCGCCCAGCCCGGCAGCGGCAAGCCGAAATAACTGACCGCATCGCCACTGAACGAAGTACCCAGGTAGCCCGTCACCGGCAGCAGCACCATCAACACATAGAGCAGCAGGTGGCTGAGCCGGGCGGCCCTCGCTTCCCACGAGGCCAGAGTCGCCGGCAACACCGCAGGTGAGTGCACCGCACGCCACGCTACCCGAAGCACGAGCAGCAACGCGATCGTCAACCCGATCGAGATGTGCAGCGCGAACAACGTTTCGCTGCCGGGTTCTTTCTCGACACTGAGCATGTACCAGCCGAGGCCGATCTGGGCCGGGATCAGCAGGGCCAGCAGCCAGTGCAGCGCGATCGCAGTTCGGGTGTAGCGGCCGGTCGAGTCGATTGGCGAGTTGGTCAATTGCATGGATGGTTGCTCCGAGAGGGCTATGGTTGGGGTCGAGCCGATGGCGTTTGAGTTGACGTACCAACAGTCGATGATGCCGAATTTCGACGCCTTCGGCTGCCACACCGATGCCCGACCAGCGCTCGCTGCTCACTGCAGGCCGCGCAGCACGCGCTGCAAGTTTGCCTCGAATAGCCGCGCGACCCGTGCCACTGACGCTGCGTGCGAGTACTCGACCAACGCAACGATTGGCATCGGCGTGCACACGGTCACCACCCCACCGTGGTCGTGCATCGCGATGCGACTTGGCAAGGCGTGCGCCAGGCCAGGGTCGAGCCGCAGCAACTGCGCGGCGAGCTCCGCGTTGCAGACTTCGTAGACGCGAGAGCGGTGCCCTAGCGGGGTGCTGGCGCCGCGCAGCATCTCGTCGATCTCGTGCACAGGCAGCAGTGCGAAGCCGTTGGCGACGACGCTCGCTTCAAGACTCGCGCCGACCTCGTCGAAAAGCCGGTCGCAAACCACGGCCAAAGTGTTCTCGCCGCGGATGAAAGCGTGCGCTCTGAGCACATCGAAGAGCGCAAGGGTGGCGCGGGCGTTCATTCATGTTCTCCGCTTCGTAGGCAGGTCAACCTGCGTCAACGAGAGGATGCACGAGCACAGTTAGGCAAGACTTAACGCCAGGTCACTCGCCCTGCATGCCGGCGTCCAACGGCATCGCCGCCGAGGCTTTGCGCTGCGCGGTGGTCATGTAGACGATGAGCGCGGTGATGACGACCAGGAAAAGCACGCTGGTACCCACCGTTCCGAGACCGAAGCCGCCATTGCCTTTCGGCTGCGACAGCAAGTCGCCGAACGTCGTGATCGACAACGTCTTCTCGTTCGCGCACCAGACTGCGAAGACGGCGGCGAGCGCAGCCGCGAAGATTGCCGTGGTCACCTGCAGCGGCACGTGGAAGTGATCGGTGATGTTGTCGGTGATGAGTGTGCCCACCACGCTGATCAGCACCACGGCCACCCAATAAACCCGGGGCACGTATTTGCGGGTTTGCACCTGCAACACCAGCGCAGAGATCAGCAGCACGCTCATCAGCAGCGACGTTTTGGTCAAGCCGAGACCGAGCTTGGTGTTGAGCAGATCGGCCGCTGTTTCGCCGACGGTGGTGGCCATGATCTTGATGACCCAGAAGTACAGCGTGACTTCGGGCACCTTGTTGAGCATGCGCATCGCACCGTCGTTTCGAGTTGCGGTCATGTCAAGCCACCGCTCGCCCCAATACCTGCGCCAACCTGCGGCCACGCACACTCCCAACTTGCCTCGGCTGCTCGGTGTGGACAACAACCCCGGTATCGCGGTCGAGGGGGTGAGCCCCGCATGAACGACGCAGCGCAAGGCGGCGACCCGAAGGCCGACCTCGACCCGCTCCGCGCCTGCCGATGACCACGCTGCAGACGGTTCCGTTGGCTGTTCTGATCGGACTGCTCTTCAACGCCAATCCCTCTTGCGGCAGCGGAACGCTGCTCTGGGTCAGCACGCAGCCTGCACCGTCGAAGATGGCGGCCCTTGCCCTGACGCGCATCGCGGTGCTGGCGGCCGTCGGCGCAGTGGCAGGCCTGTTCGGCGCTGCGCTTCGACGCCCCTGGGGGCTGCTTCTTATCGTGGTCGGGATTCACCTGCCGTACACGACTCTGCATCAATCTCGCATGCCAGATGGCGCATGCGAAATGCCGCGCAATTCGTCTGCGCTGCCGGGGCTGCTCGCGCTGGTGCCGCCGCCGAGCGGGTACATCGGGCTGGCGGTCTTCTACGGTGGCTTTCAGGCACCCTCGGCCGCCGAGGGTGCGTGGACGCTGGCTTTCATCGGCGTGGGGCTCACCCTGCCGATCGGGTTGGCGAGCTGACGGCCGGCCTGAGCGGCGAAGTGGCGGCGCCACCAAGCCAGCAGCCCGCGCTGGCACCGCTGGCAGCTTGCTTTTAAGTTCATGGGTGCGACCCTGCTGATCGTCGTCGGGTTGGCCTTCGTGTTCGTGAAGGAGTTTCACCGCCCGCTGCTGGAGCTCGTCCGCTGAGCGCCTCAGACCGACCGAGGATCGATCACGACCTCGCCGCCTCCGAGGCGGCGAGGCCTCGATTCCGATTCAGGGCGTAAGACTCTTGCAGACTCGACGCAGCCGCGCCTCGGCGTCCTGCGCAACGGCCACGACTTCGGGCTTGTCCACCATCTGCATCATCACGAGCGGGTCGACAAAGGCTACCGTGACGCGGCTGTCGGCTTCCTGGCGAACGACCACATTGCACGGCAGCAGCAAACCGATGTCGGGCTCGACCTGCAGGGCTTTGTGGGCGAGCGCGGGGTTGCACGCGCCGAGGATGCGGTAGGGCGGCATCCGGACGTCGAGTTTCTCGCGCATCGCCTTCTCGACATCGATGTCGCTCAAGACGCCGAAGCCTTCGGTTTTGAGCGCAGCAATGACATGCGCCACGGCTTCGTCGAAGGGGAGTTGAAGGGTCGCGTTGAATCCGTACATGGGGTTCTCCTGATGTGTTGAAAATCCGGCAGCCTGTTGTTGCCGACGGTGTCGACCTCACCTTTCGGCAAGTCGAAGATGCCGATTCGACCTGGGGGCGAAAGCTTTGCCGTCACGGACCGATACGTGGGTCACTTCGAACATCGGCAAGGCCTGCGTGTGGCGCGGATCGAGACGGCGCCTTCAGTCGGCGCGGCCTTGACCGAACCGCCAACGGACTCACACATCGTATCGAGCCGCCATTCTGATGCCCAGATCAACGCCCTGCGAACTTCAGGGCCGCAGGTAGACGTAGCCCTCCCTGGCCTGCAGCCTTGCCACTTCGGCAACGCCGGAAGGCACCACGGAGGCTTCCAATACGACCCTGTCTTTGGCGATGCCGCGCGTGACGAGCGTGTTGTTGCACACGCGGAATTGGACCCCCCGGTTCGCGAGTTCGCCGATCGGACCGACATAGGACTGGCCTTTCGCATCCTTGGCGTCATCGAGCAGAAATTCGATCCCGGAACCGTGAGTGACGACGACGATCTCCGCGGTCGGATCGGCCTCCAGGTGGTTGCGGATATTGCTCATCGCACGCGTCGCCTGGGCCAGGCCTTCGGAGAGGTGGTAGACCACCTTGACCGGGCCATCGGCCGCACAGACCGCCCCGAACAACGTGAGTCCGAGGACGAATATCAGGGTGCGGATGACTTTCACGACATCTCCTTGGTTGACGTCTGGCGCTACGGTTTCGCGGGCTTCTTGACGGCGCTCAACGACTCACGCTCGACATTCAGATAGGCCTGATACGCGTTGCGCCGGTTCGCAGCGTCGAACGCGGGCAGCTGTGAGAAGCGAGACCAGTCGATCCGGCGGTAAGCCGAGTCGAAGTCCAGGCCGTCATCGAACGCTGTGGAGATCTGGTCTCTGAGGTAGGCCAAGTAGTCACGGGTCAGTGCCAAATCGGCCACGGCGTTCTTCGACTCGGGGCCGTGCCCGCCGACGACGATGCGCGGCTTGAACTCGAGCACCCGGTCGATCGCCTTGATCCAGGCCGACACGTCGGCATCGGCAACGAACGGAATGCGGCCCGTGAACATCAGGTCGCCGACGAACAGCACGCCGTCTTCCTCCACCATCATCATCAAGTCCTCCGGCGTGTGCGCCGGGCCGGCGTGCATGACGTGAAAGGTGAGGCCGCCCCTCCTGAACACGGTGTCTTCACCCACGAAGCGATCGGGAACAACGACGCGGGTCAGGTCGTTCACCCATGGAGACAGCGACTGCCTGCGCTCGGCCAGGCGGGCCGCAGGGGCATCGGTCGCCAAGTAGTCGCGCACGAGCTCGTGGGCCCAGACATCGACGCCGGGCTTCTTGAACGCCTGCAGGCCATAAAAGTGATCGGCGTGGTAGTGGCTGACGATGACTCGCCTCACAGCCTGGTTCGTCGTCTTCGCGATGAGATCCGCGAACCGCTTGCCGAGCGCCGGTGTGCCGAGTGCGTCGAACACCACCACGCCGTCGGAGGTGACCACGAAGCCCGCATTCGCGTTGAATCCTTCGTTCGCGCTCGAGACCATCCCCGCCTGGCCGAGCAGGTAGTAGCTGTGCGGGGCCACCTGAGTGACCTGCATCGGCACGCTGACCGGCTCGAACTCCTGCATCGGCGCTGCGGCCACGTCGAGAACTGCGGCACTCAGCAGCGCGGCAGCGAGCAGGGACCTGATGCGCATGCGTGACACCGATCGCTCGATCACGCCGGACCTATTTCGGAAGGTAGACCTTGCTGCGGTCCATCTTGTAGGTCCACGGCAGGCCCGCGTTCTTCCAGCCGTTGACACTGCGCCGGCCGTCCTTCGACAGATCGCCTTCGAACCCGTCGACGACCGAGTACACGCGGGTGTAGCCGGAGTCGGCGAGCTGCTGGTTGATCGCGCGCGAGGATCGATCGCCGGAGCGGCAGATCAGGATGACCACATCGTCCTTGCCGAGGCCCTTCTCGGCCATGCGCCGCGCCAGCTCGGCACCAAAGTCGGCGTTCGGTTCCAGCTTGTAGGCGCCACGCTTATCGTCGAAGGCGAGGCCGATGTCCGGCAGGTCGACATACGGCACGTTCGCATCGGTGACCGCCGGTGAGCCGGTGAACATCACCTCGGCCTTGGTGCGGATGTCGGCGAACAATGCCTTCGCACCGAGCTTCTCCTTCAGCGCGGCGGCCTCTGCAGCTGTCACATACAGGTTGAGTTTGGTCCGCTTTTCTTCGGGCAGATCTTTGGCGTCGATCGCGAAAGCGCGGGGTGCGAGCATGGCGAGAAACACGGCGATGGTGAGGCAGATCAGCGGATACGGACGTGTGGTGTTCATGGTTCTCTCGTTTCGTTCAATGCGGCGTTCACGCGCGTGCCATGCCCGGGTTGCCTTCGACGCCGACGAGTTTGGGCTGATTGAGCACAGGCGCCTTGATGACTTTCTGGTTGCGCAGGTAGGTCTCGACCACATCCCAGATCGGTTCGCCCTTCGCGCCTTCGGCGACCGGCGCCCAACCGGCCACCTTGTAGGTCTTGTTCGCCTCGATCGGCTTGCCCTTCAGCTGCATGTCGGAGATGCGCGACCCGGCCTTCTCGCCCGGCGTGCAGGTGTACTGCAGGCCGCCGACGCGCACCATGTCGCCGCCCTGCTGGTAGTACGGATCGGGGTTGAACAGGTTGTCGGCCACGTCTTCGAGAATGGTCTTGATCGTCTCGCCGCTCATGTCGGCGAGCGTGGTGTGGGGATAGGTGATCGCGAGCTGGTCCATCATGAGTTCGCGCGTGATCTTCTGGCCGGGCAGCAGCGAAGTGCCCCAGCGGAAGCCCGGCGAGAACGCGATGTCGGCGCCCTTCACGTCCATCAGCGCGTCGACGATGAGCTGGTCCCAGGTGCCGTTGAAATTGCCGCGCCGGTACAGCAGCCCCTCGCTGACGGCGAGCGTCTCGTTCAGCTTGTCGGCGAACGGGGCGCGTACGTTGTCGATGTGGGCCTGCATCGCTTGGTCGGCCGGCAACAGGTTCGAGAAAACCGGCATCAGCCTGTAGCGGAAGTCCTGGATGCGACCGCCTCTCACGTCGAAGTCGAGCACGCCGAGAAACTTGCTGTTCGAGCCGGCGTTCGTCACCAGCGTGGCGCCGCCGCGGTTCTTGATCACCACCGGTGCCGGCACGCCGTCGTGCGTGTGGCCGCCGAGGATCGCATCGATGCCACTCACCCGCGACGCCATCTTCAGGTCAACATCCATGCCGTTGTGCGACAGCACGACGACGACCTTCGCGCCCTTGGCCCGCACCTCGTCGACGACCTTCTGCAGGTTCTCGTCCTGGATGCCGAACGACCAGTCGGGCACGAAGTAGCGCGGGTTGGCGATCGGCGTGTACGGGAATGCCTGCCCGATGACGGCCACCTGAACGCCGTTCATTTCACGCATCGCGTAGGGCTCGAACACCGGGTCGCCAAAGTCGGCGGTCTTGATGTTCTGCGCCAGGAATGCGGTCTTGCCCTTGAAATCTTTCTCGACGATCTCCTGCACGCGCTTCGCGCCGAGCGTGAACTCCCAGTGCGAGGTCATCATGTCGACGCCGAGCAGCTTGCAGGCATCGACCATGTCCTGCCCGTTCGTCCACAGTGCCGTGGCCGAGCCTTGCCAGGTGTCGCCACCATCGAGCAGCAGCGCCTGCGGCCGGGAGGCGCGAACCTGCTTCACCAGCGTTGCCAGGTGCGCGAAGCCGCCGACCTTGCCGTAGGTCTGGGCGGCCTTGTCGAAGTCGAGGTAGGTGAAGGCGTGCGCCTTCGCCGAGCCGGGCGCAACCCCGAACTCCTTGAGCAGCGCTTCGCCGACGAGGTGCGGCGCCTTGGCCATCGAGCCCGCGATGCCGAGGTTCACGTTCGGTTCGCGAAAGTGGATCGGCATCAGTTGCGCATGGCAGTCGGTGAAGTGCATGAAGCTGACGTTGCCGAAGGCCGGCAGCTCGTAGAGCCGCTCCGACGCACCGGCCTGGGCGGCGAGCGCATCGCGATGCTCGAGCGTCATGCCGGCCGCAGAAGCGATCGCGAGAATCTGCATGAAGTCGCGTCTGCCGATGTTCATCTGGAGTTTCCTTGGAAGAGACGCATGACGGCGTGCGGGGCACCATGCTCCGGGCCCCGGGTTGGTGCCGTCTCGGAATGGGACGCCGGCAGCGATGCCGCGCGAGTCGCTACTGATTGACGGGCGATTTCGGGTCGAGCAGCAAGGCCATGAGGTCTTGCATCTGCTTCTCGCTCAGCAGCTTCTCGTGACCGAAACGCGGCATGCCGGAACAGGCGTTGTAGGCCTTGGCGTTGTAGAGCTTGCCCCAGGTGTACTGCACGATCGGCGCAGACACCGGGTCGGCCGGGTCCTTCACGCCGCGCAGCTTGCCGTAGTTGTAGAGGCTCGGCCCAAGCGTGCCGTAAGAAATCTCGGCCTTGGCGATCTGGTGACAGTTGTAGCAGTTGCCGCCGTTGGGCGAACCCGCCGGATCGGACCAGGTCATGCCACGCCCGTTCTGCGCCAGCTTCTCGCCTTCTTTCCAGTCACCGAGGTAGACACCGGCCGCGGGCGGTTTGATGCCGGCCAGCGCTTCGGCCTCGAGCTTGCTCGCGACCGCCGGTGCCGGCGGTGTGGAGCCCGAGCAGGCCTGCTGGACGGCGTCCTGGTCGAGGCGGTCGAGCTTCGCCTCGCCCTGGTCGCGGAACGAGGTTTTGATCATGCTGAGCGCGAGCTTGTCGTAGTCGAAAGGTGCAGGAGTGGACGCGCAACCGGCCGCGATAACTACCGCCGTCACAGCGAGTCCAGCCAGCACGTTGTGTTTGATCGTCATGCTCGGTTCCTTTCAGCGCTTCAAGGCGGGGGCGATGGACGCGGCGCCTTGGGCGGTGACGCCCATGTAGACGCTCAAAGCCACGGTGGCTTCCGAGCCGTAGCCGGGATAGGGGAAGCGCTGTTGCCTGAAGCAATCGTTCAGCCGCCGCTGCATGCCCCACAACTCGCCGCTCGACACCCGGTACGCCGGCCAGGCACCGAATCCGGCGCCGGCGCCTCTGGCGGTCGTCAGGTCGGGCAGGTCCTGAAGGCGGATGCGCTTGTCCTGCTGACTGTGGCAAGACGCGCAGGCGAAGTCATAAGGGCCGGCGCGGAAGGAGAAGATGCGCTTGCCCGCCTCGTACATGTTGCGCTCTTCGACATGCGATTGCGGGATCGCGAACTTCAGCCCCGCCGACTCCGACGAGATCCACGCCACCAGGCTTTCGATGCTCGATTGTTCACCCTTGCCGAAGGCGGTCTTGGCGACGACCGCAGCGTCGAAACCCTGTAGGGTCTGCATGCACGTCATCAGCCGCGATTCGAGGTCTTGCACGCGGCCGGTGTCTTTGAAGTAGCGCGGCAACGTGACGAACGCGCCCTTGACCACGCCCGGCCCCAGGCCGAGATCGCATTGCAGTAACGATGCGACCTTCGGGCCGCGCGGCTTCTTCCAAAGGTCTTCGCCCTTGGCTTGCCAGAGTTCAGCAGGGTTGCCGTCGGCGAGCAATGCGCGGTACTGCGCGATGCCGTCACTTGCGGTCTGCGCGAACGTACGCGAAACGATGAGCAGCGCGGCTGCGGCGAGGTATCTCTTCATCCTTTGTCTCCTGTGACGATGCGAACACCTCGTTGTAGCGACACCTTGAACCGTAGCGTACCGATCAGGCGATCGCCACTTCGTCGGTCCGCGTATCGCCGGTGTTGTCGGTCCAGGTCACCACCACCTTGTCGCCGGCCTTCGCACCCTTGAACCGGAATTGCAGATAGGGGTTTTGCGAGATCGCCTGCCCCCACTTCGCTGTCAGCACGGTCTTGCCGCCGCTCGTCGCCTTGACGTCATTGATGAAGAGCGCCGGGATGATCTTGCCGGCGGTGTCCTTGCGCAAGCCGGTTTCCATCGGGTGCGACATCAGGACGCGAACGTCGGTCAGGCCGTCTTTCACTTGAGCGCGAAGGCGCATCGGGTCACCCATGGTCTGTCTCCTGTTGAATGCTGTGAGCGTTGCCTGGCGGTCGTGCGGGTCAGCCGCCGCAACCGCCGAGCGTGACCTTGGTTTCGCGAAAGGTCGAATAGAGCTTGCCGTCCGCCTTGACGACCGCGTAGACGTTCGTGCTCTGGCCCATCTTCGTGCGCACCGACACGTACGGCTCGGTGCCATCGGGAATCATGAAGCTTGCCGTGAGCGGGTTCGGATTCTTTTCGACGAGGATGTAGATCTCCTGCGTCTTCGGCAGGTTGCTGGTCACGGCGACCGGCACCACGGCGCCGTTCTCGGCGATATCGGGCGACGTGATCACGATGTCTTTACTGTCGGTCGGTTTACCACCCAAGGCCTTCAGGGCATCTTCCATCGTTTTGGCATCGAAGCCCGACGCGTCGGCGGCCAGCGCCTGCTGTGTTGTGAGCATGCCGCAACCCACCAGCATCGCCAGCAGGCCGCCTTGCTTCAGGATGTCTCGTCTCGTTGTCGTCTTCATGTCCAGGCCTTTCGTGGCGTTCAAAATGTGATGCGGATAGAAATGCGCGGCGGATTCGTCCTTACCGCGCGCCCGCGGCGATCCACGCCGCAAGCGCCCGGGCATCGGCCTCCTTCAACTGCGCTTGCTCGGGCATCGGAATAGGCCCCCACGCGCCCTGCCCGCCCTTGCGAATCTTCCCCGTCAGGTAATCCACGATGTCGGCGCGCCCCGCGTACTTCTTGGTCACGTCCTGGAACGCCGGACCGACGATCTTGTTGGCCACGCCGTGACAGGCTGTGCACGAGTTCGCCTGCGCAAGCGCTAGCCCTGCCGGCGGATCGCCAGAGACCGCGGGTGGCGTTGCCGCCGTCGATATCGCCGCTGGCGCCGTGGTGGCAGCGGCCAGCAAGATCACCGGCGCGGCGACGCCGACCTTCTCGGTTCGCGGCGGCACCGCGGTGTCGGTTCCGCGCGCAGGGCCGAACGGCCTGACCTGCTCGGCAATGTTGCCGTTGGCGTTGCGGGCGTCGACCGGCAACGCCGATCCGAGCTTGCCTTCGACCGGGCAGTCTTTCATGCACAGCGGATTCTTCACGTCGCCCTTGCCGCGCACCTGCCACATGGGTTCGTAGAACACCTTGCCGTTGCGATTCGGCAGGCGGTTCTGCATCTCGGCGATGTTCTTGTCAGACAGCGTGAAATCGGCAGGCACGATCTCGCCGAGGTTCAGGATGTACGCCAGCACGCCGTAGACCTCGTCGGGCGTCAAGGACTTCGGCGCGTTCCAGGGCATCGCGCGGTGGATGTAGTCCCACAGCGACGACAGCTTCGAGACCTTCATCAATGTCGTGCGGTGGGTATAGCCGGGGTGCGACAGAAAATACGTATGGCCGCTTTCGATGTCCTTCTTCGAAGTGCCGCCGACGATCGGTGCAAACACCGAGTTTGACTCGCCGAAGGCACCGTGACACGAGGCGCACTTTCCGTCCCAGACCTCCGCGCCCATGGCCACGCTGCCGGCGCCCTTCGGCAAACCCTGGAAATCGCCGCGCACGTCGATGTTCCAGGCCTTCACTTCGGCGGGTGTGGCCGTGCGGCCGATCTGGTTCATGACCGTCGTGGCCGCGGGGTCGGCCCAGGCCGCGACGGAAGAACCCAGAGCGATGACGATGGCCGCCCGGTTCAGCATATGCAGGAGATGGCTTGACTTCACGCAGTTCGCTCCGCCGGCCGTCAGTACGCCTGCACGTTGGAGACATCGCCGGTCTCCGCCACGCGCCACGACTGGATGGCATTGTTGTGATAGATCGACTTGGTGCCGCGGACGGCACGCAGCTGGTTGATCTTCGGCTGCACGTAGTCGGTGTCGTCCACGGCCCGCGACTGCAGGATCGCGGGCGATCCGTCCCAGACCCAGTCGATATTGAAGCGCGTCAGCGCCTTCGAGAGGTTCGGGCCTTCGAGCCGGGCCGTACGCCAGTTGCGACCGCCGTCGACGCTCACATCGACCCGCTTGACCTTGCCGCGGCCCGACCAGGCGAGACCGGTGATGTTGTAGAAGCCCCTGTCGAGCAAGGTCTGCGAACCCGACGGCGTCGTGATCACCGACTTGCACTCCTGCACCGACGTGAATTGCCGGTACGTGCCGTCGGGCATCAGGTCGATGTAGTGAAGCTCTTCGTCTTTCGTGAAGAAGGGCTGGTCGCCGACCTTGATGCGCCGCAGGTACTTGACCCAGCTCACACCCTGCACGCCGGGCACGACCAGGCGCAGCGGGTAGCCGTTCTCGGGCCGCAGCATCTCGCCGTTCATACCCCACGCGACGATGACGTCGTCGAGCGCATTGGCCATCGGGATGGTGCGCGTCATCGAAGAACCGTCGGCGCCCTCGGCCAACAGGTAGTTGCCGGCACGGGTGTCGGCGCCGCAGATATCCAGCAAGGTCGACAGCTTGACGCCGCTGAACTCGGCGCACGAGATCATCCCGTGCGTGTACTGAACGCTGGGCACTGCCGAATTGCCCCATTCCATCGCGCTGTTGGCACCGCACTCAATGAAGTGGATGCGCGACACCGAGGGCAGCCGCATCAGGTCGTCCATCGTGAAGACGCGCGGTTCGCGCACCAGGCCGTTGAGCATCAGCCGGTGCTGCGACGGGTCGATGTCCCACCAGCCCTGGTGGTGCCGCTCGAAATGAAGGCCGCTCGGCGTGATGATGCCGAACAGCGACTGCAGCGGGCAAAACGAGACCGAGGCCTGAGGCACCTGCGTCAACCCGGGGCTGGGGCGGCGCTGAATGTTTTTCTCCCACTTCGACGGGCCGCCGTAACCGGTGGCGGCCACCGCTTGGCCAAGCCCGGTAGAGTGCGCCGGCAACTTCAGGATTGCCGGGTCGCCCTCACCGATCCCTACCGCGTCACTGGATGCAGCAGACGCCGCGACCGCGCCGGAGACGCCCGCGCCCATCGCCAGCGCCTTGCCCATGAAGCTGCGCCGCGCCTTGCGAGCCGCTTCGAGAAGCGGAACCGACAGCTGCCCTTCCGGTGCCTTAAGAATTTGCCCTGACATTTGTGGCTTGCCGCTCGACATGCACTGTCTCCGTGGGGTCTGTTCGCTCGGGTCGGCGTAGCCGACCTCAGCTCAACTCTTCGATAAGCGACTTGAACCCGCGCTTCAAAGGCTTTTTCGCATCGAGCTCGCCCGAAACACGAACGCAGACGCTGCGGCACACATCGGTCAGGGTACTGTCCGACACCGAGTAAAACGCCATCGAACCTTCTCGGCGGCGCTTCAGTGCGCCGGACTGGTACATCATGTTCAGATGCCGCGAGACATTTGTCTGCGTCATGCCGGTCTCCTCGACGATTTGGCCGACGGACCTTTCCTGCTGGCAGATGGAATGAAGGATCCGCAGGCGTGCAGGCTCGGCCAGGATAGAAAAATAGCGGGCCACCGACTCGAACACTTCTTCCATCTCGTCCATTCGCATTCCCTCCCCGCACGTCGATTCAATCAATGAAGTCACGATATGCGCACACACGCATATACACATAGGTGTTTCCACTCCCTTGCAGTCTCGCCCCGAAGGGACTTCAATGCATGCCTGATGACCGCCTCCAAGCTGCTCCCGGACCTGCTTGCTTTCGAGCCCGGCTGGATGACGATCGCGCTGTTTTCGCAACGCGACTGCGAGTACTGTGAGGAGGTTCGCGAGAACTACCTCCGGCCGTTGGTACGGTCGCGGCGGCCTCGCATTGCGGTCGCGGAGTTCGAACTGAGCGGGACGCGGCGCATCAGGGATTGGACAGAACGTGGCCCCACCGAGGCCGAGTTCGCTCGGCAGCAGAAGGCCCGCTTCGCACCGACACTGATGTTCTTCGGCCCCGCTGGCGAGGTGCTGGCAGAGCCGATCATCGGTCTTTCGCGCGACTTTTTCGGGGCGTATCTAGAGCAGCGCATTCAGGCGGCGTCGAAGGTGATCGGATGACCTGCCCCAGCCGCACCTCGGTGATCCGAGCCCGCTCAGGTTCGTCATCCGCAAGACCCGCACGAGCAGGGAGCCTGCGATGATTTTTCGCCAGTTGTTCGAGCCGCTTTCGAGTACCTACACCTATCTCATCGGCTGCGAGACGAGCGGGCAGGCACTGCTGATCGACCCCGTGGTGAACGCCATCGAGAGAGACCTCGCGGTGTTGGCCGAAACCGGCCTGACGCTGGCATGGACGCTCGACACGCACATCCACGCTGACCACATCACCGCAGCGCTGCACCTGAAGCAGCGCGTTGGCAGCAAGATCGCTGCGCCGGCGATGGAATGCCTGCCATGCGTGGACCACGGCGTTACCGACAACGTACCCTTCGTCCTTGGAAGCGTGTCCCTCGGCTGCCTGCACACGCCTGGGCATACCGACGGTCACTTCGCCTACGCACTGAACGACCGCATCTTTACTGGCGATGCGCTGCTGATCGATGGCTGCGGCCGTACGGATTTTCAAAACGGCGACTCGCGAGCCCTGTATGAAAGCGTCACGACGAAGCTGTTTTCGTTGCCGGACGAGTTTCTCGTCTTGCCCGGTCATGACTACCAGCGGCGCCGCGTATCGTCGATCGGCCAGGAGAAGGCCCGCAACCCGCGCCTCGGGCAGGGAAAGACGCTCAGCGAATTCGTGCAGCTCATGGCGGAGCTAGACATGCCCTACCCGAAGTTCATCGACTACGCAGTGCCGGGCAACAAGAAGTGCGGCGTGTGCCCGGATGACTTGCCCGAGAACATGCTGGCGTATTGCGATCGCATGGGCGCGAGCCGGCAGGGTTGAGCGCCACACTCCTTTGTTCATTCACCACGCGTTTACGTCCAGGAGATCAACATCATGACTACCACCACACGACGCTTCCT
>ENA-OBIO01000118-OBIO01000118.1-metagenomes-genome-assembly--contig:-NODE-118-length-48938-cov-23.4086_pt1 | contig 48938 bp, 43 predicted proteins | sample MGYA00153383_OBIO01 | MGnify analysis MGYA00153383 | reverse complement strand
GCTATGGAGCATATTTTAAAACTTGCGTCCTAACACTCATGGCAATTGCTATAACATCAATATTGAGCCAGGAGGGGGAGTAGGAAAGCGAACTGTCGGTGGAGTTTAGGAAGAACGATCGGCGCGATCCTCTGTAGTAGTTGGCGAGGAGATTTGCTTGCCAACCACTCCGATCGTAGCCGACGCCAAACTGTGCGACACCGAAGGGGATTTGGGTGAGCTGGAGTCCTTTTTCAGCGCCAGATTCAATCCGGGCATCGGTGTAGGTATAGTTTAGGAAAGTGCGCCATTCGGGTGTAATTTTGTATTGCAGGGCGAATTCGAGACCGTTGGTGTTGACTTGGCCAACATTTTGCCATTGGCTGACGGTGCGTCCGTTAAGCAGAGTCGGCTGAGTCGCGATGCGATCGTTTAGGCTATTGCCAAAATAGGCAAATTGCCCCGTAAATTTATCATTGAGTTTGACGTCAACTCCGGCGGTCCAAGCCGTACCAAACTCGGGTTTAAGATTGTCATTTGGAAACCAGCCGTGAACGGTGTCGTAGGCATACAGTTGATCAAGTCCAGGAAGACGATTGACAGAAACTACATTTCCTCGAACATTGACATTAGGAGTAGCGGCCCAGTTTACGCCTTAGCTGGGGTTGAACGAACTCCCATGATGCTCACTAAAGTTTTGGCGTAGACCCAGTTCAATTTAGAAATTTTTAGCAATATCGATCGTGCCGAGGGCAAAGAGCAATGGAAGAAAACGCGATTGGTCAATTCTGCCATTGTTAACGATCGCGCTAGGATTTGTGCTAAGCGCATTAGAGATTAATGATTCATTTTTGACGTCTGTTCCCCATCACAATTTAAATCCTTTTGCAACTTGCCAATCATGAGCAAGGTGGAAACTGAAGCGTTGACTATCGAGATCTCCTTGACGGTAGAAAGCTGCGCCTGTCGGGCCATAGGTGTTGAAATAATAACGGTTGTAGCCGATCGTAGTATTTAAAATTGAACCTTTTGCAAGTTCCGATCGTAAGTTCAGCCCGATACTATAAGCATCATGATCGAGTCTATTTTTTGCAGTGGAAATCCGAAATAGATTAAACCTTTATGGCTGGTGAGTTTAGTCGCATCAAATATTAACGTATTGCGAGGATCAAGGGCAGCGCTAATGCGTCCGTAGAAGCTGTTTCTGGCGGTATCGGCATTGAAGAGTTTGCCATCTGGCCCTCGGTTTGCAGCACCTATAGGGACATCATAGTTGTTGTCCGATCGAGATTGCTATAACGATCGTCCCATTGATGGATGTTGTGTTTGCAATTTTGACATTCTTTATCATGTCATCACTATACCTAACTAAATCAGAAGGATTGCTGGTGAACTTGCCTAAGACATCGCAATCACAGCAGCAACCGCAAACTCGGGTAAACGTCACAGTGCTTGCAGATGGAACGTTAGCACTCAACAAACGCATGATTGGGCTTGATCAATTAGGAGCCAATGTTCGATCGCTTATGGTCACGACTCAGCAAACGATTGTTATCATCAATGCCGATAAAACAGTGGAGCATGGAAACGTGGTGGCCGTACTCGATCAGGTCAAAAAAATTGATGGGGTAAAGGTTGCGATCGCCACTAAGAAACCAGAACTATCTTATTCTAAATAACGTTTTCAATACCTCTAGACCATGGCCTGCGAACCGTTATGCTGCGGTTTCAACCGTTGAGCAAATCTGTGCATTTTATTAAATTCTCATTCCTAACCCAAAACCCGAATCTGAAGGGCTTTGAAGGAGTCACAGCTTGCACTCTCCCAACGGCTCATTCCCACAACCTCTTGAATGGGAACAATTCCCACCACGCAATTTGAATAAGCGATCGCGTCTAGGGTCTGCACGAGATCCGGTGTCCAGAATTCACCGGAACAACCGGATGAGTCTGCCAAAATCCACTCCCGCATCACGCCACCCAAAACCCCGGACTCTAACGGCGGTGTGACCCAAACGCCCGATCGTAAACCCCACAGGTTTCCAGTTGTGGTTTCCAGCCAGTTCCCCGCCGCATCCACAAAAATCCCTTCCTGTAACCCCGCCGTCTGCGCCGATCGTAAACCGAGCCAAGGAGCTAGATAGTTTCCAGTTTTCCATTGTGGCAGCGATCGACTCCACGAAGGGTCTAACACCTGCGCCCGAATGCCTTCGGTTTGGCGTGTGAGAAGATCCTGCGGCAGCAATCGACCGGTAATCCATTCTCGGCCATCGGGAAAAAGGGTGATTCTGAGAATAGGACATTGAGCACTCAGAAGTTCACAGCCTTGTCGGAGCCGAGTCCAGTCCGGCTCAACCCAAAACGGGGGAAGCTGTCGGAGGCGAGTGAGGTGCGTCTTCCAATGGGTCCGAGGATGGTCGAGATTGTGTGCAAAAACCCGCAGCGTTGTAAAAACGGTTGCACCATAGAGCAAACCGGGATCCTGGATGTTGAGGGTGATACGATCGCCCTTGTGGAGGTGTCCGTCATACCAGAAGCCTAGAGAGCTTGCGTCTGAGGGATTTGGGCTTAGAGCTTCTCTTTCTTGAGGCACAGCATGTCTTTCCCGATTGTAAGATAGGATTTTAAGAAAATTATTGCGCAGGTTCGGACTCATGGCCTCTAAAAAACATCTTGCACTCTTGAAAAAAGCTGAAAATGCGATCGGTTGGAAGCAGTATCCACAAGCCATTAAAGCCTATGACGAAGCCATTAAAGCGAAATCAAATTGCGTCGAAGCGTGGAATGGGAAGGGGCAAGCTTGGGCTGAACTGAAAGAATGGGATCAGGCGATCGCCGCTTTTGATAAGGTGATTAAACTGAAACCGGATAGCTTAGATGGCTATTTAAACAAGGCAACGACACTCGAAGAGAGCAACAGGAATGCAGAGGCAGAGGAGCTTTATCGAAGTGCAGTCGATGCAGTGCCGGATCATAAAGGCGCGAATTTTTTGTTCGGTACTTACCTTAACCGCCAAAAACGTTATCTCGAAAGCATTGAGGTGTTGAATCAGGCGATCGATTCGGAATCGGACCCGATCGTTCTCATGGCGCGGGCTTTTGCCTTGGAACAGACGCAACAATATGCCCTCGCGCTGGCGGATGTCAACTTGGTGATGGTCTACGGTGATTTCTTTGTGGTGTATCACACGAAGGGTCAACTCTTAGAGAAGTTAGGTCGCGATGAAGACGCGCTTGAAACCTATCACCGGGGAATGCAGGCCGACCCAAACCCTGTCTTGCTCCTGAACAAAACCTACCTGCTTGAAAAACTCAACCGTCCTGCCGAAGCCCAACGGATGTACGATATGGAGCGCCTCGTTGGATTTGAATGTGGCGTTCCCCATCGTGGATTGGAATTGAAGTCACAGGTGTATCGTAAGCTCAAACGCTACGATGATGCGATCGCGATTTATAATGAAATCCTAGAAATGACGCTAGACAATGCAGATACGAATGCAGATAATTACTATGAGCTAGGGATTTGCTATGCCGAAAAAGGGGATCTAGAGGCCGCAGAAATCTATATCCGTAAAGCCTGTGCGATCGGCGGGGATCTGTTCAAAAGTTTTGTTAAAGATGAGCCGAGTTTAGGCCCGATTCGAGAGCAAGTTCTTGACCTGATAGAATCTTAAATTATCCTACACCCAACCCCTATGACCAGTATCCATTACGACATTGAGCAAACGGTTCGCGATCGCTATGCTGACGGTGCGCGGGTCGTCCAACCCTTATTGTGCTGTCCGAGTGATGGCTATGACGGGCGGTATTTGACAATTTTGCCCGATGAGATTGTTGAAAAAGACTATGGGTGCGGTGATCCGACGCGCTATGTGAATGAAGGGGAAGTAGTGGTGGATCTTGGATCGGGCGCAGGAAAGAACTGTTATATCATCGCGCAAAAGGTTGGAATGTCCGGCCAAGTGATTGGCGTTGATATGAATGATGCCATGCTCGATCTGTCGAGAAGCTACATCGATTCGATCGCACAGAAGATTGGGTATCACAACACCAAATTTGTACGTGGCAAAATCCAAGACCTCGCCCTCGATCTCGATGCGCTAACGCCTTGGTTGCAAGCCCATCCTATTCAGACCATTCAGGATGTGGCAGTATTTGAAGCTGAGTGCGATCGAATGCGTCGAGAGTCGCCGTTAATTCCGTCGGATAGTGTTGATGTTGTTGTTTCTAACTGCGTGTTGAACTTGGTCAAACCTCAGGATAAAAAAATCCTGTTCCAAGAGATCTTCCGAGTCCTCAAATGCGGAGGTCGTGCGGTGATTTCCGATATTGTCTGTGACGAAGCGCCAACGATCGCCATGATGAATGATCCCGATTTGTGGAGCGGCTGTATTTCGGGAGCGTTCCTGGAAATTGAGTTTCTACAAATGTTTGAGGATGCAGGGTTTCATGGCATTGAAATCTTAGTTAGGCAAGAGGAGGCGTGGCAAACCATCAATGGCATTGAGTTTCGATCGCTGACCGTCCGAGCCTATAAAGGCAAGCAAGGTCTATGCCTAGAGCGCAATCAGGCGGTGATTTATAAAGGTCCCTGGAAGTCGGTGCAAGACGATGATGGCCATACGCTGTGGCGCGGCGATCGCATGGCGGTTTGCGACAAAACCTTCAAGCTATACACCGATCCGATCGGGCCTTATAGTGAAAATATCATTGCCGTTGCGCCTTATTCTGAGGTGCCGTACGACGAAGCCACCCATTTTGACTCTCGCCAGAATGTCACCCGATCGCCTCGTCAGACCAAGGGCTTGGACTACCGTGAAACGATCGCTCAAGCAGAAAACTGCTGTTAGATGAATGAATCATTGCCCGATCGCGAATTCAGGGGACAAACTAAGGAATTTCGATCGGGTTGGTGTTTTGGACGTGAAGCGATCGTTTAGAAACGTGATGGTCTTGAGTTCTTAACGTTCCCAATTACCCGCCGCAGATGACCTCAAACTCGCAGCCAATCACCTCTTAGCAGTCGGTACGCAAATCGACCTCTCGGAACCGTCCGACTGCTTTGTCCTCTGGTAATAACGGTTCTATGATCGCCCATTCGGCATCCGTTAAGTCACTCGTGTACTGTTTATAAACACTCTCTAATCGTTGGTACTCACTGCTATGTCTCAAACACCGTCTCAAACGCTGAGTTTTGTCAAATATCAAGGACTAGGCAACGATTTTATCCTGGTCGATAATCGCCATGCACCCAGCCCGATCGTCACGCCTGAACAAGCCGCCCTGATGTGCGATCGACATTTTGGGATTGGGGCGGATGGGGTTATTTTTGCGCTACCGGGACAAAATGGCACGGACTATACGATGCGGATTTACAATTCGGACGGGTCAGAACCAGAAATGTGCGGCAACGGCATTCGCTGCATGGCGAGGTTTTTGGCGGATCTTGAAGGCAAAAACGCCAAATCTAGCTATACGGTGCAGACGTTGGCTGGATTGATTACGCCCAAAATAGAAAATAATGGCCAGATTACTGTGGATATGGGTAAGCCACGGCTCTCGCCTGCTGAGATTCCAACGACGCTCACGGGCGGCGGTAACACGGTGATTGCGCGATCGCTGGAGGTGGCGGGAAAAACTTGGGCCGTCACCTGTGTCAGCATGGGCAATCCCCACTGCATTACCTTTGTGGACGATGTGTCTGCGATAAATTTGGAAAAAGTGGGTCCGCTGTTTGAAACCCATGTTGCGTTCCCCTCGAAGATTAATACCGAGTTCATTGAAGTGGTGAATCCGGGCTATCTCAAGATGCGGGTATGGGAAAGGGGCGCGGGGATTACGCTAGCCTGTGGAACGGGGGCCTGTGCGGCGTTGGTGGCGGCAGTGTTGAATGGGAAGTGCGATCGGACGGCGACGATTGAATTGCCCGGTGGACCGTTGAAGATTGAGTGGGCGGCGGACGATCGTATTTTTATGACGGGTCCGGCGATGCTGGTGTTTGCGGGGGCAATGACGATTTAGAAAGCTTGGAGGGTTGATGCTAAAAACCGATCGCACTTTAGGAGATGCGATCGGTTTCTTGTAGGAATTTCCGATGAAATTTTCTATTATTTCGTTGGCAAACTGCTGACTATTTTGGGACTGGAATTCACGGCCACAGGCTTTGTGATCCTTGCTGCGTGAAGCATTGGGGTCCGGGCCACGGCTGAATTGGCAATGGAGAATAGCGGGTTAGAAAGAATTCCAGCGATCGAAGTGGCGACGAGCGACACGATCATCCCGACTTGAAGCGGTCGTAAACCAACGCCGTCAAAGGTGGGAACTGGATAATTTTTCACTGAATCCGACATCTCATGTGGCTCTTTGACAACCATCATCTTCACCACGCGAATGTAGTAGTAGATGGAAATCACACTCGTGACTAAGCCCAAGAGCACTAAACCGTACGCGCCCGCCTGCCAACCTGCCCAGAAAATGTACAGTTTCCCAAAGAAGCCCACGAGCGGCGGAATTCCACCGAGAGACAGGAGACACAGCGACAACGCAAGCGTTAGGAAGGGATCTTTTTGGTAAAGCCCTGAATACTCACTGATTTGGTCCGTTCCGGTGCGCAGTGAGAACAGAATCACACAGCTAAAGGCACCCAAGTTCATGAACAGATAGGCGATCAAGTAGAAAATCATGCTGGAGTAGCCAGCGTCCGTTCCAATGACCAGACCAATCATGATGAACCCGGCCTGACCAATGCTCGAATAGGCCAGCAGTCGCTTCATGCCCGTTTGCGCCAAAGCAACGACGTTTCCCAGAATCATACTGAGAATTGCCAGCGCGGTCATGACAAATTGCCACTGATCGGCCACTAGCGGGAACGCCGTGACGAGCAACCGAATCGCTAGGGCAAACCCAGCAGTCTTGGATCCGACAGACAAAAAGGCCACGACGGGGGTCGGAGATCCTTCGTAGACGTCCGGGGTCCACTGGTGGAAGGGCACGGCGGCAATCTTGAAGGCGATTCCGGCGATCGCAAAGACCAGCGCCATCACCAAGCCAATGGAGCTGCCTAACTGCGCATTGCTCATGGCTAGGGCGATTGAACCCAGCTTGGTTTCGCCGCCCGACAATCCGTAAAGCAGCGAAGAGCCATAGAGGAAAATGGCCGAACTCGATGCGCCAATCAGCAAATATTTTAAGGCCGCTTCATTCGATCGGGGATCGCGCTTGGTGTAGCCTGTGAGCAAGTACGACGAAATACTCAAGGTCTCCAACGACACAAAAATCATCACCAATTCATCCGCGCCCGACAGGAACATCCCGCCCAAGGTCGCTGACAGCAAAATTGTGACAAATTCCGATACGGGCGTCCCAGACTGTTCCACATAGCGCACCGACATCAAAATCGTCGCCACACTCGACAGCGCAATGATGCTTCGGAACGCCACGCTCAAGGGGTCACTATTGAACGCCCCGAAGAAGGCAATCGGGTCTGCGATGTTCCACTGCGTTGTGTAAAGGGCTACAACGGCGGCGAGAAGACCCACGATTCCGAGGTAGGGCGTGAATCGTGCAGAACGCTTCCGTCCGGCGATCAGATCGCTCACCATCACGATAAGTAAGGTTGCGATCACGATACCTTCCGGCAGGATCGCGCCAGCATTAAGTTGGCTGGCAAGGGTTGCGAAATCCATAAACTCGGCTCTAGGCTGATTTTTTGTTATAGCTTGAGAAAATGACTAATTCTCCCGTCAGCCATTGTACCGCGCAAGTCTGCCCGTACCGCACTTAAGTTCCTATTCTGCTTAAGTCTTTATTCCTAGGGGCCACAAACTAACATTCCTTCTTTGATGACACCACCCGGCTTTGGCATCAAAACGAGATTAGGCTTCTGTCCTGGATAACAACGGACTAACACTTTATCGCCGCTGCGAGTCATGGACAAAACATAGACGGGTTTGTTATTGAGCACCGCTGGATATACATTTGGCGGCGTGGGTGCAGTTGCGATCGCAGGCTTGAATGTCTCCATCCCAACGATCATGGCGATCGATCCGAAAGCAACTTGTAAAAACCGAGCTGTAATAATTTGCATTGGATATCCTAACAAAAGACTATAGATGAATTGCAATGAATTGAATGATGTAAAACCAATAATGTTTTTGACATTAGTCTTTCACATTATCAACTTCTAGATCGCGGTAGAAATGAATCACAAGTTTTTTATAATCCACTTTTTACCCATTAGACAGTAACACAGATTACCTAATATTCTCTCTATCTCTTGGATAAGCAGACCTGAGGGACAAAGAAGACTCCGACCCTCAACGTTAGAGGTCAGCAAGTCCGATCGCTTCTAAAAAATGTGACTCAATGCCGCGTCTAACTGAGCGATCGTTCGATCGAGGTCCATTAATTTATCGAGTCCAAATAATCCAATGCGGAAGGTTTGAAAATCAGCAGGTTCGTCACACTTAAGCGGGATCCCTGCGGCAATTTGGACGCCTTCCATCATAAATTTCTTCCCCGTTTGAATCTCCGCGTCCGTGGTGTAGCTTACAATCACGCCAGGAGCTGTAAAGCCGGGAGCTGCAACACTCTTGATGGATTTGGTTTGAAGTAAAGCTCGGACCCGATCGCCGAGTTCCTGCTGTTTCAGGCAAGCCTGTGCAAATCCAAATTCACCCGTTTCATGAATCACATCTCGAAAACGAGCGAGTGAATCGGTGGGCATCGTCGCATGGTAAGCATGGCTGCCACTTTCGTAGGTTTCCATGATTTGGAGCCACTTGCGCAGGTCACAGGAGAAGCTGCTGCTTGTAGTGGAATTAATGCGATCGCGGGCTAAATCACTCAGCATCACTAGTCCAGCGCAGGGCGGACCGCTCCAGCCTTTCTGGGGCGCACTGATCAGCACATCCACCCCGCAGGCTTTCATATCAACCCAAATGGTCCCCGAGGCGATACAATCCAGCACAAAAATTCCACCGACGGAATGTACGGCTTCGGTAACGGCACAGATGTAGTCATCGGGCAAAATAATTCCGGCAGACGTCTCAACGTGGGGTGCGAAAACGACATCCGGCTTTTCGGCAAAGATTGCCGCCACTACTTCAGCGATCGGGGCCGGGGCAAAGGCAGACTGAGAGCCAGAGTTCACAGGACGCGCCTTAATCACCGTCTCTTTCGCCGGAATCTTTCCCATTTCAAAAATCTGACTCCAGCGATAGCTAAACCAGCCATTGCGAATCACCAAACAGTTTTTCCCAGTCGCAAATTGACGTGCCACAGCCTCCATGGCAAAGGTTCCACTTCCGGGGACGATGACCGTAGATTTAGCGTTGTAGACCTGTTTGAGGGCCGTTGAAATCTCGTTCATCACCCTTTGAAAGGACTGTGACATGTGGTTCAACGATCGATCGGTGTACACCACAGAATATTCTAGAAGTCCATTCGGATCGAGGGTGTTCAGTAAAGCTGGCATAGGGTTCTCTTGAATCTAAAGCGATTTAAACATACCTTACGATTTAAACGTATCGAAAAAGACACGGTCCCTATTTCTGGCAATCTCGATCGAACGCGCAATATCATGAGGTTATCTACCCAAACCCGTGAACGATCCCCATGCTTCAAGAACTGCTCCAAAACGCCCTCACTTGGGTGGAGAGCCTCGGGTCCATTGCACCGATCGCCTTTATCGTGCTGTACAACGTTGCGACGGTCCTATTGATTCCGGGATCGCTGCTGACGTTGGGTAGTGGCGTATTGTTTGGGCTAGTTTGGGGAAGTGTTTATGTGTTCTTTGCGGCCACTCTAGGAGCAACTCTAGCCTTTTGGCTAGGTCGAACTGTGGCGCGGGATTGGGTGAGTAAAAAAATAAGTGCTTATCCGAAGTTTGCAGCGATCGACACAGCAGTGGCCAAAGAAGGCTTTAAAATTGTCTTTCTCACCCGTCTCTCGCCGCTGTTTCCATTTAACATTTTAAACTACGCCTTTGGGATTACGCAAGTTTCGTTGAAGGATTATGTGCTGGGATCAGTAGGAATGATTCCGGGAACTATTCTATATGTCTATATTGGATCGCTCATCGGCAGTGTGGCCCAGATTGGAATGAAAGGAGCAACTCTAGATCCACAAACGCAAAAGCTTCAGTGGATTGCTAAAATTATCGGTTTTATCGCCACGATCGCCGTTACGGTATACATCACTCGTATCGCAAAGAAAGCACTGAATGATAGTATTTCTGAATCACAATCGTAGATCACTCATTATAAATCTTCATTCTGAATCCCAACGATGCTTAACCTCTTAGACTCTTATAACCAAAGCCTCATTGCCCGCGTTCATCCACCGGATTGGGTTAATCCCATCCCACAAGATCAGTATGATCTCATTGTCATTGGTGCCGGAACGGCTGGACTCGTCATTGCGGCAGGCAGTGCAGGGCTGGGAATTGGTTTAAAGATTGCCCTAATCGAAAAAAACTATATGGGCGGCGATTGTCTAAATGTTGGTTGTGTCCCGTCGAAGACGATGATCCGATCGGCAAGAGTCGTCAGTGAACTTAAGAAGGCCGCTAATCTCGGTGTGATAGCTGGGGAAATCACAATAGATTTTGCCACCGTGATGGAACGACTGCGAAAAGTGCGATCGGAGATTAGTGAAGCCGATTCCGCCCAGCGTTTCAAAAATCTCGGCGTAGATGTATTTTTCGGTGAAGCACAGTTTACAAGTCGCCATACGCTTCGGATTGTAAATAGTGATGACAATACTAATCTCACTTTCAAGAAAGCTGCGATCGCAACGGGAACTCGCGCAATCAGTCCTAAGATTAACGGGTTAGCGGCAGCCGGATATCTCACTAATGAATCGGTTTTCAATCTCACCGAATGCCCAAAACGACTGCTAGTTGTCGGCGGCGGACCGATCGGGTGCGAACTAGCACAAGCCTTTCAGCATCTAGGTTCCCAAGTGACACTGGTTCACAAAAACAGCCAGATTTTAAATAAAGAAGATCCCGACGCTGCATCCATTATTCGATCGCAGCTAACCCAAGATGGCATTGATATTTGGACTAACACCGAGATCTTAGACATCGAAGTCACCTCCGACGGTAAAAAAGTGCAGATTAAGACTCCCGATGGATTGCGATCGATCGTGGTCGATGAAATCTTAGTCGGCGCAGGACGACAGGCCAACATTGAGAGCTTAAACCTAGACGCGATCGGCATTGCCACCCACCCGCACAAAGGCATCCTCGTCAACGACTTTCTCCAAACTGCACAACCCCACATCTATGCCGCAGGCGATGTCTGCATGGATTGGAAGTTTACCCATGCCGCAGATTTTGCCGCGCGCATTGTGATCAAAAATGCATTCTTTTCACCCTTTGGACTGGCCAAATCCAAACTCAGCAATCTCGTCATGCCGTGGGTCACGTACACGCACCCTGAGGTGGCTCACGTCGGTCTCTACGAGCATCAAGCCACGGTTTCAACTACAACAATCACCATTTCAATGAACACGGTCGATCGGGCCATTACCGACGATGAAACTCAAGGTTTTGTCAAACTTTTACTTCGCGCCGGAAGTGACGAAATTCTTGGCGCAACCATCGTGTCCGCCCACGCGGGAGAGATGATTAGTGAAGTCACAACGGCTATGGTCAATAAGATTGGATTAGGAAAACTCGCGAGTGTAATTCATCCCTATCCAACGCAGGCCGACGCGATTCGGAAGGCGGCGGATGCCTATCGAAAAACGTTGCTCAGTGATCGAACGCGATCGCTCCTCAAGCTGCTTTCTAAATTTGCACATTGATTTTCGATCCCACCGATCGTATTATGAACCGATGAATCAATACTTTGCGACCGTGGCTAGGGGTTTGGAAGCGCTAGTGGCTCAGGAATTAGAAGCACTGGGAGCACATGCCGTGGAGCCGGGATTCTGTGGAGCATCGTTTCAGGGCGATCGGGCCTTGCTCTATCGGGTCAATTTGTGGGCGAGATTACCCTTTCGGATTTTGATGAAAATCCAAGAATTTCCATGCCAAGATGCGGACGATCTCTACCGAGGCATTCAGGCGATCGATTGGTCTCAATATCTCACGCCCGAACTCACTTTAGCAGTCAATGCGACGGGCAAAAGTGACCAACTCAACCATACGCATTTCACCGCACTTCAAGTCAAAAATGCCATCGTAGATCAGCAGAAAGAGCGTTTGGGTGAACGATCGGATGTCGATATTCATGAACCCGATGTGCAGATTGGCATCCATCTCGATCGCGACATCTGCACCGTCAGTCTCGATAGTTCGGGAAATAGTCTCCATCGTCGCGGCTATCGGCCTGCGGTGGGTGCGGCCCCGCTGAAAGAATCTCTAGCTGCGGCCCTCATTCAGATTTCAGGCTGGCAACCGGAGCAAATGTTCTATGATCCAATGTGTGGATCGGGCACATTGCCCCTTGAAGCCTGTTTAAAAGCACTGAACATCGCACCCGGACTCTTTCGAGAAGGATTTGGGTTTGAAACTTGGCCTGATTTTGACTCTGATCTGTTTGAAACGATTATTCAAGATGCAGAAAGTAAGCAATTAAAAACCTTGCCTGCACCCATCTGGGGAAGCGATCGAAATGAATCAGTGATCGAACAAGCAACGGCAAATGCAGCCAATTGTGGCGCATTGAATTACGTTTATTTCTCGCAACTTGAATTGTCTGATGTCGTCGCACCTGCCCCAAGTGGCGTCTTCTTTTGCAATCCACCCTACGGCGAACGTCTCGGTCGAGACAGTGATTTAGGATTGTTTTATAAGGAATTAGGCAATACGTTAAAACGAGAATTTAAGGGCTGGACGGCATTTGTACTCAGTGGAAATAAAGAACTTTCACAATCGATCGGCCTCAAATCATCTGAACGAACAGCGGTTTATAATGGAACATTGCCCTGTCAGCTCATGAAGTATGAACTGTACTAGGACAGAGCTATCTCTAGAGAACAGAAATGGCCTTACGATCGTCATCTTTTAAGCATTAGAGTTTGCTCATTTTTGGTAAGAGTTTGTGATGCTGTTGGACGAGACAGAATCCAATTAATTAATCAGATATAGTACTTTTCTGAATAGCCAAACGATCGATCAATCATGCCCACCAAACCCTTCGACCAATTCAACAAACGCCTCTTCCAAGAACTCCTCTCCCCCTTCGGACAAGTCATCCCAAACCTCGCCGTCTTGGGATCCGAACGCACGATCGACATCTTCTTCGCCCCCCACCCCGGAGCCATCCTCAACGAAACAGAACTAGGAACGCTGGCTAAAATGGTCAGAAATCCCGCCCTCCTCGAACCCTTCCGCAGCGCCCTCACGGACCGGGACCTCGAAACCTGCACTATCAAACTCTTCACCCTCACTGCCGAACTCCCCCAAGACTATCCGCAGATTCCCATCACGACCCCACCCTACCTCTGGATTCTCGCCGCCGAAGTCTCCGACAGGCTTCTCAAGGACTTCAAAGCAGAACTCGATCCAACCTTGGGAGAAGGATTTTACCTCTGTGGAAAAGGGTGGAGAACGACCATTGTCGCCATTGACGAACTCCCCAACACACCCGACACCCTCTGGCTCCGACTGATGAGCAAAGGTCGAGTTCAAAACGACGCCATCGAAGAACTCATCCTCCTTCGAGACACCGATCCCAAACGCACCAACGCCTTGAACCTCTTAACGTCTTGGCGTATTAGTATAGAAATAACAGGTCAACTCACCACAGAAGAGGAGCAAACTCTAATGGCACTCTCACAAGCCTACCTAGAATGGGAAAAACAAACCGTTCGTCGAGGTCTCGAACAAGGTCTCGAACAAGGTCTCGAACAAGAACGCCGATCGACGATCGAAAGCGTCATGAAACTGCGGTATGGCGCGATCGATGAAGACCTCCGCTCCCTCATTCCTCAATTGATGACATTATCGAATCCCGATTACATGGCATTGCTATTGCAATCCTCTCGATCGGAACTCCTCGCCTACTTCTCAACCCCCCATTAGCCCCAAAAATTCCCCCGTCACCTCCTGCACCGAAGCAACGATCGCATCCGCCCCCGCCGATCGTAACCCCATCTCGTACGCCATCCGCACCGCAGGCTCCCCCGTCACCACATGGGGCGGCAACGACCCAACCGCCAAAAATGATCGACCCAAATCTTGCCCTCTCGCACGCGCAATTGTCGCCATATCTGCCACTGTATCGCCCACGTACACCACCGTCTCATCGATCGCCGCATTCAACCGCTTCATCGTCTCAAACAACCCCGCAGGATCCGGCTTTCCCGGCGCATCCTCCATCGCCACCAACAGTGGATTCTCCAATCCCACTCGCCCTTCCAACACAAACCGCGCCGAAACCGTCGTCGCCCCACTAAAAAATCCCCACTTAATCCCCGCCGCTGTTAACGCTTCAAAATACGCCCGATCGACCAGCAACGGCTCCCCCGCCAAATAGCCCGTCCAAGCACCCTCCATCATCTCCCCCCGATACTTCGACTGAAAAAACGCCACGATCGCCTCATAGCTCAGCGGGTAATCATTACGAGATTGCCCCAACCCCTCAAAATACCGATACGCCAACTCCAGCGACGCCTCCCAATCATTATTCCAAATCCCTTCTCCCTTCAACGCATCAATGTCGATCGGTGTCGGACGCCAGCCACCAGCAATCAAGCCACCCTCCGTAAAGTGCTCCACCGTATCAGAAAGCGCCAGCCGATAGGACCCCGCCACATCTCGAATCACTCCATCAATGTCAAACACCACAATCACAGATCCATCCCCCCTAAAGAACAGCCCCCATCATCCCGCAAAACCCCAGACTTTCCCTCACCCGATCTACAATTAAAACTGTCAGAACCCGATCGTCTATGGATCCAGGAATTACTAAATCCCTAAAAAGTCCGATCGTGCCCCCTCGTCCTCTTTCTGATATAATTGTGAACTGCATTGAAAAAAGCATGGGATCCAGCGCTGGAGGATTTGATTTGTCGAAATTTGTATTAAAGGTTCTTTGGTTAGACAAAGACGTAGCACTGGCCGTTGACCAAGTTGTAGGAAAAGGCACTAGCCCCCTCACCTGCTACTACTTCTGGCCCCGGAATGACGCTTGGGAACAGATGAAAACTGAACTCGAAGCCAAACATTGGATTTCTGAAGCCGATCGCGTTGAACTGCTTAACAAAGCGACCGAAGTGATCAACTACTGGCAAGAAGAAGGCAAAAGCCGTCCAGTTGCCGAAGCTCAGACTAAATTCCCTGAAGTTGTTTTCACAGGTAGCGCTTAACAGCGTTGCTTTAAAAGCACTCTTCAGGACCTGAATTGATCTTTCGATCGATTTAACCCAAGTCCCGGTTTTCCCCATGCGAGAAGATCGGGACTTCGTGTATCTAGATGGAGCAATGGGATTGAGTCTGAAAGAGTTACGGGCATTGAGTGAATGCCGATTGACTGTTTCGGAGCAGGAGCGCATGTCGGATTTGCTCGATCGGAATTCAAATGGGCAGCTATCGATTGAAGAAAAGAGTGAATTAGAAGCATTAGTCGATCAAGCCGATCAATTATCGCTATTGAAAACGCGAGCACAATACACGCTGTATCGGTTAGCGGCATGAGTCGATATGTTCCAGTGAAACTGAAGGCTCGGGTCAGGGAGTGTTTTGCTGGTTGTTGTGATTTGCTTTGCGTGATAGTTTAATTGTTCTGATTGTTCTGGAGTCTTGGCATCTTATTTTCAAGACGGCACTTTAATTCTGACGTATTTTCTTGAAATTAGCACTGAGTATTGCTACTCACTACAAAAGTGAGATGCTCCCGAGGAATATGTGCGATCGTTGCGGGTCGTTAAGCGGAACTGGGATTGTGAAATTGTGTTTGATCCGATCGGGCTGTGAAAAGATGGGTTCATTGTGCGATCGGCTTTGGGGTAGCTTGGGGTGCGATCGACGAGAAATAGCGCGATCGGATGAAGGCAAGAGCGCGATCGTATCCTTACTGTTTGCGGGTGATGCCGCACATGGCGCGATCGCTCTCACTCACATTTGGATTATTACTCAAGTAATCATGCACCCAATTACAGCCAAGAGCCATTAGGCTGTCAATGCTGTCAATGCTGAAGTTCCACAACTTGATAGTGTTATCGTTACTACCTGAGACGATCGTTTGCCCATCACGACTGAAGCTGACACTATTCACAGCATTATCGTGACCCCTCAGTGCGGTGATCAGGGTGCCGTCTCGTTTCCACAGCTTGATGGTTTTATCTTCGCTGCCTGACGCAATCATTTGCCCATCAGGACTGAAGCTGACACTCCTCACATATCATCATGCTCCTTTAGCGTCGTGATTAGGGTGCCGTTTCGCTTCCACAGCTTGATCGTCTTATCGGCACTTCCTGAAGCGATCATTTGCCCATCAGGACTGAAGCTGACACTATTCACGGGAGCATCATATACTAATGTGTTTTGCTCCCTTACCCCGTAAACTGCCTGCTCAAGGGCTTCTACAACCGACATCTGTATGTCGTCTTTCCGAACAGATCGATCGAGTTGTTTGAGTTGTTGCGCCGCTCTTAATGCTTCCATTAATGCCTCAAACGGTTCACCAGAGAGAAAAGATGCTTTAGAAGAGGCACTTTTAAGCCTGACATCTGCTGCTGCAAGCATCACGGTCGCTCTGTTCGTACTTTGCCAAGTCGCAAATCCTGCTACGACCGCCCCCGTCAGCATCACACCCAGCGCAATCGTCCCGAATCGAATTCGCTGATTCGCTTTGTGATTCGCTGCTGCTAAAACCTGTTTGGCTGCTTCCTCAGCCGCCAACTTTTTCTGAATGTCTCGATTCTCTAGTTCCTGACTCGCTCTCAGAAATCGGTAATCTGCATCGTCTAGTCGCTTGCCTTGTGCCCATGCCAGGGCATCTTGATAAGCTTGTCCTCGCAGCAACCGCGATTCATCTTGCATTCCAGAATCAAGCCAAGCCGCGATCGCAACTCCATAGGGTCTGAGCGCAGCCAGCGATCGCTCCAACCAATCGCGATCAAATACCCGCTCATAAACTCGGTTATAAATCCGTAACATTCCGTCTCGCTTCACAACCAAGCCTGTCAGCCGTAAATCAACTTGCTCCGGGCTGTCATCGGCTGCAGTTCCACCCTGTTGCACAATCTGCTGATAGAGTCCCAACAATTGCCCAGTGCGATCTTCACCACTCAAAAGAAGGCGATCGCGAATCGTCTTCAAATGCTCCGGTGTATCCTGCGCTTCCCAATTCTCAATGATTCTGCTGCTGACTAACGCTTCAACCCAAGCCGCTTCTTGTCCGATCGCATCCGCATCCGTCGCACTCAAAATCAATCGACACACTTTCTGCGTCAAAAACGGCTGTCCGCCCGTCCAATCTAAAACGGACTGTATGAGTGCTTTGAGATCGCTCGACTTTGCCGCTAAACCGCGAGCTAAGGGATCAGCGTCGTGCAGTTGAAAGCCCATCAATTCGATCGGGCGACCGATATTAAACGGCGTTCGCTGCTTGTCTTGTATCAAATCAGAGGGAGTCGTCACACCCAACAGCGCAAACGTCAAGCGATCGTAGTCTAGTCTCTCGGCTCGGCGGTTGTAGCACTCGCGAATCACAGCAAAAAAGTCATCCACCTTAAACGGCAAACTCAACACACTGTCAATCTCATCAATAAAGATAACGATCGCCTGCGGAATCGATCGCAGCAATACCTCATCAATGAATTTGTCAAACCGCCGCACATACGACAACAAATGATGTTCTTCCCACCAACTGTAGAGATCAAATGTTTCGTATAGATTCAAGCTACTGATAATACTATCGATCACACTGCTATACCATTGCTCTGGCTGCATGTCGGATGTTCCAATCTGCGTCAGATCGATCGCGGCACACGTCACCCCTTCCGCCTGCAATCGCTGCATCGTCCGCACTTTCAAGCTTGACTTGCCCATCTGCCGCGAATTCAGAACATAGCAAAACTCGCTATCCTTCAAGGCTTGATAAAACACCGCATCAGACTGTCGCTGCACATAGGTGGGTGCATCCGCAGGCAAACTCCCGCCGACCTGATAGTCATATCCAGCCCGTGGTGTGATCGTCATGCACCGACTCCTAATCGCTCTCTAAAGTCCTCCCCATACAGATTACACGAAGGAACCACCTTGCTCCCTTGAAACAGCACGAGTCCCCTACTAGTGAGCTTAAACGCCTCGCTGGTTTTGATGGCGATCGCTTGATCCCCGGCAATTACTGCTTTCATGGCTGCGAGGAGCGTTTCATTGTTTTCCAAATTCAATAGATGTCGCCGCAGATGCCCTCCACATAACCCACCTTCAGTCGGAGCCTGTCTTAGCAGCGATTGATTGATTGATATTGAGCGGGATGTAAACTTCTTTGGAACGCACAATTACCAGCCGCAAATTTTTCCAAATTGGCGCTTTAAACCATAGACTCAAGGTAGGAGGGGGACATCATCCAGTTTTGGGTCTCCACGTCGTCGGTTTTTGGGGTCCAGCACCTGGCTAGTCCATTGTTGATGTGGCGATGAAAGTAGTGGGTATCGGTACCCACTGTGATGTTGCCCTATTGGTGACGAATGATAATGACCCCTTGTTCTTGCAGATTAAGGCGATCGATGAATAAATATAGCAACGGAGTCTAACCCGAAATACATGAAAAAATCGACCGAAAATATAGCCAAACCGCCAGTCAAACATCGCTCTCGCCTGTTTCAAGGAATCTTACCTTTAAACCGTTGGCGGAGCTTCTCCTCTGGAGACTCGAACATCAGCAATGACATCATTGGCGGCATCGTTCTCGCTGCCATCGGTATTCCTGAAGTGATGGGCTACACCCAGATTTCCGGTACGCCGATCGCTACCGGACTGTATACGCTCCTGCTACCCGCGATTATTTTTGCGATCTTGGGTTCCTCTCGCCATCTCGTCGTCGCTGCTGACTCCGCGACAGCGGCCATTCTAGCGGCTGGGCTGTCTGGCTTGACATCGGTTGGGAGTTCGCATTATTTAGCTTTAGCCCAAGCAGTCGCCATTCTCGTTGCAGGTATATTGCTCCTTGCAAGGTTATTTCGGCTCGGTTTCCTGGCCGACTTTCTATCACGCACCGTCTTAATCGGCTTCTTGACTGGGGTAGGAATTCAAGTGGCGATCGGTCAATTAACTGGATTGCTAGATCTTAAAAGTGGCGGACATCAACCCCTACAACAAATTCTCACCGCGATCGAGGGTTTTCCCCATGCGAACCATCTGGCGATCGGTACTTCGCTCACTGTCCTGATTATGATTCAATTATTCGAGCGATTTATCCCCAAATTTCCTGGTGCATTGTTGGCTGTCGTCGTCGCCATTCTCGCCAGTTGGCAGTTTAATTTTGCCCGTCATGGTGTAACCGTTGTCGGAGCTGTGCCGAATGGTTTACCTTCCTTTGGTTTACCCGCTGTCGATGTGAGTGAACTTCCCCAACTCGTGGGGATTGCCCTGTCCTGCTGTATCGTGATCATTGCCCAAAGTGCCGCTACTTCTCGTGCTTACGCTTTTAAATATAGCGAAGGCTTTAACGAAAATGTCGATCTTGAAGGTTTGGCTGCGGCTAATCTAGCGGCGGGTTTGACTGGCACCTTTGTCGTCAATGGTAGCCCGACAAAAACTGAAATTGTCGATACCGCAGGCGGACGCAGCCAAGTCGCTCAATTAGCTACGGTTGCGGTCGTGCTAGTCGTCATCTTATTTCTGACTCAGCCGATTAGCTACTTACCCAATCCAGTTTTAGCTGCAATTGTATTCTCGATCGGACTGAGATTGGTTGACATCAAAGGACTGCAAGGGATCTTTAAAACCCACCGTGAAGAATTCTATTTAGCGATCGCTGCTGCGGCTACAGTGGTATTTATCGGTGTGAAGGAAGGGATTATCCTGGCAGTAATGCTATCCCTAATCTTACATGTTCGCCATAGCTATCGACCCCATTCGGCGATCGTTTTGCCCGATGACCATCGACAGTGGCAATTGATTCCAGTGCAAATGGGCAATGTCTCGGCACCAGGTTTAATTATCTATCGATTTAGTCGCGATTTATTTTATGCTAATGCTACCTTATTTTCGGAGGAGATTGAAGGACTCGTTAAAAGTGCCAACCCACCCATCCGCTGGTTGATTCTTGAAGCCAGAGCAATCACCGATATTGACTACTCAGCATCGCTGACGATTCGCGATGTTGCTAAAGAACTAGTTAGTCAAAACGTAACGTTTATCATCTCTGGTTTGCCACCCGAAACACGCAGACAATTCGATCGAGATGGCCTGACAGATTTAATCGGTACGGATCGATTTTTTAACCACTTAGAAGAAGCATTGGCGGTTTTTCATTGTGAACCAACGATCGAATCAGCATAAATCGTTCTCCCACCTCCGGTGGATCAAACCTACTCTCGCTATTTCTGGTGGATTAGTGCTGGGGTATGGAACCGTAGCGTATCTTGTCCTCCCAGCCATCTGGAACCATTACGAACACAACCCCACATTAGCAACTTCTCCTAAAGTGACTCGGACCACCGAAGATCTTCCTGGCGATCCGATTAATCTGGGACTAGTGGGAACCAAAGACGAAGTTATTCATGCCTTGCTCTTAGCAGGTTGGTATCCAGCCGATCCGATTACGATTAAGACGAGTTTGGGCATTGCTCGAAGTGTATTATTCAAACGTGCTTATCCGACCGCACCCGTGAGTCATTTATTTTTTTTCGATCGCCCACAGGATCTAGTCTTTGAGCAACCCGCTGGTAGTAGTGCTAGTCAACGCCATCACGTCCGGTTCTGGCAATCGCCAAGTGTTGATGCTAATAGCGGTAGACCTTTGTGGGTCGGTTCTGCAACCTTTGACAAAAGTAGTGGTTTTAGTCATTTGACCGGTAAAATCACGCATCATATCGCTGCGGATATCGATGCAGAGAGAAATGCAACGATCGCTACTTTAGAGCGAGTCAAACAAGTTATTAGTCTCTATCAGGTCACTGGAGTGGGCGCTACCTTTCAAGGATACAACGGGGGTGGGGACTTATACTATACCGACGGAGAAATGACGATTGGGATCCTATCGACTGATAATTTGCCGACCGACAATAGCCCAATTCAAGCACCCAATCCGCCAGCAATTAAAATCAAACATCAAATCTGGCAATGGTTAAGAGGATATATTCACGGCTAAAGGCAGAGCATAAGTGATTGATGCTAACCGCACTAATACTTCTGAATTAAGCTGGTTTGTTCCGACTTAACGTGAATAGCCTTTTGTTGACTGGGAAAAGTTCCGGCGATCGCAAAGCCAATCCCGATCGCGGATATCCCCAAGCCTACATACCAGATGAGTTGTCTGCGAGTCAGAGCTGCGCGATCGCTCCCATCGAAATTCCCACTTGCAATGCTGCCACACTTCGAGCGAATAACTCGTGACGTTGTAAATTCTGCTCGGATTCTACTTGTAGCTGCTGCGCTTCTTTCTGAATCTCCTATTGTTCTTTATTTAACTTTTCAATTTCGCTAGTTGTTTTAGCTGGGACTGGTTTTTGGAAGGCTTGCAGTAAAGTTACATTAGATTCTTCGATATGTCGCTTGGTAGATTTTGCCTGAAATCGCGACCAATTATCGCTCGATCGAATTTGTGCCAACATTCCTTCATTTGCAAAATAACCACCTTGCATCGCAGCGATCGCGGCTAGTGTTGAGAAAATAGCCGTCGATAAGCCAATTAAGTTTAGCGATTGACGCTCTTGGCGTTGCTCGGCGCGTTCTTCAGCTAGCTCCTCCTTCATATCTTTCAGAGCTTCAGCCGTATCCTCCTGCATTTCCACAGGTTCTCGCCCTAAATCTTCTTCCATGGCGACCGATCCTGTCAAATTGTTGTCGTCGCTGCTAGTATAGTCGAGCGGGAGCACAATCAGTTGAAATGCAGTCTTAATTTTCTTCTTACCTATTGGCCAACTTAGTTTTATACTTACCCATGATGACTTATTATTTAGCTGCAACTGCACCCGAAACGATCGATTTAGGATTTGTCCAGTTAGGTTGGTTCAAAGTCTTAATTCTGGGTATTGTTCAAGGAATTACCGAGCTATTGCCGATTAGTAGCACCGCACACATGCGGATCGTGCCAAGTTTGTTAGGATGGCCCGATCCAGGTTTGGCTTTTTCAGCGGTATTGCAGATGGCGAGTTTAGCAGCCGTCATGTCTTATTTTTGGAAGGATATCAACAGCTTGATTGGCGGCACGATTCGATCGGTTCGGGATGGTAATTATCAATCTAACGATTTTCGGATGACTATGGGAATTGTCATTGGGACCATTCCACTGATTATCGTTGGCCTTTTGTTCCAGAAAACGCTCAAGGCTCCTGGTTCGCCCTTTCGGAGTTTAGTCGCGATCGGGATTGCTTGTATTGTGATGTCCTTGCTTTTGGCATTGGCAGAATTTATTGGCACTCGCAAGCGGAATTTCGATCGACTTACCTTGCAAGATGGGTGGTGGGTCGGTGTCGTTCAGGCTCTGGCAATTGTACCTGGAGTCTCACGATCGGGTTCGACGATTACGGGTGCTTTATTTTTGGGGATGGAACGGGAAACTGCCGCTAAATTCTCCTTTTTACTTGGATTGCCTGCGGTTATTTTGGCAGGTGCAGCAGCATTTCATGAGTTGCTCAAAGCTGGATTAAGCACAGAGGGTTGGCTGCTTTTACTAGTCGGTTTGATTTCAGGGAGTATCTCATCTTTTGCAGCTATTTATGGACTACTACGGTACCTGGAAAAGCAGAGCACCTGGATTTTTGTATGGTATCGACTCGCGATGGGACTATTTCTGATTGTCGGTTCGCTGCAAGGTTTTTTGCATTAGACCAAATTCCGACTAGGTAATAGAATCTCGATCGTCAAAACATTACTACTATTTACCCCATCTTGTGTCGGGAGAGCCTATCACACCGGACAGGAGGACAGGATAGGATCTTAACTGGTGATGCATAATGATAGTAGGAAATAGAACGTGGCAGTGGAGGCGGTGGAAAGTAATCTAACTCTCCGTGATCGAAAGTCCAGGTCTGCGGACTTTCGATCGCTAGACAAAAGATCTATGGGTTAAAATTTAGCCATGCCACGTTACGGTCCGTTGCGACAAGAATTAATTCGGGCGCTGCACCGATCGTACAGACGTAATCGATCGATCCTACATCTTTACTGGGCAATGGGAAGCTTGCCTGAACGTCTCACTGACGAGCGCGAAGAACTGCTACAAATATTAGCAAACTCCGCCGCGCAACGTGCAGCTCGGTGCTTAACCCGACTGCAACAACTCGGCAAAGATACCGTCATTTCCTTACCTTCACCGCTCGAACGAGCCATCTGTTGGGCTATTTTACGAGGAGGTTGTTCTTTGACCCTATTCTGGATCAAACGATTAGAACGTCAAGATATTCAAGCCATGACCTCTATATTTCTAAAAACTCACAATCGACACCGATAGCGTAGTTGTGTCAAGTGTCATTAAAATCTCATTCCAGTTAGCTATCGATCGTGTGAGGTGATGAATCCGAACTCTCTGTTGCTGACTGCAACTCAGGTAAATAAAGTCGCTCCTCCCTCGCGTCATATTCAAACAACTCCGCATACCGTCCCCAATCTACCGCTGTCGCAAACTGTCGATCTGCTTCCGCTGTAGGAACATGTTCGCTCCACAGATCCAAGAAAAAGTCCTTTCGCATCGAACCACTGCGCTTTTCTTGGAGAGTTTGAATCATACTGACTAAGACAGGCACCTGTTTGAGAACTTGCTGTTGGAACAGTTCTTTACTCCTCAAAATGGTTGTCGTCGCAAAATCTTGTCCGATGGCTGTGAGATAAATATCGCCTGCGGAAACTGTGGCAAATCCAAGTAATACAGCCGCATCAAGGATCGGGAGCAAATCATCAACGGCTAATTTTAGGCTCTCTGCCAGTCGAGAAATATCGTCTGTTCCTTCAGGTTGATCTGCAATCAATTCCAACAGACCGCTAATCGTACCGACGCGAACGTGAGGCAGAGGCTTAGCATAATCAGATGCCAGAACGGGTGTTTGAACCCGATCGGTAACTTCAATATTGGGGTTGGTGATAATCGTATAGATGTAGTCTACTAATGCCTTAAATCGAGGATTGCTGCGATCGTGGGGACGGGGAAGATCGATCGCCAGTTCGCCTCGGATACAGCCAGGATTTGAGCCTAAAATAACCACTCGATCGGCTAGAAATACGGCTTCCTCAATGTTGTGAGTGACAATTAGAATGCTTTTAGAAGGAAATGTGTTTGCGTTCCACAGGTCGTCGATTTCACCCCGCAGATTTTCAGCCGTCAGCACATCTAAGGCACTGAAAGGTTCATCCATAAATAAAATCTGCGGCTCTAATACGAAGGCACGAGCAAAGCCGACCCGCTGTTTCATCCCGCCGGATAGTTCTTTGGGATAAGCACTTTCAAACCCATCTAAACCAACGAGATCGATCGCTTTTAGTGCCTTAATCGCGCGTTCTTTCCGCCCGACCCCCCGTGCATCCAACCCTAGTTCAACATTTTCCTTCACCGTCAACCAAGGCAACAGCGCGAAACTCTGAAATACCATCGCCACATTATCATTTGCGCCGCGAAGTAACTCCCCATTACTCAAAACTCTACCCTGACTCGGTGGAATTAATCCAGCCATAATTCGGAGTAATGTACTTTTTCCGCTGCCACTTCTTCCGAGTAGGGCAACCACTTCACCCAAACGGACGGTCAAGCTGACATTACTTAGCACTGGAAACTCGCCTTTACCACTGGGGAGGGGAAAGCTTTTATTCACCTGCTCGACAGCAATCAAGTCTCTCATAGTTGATGTGCTCATCATAAAACCCTGCTTTTGACTGCCAACATTACAAGTGATATTTTGTTTCCGCTAATTTGTACAGTCGTCGCCATAACAGCCGATTGAAGCATACCACGAAGATACTCATCATACCAATGCCTAGAGAAATCCGTGCCCAGTCGCCCACCTCGGTTGCTTTGGCAATATAAGCCCCCAAGCCTGTCGCGGTTAGAGTTGTTGAACCCCAAGTAACGACTTCCGAAATAATGCTCGCATTCCATGCCCCGCCACTAGCGGTGACACCACCCGTTACCCAAGCCGAGAAGATTCCAGGAATAATCAAACTTTTCCAGCGTTTCCAGCCATGTAGTCCTAGATCGTCAGCCATCTCTCGCAAATCGGTGGGGATACTCTGAGCACCTGCGATCGAGTTAAATAAAATATACCATTGGGTACCCAAAGACATCAGTAAAATGCTTCCCCAGTCGATTCTCACACCCGTGCGAATGAAAAACAGTGTTGCAAATGGAAAGATAAAGTTGGCGGGAAATGAGGCGAGAAATTGGACGACGGGTTGCAGGAACCTAGCTAGTTGGGGATTGAAACCGATCGCTACTCCGATCGGGGTCCACACCAACGTAGAGAAGATTAGGAGTACAATCACTCGTGCCAGGGTCAGTAATGCCAGCCCAAAAGCTTTGACGACTTCACTAATGCCCACCGTCGTGATGACAAAGTGCAAGATCCAAGCAATCAGTCCGCCAATGATGATCAATAGCAGAGTGTTGTAAAGCCGATCGCTCCCCGTTTGTCGCTCGGGATCGACAGCGTGAACTGCTGTGGGTGGGGTGAGGGCTGATAGAGATCGATCGATCGTATCCCCAATCGGGCGCAGGATTAGTCCCAGTAGGCTCGGAATCCGTGCTGTGGTGAGGAGATCATACACCCAGGATTCAGGTGCGTTGCTGGAACTACTCTGCTCCAGTCGAAACTTGTCCGTCCATGCCACCAGCGGTCGCCAAAATAGTTGGTCTACTAAGACGATGACAATAGCGATGCTCAGGAGTGCCCAACCCAAATCGGGCAGATTTTTAGCTTCAACTGCTGCGGCTACATAAGAGCCGATGCCTGGGAGCGTATATTTCTGATTAAGGACGCTAATGGCTTCACTCGCAACAACAAAAAACCAACCCGCACCAAAACTCAGCATCCCATTCCACACCAACCCGATCGCGGCTGAGGGTGCTTCTAGTTTGGTAAATCGTTGCCAACCCGATAGCCGATAGAGTGTCGCCGCTTCATCAAGTTCTTTGGGCACCGTTCGCAGTGACTGATAGAAAGAAAACGTCATGTTCCAGGCTTGACTGGTAAAAATTGCAAAAATCGATGCAGCTTCCAACCCCAACAAACTACCTGGAAATAAAGCAATGAAGCCCGTTACAGTAATCGATAAAAACCCCAATACTGGTACTGACTGGAGGATATCGAGTAATGGAACCATCACCCGTTCCGCACGGCGGCTGTGCGCGGCAATGTACCCATAAGCAAGGGTAAAAACTGTGGAACAAAAAAGGGCGATAAACATCCTGAGTGTCGACCGACCCGTATAGTAAGGTAGGTTGCGCGGATCGAGATCGACTGATGGAAGCAGATTAGGCGGTTGAAAACTCACCAAAGTTCCCGCCCCAATCCGGGCAATTAAGCCCAGCAATGCTAACGTGCCCAGAACAATCGCTAAATCTGCCAAGCCGACTGGCAAGCGTCGCAGGGCTTCTGAGGATGGAAAGGTTTTCATTCAGTGACTCAGATTTATGCCGCCGGGTTCAGTTTCGCATAAATTTGACCATAATGCAGATCGATTGAATCGTTAACACATGGTTAATACATTAGATGCGATCGAAATGTAACAGAACAATCGCTTTTGGGGCTAATTAGGCTCAGTTTTATTAAGATCAATAGTCCAGACATCTCTCAAAGAGAAACATCGCCAGACGGAAAGCCCGACTTCAGCATTCAGAAACGCAAGACTTTGGGGATAAAAATTCGGACTGACTAGACATTGATTTGAGAATTCCAGAAGTTCCTTTTACCTTTTTTGAATTCTGGTTTACTCCATTCTCAACATAAGCTTCGTCGTATTAGCTTCTATGATGCGATCGCAAATTACCTCTTCATCTTGTTAATCAACGCAAGAATTTGTTGCGGATAGGATCACCATGTCGGTAAGGCTTTGCCGAGATATCTATTTGAATTGCAATTGACTGTTGTGAATCCAACAACCTAGATATTGTTCGCGATACCAAATCTCACCCTTTGAATCCTTTCCAACATTGGAGCGATCGACGAGGACATCTCCAAGCTGCAATACTTTCTGAATTGAAGCATTAGAGCTTGGATTCGATCGGCAATTCGAGGGCGGGTCCATGATTTCAGCATTGAAGCCATTGGATACTTGAGGATTTTTGGGCGGGTCGGTCGCTACGCTAGGAGAAGATGTCGGTGCAGGCGCAGGTGCAGCAAAAGGCGCAATAACCACCGGAGCCACCGGAGCCACCGCCACCGGAGCTGTTACTGCCGAGGGTGCGATCGGAACGGTCGGTGAAGCGATCGGTGAAACAACGGCTGGCACAGGAGTTTTCGCTACCGTTGCAGCCGGATCTTTCTCGCGCAACATCACATAAATCCCCACCCCTGCCAACGTCACAAACGCTCCCACCCCAATCGCCATTAACCAAGTTTTGGGGTCAGAACCCGTCGATTGCGGAGCCTGCATCGGATTCGCATCCCCCGTTTGAGCCGGATACGCCGTCTGAGGATGCGCCGTCACCACCGTCCTAATCTGAGAATCGGCTGCGGAATAAACAGGATTGGAATTCGCAACGGGATAAGCCCCAGAAACCTGCGTCGCCATGGGCATAGAAGCCCCCGAAACCACCATTCCTGGCATAAACCCAGAACCCAACGCCAACCTCATCTCCTGCGCTGTTGTAAAGCGATCGTGACTATGAGACGCAATCGCCCGATCCAAAATCTCCGCCAACCCATTACTTAACGTCGGCGCATGGGACCGCCACTGCACCTCACCCGTCATAGGGTCCGTCGGCAACTCCTGCGGAATCTTCCCCGTCAAGGCATAAATCGTCGTCAACCCCATCGCATACAAATCACTGGCAAATACCGCCCGACCCGCCGCCTGTTCGCTGGGCATATATCCCGGCGTCCCAATCACAATCGATTGCGTACTCTGCCCTTGGGGCGTCAGCTTCATCCCCATCGTTTCCCCGATGGAAGCTGCGTATCCTCCGCCAAAAACGTCGCCCCAAAGCCGCCTTTTCCCAGCTCACGCACGACTCGATAACGATTATTAATCAGTGCAGGATTATGATTCATTCTTAAATGTCCAATTCGATTGATGGCGTATTTCGATCGGCTTTGGCTTGCATGGACTTTAGGTAATTGCAATTACAGTTTAACATTGAGGTGAAAGCTAGGATATACCAACGATCGCATTGATCGATCGCGCTTCTCAGGCTCGTAATAATGAGCAGTTCTAACTGCGACGCCTGAATAGTGGGATCAGCAACGGGAACAGCTTCTTCAAGAAACTACGCGATGGTTCGGGTGATTGATAGACGACAGGATATCTCAGCGATCGTGGATGAGTAAATTCTTGTGTTAAAAAACCCGATCGAGTCGGGCTTTCTTGTAGGGTTTAGCAGGGTTTAGCGATTACAAATTACTTGACGCATTTGCTTCATGTTAGTGGGGAGATCCATGCGAATCGCTTGTTGGATGAAGGCGCTGGGTACAGGAATATTTGGGGTCGCTTGGACAGAATAGGTCAAAATTGTGCCTTCGCCGCACGACTGAATCTCTAGGTCAGCGGTGAAATCATTAAAGCTGCCAGATTCCATGTAAAACTGGATGCGCTGATGGTGGGTCTCTAGGACTTTAAGATAGATTTCGACTTGAGCGGTCAAAAACAGAAAGGCTTTACTTGCGGCCTGATAAAGTCGTTTGACCTTGCGTTTGACTGTGGCACCGCCGGGAATCTGAAGCACTTCGTGGATGACTTCGCTACGGGTGAGATCGGGAAAAAACTGGGTCCAGCGAGAGTAGTCGGTGAGCTGTTGCCAAACTTCAGTATGCGGCACGGGCAAGTACATTTGAGCGGTGACTGCGCCGCCCCAGGCTGAGTGGGGCCGAGCCGTAAGCAAGATGTCTCCCCGAAGAAGGGCACGGAGGTCATGACTTGAAGGCTGTAGAGACGTGGTTTGGGCAATAACCATGGGGTATCCCTTAATTTTTGTGAATGAGTGTGACGAATTAGTCAGGTTATGCATCAACGTTACACAGCAATCTGATCGATCAAGGTGTTTCAGTGAATGCTTTTGTCTACATTAATGGATGATTCAGGATGTAAGGCTGATATTCCAGAAGTTTCTCATGAAACATTACGTTCCGGTAAAGATTTAGAAAACCTCTCGGGAGTCTCCTGTTATGATAGCGATGAAATTAGGTCGATCGTCTGACGCATGACTTTGACGCACTATATTGGATTGCCCGTATGAGTTCATCTAAAAATTCGAGAGTCGCTGTTTTTTGGTTCGTGGTTGGACTCACCTTAGTCCTTTGGGGTCTGCGGGGCATTGGGCTACTAACGTTTATTCCTGGGTTTGTATTGGGGATATTGATTGCGGCGTCGATCGCACTGTTAATCATTAATGGATGGATTGAGACTCGTTGAGGCGATCAAAAACCTAAATCAGCTTTTGCTGCTGCTGCCGCTTCTAACAAGGGTTCATCGGGCATTTCTTTCCAATCCGTATCGCCAATCTCCGCATAAAACTTCTCATCGTAGGCCCGAGTCTTAATTACGACAGGCATGGGCACCGCATGGCCTAACAGCAGCGCCTGTTGTTTTGAGTCTAGTTTTGCTAAGACCGATCGCAATGCTTGTCCGCCCGAAACCCCGGTGAAAATAGCTTCAATATCTTTTTCATCATTCAGCAATGCGGTGATGCGCGTTCCGATTTGTGACATGACTTCGTTGTCAATCCCAGACGGTCGTTGATCGACAACCAATAGCGTTACAAAAAACTTCCGCATCTCCCGTGCGATCGTCCCGAAGATGGTTTGGCCGACGGTTCCAGGATCGAGGAAACGGTGGGCTTCTTCAATGGTGATCATGAGCTGACGCGGGCGATCGATAATGTTTTTGGTTTGCAAAAAATACTCGGCTTTACGAACGTAGGCGGCATGAATTCGACGCGAAATAATATTAGTGGCAAGCATATAGGCTAAGAGGTTAGATTGCGATCCAAACTCAATTACAACGTGCTTCCCAGATTCAATGCATTCGAGCACTTGATTGAGATAGTTGTGGGGACAAACTTGACGTAAATATTTCAGTTCTTCTAAGCGAATGAGCTTCCGTTGGAGTGCCATAATAGAGGACTTATTCCCCATCTTCACTTCACAAAACTCTTGAATTTCTTCGTTCCCCATAGTCATCAGCCGTGCAATCCAACCCTTCCCAAATTCATTTCGCAAAATTACGGCATTCTCCAAACTCGTCTCAGATAAGTTGAGTTCACCCCGAACAAGGGCCAAATCTTCGACTTCAATTTGGTCATACCCTAAATAGAAATCGAGCGCATTCCCGACGCCTCTACGACGAGTGGACTCCGCATCTAGGGTAAAAATCTCCACCTTTCCGGGAAAAAGCTGCGCCAACCCTTTGACGGTGCTAAAACTTTTGCCTTCGCGAGTGGCTTCCCAGCCGTACTCAGAGTGCATATCAAATATCAAATTGACGGCGGCTTGTTTTTTCACCACGCCTGCAAGTAAAAGCCGGGTGAGAAACGATTTCCCGGTTCCCGATTTCCCAAATACGCCATTACTGCGTTCCACAAACCGATCGAGATCAATACACACTGGAACAGGCATATCGATCGGCTCTCCGATCGCAAAGTTTCGCCGCAGTGGATCATCTTCCCATCCAAATACCGCTCGAAAATCCCGTTCGCTCGCATCATAAACCTGACTAAAATGACTGGGAATTGTTTTGACGGGGAGCAGCTCAATGTCAGCATTAGTGTTGGCTTGGTAGGATGCAGCGGCTTGGGTGGTTTTGTTCTTCTTTGCCTTGGCGGCTTTAGATTGAGTGATTTTAGATTGGGTTTCTTCGATCGCTTGAGCGAGTTGCCGCTGTGATGGGTCATCATTAATCATTAACATCGGTGACAGTTCCAAAGTCCCAAAGGTCCCGCTTCCCGCAAGAATTTCCTGCAAGAAAGTATCGGTCGGGTCGGGTGGATTGGCCAAAATTCGTTGACTGCCCGTCCCCAATGCCACATCCGTCAACATACAAAAGAAGCGCGATCGAGTCCCATGAACCACCAAAAATTTCCCCACCCGCATTTCTTCCACAGAAACATCAGCGTGAAGACGAACCTCAAGACCCTTACTGAGAGAGCCTTGAATCACAGAACCAAGGGGACGATCGATCGGCATGGGCAACGCAGATGGGGCAAGTTAGTAATTCGATTGTACCAGTTTCTGAAAGTAGAAATGTTTTGTTGTCTAGGTGGGTGGGATGGTTTGCGACCGACCTTGGGGCATTGAGTTTCTCCCTGATGAATCGGAAAATCAAGTTCAGTTGATTGCGAGCGGTGAGACTGGGGCTGAAGGTGGCATTACCCTGAAGTTTAAGCGCACGTCGAAAGGGAAGTAAGTAGTGGCCATGGCAAATAACTGGGCGATCGTTGTTGGCATTAATCAATATAAGTTTCTACCGCAGGCTCCGTTGAAGTTTGCAGCAGCGGATGCTTTGGCGATGCGATCGTTTCTCTGTGAAGAGGCTGGGTTTAAGCCTAATCAGGTGTTGCTGTGTGGTGATGGTGGTGAGGAATTTAGTCGGGATGCAACCCGATCGACGTTGCGGGATATTTTGTTGCATGATGTCCAGAAGGCACAGAAGGCTGATAATCTGTAGTTTTTCTTTAGTAGTCATGGCATTGATGATCATTTGATGCCGATCGATGGCAATTCGCGGGATGTTAAGGATACGGCGATATCAATTCATTTTGTGACGGACTGTTTGCGTAAATGCAAGACGAAAAATATTGTGATGATTTTGGATATGTGTCTTAATGAGAGTCGAGATGTTGGGCGAAAAAATGTGGCGTCAATCGAAACTGAGATTCGGGATTTGGTAAAGCAACGGGATGGACAGCAGAGCATTATTACGCTGTTTTCTTGTAGTCATGGTGAGAGTTCTTACGAAATTGCAGATTTGAAACAAGGTGCGTTTACCTATGCGTTGTTGGAGGGTTTGCGATCGCATTCAATTTTGAAAGATTTGGCACGGCATTTAGAAAAACGTGTTCCTGAATTACATCAATTGTCAAGAAAAAATCACAAGCAAGTGCCATTGCTTATTCCAGAACCAGACTGGAAATTAAATGATCCGATTTTGAGTCATTATGCGACGGCTGTGGATGTTGTGCAGTTGAAAGAAATGGCGCTCGATGCGGAGTGTGATGGTGATTTCGATCGGGCGTTGCAGTTGTGGGAACAGGTAAATTTATTAGCAACGAAACCGGACGATCGGCGCAGAGCTTTAAATAAAGTTCGAGATTTAATAGGTCGTGTAAAACCGATCGATCATAAAACCGTAGATTACAGCAAACTTCAGCAACTACTAAAGGATAAGCAGTGGCGTAAAGCTAATGGGGAAACTCACAATCTAATGAACAATATTATTGGTACAGCAAGTCTTGTTAGAAAATTAAAGACCTATCCACAAGACACGATTGAGAAAATCGATCGACTGTGGGCGGATGCAAGTGATGAGAAATTTGGCTTTTTTGCACAAGCACGTATCTGGCAACAAGTTAATCGAGACAAGTCTGAATTTGAGATTAAAGTCGGATGGAGACTACCTAACGCGGCCAAAGCAATTAACCAATCGAAATTGAAATTAAATCTAGAAGAAGCTGAGGTAGGACATTTTCCAGCATTTTTCAAATCCTGGGGTGGCGGGGGTTGGTCTTTCACAGAGCATTTACTCGATCGGGTTTCTGAGTTTTTAGATTCTGATAATAACGTTGAAAATAATTAGGCAGTCGATCGCACCTTCATCCATTTATAAATCGTAAGCCCGATCGGACATGAGACGACCGATCGGGTTTCCCCGAAATACTGGAATACCGGGCGATTGAAATCGCGGCTACACAAACAAAGTCCTCCGTCGCGGACTAAGATCTAGCAATTAATAATATATTTATCTATTTATTACGAATTCATCAATTTATAAACCGGAATCGCTAATTTCTGATGATGATGCATTTCCTGATTTCGAATATAGTCTGCCGCCTGATCTAAATTGCGACGACCCACCGTAAATGCGCCATAAGCCCCTTGCCACTTGAAAAACCGATCGGCTTCAAACATCCGTTAATCCGATCGACTGTTCCGATCAATCTGCTTAATCTCGTTACCCGATCGCATTTAGAATCTGTCGCACAATTTTTGGATGCAATATCTTTCCGCCATGAATCGGAATGACGACCCGAACATGCCCTCTCTCCCGCGCAGGACCATTGGCGACCCGGCGAATTAGAACAACATGATGACAATAAATAAACGGGTTCATATTTTCTGAAGCCCAGTTATAGGATTACTTGTAATTTCGTGGATAAGTCTATTGGGACTCTAACGCTTTAAATCGATCGAGCAAACTTGCTTCGTTATAAAGATCAATATCTTTGTTGAATTGCTCAGACTCATAGTAAACTCTAGACCTAAATCTTGCTTCTTGTTCATATCGATCGGCTTTTTTATACCGACGAATAGAGTCTGCTAGGACATTGGGGAAATAGACCTTACGAGAAAATACTTCGGTTGAATTCTCTAAACTAATCTGAGCGTATTGCTCGAATGTTTGAGCTGCAAATGCGACACAGTTATTAAGGAATAAGTTGTATCTAAACTGCTTGCGATCGAGATATAGCTTCGGATACTGAGTCTCAGTTCCGACAAACAGTTCATCAATGAGTTCACTTTTTACAATCTTAGTGATGAATTCATCTCCTCCAAAGCTCGGTTCTTTCTTGAAATACATTCGATCGACCCGTCTAATATCCCGCTGGTCGTCGCGAAGCTGTCCTTCTGGATAAAAAGAACAGCTATAGAGTTCAGGAATCAGTTGGCCGTAGGAATCCCTTTTGGTGAGAAGACAGTTTTCTTTATCACTAGCCGTTTTACATAACTTTAGCTTTGAGATGTCGAACTTCATTCCAGCGAGATAAGCATGACCGACCGAGTTTTCGCCATCGGTCGATTCAACGCCCAACATCAGAAGAGCCATAGTCTGATTTGAATTCATTCTCTAAACCTCCAGTAGCATCCTTGCATGATGGACTAAGTGATCGCGAATAAAACTTGCAATGAAGTAATAACTGTGATCGTAGTGCTCATGACGTCGTAACTCTAGGGCTTTCCCCACCGATCGACAGGCCGTTTCAAATTGCTCTGGCTGAAGCTGAATCTGAAGAAAAGGGTCGTCCAACCCTTGATCAATTAAAATAACATCCTTAAAAGTCGATCGCCCCGCCAATTCACAGGCATCATACTCCGCCCAAGCAACCGAGTCCTCCCCCAAATATAATCCTAACGCCGCTTGTCCCCAGGGCACCTTTGTCGGCGCAACGATCGGGGAAAAGGCGGACACGCTAAGATATTTTTCCGGGTTTCGCAGGGCACAGACCAGCGCTCCATGACCGCCCATACTGTGACCGAAGATGCTCTGCTTGACGCGTCCATCGTTGCCAACCGCCACCGGAAAATGTTCCTGAATCATCGCAGGTAATTCTTCTGTAACGTAGGTATACATTTGGTAGTGCGATCGCCAGGGTTCTTGAGTCGCATTAACATAAAACCCGGCACCCTGTCCTAAATCAGAGCGATCGCTCAGGTCCGCCACCTGCGCACCACGCGGACTCGTATCCGGTGCCACCAGCATGATTCCTAACTCAGATGCAACTGCGATCGCCCCAGATTTTGCCATAAAATTTTCGTCACTGCACGTCAACCCCGACAAGAAATATAGAACAGGCACTTTTTTCCTAGGCTGCTCCATCGCTTGTGGCGGGACATACACCGAAAAATTCATCGCACTCTGGCAACACGCAGATTCATGACGATAAAATCCGATCGTCCCCCCAAAACAGGAATGCGTCGATCGCACGGTTAATTCACGCAATTCACGCATCTTCCCCTCCTAAAACTTCTACAATTCTAAAACGTTACCACCGTCCGAATCCCTTCTCCTCGGTGCATTTTGTCAAACGCTTCGTTAATGCGATCGATCGGCATGACTTCTGTAATCAAATCATCAATATTAATCTTTCCATCCATATACCAATCCACAATCTTTGGCACATCCCGCCGACTTTTCGCCCCACCAAACGCCGTTCCTTTCCACGTTCTTCCAGTCACGAGCTGAAACGGTTTTGTGCTAATCTCCGCGCCTGCTGCCGCAACGCCGATAATCACACTAACCCCCCAACCCTTATGACAACATTCCAACGCTTGACGCATCAGATTGATGTTGCCTGTACATTCAAAGGTATAGTCCGCTCCGCCTTTGGTTAGCTCGACCAAATACCCCACCAACTCCCCATCAATCTCGCGGGGATTCACAAAATGGGTCATGCCAAGCTGAGTCGCGATCGATCGTTTAGACGGATTGATATCGACCCCAACTATTTGAGTTGCGCCCACCATTTTTGCGCCCTGAATCACATTTAAGCCAATCCCACCCAATCCAAACACCACAACGGTCGATCCCGGCTCCACCTTTGCCGTATTAATCACTGCCCCAATGCCCGTCGTCACCCCACAGCCGATGTAGCAGACTTTTTCAAACGGGGCATCCTTCCGAATCTTCGCCAAGGCAATCTCCGGGACCACCGTGTAATTAGCAAATGTCGAGGTGCCCATGTAATGATGCAGCGGCTTACCATTCAGAGAAAATCGACTCGTCCCATCGGGCATCATTCCCTGCCCTTGCGTCACCCGGATGGACTGGCAGAGATTAGTCTTGGGATTGAGGCAGTACTCACAGTTTCGACATTCTGGAATGTACAGCGGAATCACATGGTCGCCCGGTTGTAGCGATGTTACGCCTGGGCCGACTTCCACTACAATTCCTGCCCCTTCATGGCCGAGAATGGCCGGAAACAAACCTTCAGGATCGTTGCCCGACAGCGTGTAGGCATCCGTGTGACAAATTCCCGTCGCCTTGATTTCGACCAAGACTTCCCCCAATCGAGGCCCCTCTAGCTGAACAGTCTCCAAGGAAAGAGGTTTTCCCGCTTCAATAGCAACCGCTGCACGTACATCCATCGTTATTACCTTGCTATCAACAATCAAAAGAGGATTAAGAATTAAGAAACGCTCACTCTAATTCTATAATGCATGATCCAAAACTCCATAGCGTCTCCAATTCGACTCATCATAGTGCCACCACTCTGAATCAATGGTGGTCAATCCCTGAGCTTCTAATGCGGTGGTTAAGATCTGAACATGTTTCCGAGCGGTGTCCGTCATGGTTGGAGAATTTCGGTGGGCACGATCGCTAAAGTCATCAAACTCTGACGGCATTTCTAGATCACGGCCCTGGCCGTCCACTAGAGTTACGTCCACCGCTGCACCTCGATTATGGCGCGATCCGGTTGCAGGGTTGGCGACATAACGACCATCTGGAAAAATCTTCCACATGGCTTTTTGGACGGACAATGGACGATAGCAATCGTAGAGCTTAAGACCATAGCCTTGTGTTTTCAACTTCTCCTGTGCCCGCTGAATCGATCGGGCGACGGGATCGCGCAACAAACATCGGGCCTTGGAATACACTGCTTGTTTCAAAAAGTTATTTGGGGTCGCATATCGCATGTCCGTTAGAATATCTGGCGCGATCGATCGGATGTCAATAAGCCGATAAGCCTCTGCACGTGGAATCCGATGAGGGAGTGTAAGTGAGGGTGTAAATAGCGGTGTAGAGGCGATCGCATTGGGAGAAGACAGCGGAAAAGGCCCCAAAAAAGACCTAGGCCACCCGATCAGCATGGCGATCATCATTACGATCGTGCTCAAAGTCCAAAAATAACGGCGTCTCATAGGATAATTAAGCTGGAGATGGGTAGAAAATGGTCTGAAGCCCCCAGAATACCCAAAAATTTAGGGATATGAGCCACACTAGTTAAGCCGTCACTTGTGTAATGCAATTTCCATTATTTAGGTCATTACTCCTGCATGAAAAATGTTCAACTCCCTGAACCTTCTCTTGTCCTAGTTCCATCATCGAATGTCGCTCCGATCGAAGCTCATTCAACGGCAAAGCTGCCTACCCGATCGCCGTCCCAATCCTCAGACCCGACCGACCTTCGATCGCTGCGGATTGAAGAATTTTTGGCCGCGCGATCGTTGTCGCTGAACAGCCAGAAAGCTTACCATGCTGACCTTGTGCGGTTTACTACTTGGAGTAACCAAAGCTGGCAAGCTGCGACCCCACGACTAATGACCCAGTTCAAAACCCATCTGTTGCGGGTTGATCCCCAGACTGAATGTCGGGTCCTTGCAGATAGCTCGGTCCGACGCATTTTGCATAGCCTGAAGAGTTTTTATAGCTGGATGCAAAACACGGGATACATCACGAGTAATCCCATGAAAGCGATCGTTGCCCCGAAAGTCAAACAACCGCAAGCAGATCACTTAACGGACGAGCAAGTCACCGCAATTTTTACAGCTGCCCGGAATCTCCATCCTGCCGAACGCAACCTAGCCCTGCTGTCCGTCCTGCGTCATGGATTGCGGGCGGGGGAACTGTGCGGGCTAAATCTAGGCGACTATGACGGCGAACGAGTCACGATTCGCGAAGCTAAGGCAGACAGTACGGGCGTTGTGCCGATCGATGCTGATGGCCAAGGTTGGATCAATCACTACTTGCGATTTCGGAGCGATCGAGGCGAAGACCTCACTGACCCTACGCGTCCTCTCTTCGTCTCCTACTCCCACCAAAACGATGGCCAACGGCTCGGCTATCACGGCGTCCAAAAGCTCATGGGTGCGATCGGGCGGGTCGTCGGCTTTAAGTTTCATGCCCACCAGTTCCGCCACACCTATGCCACTAATCTGGTCCTTAAAGGCATGAATCCTTACCACGTCATGACGCTGACCCGTCACAAGTCGCTTCATACCTTTCGCCGCTACACCCAAGCCGCCGACCAGCTCGCCGCCGAAACGGCCTTTCGATCGATTGTCGAGGACCATTCATGACGCCTTTTTTTAAGGTTATTGTGTTTCAGAACGAAACTTGCGAATGTCATTCTGAATGAATGCTAGATCCACAAAGTCATCGGCCACCGTGATCATCGACTCGTGCATCATCGATCGAACCCCCACGACTTCTAAGCGCATTCCCCGATGCACAATTTTTTCTAATGCATAGACCAAATCCACATCGTGACTTACCAATACTAACAGGTTCACTTGATTAGAATAATCAGCAAACTGTAACATGTCTATTGCAATTTCAACGCCCATATCGGCATACCGCGATCCGTCTGAACTTACCGTGAGTTCCTTCTGCATGACGCGATAGCCGTTGTTCTGCATCCAACGCAAAAAAGAAGCCTGCTTAGTATTTCCAGGGCTAAATCCTGTGTAAAAGTGCGCCCGTAACAAGGCTCTGCCTCTCAACAAACAGGGCAGCAACTTCTCATAATCAACCTCTAAATTCAAATGGTTTGCAGCTCGAAACAAGCTGCCGCCATCTATAAAAATTGCTGCACGATCGCCCAAATCAAGCGGAATTTTCTCGCCCTCGCTCAAGTTCCAACCCATTCTGTACCTACTTCCTATCAATCTGATGCAGCGCTCAAGCTATATTAAGCCTTGCCATTAACAATGGTTAATCAATAAGACGGGCGACTTTAGCGTTAACTTCAACGTTAAGTCGATCGTTTTATAAAGCAGATTGTGAAAGACAAATGGACTCGTATAAATGTCCAGGGAACGTCAAAGTCTGTGCTAAAGCAAATAGCTTACTCAACAGCTCTGAAGAATTAAAAAGTATACCTATATTCTACCTAGAAACTCTTCTTGAATGAGCGCTACAATTGTAAAGATATAATGTAAAGATATAATTTAAACACATAATTCCTAATGCGATTGCTCAAAGAGGAAACAATGCAGGATGCTTTAGTGCTGGGAGCCAGCCAAGGGATTGGATTTGGGTTCGTTCAATATCTCCTAAACCAAGATACGGTTAACCAGGTTTATGCCACCTACCGATCGATCGAATCTGCCGCCCCGCTCTTGGCCCTAGCCCAGAAGTCTGGCGATCGGCTGACCTGCATTTTGTTAGAGATTACCGACGAGGACCAAGTGATTCACTGTCTCCAGCAGGTAGCCGCTGGGTTAAAAGAATCCGATCGGCAGCTCGGCTGGGTGATTAATTGCATTGGAATGCTTCATCAGGGCGACCTTCAACCTGAAAAAAGCTTGCGTCAAATCAACACAGAGCAGCTGTTGACCTATTTCCAAGTCAACAGCATTGGGTCTATTTTACTCGCCAAGCATCTCGCCCCACTGATCAAAAACACCGATCGCGTCATCTTCGCCACTCTTTCGGCCAAAGTCGGCAGCATCACGGACAATCGACTGGGTGGATGGTATGGTTACCGCGCCTCCAAAGCGGCTCTCAACATGTTCATGCGATCGATCGCCATTGAGTATCGCCGGACCTGCAAAGGCGCGATTGTCGTCGTCCTTCATCCCGGCACAACCGAAACAGGCTTATCTGAACCCTTCCGCCGAGGAGTGGCTCCGGAGAAGCTATTTTCCATCGATCGCTCGGTCAGCCAGCTTATGCAAGTGATGAATGCGCTGACCCCTGAGAACAGTGGCGAATTCTTCTCCTGGGATGGAACACCGTTGCCTTGGTAGTTGTCTGGGTCGTTCGATCGCAGAATCTATCTCAAGTTCATGCAGCCATGGCGATCGCCTAAGCTATGATAGGGAGCCAACTGGATGACATTCGTTAACCATTCAGTTAGCCATCCATACTTTTGCCCATCGCTGCACACCTGCTATGCCTACTTCCCTATCAATCACGCCTAAGCAACGCGAAAAAGCGCGGGAACGATATGCGGCGTTGGATGCCACCTCTCGGGCCGTGGTTCAAATGGCGTCTATTATTTATGAACCGGTTCCCCGCGCAACGCTGCTTTCTTGCCTCGATACGATCGGCGTCAAAAATACTGAGCCAATGGCCACCACGACCACCGCAAAAAGCAGAAGCAGAACCGATAATGCCCGATCGTTTACTGCATCAACCTTTAACGATATTTTGACGCCGCTGTTCAAAAATACGCTGCTCGAAACCAGCATGATGGGCGTCACTTGCGGTGATGCAATAGTGGAAATTGCGACACGCGATGCGATTAAGTGCGGTCAATTCAAAGAAATGGTGGAGGTCGTTCACCACTACATGCCTGTCAAACAGCGCTTCTCCTATGGCGGGCCGCGTTACTTCAGCAGCGAACGTCAGTTCATTCGGGAAATTCGCGTTTCAATTTACAGTCAAGAAGGGGTTGAAGCGATCGAAAGCCTGTTCCAAGAGTACTACGCCTACGGAACTCGGAGCGTTATGCTTTCCGTTCAGGGTTGCATTAATCAAATTGCTGATAATCCGTTCGATCGTGAATGGCTGGAAAGTCTAGAAGACCCCTATCTTCAGAAGATTATCTTGTCCAGCGTATTGTCCAGTTCCATCATGGAACTCAACAACGTAGAAGACGCGATCGGATTGCTCCACGACCACTGCGAGGAAGAAGATGCGGACATGGGCACTCTCCTTTCCTACGCCGACATGATGCTCATTCGAGGAGATCTCGATTCGGCTCAGTCGGTGATTGCAAAGATGCCCCAAGCCGCTGAAGAAGTTGGCTATCCGTTGAATGCGGCGATCGCTTTTCTTAAAGGTGATAATGCGCGCGCACTAGTGCTATTCCGCGAAACGCTGGCGCACTATCGCAAAACGGTAGGGAAACGAAAAATATTTTTTAGAATGCCAGTTGGGTTCTTATTTGTATTGGCGCTGATCAAAGAAGGGACATCCGATAGTCTCAAAGAAGCCATGGACTACGTTACGATCGCCCGCAAGGAAAAGCTACCGCTCGGTTCAACCTACAATACGCTCGACACCTTCCTCCAAATCCAGCAGGGAACCTTCAGCAAAAAATCGACGCTCCTTGACGATGTGCCAGGACTCCTCGGCGACAGTTGGACCATTCTAATCAGCGCACTCTGTATTTACTGGAGCGATCGAGACGAAGCTGCAAAACGTCTGCAACCCGGCGTTAAAGGACTCTTCGATCGCGCACGCGAGAATGGATTCCTATGGTTCGCCATGGAGAGCGCCGAACTGCTAGCCCGCATTACTGAATTTAGCGATGACCCCGACGAAAGCGAAAAGTGGCAAACCATTGCAGACACGCTTCGAGGCGGATCGAGCTACGAATCAGTTGTAGACCTAATCGCGCCCCAAGAAGCCTGGGAACAAAGCCTCGCCGCGCTAACAAATTTAACCGGAATCGTTCCGGCCAGCAGTGGTAGCAAAGCCTCCAGCCGGATCATTTGGACCCTCACGCCCATGGGAAAAAGCTACAGTCTCCAGCCTAAAGAACAAAGCCTCAGCGCCAAAGGCACTTGGAATAAAGGCCGCCCGATCGCTCTCAAACGCCTGCGCGGAACTCCCGACGAGATTTCCGCCCTCACCGCCCAAGATTTGCGAATCGCTACAACTTACATCAAAGCCGAGACCTACGGCTACTACAACAAGCCCGAATACCTCTGGGCCGACGACGCCATTCTAGGATTGGTTGGCCATCCCCTCGTTTTTTTTGAAGCCAATCCCAGCATCGCTATTGAAGTCGTCAAAGGCTTCCCCGAAATCTTAGTCAGCAAAATTAAAGGTGGCAAACTGGCGCTGTCCTTCTCGCCCAAGCTTCCGGCCTACGAAAATACGATCGTCACAAAAGAAACGCCCACCCGTATCAAAATCATTGAGATCACGCCCGATCATCGCCGCATCAATGAAATCTTAGGCTCCAAAAACAAACTCGAAGTCCCTGAAACCGCCAAAGATAAAGTCCTCGAAGCGATCGGCAGTATTTCCAGCCTTGTCACCGTCCAATCCGACATCGGCGGCGGCATGAGCAACGCCGAAGAAGTGCCGACCATCAGCACGCCCCACATCCATCTGCTGCCGTCTGGCGAAGGACTACGACTTTCTATGCTAATTTCGCCGTTTGGCAACGGCGGCACCTACTATCGTCCTGGGGTCGGCGGTGAAACAGTCATTGCCGAAGTCGAAGGGAAGCGTCTCCAAACCACCCGCGACCTCAAAGCCGAAAAGCAGATGGCCCAGCTTGCCATAGCGGCCTGCCCAACGTTAGCGGAATGGGAAGAAATCCAGGGCGAATGGGTAATTGAAACCGCAGAAGCATCACTAGAACTGTTGCTCCAACTTCGTGAACTGGGCGATCGAGCGATCGTCGAGTGGCCCCAAGGCGAAAAAATGCGCGTGTCCAACAGCGCCGGATTTGACAATCTTCACATGAAGCTCAAGAGTCAGAATGAATGGTTCACGGCCAGCGGAGAACTGCGCCTACCCGACGGTTCAGTCATTGAGATGCAGAACCTGCTGCGATTGCTCAACCAATCTACCGGGCGTTTCATTTCTTTAGGTGACGGTGAATTTATTGCCCTCACCAATGAGTTCCGCCGCCGCCTTGAAGAACTGCGCGACTACTCCGAAAGCACCCGCGACGGTCTGCGGTTTAACAAGCTCACGGCACCGACTATTGAAGACTGGATTGACGACGTCGGGAGTTTAGAAGCCGACAAAGCCTGGAAAGAACAAATCGCCCGAATCCAAGAGCTGCGTGACTACCAACCCGAACTCCCCACCACGCTCCAAGCCGAATTGCGCGACTACCAAGTCGAAGGGTTCACCTGGCTTGCTCGCCTTGCAAAATGGGGCGTCGGAGCTTGTCTTGCTGATGACATGGGCCTTGGCAAAACCCTGCAAACTCTTGCACTGATGCTCGTTCGTGCGCCTCAAGGACCGACCTTAGCTATTGCCCCTACCTCTGTCTGTATGAACTGGCTCAGTGAAGCCCAAAAGTTTGCGCCCACTCTGAATCCTATTCAGTTCGGTTCCGGCAACCGCCAAAAGGTCTTGGATGAACTCAAACCGTTTGATCTGGTGGTCTGTAGTTACGGATTGCTCCAGCAGGAAGAAGTCGCCGAAATGCTGGCCAAAATTCAATGGCAAACCATTGTTCTAGACGAAGCCCAGTCCATCAAGAACTTCGCCACCAAACGATCGCAAGCCGCCATGAATCTGCAAGGCGAATTCAAACTATTAACAACCGGAACTCCCATTGAGAATCACTTAGGTGAACTGTGGAATCTGTTTAGATTTATTAATCCTGGATTGCTAGGATCGCTCGATCAGTTCAATCAACGCTATGCTAACGCGATCGAAAAGGGACTGGATAAAAAAGTACGCGATCGGCTGCGAAAACTAATCCAACCCTTCATCCTCCGTCGCACCAAAACCCAAGTTTTGCAAGAGTTGCCGTCTCGTACCGAAATCGTACTCAACGCTGAACTAAGCAAAGAAGAGATGGTTTTCTACGAAGCCTTGCGCCGAGAAGTCATTGCCAAACTCGAAGAAAGCGAAGCCCCCGCCGGACAAAAACACCTGCAAGTTCTTGCCGAAATCATGCGTCTGCGCCGTGCCTGCTGCAACACCCAGCTAGTCAAACCCGAAATCGCTATTCCCAGCAGCAAACTTGAAGTCTTCGCCAACATCGTCACCGAACTCCTCGAAAACCACCATAAAGCCCTCGTCTTTAGCCAATTTGTCGATCACCTCTCGCTCATCCGTGCCTACCTCGACGAACAGGGCATCCGCTACCAATATCTTGACGGCAGCACCCCAATGAAAGACCGCAAAAAGCGCGTCGATGCCTTTCAATCCGGAGAAGGCGACATCTTCCTCATCAGCCTCAAAGCAGGCGGAACCGGACTCAACCTCACCGCCGCAGATTATGTTATTCACATGGATCCCTGGTGGAACCCTGCCGTGGAAGATCAAGCCTCCGATCGCGCCCACCGCATGGGCCAAAAACGCCCCGTCACCATCTACCGAATTGTGGCAAAAGACACGATCGAAGAAAAAATTGTCCAACTTCACCAACAAAAACGTGCTCTGGCCGATAGTCTGCTCGAAGGTACCGAAATGAGCGGCAAAATGAACACTAACGACCTGATCAAAATGATTCAAGAACGATAGTCAATCTGTTTCTTCACAAAACCATCGCTTCCGAAGGATAAAATTATAAATGTGATCCGGAATCCGCCTTTGATCCGCAGAATCATAGAGTGTGTGGATCAAAGGCGAGTCCTTAGAAATGTCCCCCATTATTAGTTAGGAGTCATCGCGATGGGTTATGCATTCGGTCCCACATATCCGCCCACTTCACCCTATTTTCGGACTGTGTCAACGAACATGGCAGAACCCTCAGTCACCCGCTTGATGCCCCCGCCTGATGAGATCTCCTTCAGCACCCAACTACGCACCGCCCTAGCCGATCTCAAACAAACCCTCCACTATTTAGAGACCTCCTCCTCCCCTTCTCACAAACGCCTTCATCTCAACACCCTCACCGTCCAGCTCGACACTCTCGATGAACGACTCAATACTGCGATCGCCCTTTTACAGCCCACGGACCGCCGCTATCTCCCGTCGGTCCTTCTTCCAGACACCAGTCTCGAAGACATTCGATCGCTATTTATCGAAATCACGCAAACGCTGCAACAGGTTGAAGTCCATCAGTCGATCGGTAAAGCGATCGGTAAAGATCAGTAACAATTGGTCAGAAAGCGAGTGCCATAAAATAACTCAAGTACAATTTAGCCATTAGTTGCTATTACAACACTCAACCGCTAACAGAACTTATGGTGAGACCAAAAGAAACGATCGATCGGGGATTGGCATGGGCAATTTTTGTTGTGCGATTGCTACCCCGAGTCGGCGGACCCGGCGCATGGCTAACCGCTATAAAACGGTTGATTAATCTACTGCTTTCTCGTCGCGAGGACGTTCATCAAGCCGCAGCAACAGCCGATGGAGCCGCAAAGTTTGAACCGGGCCTTCAAGCGTTTTATGAAAGCCAAGACTTTCCTTTTTTAGCCCCACTTGAGGCACAGTGGGACGTTATTCATCAAGAACTTCTAGCCTTGCGCGGCGCTTACTTCATTGATTGGAGTGAACGCTATCTTTACAAAGAAGGCTGGACCACCTTTGGTCTGTATGCCTACGGGATTGCGATCGGAAAAAACTGTGCCCTGTGCCCCGAGACGACCAGACTCATTGAAGCCATCCCCAATCTCATGACCGCCGGGTTTTCCTCCCTTGCTCCCGGTACCCACATCACGCCGCACACGGGATACCCCGAGGGGGTTCTGCGCTGCCATTTAGGCTTAGTTGTCCCGGATGAAGACCCCGTGGTTTTGGCCCTGAGGTGTGGCGGGGAAGTGCGGACTTGGCAACCGGGAAAGTGTCTCGTTTTTGACGATACGCTCGAACATGAAGCTTGGAACCGAAGCGATCGAACCCGCGTGGTAATGATCCTCGACTTTACGCCCCCGCCTGGGTTAGTTACCGGCAGCGTCTAAGTCTTTAGCCATATCTAGATTCCACTCGCACGCTTGAAAAACATGGTTCAATCGTCCTAGCAACAGATTTAGATCCCCAATAGATTACGCAGGCGTTTCATAAACAGATCCTTCTGGGATAAGCTTGTAAAACTTCCAACCCTCGCCATTGGTCACGATTCCCATTGCGTCAATAGAATGATTAGCCTGCTGGTTTTTCCACTGACAGGCTTGCATTTCCACCAGACATTGAGCTAGACCTTGCTCAAAATCATCTTTCTCAGCCTCAATGATGCACAAAATTGGCGTATCTAAATAACGCTTCCGCTCTGCGATCAAATAATCGACATAGCCTGCTGCAACATCTCCTTCCAGTTGAGCACCCTTCCAGATTTTGAGGCGATCGCAGCGATTGATCGCCTCGTCACACAGTGCATCAATTAATAGCTTCCTCGATTCTTCATAGCCGTCTAAATCAAAATGACGTCTCAGTCAATACAGATGTTCGTGGAAGAAATCGCTGGGATGTAAAACCTCAGCTTGAAGATTCCAAGGCAGAAGATCGTTCAGTCCCAATTGTTGAAAAGCTTCCTGGAGTTTGTATCCAGAAAACTTCTTCTTCTTCACTTTTTTGAACTATGACACTCTTCACCTCCATCACTACATTAGCCCTTCAAACGTGGCTGCGACCACTCGATGATCTTCGTCCTTTCGCAATAATAGCAGCGCTTCGCGTGCCCTACTATCGTCAAACATCCGCAGTCCCAGCACCACATTGGACCGCACCGACCACACCGGATCATTTACATGATTAAGCAACACCACAAGCGCGTCCTCTGCGTAAGGCGTCTCTAGCAACATCGGTAACTGCTCAATAGCCGTCGATCGCACTGCCGCTTCAGTTGAATTGGCTGCAATGGTCGCCACTTCTAGAAATTCCTGTGGACAGCACAAATCGGGCAGCGCCAGCACCACTGTCATCCGCGACAACCAGTGTTGGTCTTGATGAAAATGCTTCACTAGGTAAGGAACTGCCATAGGTCCAAACTTCGCCAATGCCCCCGCTGCCTCAGCCCGAATGTTTGAATCTGCATCGTCTTCCATGACTTCCACCAGCTTCGCAAATCCCGCATCCGATCGCTTATATCCCAACCCCATCATCACAAACGATCGAACAATCATTTCTGGATCCCCCGCCTGAGCCAACAAAATAGGAGCCGCGACTTCAGGCTCAACTTGCCGCAGCGCGGTCAAACCCCGCATCCGGAGCTGAGGGTCTTCACTGCTGAGGTTAAATCGGATTTCTTCGAGGGTCATGGCAGATGTTACGATTTGTTAAATTTCCTTCTCATACTAGCGCACCCCAGACTGAACTCGCCAAAGTCCGGCATAAACTCCGTTTTTATCCAGTAATTTTTCGTGAGTTCCTGCTTCAATCAAGGCTCCATGCTCCATCACGTAAATGCAATGGGCTTCACGAATAGTCGAAAGTCGATGGGCAATGGCGATGGTCGTTCGGTTTGCCGTAATGTGCAGGAGCGATCGTTGGATGGCGGCTTCGGTTTCGTTATCCACGGCTGATGTTGCTTCATCGAGGATCAGAATTGCGGGGTCTTTCAGAATCGCACGGGCTATTGCTAGTCGTTGCCTTTGACCGCCCGACAGCTTTTGGCCTCGTTCGCCGACCACGGTGTCGTAGCCTTGCGGTAAGCGTTTGATAAATTCATGAGATTCCGAGAGCTTAGCCGCTTGAATAATCTCATCTCGCGTCGCATCGAAGCTTCCGTAAGCAATGTTTTCGGCAACGCTACCATGGAACAAAAAGACATCCTGACTCACCCATCCGATACCACAACGCAGCGATCGCAAATCCAACGATCGAATATCCATACCGTCAAGCCGAATCTCACCCTGCTGCACCTCATAAAATCGCAGCAACAATTTCACGAGCGTACTCTTCCCAGAACCCGTCGAACCCACAATGCCAATGGTCTTTCCAGCCGGAACGGACAATGACAAATTCGTCAACACATTTTCGCGGCCCGGATAGGCAAATGTTACAGCATCAAACTGGACGTCACCTCTAACTGAAGCGCGATCGAGCACCCGTGTTCCCGTTGAAATAGTAACGGGTGTATCGAGCAATCCCATAACTCTTGACACTGACGCCATGGCCTTCTGATACAAATCCATCGTCTGACCTAGGCGCGTAAACGGCCACAGCAAGCGCTGAATAATAAAGACCATAAACCCATAGGTGCCTACTTCAATCTGCCCGCTCGCCGCCGCTAGTCCACCTAAAAACAACGTCGCTGTGAATCCAATGAGAATCACAAACCGAATCAGAGGGACAAACGCTGCACTTAATGCGATCGCGCTGCCATTACTGGTCCGATAGGCATCGCTATCAACACGCACTCGATCGCGTTCATAGTCCTCAGCGGTGAAGCTTTTGATCGTTGCAATGCCTGATAAATTATTTGCAAGTCTTGCATTAACGTCACTCGCTTTCGATCGGACCTCCGCATACTTTGGCGCTAGTTTTTTTTGAAAGATAGTAGACCCGATCAAAATAAATGGAATGGGCAACATCGCCCAGTAGGACACTCCCGGAGCCAGCAAAATAAACGTCCCACCGACAAAGGTCACGGTCGTAATGAACTGCAAAATTTCATTTGCGCCTGAATCAAGAAACCGCTCTAACTGATTCACATCATCATTCAAAATAGACAATAGCCCGCCCGTACTCTGCTCCTCAAAGAAGCCCAGATCCAGCTCTTGTAAATGGCTGTAGGCATCCAGCCTCAGTTCATGCTGCACCGTCTGTGCCAAGTCCCGCCACAACCGCTCAAACGCATACTCAAAAAGCGATTCCGCCCCCCAAATCACCAGCGTCAACACCGACAAAATCGCCAACTGCCCTCTCACCTCTGTCACGCCTAATCTCGCAATAAGCGATGTCTCAGGTTTCACGACGATATTTACTGCCATCCCGATCAAGTACGGCGGCGCGAGATCAAAAATCTTGTTCAAAACCGAACAAAGACTTGCCGCCCACACCTGTTTTCGATGGCGACGACCATAGCGCAATAAGCGATCGAGCGGATGATATTTTACAGCAGGTTTTCCAACGACGACAACCATGAATCCAAGACCTAGTGACGGTAAGTGGGTTTGAACTTACCACAAAACTCTCCCTATCCTAAGAGGGGTTTTAAGAAGTT
>ENA-OBIO01000117-OBIO01000117.1-metagenomes-genome-assembly--contig:-NODE-117-length-49476-cov-29.8263_pt1 | contig 49476 bp, 48 predicted proteins | sample MGYA00153383_OBIO01 | MGnify analysis MGYA00153383 | reverse complement strand
AAAATTCTTAAAGAATTTGGAAATAATTATGTAATTAATTTTGCTTAACTACTTATATCCCACATTCCGGCTGCACCGGAATGACAAGCGAGGAAACGGCAGTGCCGTTTCCCTACCGTAATTAATCGTAGGGACACGGCACTGCCGTGTCCTTATTTCGGGTAATATTAATTCCGATGTTTGATTTGATATTAATAGCGTGGGATAGTTCGATCGACCACCATTGAGTAAGCATCGATGCCACCAACGATATTTTTAACGTTGGTAAATCCTCGATCGGACAACCAGTGACACATTTGAGCCGATCGCACTCCGTGATGGCACAGAACTAGGGTTTCTGCGTCACGATTTAGCCGATCGTCAATTTCACCAGACCATTCGGCAAACTCGCTCAGCGGAAGAACTACAAATCCCGGCAGCGATGCGAGTTCAATTTCGTAAGGTTCTCGCACATCCACAAGCTGCAATTTTTCAGCATTAGTTTCTGCTAATCGGCGACCTAATTCTTCAACTGTAATTTGAGCAAAAATTTCTGACATTTGATTATAAAAAAGAAGCGATTAGTCATCAGTCATTAGTCATTAGTTAACAGTTATTAGTTATGAATCAGTCAACAGTCAACAGTCAACAGTCAACAGTTAACTGTTAACTGTTAACAGCGATTAATTGAGGCGAGAAGGCGGTGCAATTAGTTCCGCAGGAGGCGTCGGTGCAGGACGGCCGTCTAGGCTCACTTTGTCCCTCGGATCGAGACAAGTGGAGATTAACCTGTCAGTGGGAAAGTCGAGCCTGCCGCTCAACCCGACTACGCATTCAGCAAACTGTTCTGGTAATAAACTGCGGCGGCACCCATCCAGGACTAACAGGGGAGCAGCAGGTTGAGTTCGACTTTTGGCGTTGATATTTACTACGCAATTCGCCAATTCGTCTGGACGCCTCACCCGCCGACAGCTAGAGAGCGCTTCGACACCAGAAATATTTGTTTTGCGGTTGATTTGGAGGGCGCATTTCGATATGTCGCGGGGGTGGAGTGCGTCGGCACAAGCTGCTGCGGCTGCTTCGGCCCCGACTCCGGCTTCGATTAGTTCCACAGCGCAGACGCGGTAGACATTTCTAGAGCGAGGGAATCGAATTGTGATGGCTGATGCTGGCGAGATTGGCACTGCACTCGCTAATAAACCGAGTGCTGCTAGTTGTGTGCCGAGAGCTAAGATCCAGCGCGCGGTAGGGCTTGAGCCTGTTGGTGCTGGCTTTGGGGAAGAAGTCCGGGGAAATTTGCGGTTGTGCATGGCTGATGAAAGTTGTGAGTTTTTGGGCTGGTTCGGACGATCGACCGATCGGCTTTTGCTTCAGAATTTACCGCAGATTACGGATCGCGTTGCGGTTGATCGATTTTTTTATTATGTTTGTTGGAATTTTGACCATCACAAACATATAATATAGAGTCTGCATAAATATTGCATACAGAAGTTAGAGAGGAAAATAAATGTCTCGATATCGAGGCCCCCGATTAAGAATCGTCCGTCGCCTGAAAGAGTTGCCGGGTTTAACCCGCAAAACTCCCAGACGGGATTATCCGCCTGGGCAGCATGGACAAAACCGCAAAAAGCTCTCTGAGTACGCGGTTCGCTTACAAGAGAAGCAAAAACTTCGTTTCAATTACGGTGTGACGGAACGCCAACTGCTCCGTTATGTCCGCAAAGCTCGCCGTGTCACCGGCTCCACAGGTCAAGTGTTACTGCAATTCTTGGAAATGCGCTTGGACAATACTGTGTTTCGGATGGGAATGGCTCCAACCATTCCGTCCGCTAGACAATTGGTAAATCACGGTCACATAACTGTCAATGACCGTGAAGTCAATATCGCCAGCTATCAGTGCAAGCCTGGTGAAGTGATTTCAGTAAAAAATAAAGAACGCTCTCGCACAATGGTTGAGGCTAATCTCAAAGATCCAGGCTTGGCTAACTTGCCCAGTCACTTGGAATTTGATAAGCAAAAACTGGTTGGCAAAGTTAACGGCATTATTGAACGTGAGTGGATTGCTCTTCAGATTAACGAACTGCTAGTTGTGGAATACTACTCGCGGCAAGCTTAATCTATTTGCGATCGGTCTTTGGTCATTAGTCATCAGTTGGTTGGTATAGCGATCCTAAATCATTTGCATAATTCTTGTAGGGGCAATCCCCCCGTGGTTGCCCAATGCCTTGGAGGGCGGGCACGGGGGCACCGCCCCTACATATCTGCATGAATGATTTAGGATTGCTATAGCAAGTAATTAATAATTGGGGATAAACCCAGTTATTAGTTAATTGTTACTGAATAATCAGGATTAACTTTTTCTTCCCAAGCAGCTATGCTGAAGAATCAAAAAAAGCTTTTCAACGGTCAATAATTAACTTTTAACGGTTAGTCGTTGGCCGTTAATCGTTGAAGTTGTGAAAATACAAAAGTGGGGACGATCGACCTTAGTGACAAACTACGCGGTTCTCGCACCAAAATCAAAGGCAATAATCCCACCAGTCGCACAGCAGCCGAAAGGGCAAACAGTCCCTCCAAACTCATGCCCGGAAGTTCGGCAAGAAAGCCGCCGGCGGTAGTTCCCAAAGCCCCAGCTACTCCCGAAACCGCTGCGGCGATCGCAAAATAACTCGAAGGTTGCTCGATCGGCGCTATCTCCATTTGAATATTATTGGTACACAGGGCGATCGCCCCTAAAGTCGTTCCTCCCAGCAAGTGCAGCAGCGGCAACCACACCCACACCGCAAACGGGTAATTGCCCGTACCCAACCACAGCAAAGGCGTTACAGCTACCACCAGCCCAACAGCAATTAGCAAGGGACGATTTCCCCAGCGATCGGCCAACTTCCCCCAAAACATCAGCAGCAGCAGATTTGCCCCGGAACTCAAGCTAGTGTAAATCGTTACCAAATTCACATCCAAGCTTAAATCTCTTAGCAGGTAGACATTAAAAAAAGGCGCGCTGAGATTAACTGCAAACGTCCACACGCTGAAGTAAACGATAAACATTAAGAAATTAGAATCTTTCAGGACAGAAGGCACAAAATCTGTTGTTGTTTTCTCTTTTTTGTCTTTAACTTGATCGATCTCTGGATCTTTTCCGTATGTCTGCGGATTCACATCTACCATCAAAAATTGATAGGCCAAACTAATGACTCCCGCCAAAACACCCAAAAATAAAACAACACCGTAGCCCAAAATTGGATTGTCGCCCCAAGCTGACACGAACAGTCCCATCACCGGCACTCCCAGCAATGTCACTAAGCTAGTTGCACTGTTGCGAAAGCCAAAATAGCGTCCCCGCAAGCGGTGAGGAACCACCGCAGCCATCCAACTAAACCAGTTAGAAGTGGCAAAAGCTGCCAGCACGCTAGCTCCCAAAACAGTTGCCAACGTCCACTCCAGCAGTTGTTGGTGATTAGCGCGATCGGGCCCCGAAACAATTGCCACCACCAGCACCATCCACAGCAGCCGCGACGCGCCGAATATTCCTAGGTTGTACCAGTGACGGCTGGTTGTGCGGTCTGCGATGTAAGCTCCTAATGGTTGCAGGAAATTTACCAACATCGGAATAGCAGATAATATACCTATTTCTACGCTGGTAGCGCCGAGTTGCAACAAAAAGTTGCTCAGCAGCAGACCAGTAGTCGCCGACTCGAAGACAGCGGCAAAAACGCCCTCTATAGTTGAGGCTTTCAGGGTCGATCGAACGTCTTGTTTAGCAATTTTGAGACCTGTTTTTGGATATAAAACAAGCTGAGATACTTTATTGTCTAGTATTTCAGAAGTCTGAAGAGATACGGGTTTATTTAACTCTGCAACTGGCTCAACCATAGTCAGATAATTTTAGATTTGAGAATGACAAAATTCTTATTTTGCATGGGTTCGAGGCTTGCTAAGCTGTTGTGTATTTAAACTGCATAGTCAAATTTGATGAAGTCTTTGTGGGGTGGGCGTCTCGCCCGCACAAAAAATACAATTTAGATGCGGAACAGCTTAGTAATTAAATTATTTTTTAGGCACTGGTATCGATAAAATTTAATATTTCTGCTAGTAATTGCTGAGCTAATATGTTGAGATTTTCCCCATCTAGATTGTATTTTTAGGCGATATCTCCTGCCCACTCCACAAGAATTTCATCAAAGTTGACTGCCCTTTGTCGAAAGGTTCAGGAACCCCATAGTGGCGCACTGAGCGGAGCGGTTTCCTGAGCGGAGCGGTTTCCTGAGCGGAGCGGTTTCCTGAGCGGAGTGATGCCTTGAGCGGAGTCGAAGTGTCGAAGGACTCAGGAACCATAAAATTTAGATACACCTGGGCTTCATAAGATAAAACCAGCCTCGCTTTCAAGATGTTAGATTGAAAGCTAGACTGGCACTTCCGGGTAATGATGATCAGTATAGATGACAAACCATCGCTAGGGCATCGACCGCTTGGAGGATATAAATTTAGTCATAGTGAAAACCTAGATTTTAGTGCATAACCAGGAAGCGATCGCAGCATTTCGCCTGCCAAAAATTCCTCGAATTCCCCCAGAAATAAGTCGCCCCAAGGGCTAAAGCAAATTTCGCGCGTTAGCGAAGCCCTCGTAGAGGATCGCCTCCACTCCGCTCTCAAACCTTTACGGCTAGCTGTATCTGAATCAAAGACGATCGACTTGCCGAGTATAGCTGCTAACTCCAGCCCTCGGGCCTGTCGGGGCAATTCCCTCTGGAGCGACAGTCCAAGCGATCGCGATCGAGATTCCCGGTTTTTTGTGAAAATCCTCCGCACTTCAAAGCAACTGGCAGGAAAAAAATATTACTTGACAAAAATCACGCCAACTGGTCACAATAGCAAACCCTAGAATTAAGCTTAAATGTTTGAGGGGTATCACTGCTAGTGATGTCGATCGCCAGCAAATTTACGAATTTCTGCATTTAATCGTGACAAAAACTCAACCTTTATCTGGGTATACACTGCCAGTATTTGCCTGTGCAGCGGCACTTGCAGCTTTGCGGTGCTGCCGCGCAGGTATTCAGTCTGTAGATACCGTATCAGTAGATTTACTAGAACCAGCAATCACCGCAGAAATCCCGATCGAACAAGTGTCTGTACTGAAAACTGGTACGGCTTTAGCCATCACTCGCTCCGATCCCGGGGACAACCTCGATCTGACTCGCAATACCCCCGTTTGGGCAATGGTGGAATTGGGGAAATGGGGAGAAGGGGAGAATGGGAAAGAGGGAGAGGGGGAGCAGATTGTGATTCTCGGCGGCGAGGGAATTGGGCGTCACGCAGTTGGTGGAGGAGCGGCGATCTATGATTATGCGATGCGACTGCTGCTGGCGAATCTGGGGCGAGAACTCGAACCGTCCGAAAAAATTACTGTCACCCTGATTTTACCCTCGGGACGCCAACTAGCTACCCGCACTTCTAACGAAGCTTTCGGCGTTGTAGAAGGACTTTCGCTACTTGGTACAACTGGGATTTCTCAACCTCTGAGCGCCCCGGGACAGTTGGAAATTTATCGCGAACAATTGCAACAAAAATCCGAAGTGTTTGACACTTTAGTGTTCTGCATCGGCGAAAACGGTTTGGATTTGGCGCGGCAACTGGGCATCAATCCTTCTAGGCTAGTGAAAACCGCTAACTGGCTGGGCCCGCTGCTGGTAGAGGCTGGATGTCAGGGGGTGCGATCGATCTTGCTGTTTGGCTATCACGGCAAATTGATGAAATTGGCGGCGGGGATTTTTCACACTCACCACCACCTCGCTGACGGGCGCAGGGAAATTCTCACAGCTTACTGTGCTAAAGCTGGAATGCCCGCCGATGTGTGTTCCGCAGTTTTTGCGGCAGCGACAGCCGAAGATGCTCTCGGGCAACTGCGGGCTTTGGATGCGGAAACCCGCAGCAATTGGGTCGATCGAATTTACGGCGACATTGCCTTACAAATAGACTTGCGGTCATCGGATTGCATTTTTACTCACACCAATCGGAGAATCCCCGTGGGATCGGTGATGTTCGGGCGCGATCGCAAAATTATTGTTAAAAGTGACATAGGTGATACACTTTTGACTCAAATTTGTTAATGTAGTGTAAATATCCCTGAATTCTGTTTAAATATCGCTCAGGGATAATATTTAACAAGTAATAATTCTCAGTCCCTAGACCTTAATTATACTCTTGTTGCTTCTGGACGCAGTTTCAGACGCAAAAGTTCAATTAATTAGGTAAGGCTATAAGTAAATGTATGCTTGTCGCAGCCCCGATTAATTAACTAAAATTGCGGACAGCAATCTAGTAAAAATAAGATTTATTCCTAGCGAATAATGTTCGCTCGTCTTCATTATTCTTGCACCTCGGCGGCGACAAATACCTCCGCTGCGTCCTGCCCAATTAGCAATTAGCAACTACGCAATAACCGTGACTACTCAAATAGAAACTGAATCCGACCTCACAAACTCTTCTCTGGGACAAATAGACCGCCAGATAATCGTGATTCTCGACTTCGGTTCGCAATATTCCGAACTGATTGCTCGCCGCATTCGCGAAACTCAAGTATATTCAGAAGTTATTTCTTACCGCACTACCGCAGAACAGTTAAAAGCGATCAATCCTAAAGGAATTATTCTTTCAGGAGGCCCGAGTTCTGTATATGATGAAAAAGCTCCCCAATGCGACCCCGAAATTTGGAATTTGGGAATACCCGTGTTGGGAGTGTGTTACGGGATGCAGTTGATGGTAAAGCAGCTCGGCGGGACAGTTGAGCGAGCTAAATTAGCGGAATACGGTAAGGCATCGCTATCTATTGATGACCCTACAGATTTGCTAACAAATGTCGAAGATGGGACGACAATGTGGATGAGCCACGGAGACTCCTGTACTCAGTTGCCACTAGGCTTTGAAATCCTAGCTCATACGGACAATACTCCGTCTGCGGCAGTTGCTCACCACGATCAAAAGCTCTACGGAGTTCAGTTCCATCCAGAAGTCGTCCATTCGATCGGCGGAATAGCTTTAATTCGCAATTTTGTTTACCACATTTGCGAGTGCGAACCAACTTGGACGACAGCTACTTTTGTGGATGAATCTATTCGTGAAATTCGCGCACAAGTCGGAGACAAACGAGTTTTGCTGGCTCTATCCGGTGGCGTGGATTCTTCAACTTTGGCTTTTTTGCTACATAAGGCGATCGGCGACAAACTTACGTGTATGTTTATCGACCAAGGGTTTATGCGGAAGTACGAACCGGAACGGTTGGTGAAATTATTTAAAGAGGAATTCCACATTGACGTTGAGTATGTTAATGCTCGCGAACGCTTTTTAACTCAGATTGAAGGGATTACCGATCCTGAAGTAAAACGCAAGCGGATCGGCCACGAATTTATCAATGTATTTGAAGAAGAATCGAAGCGTCTCGGCCCCTTCGACTACCTCGCCCAAGGGACTCTTTATCCTGATGTGATTGAGTCGGCTGACACGAATGCAGACCCGAAAGATGGCGATCGAGTTGCTGTTAAAATCAAAAGCCATCACAACGTCGGCGGTTTACCGAAAGATTTGCGATTTAAGCTAATTGAACCGCTGCGCAAACTGTTTAAAGACGAAGTGCGAAAAGTCGGAAGATCGATCGGGCTACCGGAAGAAATCGTCAACCGCCAACCTTTTCCAGGCCCGGGTTTGGCGATTCGGATTATTGGAGAAGTTACCTCCGAGAGATTGAATATTTTGCGGGATGCTGATTTTGTGGTGCGCCAAGAAATCAACCGCCACGGATTGTATAACGAATTGTGGCAAGCTTTTGCAGTTTTGTTGCCTATTCGCAGTGTAGGCGTGATGGGCGATCAACGCACCTATGCTTACCCGATCGTCTTGCGGTTTATTACCAGTGAGGATGGGATGACGGCTGACTGGGCGCGGGTTCCTTACGATTTGTTGGAACTAATCTCGAACCGGATTGTGAACGAGGTGAAAGGCGTTAATCGGGTGGTTTACGATATTACTTCTAAGCCGCCTGGTACGATCGAGTGGGAGTAATATTTGGTTCCGCGATGTGCCGGTGTTGATAAGTTGAAACCCGCTACAGAACTTTCGTCCGCCTGTACGGACTGAGGGATTGTAGGCTTAATCTATTTGAATGCACATTATATCTGTAGGGACACAGCACTGCTGTGTCCTTTGGGAGATCGTGTTTAAGTGCGATCGGCATTTTCAGCATCCAGCAGTAATTCGCACTGTTGAAACACGTAATTAATTGCAGCAAAAAGTTTATCTAATTCTTGAATCGTATAAAACGTTTGATTGCGAGTAAAAACATTCCCTTTAAGTTTAGCAAATTGCCAAACTCCTCCATTAGAAGCAATTCCAAATACCTCTTGTGCTGGTTTTTCATTCAGATTTTGTGCAGTAATCATCTCCACCATACACTGCGCCCATCCCGCCTCAAAATTATCCAATTTTGCTTCAACTAACAAAAAGTAAGGTTTGTCAAACACAACATTTCCCAACGGAGACTTTTGAGCAAGTATATACTCAGGAAAACCGGACATCTTTTCGTCGTAGTTGAGTGACTTGTGACTCCATATAATAAATTTTTTGGCGATATTGCTTCCAAACTTCCTTTAAAACAGGATAAATCAGATTTTCGCAAATGGCATATTCCGAACAGTCGGGTGCACCATCTTGCATGACTATTTCTAAGTCTTCTCGAAAGCAGTCGGGGATAGGAAATTCAGTTTCAATAATAAAGTTAGATTGCGTATAGGTAATCTGAAATTCTTTAACAACGGCCTCGATGGTTTTGTAAGCGCTGAATGGCATAATCACTTACCAGATTTAGGTTTCGTATTTTATTGAGGTGATTTTAGCATGGGTAAAGGGCGATCGGCTTTAAGGGCGATCGGCATTTTCAGCATCTAGTAGCAATTCGCACTGTTGAAACACGTAATTAATGGTGGCAAAGAGTCTATTTAGGTCATCAATCAAGTAAGACTGTTTGTTTTTAGTAAAACTATTTAACTTCAGCTTTCCAAACTGCCATACTCCACCATTTGAGACAATCCCAAAAACATCTTGCTCTGAGTTTGCATTCAGTCCCTGTGCGGCAATCATCTCAGCCAAACACTGAGCCCATCCATTCTCAAAGTTATCTTGTTTCGCTTCAACTAACAGAAAGTAAGGTTTGTCAAACACAATATTTCCCAACGGAGACTTTTTTGCTAATATGTACTCAGGAAATCCTGAAAGCTTTTCATCATAGGTTAATGATTTGTGACTCCACAATATAAACTTTTGGCGATATTGCTTCCAAACTTCCTTTAAAACAGGATAAATCAGATTTTCGCAAATGGCATATTCCGAACAGTCGGGTGCACCATCTTGCATGACTATTTCTAAGTCTTCTCGAAAGCAGTCGGGGATAGGAAATTCAGTTTCAATAATAAAGTTAGATTGCGTATAGGTAATCTGAAATTCTTTAACAACGGCCTCGATGGTTTTGTAAGCGCTGAATGGCATAATCACTTACCAGATTTAGGTTTCGTATTTTATTGAGGTGATTTTAGCATGGGTAAAGGGCGATCGGCTTTAAGGGCGATCGGCATTTTCAGCATCTAGTAGCAATTCGCACTGTTGAAACACGTAATTAATGGTGGCAAAGAGTCTATTTAGGTCATCAATCAAGTAAGACTGTTTGTTTTTAGTAAAACTATTTAACTTCAGCTTTCCAAACTGCCATACTCCACCATTTGAGACAATCCCAAAAACATCTTGCTCTGAGTTTGCATTCAGTCCCTGTGCGGCAATCATCTCAGCCAAACACTGAGCCCATCCATTCTCAAAGTTATCTTGTTTCGCTTCAACTAACAGAAAGTAAGGTTGTTCAAAAACAACTTTTCCTAATGAAGAACGTTTAGCTAAAATATATTCAGGAAAGCCAGAAAGATATTGATCGTAGGTAAGAGATTGATGACTCCACAAAACAAATCCGCTGTAATAGCGCTTCCAAACTTCTTTGAGAATTGGATAAATCAAATTTTCGCAAATTGCAAATTCCGAATTATCAACCACTCCTTCTCGCATGGTAAATTCCAAATCTTCTCGAAAATAATCAGATACATGAAACTCTGTTTCTACTATAAAATTAGATTCGGTGTAGGTAATCTGAAATTCTTTGAGGACTGAACTAATGGTTTTATAAGCGCTGAAAGGCATAATCACTTACCAAATTGAGGTTTCGTATTATATTGAGCTGATTTTAGTATTCTTTACGAAAGTGGAATGAGAGCAAAAAGAGCTGGTTCGCGATCGTTTCGCGGAACAAGAGCAATTTGGACATCATAGCCTAACTCATTTGCATATTGCGCCAGAGTTTTCAATTCTATGCGATCGCGTGTTCCCTCAATTTGAGATATCCGCCCAGGACTTTTTTGCACTTCACGCGCCATTTCTCTAACAGTCAATCCGCGATCGCTGCGAATTTTCTGAAGAAGTTCTCCCAAGCTATCTAAAATGAGAAAATATTCCAATTTTTGTTGTAATTCCTCTACCGTTGTTGGTTTGAGATTTTCAGGAGTATTGGCATCTACCATTGCTTCTGGTTCGGCTAGGATTGCCGCCAATAAATCGCTTACTTTGCCATCAATTTTCGTCATAGCTTTTTACCTTGATTAAATTATACTAACACTTGTAGTCCATTCCGAGCTGCTTGGATGACTTCGGCTGTCCAATTTAGTAATGCAGCACTAGCAGCATCTTCTGTTTTGCACTCAGCGCGGCATAGAGCAAATTCAGTTTGAGAAATTTGGAAAAAATAAACTCGTGCGCCACCTTCTTCTGCCCTAGATTTTAGTTCATAAATAGGTCCACCTAAATGTTTCTTGTATCTGGAATTCATGCCGTTGGCTTGTAAATCGGCAATCATTTCGATCGCTTTTTTCAAACAGTTATGCTTGCTGAGTTTTGCTAACTCCAGCAAGTCTGTCAGAATTTGGGGTCGTATTCCTGGTGGATCGTTGGGATGGATCGTGTTATAAGTTTTACAGGACATTTGTTTAGCTTAAGCTAAACAAGGCGTTTAGTCAAGGCTAAACAAAATTAATTTTAGGGTAAATGATGAATAGTATGGGATTCATCTAACCTAATGGCGATCGCCTTTGATAAGATAGAGTAGTGAAAGAAACGGCTGTATTAAATTGTGCAACAATCTACAATGTTTTAACAAGTTGCTGTTAAGCCCGTTGGGATAAGCGATCAACAACTAAGGTAAAATTAATGATGAAAATTCAGGCGATCGCCTTGGCAACAGTTTGCATTTTACCGCTTTCTTTATCTCTATCATTTGCAGCAAGGGCAGACAAACCAAACCAGCCATGTAAAGCTCGTTTAGATACCAGCAAGGGCACTGACGACGAGGTGAACAACTGTCCGATAACCGTGGGGCAGTTTTCGATTCGGGGAACCTTTTCTAACTCGAAGTTGCAAGCTTCTTTTTCGGCATGGGAATCGGCTTATTACATCCTTTACGTTAAAAATCAGCGAGATGGTAGTAAGATTAACCTAACAGGTTTTGATGTTAAGGGTACGACAAGCAGACCGCAATACCGTTTCACCGATCGCGATCGAGGTATTACCTATATTGTAACTTTCCAATATTCAGACCGGAACACGATCCGATTGGAAATTTATAGAAATAATGTGGCGATCGCCAATGAATTGCTGGTACGGGAATCAGACAAACTGATCGGTGGGCCTTGAGGAAGATTCGAGCGATGTCTTCTGTTTCGGTTGTGGCTGAGGCGAATTAGCCAGCCTCTAACTCTTGTTCAAAGGTAACGCCTTCATACACAAGGTCGATCGCGCATTCAAACTCAAGACTTGCTAGGGCGATCGCCTCTCCAGCTTCATATACGTAATAAAGCCACATTTTCCCTTCACCTCGACGATAAACTTCAACGGTAATTTCTTCTGAATCAACTAAGACATATTCTTGCAAACTCGGAATCTGGCGATAATATTTGAGCTTTTTTGTGCGATCGTAATTGGCTGTACCCGGAGAAAGAACCTCAACAATAACTTTCGGGTGTTGAATAAAGTCGCGAGCTTTCAAGTCATCTGGATCGCAACTGACAACTAAATCGGGGTAGAAATAGCGACTATTTTTACGAGCCTGAACTTTCGCATCTGACACATTAACTCGACAGCCTCTCTGACGGACATGAGGTCTTAGTGCAGTATAGAAGTTAAGAGCAATGTCATTATGAGGCAAAGATCCTCCTGTCATAGCAAAAATTTCACCGTCAATGTATTCATGGCGAAATTCCTGCTTGGCTTCCCATTTTAGGTATTCTTCAGCCGTCATTTTTTGATAGTCTTCACGATTGGCGATCATAATTTGCTCCTTGATGCAATCTATTTTTATTTTAACTGACTATTAATTTCTTGTAATAATGACAATTTTTTGCAAGTGTGTGGGATGCGCGATCGCTTTTGGTAGGATGGAAAGGTGGAAAGGGCGATCGGCTAAAATCATCTCTAGAATATCGAGAGCGATCGTTTCTAACTCGTTGATAATTTCTCCGCTTTGGAATTGGGTAAACGAAGACAAAGAATTGTCATAGTTAAAGGCGTATAGCATGAGTTTTATTTCCGATTAAGTAAGTAGGCGCTAATAAAACAAAGTATGTTAAGTAATTTGACAATTACTGAGATTTCTTCGTAGTGAGGGCTTGAACCCTCTTTTGTAGGGCTTAAGCCCTCACTACAAACCTTGAATTATTTACGCCGACTTACTTAGGATTAGTGGGAATTAAAGGGGTTGTTGAGGACTGTCCAAGCGTTTGCACCAATAGCGGTGGCAGTCCAAGCGCCCTTCTGGTAAGGTTTGCCTTCTTTCCGAGCGCGGTAGAGAGTTGTGGTGGATACCTCCAGCAGTTGTGCGGCTCTATGGGTTGTGCAGGATCGCTCAATTACATTTGGTTGGGATGGAAGTTTTACCCTTCTCTTTTTGTTAAGGGAGTCGAGGGGAGTAGGTGGCTCGTCTGGGAAAAGGCTGAGTTGAAAGGCTGTCATAAGCTGAACCTTTGAGTGTTAATGATTCAAGCCTATTGGAGTCAACTGGATTTCTCCAGAGCAAAACGGTTCAGAAAAAAGTGAACTGATCTGAACTGGTCAAGAAACTTGATGCTGACTATGCTAGGGATAGTTTTGATTGAGATTTTGCGCCTGTGCTGTTGTCCAGCCGTGGACTCAAGTCCACGGCTAAGAGCTACTGTCCACTTAAGTGGACTGAAGAGCGCTTTTTTGGGTCAGAATTTAGTCCTCTTTTAGAGGACTTTCGCTATGAGCCAGGGGTTTAAACCCCTGGCGGGGTATGCAACTGATGCAAAATTCTCAATTTCATCCACTTTGTTTGTTAGGAATGAGTCAAACTATGGCATCTAGCAGTGTTCGGATTGATGGCGCAGGTTTGGATAAAGTTCGTCAACAGATGGCTGAATTGGAAAAGCCTGACACTTTCGATAAAAGAGGCAAAAAGTGCTGGACTGAGGAATATCTTAGGGATCAAACCTTTGTGAGTCTTAGCACAGTAAAACGCTTTCTCAGAGGAATTCCAGTGGGTAGGGACTCTACTACCTCCATTCTTAAAGCATTAGGATTTGAACCCAAAAAATTTATTGCCGAACATGACTCCAACTTGCAGAATTCCGAGCTAGAGCCACAGCAAAACATTACCATTGATTGGCAGCGAGTTTGCCAAGAAATGTTAAATGAACAGCAAGAGGAGCAACGCTTCAGACGGAGAGCGACAGAAATGGGATTTGAAATCAATGTTTTTGTACCGCTAGGTTTAATCGAACGGAAACAGCAGCAGCGTCGCAGTGGTAATGTGCCTATGGAACAGTTGGATCAATTAGAACCGGAAGTCGTTACCCGAATTTACGAACATGATGAATTCATGACTGACGTTATTGGACAAAACCCTACTGGAAAAAATAAACATATTGCTATTGTGGGCGAACCCGGAGCAGGAAAGACAACGCTGTTAGATAAAATCGCCACTCACATTCAGGAGAATGATCGAGACTTGCCGATTTGCATTGCGCTGGCAAGTTTGCAAAGAAAGACACTGAAAGACTATATCATTCAGGAATGGTTACCGGAAGCTATGGCTCTGGTTTATCCCGATATTGATGTAGAGATGTTTCATGAAAAATCTCTACAAAAACGGTTGCGTCAGGGTGGAATTTGGCTGTTACTCGATGGTGTCGATGAAATGGCTGTAGGGGCGAATAGTTGTTTGTCCTTAGAGGAAATCAGAAACCAGCTTACTGATTGGTTGGGTAATGTGCGGGTTGTTTTGACCTGTCGAACCAATGTTTGGGATGCCCGTGTCAACAATCCCCTCACAGGTTTTGATACTTACAAAACTCAGGAGTTTAAACAAGAGCAAGTACATGATTTTATTCAGCAGTGGTTTGCTGAAGCGAAAAATATTCAACGGGGACAGGAGTTACAGAAAAAGCTGCAAGAACCGCAAAAAGAACGCATCCGCCAACTTGTAAAAAATCCGCTTCGCTTATCTCTACTGTGTCAAATATCCAGCAAAAATAAGCAAGTCGAATTACCAGAAACAAAACCCGAACTATATCAACACTTTGTCCGCTATTTCTATGAGTGGAAACCATCCCAAACGGTTATTGATTGGGCGACTCAACCAGGTTTACAACAAGAATTACATCAAGCCCTCGGTCGTTTGTCTATAGCAGGATTGGATAGTGATAATAGATTTCGCTTGCCGCTGAGTTTAATTCAGCAAGAAATGGGCGATCGGCTTTTTAAATTAGCCTGGGATCTCGGTTGGCTGAATTTGGTAGATCGAGAAGCTGCAACAGATGAACCTGTTTACGCATTCTTTCATCCTACATTCCAGGAATATTTTGCATCTTTAGTAATTGATAATTATCAATTTTTCATGGAGCGCTATCGAATTTTTGAAAATCAATGGTTAGAACCCGCTATATTATGGTTAGAAAACTCCCAAATCTCAGCAGTGCTAAAAAAAGAATTGATCGACACAATAACCAATTTTAAAGAAGATAAATGGAAAAATATGTATGGGCTTAAGCTGCTACCATTAAATATAGTTTACTGGTGTCAAACTGGCGAAATAAAATTTATTGCTGAACGGGTGTGTTTCGTTTGCTTGGATGATCGTATACAAACAAAAGTAGACAAATTAAGGTTTCCGGGTTATGAGGAATTCATCATAGAATCGTTAAAATATTACGCTCCCAAAGAAGTCTGTGATATGATAAGTGAATTCGTCATAAATAATACTGATTTAGAGCTATACGAACTATCTAGGCTTTTGGAAGTTTTATTTAAAATCAACCCGGAGCATGAATGCTTAAAAGTATTAATCCCTAAATTGTTAAAAGATGATAATGAGGGACGTGCCATAGAAGTGGCAAAAATAGCTTTAAAAAATGATAATTTTAAGCAAATTGCCGTTGATTTTTTAGTGAATGCTTTATTGAACGAAGATGAACAAGACGAATTACACAATGTTTCAATTATTAAAGTTTTAATCGATTCTAAAATTTTGGACAAAGTGGTTATTGGTAAGTTAATATCATTTTTAAATAGTCAAGATTCTATGATTCAATCGCTAGCTATTTCAGATTTAGACAAACTAAGCCTAAATCATAACGCTTTAGTCAACAATCAAGAAGTATTGGATGCTTTGATTGATTTCATAACTCAAAATCGAAACAATCCAATAAGTATTATTCCTGCTATTGATATAGTCAAGAGACTTGATATTGATATTGCAAAAGTTAACAGAGCAATCATTAATTTGTTATATACCTCACAATATCCAGTGCTTATTATGTCTTTGTTTGACCATTTGAAAGCACAAGGTTTGATTGGGGAAATTATTAATAAATTAATCCAATTAATTGCAAATGAAGAAGACACATATGAATCTATAGCTTATGCTCAAATGTTAGAAAAATATCTCAATAAAAATACAACCGAGGAGTTACCTTCAACCACAAATAACGATACAGAAAATATAGAAGATTTTTTGATGGAAAGACAATATGTTGAATTTGTATCACTAATTAGCGATCCCGAAAATTTAAACCTTACAAATTTGAGGCGAGATCATTTTACTGGAAAATTATATATAGGCGATGAAATTGCGATCGCTCAAATTAAACAAACTAATTTTGGAGTCATCGATAAAATAATTAAAATTCTCGAAGTAAATAAAGACTACACATTACGCCATATTTGTATGGAAATATTAGTTAACATTGAAACATTGTCACAACAATCTATTGTTGATAAATTAGTAAACTTAACCGTCAATTTAAAAGACAATGAAATTCAATGGTTTCTTGCTGGAGAATTACAACAAATTACTCACAAAGCACAACTGCAAAGGGTAGTTTTTGGTCTAAAGGATTATGTAGAAGATGCAGTTGCTAACTTGGACAAGGATTTATATATAATTGCTCATTTAGTGCTGGGGCATTGTGCTAATCGCTTGAGTTATAAGGAATTTTATGATGCTTGTTGCGTTCAACCATCGTGTACTAACTTAGAGGCACTTGAAAACATCTCTGTTGCTAACTCTTCTACTCCTCAACTCCTCCAAAAGGTTGAGCAATCTTCAGTTCTTCAGTCTGCGGTTTCCCATAATGAAGAACTCAATCAAGCGGTACAACTGATTTGTATTGATGGTAGCCAATTTAGCGATCCAGATAATCCCGCCACTGATATCTACATCGAAATGGTAGAGCAAGGTTGTCCAGAACGACAAGAAGGAACACCCACAAATATGCCACTGCTCAAAGCCTATTGGCGACTGAATTTGAGAAACCTAGAAAAACGAGTTGCGTTGGTGTTCTACAACTCTAAAATCGATCGCGAATTCAGCGAACCTTTTCTAACTGCACTGAGGGCTTTTGGAGGCCCGATCGCAATCATCACCGATCGACCATGCGACAATGTAAAACGCATTTCTCCTAACCATCCGAATCTCATCGATGCAGTTTTGAAATGGCTGAATCGATCGATTTTGGAGGCTTGAATTTTGATTTTGGCAGAAGGCGATCGCTTTTTCACCAACTCAGGCCCGATCGCACTCACTCCCCCAAATCCAACCCGATCGAAATATTTCTTCATCTTTCTCTGAATTAAGAGAATCGTCGGCTAAAACAGAGTAGGAGAATTTCCGCTACGAGCGAGAGTAGATAGGCTAGCACCAGATAAAATAAAGTAAAAATTCCCTTCGCACTACCCGTTGAGATGGCTGCGAGCTCTCGGTTCAAAAGTGGAGATTTTGCTACCTTGGCATTTGCGGGGGGAAATGGCTACAGAAATTCAAAATACTTGGAATTTATACAAATAGAAAGACAGAAATCGACGACAGCCGATCGATCTATTGTGGAAAACTTGCCTATTTCTGTGGAAAACCGCCCTTTTCCTGTGGAAAACTGCAACTAAATTAAGTCCGATCGCCTTAATCCGATTCATAGGATTTACAAAATTGGAGGAATTGCGCTAAGTAAAAATACTTTTCTGATTCTTCAATTAATCGGTGTATCCGTGTCAAAATCATTGGTTGTGCCTTCATTTTTCAGAATCGTAGCTAATTTGGTCGGAATGGTAAGCTGGTGGCTCAACATGAATTAAGATTCGTACAGGGCTGAAACGTTCTTCCAAACGGGCTTCAACTTCTTCTGTAATCCGGTGAGCAGTTTCTACATCGACAGCATCGACAATCATGTGCATATCAATAAACACTTGACGCCCGACAACGCCACGGGAGGCGATCGAGTGACAGTTGATAACGCCCGGTACATCGATCGCGATCGCGTGAATAATCTCCGGTGCGATCGCCATTTCATCCACCAACCAAGGCAGATTTTCCGTTAAAACCTTCCAACCGCTGCTAAATACCAAAACAGCCACAGGAAAAGACAAAAACACATCCAGAGACTGCAATTGAGGTATATTCCAAACCTGCCCTTGCCAAACTCCAATCAACCCAGCAATTACCATAATTGTCACCCAAACATCGCTCATCGTATGTTGAGCATCCGCCACTAAAATCGCGCTACCAAGGCGTTTCCCCACCCGGCGCTCGTAAAAAGTGACAAAAATATTTATCCCCAGTACAATCAGCAAAATCCACAGTTCATTAGGCGATATTTTGATAACTGTGCCACCTTTGAGCAACCTTTGAACAGCACCGCTGAGAATTTCAAAACAGGCAATTCCCAAAAAAACAGCAATTCCCAGAGCTCCAATCGCATCAAATTTCTGATGTCCGTAGGGATGATCGCGATCGGGCTGCGGATTGGCATAATGATTAGTCACCAATCCTAAAATATTATTAGCGCTGTCTGTGACGCTATGCAAGGCGTCTGCTAACAAACTAAGAGAACCTGTCAGCCAACCCAAGGCTGCTTTAATTGCCATCACCAGTAAATTTAGCAATAAGGTAATGATTAAGACCTTGCGGATTTCGGAACGATTATCGGCTACCATAAAATTTCTTTAATTGGACATTAAGTTTTCTAGTTTCCAGTTTAAAGCTTATGAATTAATAAAAGGTTAAAAGTCTTGCGAATTCTAGCTTATGACCAGATTTATCGTCATTAATTTTGCCTGGCTTCTTAAGATTATTTATCATTAATTGGATTCTGGCAGCCCAATTTAGCTGGAAGGTACTTCTTTTGGGTTACTGTATCTTTTATCATTAAAAATTGTCTGTTAAATTTCATTGCTTATGTCTGTTTCTCAATTTACCCTGAATTTAGGCGAAGGTTCTGTCTCCTTTAGCTTTTCCCCCGAAGCTGCGCGGGATTTGCAAGGTGCGATCGCCCTGTTGATGGAAAGTCTCAAAGCAGTAGCGGCCAAAACTGCTGGTGGCAAAGTCTCTCCCCAGAAACCGATGGAATACCGCTATGCAGGAGAGGTATTTTTTGAAGTCTTCTGCAACCCAAATATCTGGCCAACTCCCTTTGCTGCGAAAGTGCTGATTACGGTTCGGGACGATCGGCTGCGTGTGACAACCGAAGCCCAACTCAGTCGTCTACGAGATGATTTGGCTCAATATCTAGAACAAGTCGGTTGAGATTCTAAACCTGGAACCCCGGTTTGTCAAGGTTAAATTCTCATGAGAATGATTGGGTTTTTCGCTCAGTAAGGTGCGTCAGCTAACTTTATTTTATCAATAATTGAAAAACTCTCTTCTGACGCACCCTACTACTAGAATAACCAAAATAAAATTGGTTCGTACTTTTTATTGAGCAATTATGCCTGTACCAGCAGCGCAGTATAAACGCCGACCGTCATTCATTGGATTAGATGGTTTAATCTTGCCAGGATCAGCATTTAGACACAAGATTGTTTGGGTCTTGTTTCCTACTAAAAAGACTCCACCAACAAAACTTTTGAGATTAGCTTGATTCGATACTGCATAATTAAATACCGCTTTGTTCCCAGTATTAATGGAATATTTGTAGTTGGCGGTGTCAGGTTTAATACCGATACCTAGATTAGAAACAGAACTTGTAAAACCCGTATTGTTTGCATAGTAGGATTGCTGAGCTTTATTCATTGCTGCCACATATTGTTTGGCTGCTGATTCCTGAGCTTTCAAAGTTGGCGGCCACTGAGGCTGAGCGACTGTAGCGAAAAAAACTGGCAGAGTTAGAGTTGTTATAACAACTTTTATCTGCCGGTTGCAACCGCTATAAATCCCACTTCTACCATTGCTTAAAAGCCGTATTATTTTCGGAAATAACTGGTGAAAGGAGCGGTTGAGGAACATATAATTAAACCAATTGTTTTACTTGAAACTGTTTTAACGCCCCAGGATCAACCGTGCCGTGTTCTGTGATAATTCCTGAGATTAATTCGGCCGGAGTCACGTCAAAAGCGGGATTATAAAATTCGACTCCCACAGGACAAATTCGGGTAGTTCCAACTTGATACATTTCAACTGGATCGCGTTCTTCAATCGGAATCTTGCTGCCGTCAGTCAGTTCAAAATCAATGGTCGAAAGAGGCGCGGCGACAAAGAAAGGGACGTTGTGAGCTTTGGCGATTATTGCTAAACTGTAAGTGCCAATTTTATTAGCGGCATCGCCATTAGCAGCAATCCTATCTGCACCAACAACTACAGCGTGAATCATGCCGAGTTTCATGCAGTGGGCGGCCATATTATCGGCAATTAATGTGACGGGAATTCCTTCTTGTACACATTCCCAAGTTGTCAGTTTCGCACCTTGGAGACGGGGACGAGTTTCGTCTGCAAAAAGTCTGGCGAGTCTGCCTTCTCGCCAAGCGGAACGAACTACGCCTAATGCCGTACCGTAGCCAGCAGTTGCCAAAGCACCGGCATTGCAGTGAGTTAGTAACGTTAATTTTTCTGGTGTAGCTGGGAGGGCTTCTAAACCTTTGTCGCCGATATCTTTACAGGTTTGTAAATCTTCTGCTTGAATGGTTTTTGCCATTTCTAACAAAGTTTTTTGGATGTGTTCTACGGAACCGATCGCCCGATCGGCAGTTTTGAGCATTCGCGATATTGCCCAAAACAAATTTACCGCAGTTGGGCGAGTCGATCGCAATAAATCGCCTACTTTTTCTAGTTTAGTGAGAAATTCGGTGCGATCGGCCGTTTCGATTTCCCTCGCACCCAAATATATCCCGTAAGCTGCTGCTACCCCGATCGCCGGAGCACCTCGAACTATCATAGTTTTAATCGCCTCAGCCATGTCATCGCTGCGGCTAATTTCCACTGTGCTGTATTCTTGAGGCAGTCGATTTTGGTCAATTAGTAGAACTCGATCTTCGAGCCAGGTGACGGGGGAAACGGGGGAGTTTTGAGTAGTCATCGATTTCTCTTGTGTGGGGGACAAGTTTCTATGATGCCATGAAGGCGGATAGTTCTCTATGTTATGAGGGACACGCTGAATTCACCCAAATCGCGGTCTGTTTTAAAATTAGTATATTAACTTTTGTTAATTATATTAAATGATTTCCGGAATCGGGAACAACATAGCTCCAGCCATTGTCTGCTATTTTTAAGTTGAGAATGAAAAGTGCGATCGACAGTCTTTGCCCGAGTTCAGACATATCTAAAAAAAATCATAAAATTAGATAATTGTCAAGCTTTTATGTGATTTAAGGCTTGCAGTCTTGATCGGCGGTGTCGATCGCGCGGAAACAAAATTTTGAAAACCTAATTAGGTGCATGGGGGAATAGTAATTATGAAAAACCTACAAATAGTCTTCGTAGATTCAGCAGTTGAAGATTGACAGAGTTTGGCGATCGGTGTTAAACCGGGGATAGAGGTCGTTTTAGTCGATCGGGCGAAAGACGGCATCGCACAAATCGCCGAAGCATTGGAGAGCCGCAAAGGTATAGAAAGCGTTCACATTATTTCTCACGGAGAATCGGGAAGTTTGCAGCTAGGGAAAACTAGCTTGAATTCCGACAATTTAGAAACATATCGCGACTGTTTGAAACAGTGGTTTTCGTCATCTGTCAACTCAATTAAAAATCGATTTGAAATTCTGCTTTACGGCTGCAACGTAGCGGCAGGTGAAAAAGGAGAAGGGTTTGTACAGCAACTGAGCAAGTTAACAGGAGCGTCGGTTGCTGCTTCTTCAGATATTACGGGGAGTGTGGCAAAAGGTGGAAACTGGGTACTCGAATACGCGACTGGAGCGATTAAAACAGGATTGGCGTTTCAGCCAGAGGTAATGGCAAATTACGGACACGCTTTGGCTATCTTTACTGTTACCAATACTGCCGATGCTGGGCCGGGTTCGCTGCGACAAGCAATTACGGATGCGAATGCAGCACCCACACCGCCGCACAATATTAACTTTGCCATTCCCGGTGCAGGCGTTCAGACGATCGCGCCGCTATCTGTCTTACCGAATATTAGCGTTCCCACAATCATCAACGGCGCCAGCCAGCCAGGATTCGCTGGCACGCCGCTGATCGAGATCAATGGAGCGGGTGCAGTAGGTGCTGTCAGCGGTTTTCGCGTCTTAGCCGGTGGCGCCGGCAGCACCTTGCGGGGATTAATCGTTAACCGCTTCGGCAACAGTGGTATTTCCCTCGAAAGCAACGGCAACACCGTAGCTGGGAACTACATCGGCACCAACAGCGCCGGCACCGCAGCCTCGCCCAACGCCTTATTTGGCGTGGCAGTTCAGAACGGCGGTAGCGGCAACATTATCGGCGGGATTGCACCGGGCGATCGCAACGTCATTTCTGGGAATACAGCCGACGGTATCATCATCGTTGGCGGTATCGGAGGCAACCAAGTGCTGGGTAACTATGTCGGCATCAACGCTGCCGGCACCGCCGCCTTGCCCAACGCCAGCGGCGTTACCGTCAACGGTGTACCCAACAACACGATTAGCGGGAATATCGTTTCTGGCAACAGCAATCTCGGTGTCACCCTTCTGGGTGTCGGTGCCAGCGGCAATACCTTGACAGGCAACTTCATCGGCACCAACGCCGCAGGCAGTATCGCCTTGCCCAACCCCGGTTTCGGTGTCGCCATCCAGGGAGGCGCAACCAACAATACTGTTGGCGGGACAACCGCAGCCGCCCGCAACATTATTTCCGGCAACGGTAACGGCGTGGTACTGGTTGACGCCACCACTGCGGGCAACTCATTGTTCGGTAACTTCATCGGCGTCGGCCCCGACGCTATCTCCCCCCTGCCCAATACGACAGGGGTATTGATTAACGGAGCAGTTAATAATGCGATCGGCGGTATACTACAAGGTCAAGGAAATTCGATCGCCCGCAACCTTCTTTCAGGAGTCAACATCATCGCCGGCACCGGCAACCGCATCCAAAACAACTCCATCTTCGGCAACGTCGGCTTAGGCATCGACCTCGGCAACAACGGCATCACAGCCAACGATCCTCTCGACCCCGACATCGGCGCAAACAACCTCCAAAACAACCCCGTACTCACAGTTGCTAGCGCCAGCGCCGGCAGCGTCACAGTCACGGGAACCTTCAACAGCACGCCCGTTAGCACGTTCACCCTGCAATTTTTCGCCAACAACCCCCCCGGTCTCCAAGGTCAAACCTTCATTGCTTCTATCCCGGTAACAACTGACGCCGCCGGCAATGCTGCTTTCAATCAAACTTTCCCAGCAGCAGTCACCGCAGGGCAGTTAATCACCGCCACAGCAACCGACACCGCCGGCAATACCTCGGAATTTTCGGCACAGCCTATTCCCGTTGTATCCCTGAGCAGCATTACTGGTATTAAATTTAACGACATCGACGGCAACGGCACTCAAGCCGCCACAGAACTTGGCGTCCCCGGAGTTACTGTTTTCCTCGACACTAACGGTGACGGCATCCTCGGTGTGGGCGAAACTTCGGCAACAACTACCAGTCCTCTCGGCAGCTTTACTTTCCCGAACTTGCCCTCCGGTACTTACAGCGTGCGGGAAGTTGTACCCGCTGGCAGTCGCCCAACTACTCTCAACCCGGTTGCAGTCACGCTCGCAGCAGGCCAAACTACTCCTGCTACAGTTAATTTTGGCAACCAAGCAATACCCGCTCCGACTCCGACTCCGACTCCAGCTCCGACTCCGACTCCAGCTCCGACTCCAGCTCCGACTCCGACTCCCGCTCCGACTCCTGTTACCACTCCGACTCCCGTCCAGCAAAGTAGCATCAGTGGTCTTAAATTCAACGACGGCAACGGTAACGGCACTCAGGATGCGGGGGAAACCGGTCTTTCGGGATTGCTAGTTTTCCTTGATGCTAACGGGAACAACTCTTTGGATTCGGGCGAAATTACTGTTACCACTGACAATTCTGGCAATTACAGCTTCAACAACCTTAATGCCGGCACTTATAACGTGCGGGAAGTGCAGCGGACTGGTTGGACGCAAACTACTACTAATCCCGCACCGATTAATCTCGGCAGTGGCGAAAGTCGCAGTGGCATTAACTTCGGCAATTTCCAAAATATTAGTATCTCCGGCAGCAAGTTTAATGACCTCAATAACAATGGGGTTTTGGATGCTCAAGAACCGCTGTTGCCACACTGGCAAGTCTTTCTTGATGCTAATGGCGACGATAGTTTAGGTGCGGCAGAAGTTAATACTTCTACTGATAGTTTGGGTGGCTACAGTTTCGGTAATTTAGGGCCGGGAACTTATCGAGTTCGGGAAGTCAATCAACCGGGTTGGACGCGAACTACTGCCAATCCTGCTGATATTGTGGCTGTCAGCGGTGGCACTAATGCGAGCAATATTAACTTTGGGAATTTCTTCGCCCAAATTCAACCACCAACACCACCAGCACCAACACCAACGCCACCACCGCAAGCAGGAGAAGATGCTGATTGCATTTGTTCGCAAATTGTTTTACCCAGCCTTAGTAGTATTCGTGGTCCAAATTCTGTCGCTAATACCCGCAACGGTACTAACGGCAATGACACTATTCTCGGCACTAATAACGGTGACGAAATAAATGGTTTTGACGGCGATGATTTGTTGGCTGGTTTGCGGGGCAATGATAATATTTATGGGGGACTTAACAGCAGTTTTCCGGTTGGTTCAAATATAGATAGGGACTTGCTGTTTGGCAATGAAGGTAATGATTACCTCAACGGGGTTGCTGGAGATGATTTAATCTTTGCGGGCGAGAACGATGATGTGGTTTACGGCGGCAAAGATAATGACATTATTTTTGGCGACAAGGACAGCGATACTTTAATTGGCGACCAGGGTAACGATACTATCTACGGGGGAACTCTTAACCCGTTCGACCCGGATTTGACTGGTAATGATTTGCTGTTCGGTTTGGCGGGAGATGATTTTCTCAGCGGGGAGCAAAATCAAGATACGATCGCAGGTGGTGATGGCAATGATACGGTGCGCGGCGGCAAGGGCAACGATGTCATCGTCGGTGAGTTGGGTAACGACTTGCTGTTTGGCGACCAGGGCACTGATAGTATCTGCGGAGGCGATGGGGATGATACTATGTACGGGGACATTGGCAGTCGTCTTCCCATCGGTTCTGCTGGCGGTCAAGACCAGATGTGTGGCGGTTCAGGTAATGATTTACTGTTTGGCAATGAAGGTCAAGATACCGTTAACGGTGATTCTGGGAACGATACTATTTACGGTGGTAAGGATGAGGACAGTTTGCTCGGCGGTGCTGGAGATGATTTCTTGTTTGGAGATGAGGGGAATGATACTCTGATTGGAGGTACTGGGAACGATCGATTTATCTTAGGCCTTGACCTCGGTAGTGATACTATTTTAGACTTTCAAACCGGCTTGGATTCGATCGGCTTAATCGGCGGTCTGAATTTCTCGCAACTGAGCATTACTGCGGAAAATAGTTCTACTCTGATCCGAGTTACTGGTTCCGGTCAACTTTTGGCAACTCTGAGCAATATACCAACGGGCTTGTTGACTGCGACCGATTTTACCATCCTGTAGTTCGATCGAACTAATCAACGAGCTTAGCAAATTGTAGGGGCAATTGATGAATTGTCCCTACAATTTTTATGAGTCTAAATTTCTTTTTTCTTCAAAATTCATCCGTTAAATCCGTTAGATAATCCGTTGCCGAACTTCTACTTTCCCATATTGCGCTTCATGCGATCGAGTTCTTCGTCTGCTTCCCAGTTTTGAAATTTTTGTTCGAGAGGGTCTGCCGCATTAAAACTGTTATAATTAGGAGTCTGATTCCAACCCTTTGTATCCCAATTCTGCTCTGTTTTAGTAGTAGCACGAGTTGCTGCTTCGGCTGCTGAAGCTCTGACTTCCTTGCGCCTAACTTGAATTTGTCGGTACAATTCCTTAGCTTTTTCAATACGTTCTTTGCAGCCTTGCATTTGACCCCAGCGCTGGTTTCCCTGACGCAGCAAAGCTGCTTGTCGCTCTTGGGCTGCTTGCGCGAGGTCGAGCCGATTGGCGGCTTTGGCTTTGTTTGCTCGATCGTTCCAGCGCTGAATTTCTTGGGCGGCCGACAAAATCTCGGCTTGCAGTTGTTTCTCTTGTTTCTGGATTTCGAGAATCAGTCGCAGAGTATCTTCTTCTTGTTCCTTCAGTTGTTCTTCTATTGCTTGCAATTCCAGATGTGGATTGCTACGCAAAAATTCTTCTAATCTGGTTTCAAGAAAACGGCTGAAATCGTCAAATAAGCCCATTTTTTATACTTCCTATATTATGTGTTATTGGTTTTTCGCCTTTGAGATTCCCCTGTGCTTAATGTATTAGCTATTAAGACTTGACAACAGTCAACAGTCAACTGACAACAGTCAACTGTTAACAGTCAACTAATTAAAACTTCTGCCCGACAAAAACCGATCGCACATCTCCTCCCTTACGGATAACTGCTTCTTGATTTTTGATTTCGGCCAGAGTCCAACCGCTAGCGCCGATGCTTTCGCCGACATAAATTCTGCGGGCTACGCCGTCTACTTCAAACAAAGCAGCCGATCGATTTCCCAACTCCAAAATTCCTACCAGCGTGTGCGCAGCAGTGGGCGCGCTGCTGCTGGCGGCCGGTGCCGATTGCTGGGACGCGGGGGCTGCGGGGGCTGGTTCGGTTTCGCGAGCCAAAATCTTCGGCTGGGAAGAATCGGAGGGCGAAGGGGAAGCGGCGAGTGGGTTCCGAGCGCCGGCTGAGGCGATCGCACGACCAGATACTGGGGCTGTTGGCGAGGGGGAACCTGCAACAGTAACAGGAGCCACCGGAGCGGGGGGAGGGATGACTACCACTTGGGCAGGGAGTGCTGGTGCTCCCGGCTGCGCGGCAGCTTGTTCTAGGGCATTAGCAATGCGGTTGACTGCTGTCGAAAGACCTGCGGTTGGTGGTGGCGCGCCGGAAATTGAAATGCTCGGCAATGTCCCAGGGGTGGCGGCTCCGGGAACTGTGGCAAGTTGCGAGTTGGCTGGGGGTGCTTTCTTTTGTTCGATCGCTACTATTGAGCGTTGCACGTATTCCACAAACTGCGTATCTGGCACTATTTTAGCGGTTCCTGTCGGCGTTTCTCCTGCGGGGGCGGAGGCGACGGGCAAGCGCACCAGTCCCGATCGACTTGCCAGCCACAATCCCATGACTAGCAACAGCGATCCACAGGCTGCTCCGAGCAGGATTCTGTCGAATGATTGTTTGGATTGCTGTTTTTTGGTGGTTTCTAGGGCGACTTGGCGGGCGATCGCTTCTACATCTTTTTCGCCTCGCTGCGGCTGGGGCGACAACGACTGCGACAAAACTATTTGAGGTACCGAGATTGACTTGAGCGCCACGAATTCCGCAGGCTGCACGGGTTCGGATGGCACTTCGTTGCCGTCAAATGCTCGATCGACTCCTTCAAACAGTTCGTCCATCAGTCGATCGGCGTAGGACTCCACTGCGACTGTTTCGGTCGGCGTTTGGACTTTTGCCATTACGGCGATCGGCTCTTCGGCTGTTTGCAAAGCCATCTTTTTTGTGGTTACGTTCTGAGGCATAGTTTTCTCTGATTCGCGCTTCTTGACAACCCTGGGACTCTTAACTTTTGACTTCTACAGGATAATCTTAAAATTTACCAATTCCCTTTAATAGCTGAATTCTACCTCACCGATCGCCAAATTTTGAGTCTTTGACCAATTTCTCGGTTATTCTGCCATCAAGGTGCTTTTGGTCTTTGTGCTTCAGTGTCTTACTGGTTTTTCCTGAAAGATTTAGACATTTTTACAACACAAAAAAAGTCTTTTGTCAACTACCATCTGGTGCAATGTGTCCGCGACTGTCAAGGGCGATCGCACTTTTGCTGCGATCCAAAGTGCGATCAACATTTTGGTTAGTATTGGCGATCGCACCTCATATCAATTCCGGCTGTGCCGGAAGATGTAGAGGAGACGGCAGTGCCGTGTCCCTACAATTGATCGCGGTAGGGACACGGCATTGCCGTCTCCTCTTCTCCGTCTCCTCCGTCTCCTCCGTTTATATCATTCCAATGCAAACAGATTTGATATCAAGCGGATATTGATTGCGTCATGTATTCTGGTATTGATCGATCACACATCTATGAAATGCCTTGAAATACCATAGCAAACATCCTAACGCTTTCTCCATTACTTACCTTAATGATTTGCGAGGAGCAATTCTGGCATCTCCTTATTTTGCCATCAATAACCTCAACCGCGACTTCATCGGTACAAAAGGCTTTTCACTCGTGTTTCAACGTTCAGAGATTGCACAAGTCGAACAGAAATTTCCCTTCTTCAAACCCTATCTAGACCAAGCCTTGCAGCCAGCTTGCAATGCTTTTTATCTCAACCCTTTGCTGCTGAAAGAAGGTTCCCGCGTCGATCCGCATATCGATCGATCTTTGCGATCGTACTGCAAAACAGTTGAACCTCCTGCAACAGTAAGCGTTTTGTATGTGCAAGTGCCGACCAATCTCGAAGGCGGAGAGTTAGTATTGCGCTGCAACAAAAAACAAGTTGGACAAATTAAGCCGGAAGCAAACACCCTGGTGTATTTTCAAGGAGACTTAACTCATTCTGTGAATGCGGTAACAAGTGCTGGAACTCGTCTGAGTTTGGTTTGCGAACAATACAGTTTGAGCGAAACAGAATTGGCAGATATTCCAGGATTTACCGTGGAGTCTAGGGCGGCAAAGACTAAAGGCAAATAGTTGAAAATACGTAAGCTTTTCGTCAGGTTGTTGTGTAAGCTGTTATGCATTTAAACTACTAACGAGGCCTGTAGGGTGCGTCAGCTCGATCGCTTCCATCGGTAAGGGAAACGCTGCGGCTCGTGGCACCCTACAATACTTCCTTCTTCCTTCTTCCTTCTAATTAAAAATTATGTACTCAGATCCAGTTCAAACAGAATATTCTCACCTCGCCAAGCAATATGATAGTCGTTGGTCATTTTATGTCAATGCCACAATTGGGGAAACACTCAACCGTCTAGAAATTAACCAAGGGGAACGTATTTTAGACCTTGGTTGTGGAACCGGAGTTTTAATCCAGCGTCTGTTGCAGGTGTCTCCAGAAATAGAGATTGTTGGAATTGACACCTCTGCCGAAATGCTCGAAATTGCCAAACAGAAGCTACCTGAGTCTGTGGAGTTAAAACTGGGTAGTGCTGATAATCTGCCCTTTGTTAGCAACTATTTTGATATCGTAGTTTCAACCAGTGCATTTCATTTTTTTCGAGATCCATCCCAAGCACTTCAAGAAGCAAAACGGGTTCTCAAACTCAATGGTCGTCTCGTGATTACAGATTGGTGTTACGATTATCTAACTTGTAAGGCCTGTGACTTTTTCCTGCGCTGTTTCAACCCTGCTCATTTCCGTACTTATGGAGTCGCTGAATTTCAAGCGATGATGCAAGATCGGGGATTGCAAGGAATTGCGATCGAACGATACAAAATCGATTGGTTTTGGGGGATGATGACAGCAACAGCAGTCAAGGAAGCGTCGAATAACAAACCTGTTGCAGTCATTAACTGATTATTCCAAAAGAGATAACAGTCGCTGTAATTCCCCACAAGCTGCTTGAAGCGATCGCGGCGCATCTTCTGGTAAATTCAGAGAATAACATCGATCGGCTAAATTCTCAACAGAGGTTTTGCAAACAGCCTCATTTTTCTCAAATTTTGGATAAGTATCCTCTTCATTCACAGTTTCTCCCTGTAAGTAGTGTATCCAAGTCTCAATATTGCGCTTGGGGACGAAAATTGCGATCGCCTCATGCGATCGTCTTTTTTCCTGAGCATCTTCATCAAGTATACTAGCTAACTGATTAAGTCTGTCTTGCAGCGGACTCGTATCAGCATCAATTAACACCACTAATGCGATCGACACCCGGTTTTTATTCTGGCGATAAGCTTTAACTTCCATCGGATACTGAGTGCGTACATACTGTTCTCCAGATTGGCTACCGGGCGGACATATTTGAGTCCGAAATAGACCTGTAAAACCTCGTTTTTTCAGGAAATAACGGGCAAAAACTTCCTGCTGTCTGTCCTCGCAAAGGATAACAATCTGAACTCTACGCTGACTCATTCAACCATCCCCGCGCAATCAATTCAGAAACTGGCAATCCAGAATTATCAGCTACTTCATGGCTAATTCGTTTGACTCGAACCGCAGCATTGCTTTGACGCTCAAACCAATAGCCAATCGGTGAAGCTAACAGATAGTTAATTAACTCAGGATGGTGAGAAATTAGTAAAGCTTGAAGTTTTCCATCGCTACAAAGGTCATAAAGTTCAATCAGCCAGGGTTGGATTTCTGGTAATGCTAAAAAGTTTTCCGGTTCATCAATCCACAAAGTATAGTCTTCAGATTTCGTACCGTGAATCAGCGTGTATAAAGCAACTAATGTTTTTTGTCCATCCGACAATTCTCCGAGACGATATTCAATTGGTTTGATATTATCTGTTTCTCCTAAAAATCGCAGTTTTAATACCACATTCTCTTCGCTGACTCGCTCAAACTTAAAGTTTGTGAAGCCATCTAAAACATCTCTTAAAATATTTCCAATTTCAGCAACCTTACCTTGATCTTCAGATAAGTAGCGATACCAAGAAACAAAATTTTCCATCTTAGGAGTCAAACGCATTTGTTCTTGGTTACTGTCATCAACCATCAAGCTGGGAACAACTTGGATAATGATAAATCGCGCCATCCGTTCTCTAAACCAAGTTAACTTCGTGTTGTCGTTTCTTGGCATCAATGAAGGCAGCATCGATTGCGACCAGTCAAACGGGTATTGTGGCCCCTCTGAATGATTGTCTCGATAGAGTTGAACTTCGCCTAATTCAAACTTTAGTAAAGGTTGGTTATCAAACCACAAACGCTCATACTCAACGCGAGATTTATCTCGATCATGACGAATTCCTAATTCATATTTGTAGCTGCCGCTATTACCGAGAATCTCTAGCTCAAAACGCTGAATTTGTTGTGAAATTTGCCAGCGGGTGCAGTCTGCATCTTTGAAAATTCCTTCTACCTTACTGTCGCCACTAACAAATGCTTGGATTTTCTGCAATACTTCAAAAACAGTTGATTTCCCCGAACCGTTAGCACCTAGAAATAGATTAATTGCATCAAAGTCAAGTTCAAAGTTTACCAGACAGCGAAAATTGTCAATGTATATCCGTTTTAGCATGAGATATAGTTATTCTGTGATATTAATTCCGTTTGCATTGGAATGACATAGAGGACACGGCAGTGCCGTGTCCCTACCACGATCAATTGTAGGGACACGGCACTGCCGTGTCCTCCGTTTATCTCTAACTCACCCTTTCCGCCAATTCCATCCATTTTTCTGTTGCTTTTTCAATCTCTTGATTCAATTTACCCAAACGTTCAGATAACTTTTTCACCTCACCAAACCCACTCGGAGAATTGAGAGACAAAATCTGCTCAATCTCTGCTTTCTCAGCTTCCAACTGCGGAATTTTAGCTTCTAACTGATCGTATTCCCGCTTTTCATTAAATGACAGTTTAGTCGGTTTTGGAGCTTGAGCTTCGGCTTTTGGAGTGGTAGATTCAGCCGCTTGTGGTAGTTTACCTTTGTTTTTTTGTGCTTTAAGTTCCTTTGCTTCTTCGGCTTTTTTGTGATCCAAATACACCGAATAATTACCGGGATACAAACGCAAATTGCCACCTGGTTCTAAGGAGAATACCATGTCAATTGTGCGATCGAGAAAATAGCGATCGTGCGAAACCACAATTACGCAGCCGTTGAAGTCTTCGAGATAATCTTCCAACACCGCCAAAGTCTGCACGTCCAAATCATTTGTCGGTTCATCCAAAATCAGCAAGTTTGGTGCACTCATCAACACTTTCAACAAAAACAATCGGCGCTTTTCCCCGCCCGAAAGTTTGCTAATCGGTGCATACTGTTGAATCGGCGGAAACAGAAACTTCTCCAACATTTGAGAAGCCGTAATAATTTCCCCATCCGATGTTTTGACCAATTCCGCAACACTTTTGAGGTATTCAATCACTCGCTGGTCTTCATTTGGTGTCAAATCCTCGGAATGCTGGTCAAAATAACCAATATGAATCGTTGTCCCGATTTCTACAGTCCCCGAATCCGGCTGAATTCGTCCGGTGATGATATCCATCAGCGTCGATTTTCCCGCACCATTACAGCCAATAATTCCAATCCGGTCTTCGGGAGTAAAATTGTAGGTAAAGTCTTTGATTAAAGTGCGATCGTCATAAGCTTTACGGATATTCAGTAACTCAACAACTTTCTTACCAATCCGGCGGCCGGCTGTAGCAATCTCGACTTTGCCATTGGCTGTTTTGAACTCTTCTGCGCGCATATCTTTAATGCGATCGATCCGAGCTTTTTGCTTCGTACTGCGCGCCTTCGGCCCCTTTTTGAGCCATTCTAACTCGCGTCGCAATACTCCCGAAAATTTGCGCTGAGTGCTGGCGGCGGATTCTTCAGCTAAAGCTTTTTTCTCCAAGTAGTAGGCATAATTGCCAGCATAATTGTAAAGGTCGCCGCGATCGATCTCTAGGATGCGATTGGTAACGCGATCGAGAAAATAGCGATCGTGCGTAATCAGCAACAAAGCACCGCGATAGCCATTCAAATAATTCTGCAACCACTCCACAGACAGCGCATCCAAGTGGTTTGTCGGTTCATCCATCAACAACACATCAGGTTCAGATAACAGCGCCGTTGCTAAGGCAATTCGCTTGCGGTAGCCGCCGGACAAATCCCCAATTTTGGCATCAAAATCCTCTATTCCCAACTTAGTCAAAATCAATTTAGCCTTAGTTTCCAAATCCCACGCATCCACCTCATCGATGCGTTCAGACACCGCAGACAGACGCGCCAGTAACTTGTCTGTATCGCCTTTTCCGTGGGACAAGTGGTCGGAAATTTCCTCGTATTCGCGTACCAAAGCCATTTGTTCGCCACTGTCGGCAAATACTTGCTCTAAAACCGTGTGACTTTCGTCCAAATCGGGCTGTTGCGGGAGATAGACGATTGTAGCACCTGGATTGACCCAGCGATCGCCCGCGTCGATCGACTCCAAGCCCGCAATCATCTTCAGCAGCGTTGATTTGCCGGAACCGTTAGTGCCGATGAGTCCGACTTTATCGCCTTCATCGAGGCTGAAACTGGCATCTGTCAAGAGTTCCTTGATGCCGAAGTCTTTTTTGATCGATCGCAGAGTAAAAATAGTCATCAGTATATCAAGTCATTTACCTAGCTTAGTTTAGCTTAGTTCGACCGAGTCCGGCTGCATCGAACATATCATAGTGATACAACCAGAATTCATATTACTTGATATATTGAATGTGCGACCGCTAAAATATGAATGGATGTTGCCACCAAAACAACAGCGACTATTGATTAGGATGGCTTAACCGCCTCTCACTGCACAGGTACAGTTACTTTCAAGTCAATCTGTTTTGAATTATTACCATCCGTGACCTTACCGCTAAGCCGACCTTGCATAAAAGCACCTACAGTTACAGGATTTTTGTCTAAGGACAACGTTAAATCTGTGCCAACTGTATTCAATTGATAACTTCCACTACCATTGGCATCTATAATCTGTAGTGTTCCAGTTACGCCAGATCCTTGACCAATGTGAACCCTTTTTTGCTGATACTCGTTGAGCGGGATGTTATTAATATTTAATATAACAGCGACCGAGCCATTGTTTTGAGTAGGTTGGTTGTTGGACAGAAGCCAAAGTTTTTTCTCTGTCGGTATAATTCTTATTTCCCCCTGATCTAAGAGCGCATTGCCGGAAAAATCACCTAATCCCAAAAAAGAACTTTTTACAGTCATTAATAAGTTGAATAGCAGCCAGGTTATCAAACCGAGTGGGAGTAGCTGTAAGATTCCAATAATCCTATTGCCAGATGTGAGATTGTATTGAATATTCCGAACGTAGTCGCGGCCGACCTGAATGATATCCCCACCCGCACGAGCAGATTGAGATTGAGAAGACGGTCTATGCTCTGGTTGATTTGACATTAATTTATATTGATTCCTATGTGGCTGAGCTAAGTCCAGACAAAAAGTTTTACAGAACCGTTAAATATGTGAATATCTGAAAGCACTAGAGGTGTTTTCAAACTCTATATTTACCTGTATGTTGCAAATAATATCACCCCCAGCCATCCTGCGTTTTTATATGAGAAAATGACTGTGAAATTCCCCCTTTTTAAGGGGGATTTAGAGACGGATATCGCGGTTTGAAAACACGTCCTACGGGTTGTGAGAAGCCGATGCAGGGGCAGCAGGAGCAGTGGGGGCTGATAGCTGAGGCTGATTAACCTGGGTTCCAATCCCTCGACCAAATACAAGACCAAGGGCAACCATACTGCCCACAACCATTGTCAGACTCAGCATCCAAAATGAGCGATTGTTAGAATTCGTAATATTCCCTCCAGTGTTAGAATTCGTAATATTCCCTCCAGCCTGAGTGATATTGCCTGAACCAGAAGCAGTCTGGGTTTGTTGAAAGGGGGAGGTATGTGGCGTAGGTTGAGTCATTTACTTAATGTAGTATTTCATAAATTATATCTACTAGATTACCTCATTGAATTACGGAATCTTTAAAAATTCCATTCAATGAAATACTGACAATGTAGGATTGCCTACAGGTTGACATACGGTTTAGGAAGCGACCTTTGATTTGCTGATGTCTGGGCAAAGGCTTTTGTAACAGCCAGCCAGCTACCAATCGTGTTTTACCAGACTGCCGAGAGGCTGTCTGTGGATATCCAAGTTTCTCTATGGCAACTCAACACAACCGTTATCCTGCGTACCCTACAAAAGCAGGATCGCGGAATTCGCCCTGTATGCTCTGGCCCTCATCCCAGTAAATTGCCGAAACAGTTGCATAACATTTGTTTGGAATGACGAGAAAGCTCGGATCAACCCTGCCAGTGCGATTGATCGTCATCTCTGAGATGCTTTGCTCTATTGCGCCTAAATAGCAACCACCCTTGTCTTAGCCTGAGCATCAGATTCCGGTTTTGCAATGACCCGAATCTCCACATCACTACCCAGCGCGTTTAAGAACCGGAACAGGCGATGGATTGAAAACTCAGATAGTTTGCCACGCAGCAAATCAGTGATTTTAGAGCGATCGATTCCCAGGCATTTTGCTGCTTCAATCTGGGTCAATTTTCGCACTGTAATTAGTTCACTAATTTGGTGAACCAGTTCCGCTTTAATCAATAATTCTGAAGAATTGGGCAGCCCTAAATCCGCAAAAACATTCCCACTACTCGATCGCACCTTAATTTCATCATTCATTTTTGTCATCCTTTAGAGATTGTTTGTAGTTATGAATGTTGAGATTGATGAGTAAACCTTGGCTAGATTGCGATCGCAAATGGAGATTGACAAACAAAAAAACTATGCGGTAAAATGAGGGAAAAAGCACGGATAATTCCCAAATGAACGATCGCTCCTCAGCAGATTTGATATCTGTGACAGAGTTACACCGCCAGCTTAACGACTTACTCCAGCAACTATCACCAGAACGATTACAGGTGCTTGCTGATTTTGCAGCTTATTTAGCCAACGCAGAAAGTGAAGCTGCAACTCAAGAACTTTTGGCAATTTCTGGATTGCTAGAGCGAGTTAAGCAAAATCAAGCAACCGCTAAAACTGATTACACAACTTGGAGAACTCTTCGCTCTGATGTATGAAGTTCTTCTCCATCCTGATGCTCAAAAAGTTTATGTCAATGCTGACAAAGCTCTAGCGAAGAAAATTGCCCGATGTCTGGAGCAGCTAGAACAAACTCCTCAGTTGCATCCTAACATTAAAGCCCTCAAAGGAGATTATGCAGGGTACTATCGCTACCGAATCGGGGACTACAGAGTCATTTACTCGATCGAGGATGAAGTGGTACAGGTATTTGTTGTGGCGATAGCCCATCGCAGTCAAGTGTATGAACCGTGAGGGCGAGTTAGTCAACCCAGCAGCAAGAGCGATCAATTTAATCAGTAGACCTCTTGCAAAATAATTTTCTGATATAATAAAAAGTTTTGCTTTACTTGATTAGACATTTCCCAAAAAGCCTGTGAAGAACAGGCAGGCGTTGCCCTGAGCGAAGCCGAAGGGATGCCTGTTCCACAATAATTATGGGAGATGTCTATTGAGGGCGGGTGGGACACCCAAAATAGTTCGATTGTTTTCTAACATACAATTTAAATGCAGAACAGCTTACGAGGCAATGATTAAACAATCACTGTCAACTTTGGACAGCATCTCTTCAAACGCTGATGTGTGGTTCCCATCTTTGTCTACAACTCTGCGAAGTGTATATCCACTCTCAGGAGGCCTGCCAAAAAAGGAGTTTCTGCGATGCCAGATATCTCCACTCGGAGTGTTCGGATCTCGATCGATCAAAAAGTCTACCAGCCACTGTGGCACATACCACCCAAACACTATCGGCGTGATTTGTCCGTGCTGCAAAGTTGCATCCGAGAAGCGGAACAAGTAGGTGATGCGAGAAAACTTGACGAACTCAAGTAACATCCGCCCGGCAGTTGATGAATGAAAACTCCAGATTACTGGATCGTAAACACGCAGCAATAATGTCAGATTGTCCGCATTCCATTCTGAACTTTGCATCGTGATACAATAGTCTGGAAGCACGTTTCCGTCCATAAAGAATATACCTTCTAGGACTCCTGGCAACTCTGCCGGGTGTTCTACTTGCATCCAGGTTGCGATGTCTTTAATTTGCTTTTTTTCAATTAACATGGTATTATTTACCCTCAAAAATGCTGGTAATTTCGTGGTTGGTTAAATCAGCAAAATTAGGTTCGTAGTGAGGACTTTAGTCCTTATTCCGACAAGGAGAGAGGACTAAAGTCCGATGCTGCGAACGGAGTTTTTTGAGTAGATTTGTGCTGTGTACGAACACTTTATATCAGTTCCGGTTGCACCGGAATAACATAGAGGAGACGGCAGTGCCGTTTCCCTACAATTAATCTGGCGTAGGGACACGGCACTGCCGTCTCCTAATTTCAGCTAATAATTCCGATGCTACTACAAACCTGGTTTTTGGGTTGATTGCGGCTGTAAGTTAGGTGTCCTATCGCGGCGCACTTTGCCTACGGTACTCATGACATCCACGAGCATTGTTAGTGCGATATCTTTAGCGGGGCAAATTCGTCCGGCGCTCTGATCGCCCACCGAATGAAAACCCATATGATAAGGACACAAGTTTTCCCGCTTAGCGTTGAATTCGTAAACCGTAGAACCCCAGAAACTGCTGTCTAGCAGCCCCAGACTGAGTGGTATCAGTACCTTGGTTCCGGCGGGGAAAGTGCGCTGTTTACCCGCTACCGTTGCGGTGAAAGGCTCTGTGGCGACTCGGTGCGTGGCGCTGACGGGAGCCCAGAGGCGGGCGCATTCTAGGAGGAAGAGTTTTATGGATTCTCGATCGTCCAAATCGAGCTGATCCCAAAAATCAGTCGGATTAATTTCGGCTGTTTTCTGTCCTTGATAGGCGGGGAGAGGGCGGTAGCCCATTGCCGTGTAGCCCAAGTGCAGAGGGCCTTGCAGTCCCGCTATGCCCATAATCGATGTCATCAGCTTCGCCAATTCCCGCTTAGTCATGCCGTTGTTTTCCTCTTGGAAGTCGGCTAAAGCGGGAGAATTTTCGTAGATAGTCGCCGCGCGCTCGATTAAAGCCGACAAATCCCCGTGTCCAAACAGGTTCAGGCTTTGCAACAGGCTACCGATGACGGCGAAGTAGTGCAGCGGGCTTTGGCGGGTGTAATGTAATTCGGTGAGGAGTTCGATCGACTCGGAGTCGTCTAGGTTAAGCCCAAAGATGATGTAGTGCAGGTATCGGACTAAAAATCCCATCCAACCGCGCTTGACATCGGTAAAAAACGCTCCCCCCGCACCGTGCGACATTTCGGTATAATCTGCTGCTAGCCTCAGCAGCAACCGTCTGCTGATTTCGTCTCCTTGGCGATCCGTTGTCGCACTGTTGAAGAGATACTTCTGCATACAGCTTCGGAATGCCTCGTGATTGCTGCTACCATCAGGTTCGCTATCGGACAAAGATAGCAGAAAAAGGTTCCTACCGCCGACATCTTGGTTGGGTGCGCGATCGCCATCAAGTACAGAAGTACCCAGCCGCCAGCCGCGCGCCTGGGGCGATGTGAGTGCTGTTTCCAGTGTGTCAAATTCTCCCATCACCACTTGTCCCGCGCAGCAAAAATTGGCTCCGAAAGCTAGCCGTTTTACTTGCAAATACGTGGGTTCGTTGGCAATCAAACCCTCAATCAGTGCGATCGGCGGTAACATCGTTTTGCTGAGACTTTCTTCCGGGTTTTGCAAAGCCCAAACCTGAAACTCGTTCAGTGCCGGGTTCATCAGCGATGAGAAAATAGTATCTAAATTTAGGTTCATCATAATTCCTCCGAGAATCCCTCGCCATAACCCGCTTTGCATTTAGCAGCAAGAGGGTATTGAGCGGCAATTGAGCGGGTATTGAATCCCACTTAATTGCCAAAATCAGTAAGTATAACTATAGCCATCTTTATTTGTGCACGCAGTGGCAATATAGATATAGTTTTACTGAATAAGTCTGCGCCCAAGTCTAGCCTTGTCCCGGAGATTGAGTGGAATTTTTAACAATTTCTGGTAAGTAGATCTACTTTCTGCCTCTCAAGTATTAGCCCCAATCTTTGAGAGCCGCATATAAACCGTAGTTATGTGCGACTACTTGCTATTAAATTTAGCCAAAATCGGCGAGATTAATTAGAGTGGAGGATACCCCATTTAAAGAGGAAAAAAGTTCTCCGTTGGCTGACAAACGGAAGAAAGTTGCACTGTTTTCTTGAGTAATTGACAGTTAGGAGAAAGTAAGATTGTTGCCTAGAGAAAGCAAATCTTTAGTGTCTTCTTTTTTGCGATCGCGCCCCGTCGCACTTTGAAGATTCCGCAAATAAGCGAACAAACCAGGGCTTTTTGTCCCGTCACGCAGCGTTACTTCATCATTGTTAATGAATTTGAGCAAATCATCGCCGCTCATCCCTTCATCATCAGCAGCCCAATCATGCCAACGGTAAGAATGTTCAATTAAAGGTTTATAACTTGTTCCTTCTAAAAATGTTTCGGCTTCTCTGACCTTCTCCACATCATCTAATAGCTTGAGAAAAAGAATCCAAGTAAATTGGGGTAAACGGTCTAACTCCCCATTCATTCCCTTATCTTTCCGCATGATGTCACGCGCAGACTTAATCACGCTGCCGAGGCGCTGGGCAGTGGTGACGGTTTTATCGTTTTTGGAGGTAGTACGTTTTTGCATTAGTTTTTATATTTATTTATTTATGTACAGAATTTGTTTCAGCTAAAGTCACACTTCTTTGTTGATCAAGCAAGAAATCAACTATTTCTTCTAGAGTTGATTCATCAACTCCCCGAGAACCTATTAATCCTTTTTTTATTAAATCAATAAATAATTCATTATGAAATCCATGTGGTATGTCTTTTGTTCTTATATGTCCTTTTTGTTGTAGGCAATACTCTAAATACTCTGCTGGCACATAAATCCCACTAACTAACTGATTATCATACCTTAGTTGGGTAGGCTGGCATAGTTTAAAATAAAAAGGGAGTGGGTTTAGCCGATAATCTTTTACACTGTTTAAAAGGGTAGGGTTTTTAAACCTATCCTTCAAAGTATTCATTCGATCTATATCTTTTTGATATTGTAAATCTCGTCTATAGATATTATTACCTTGTCTATCTTTTTCCCATACCTTGTATTGAACCATCATAAATAAATTAAAAGTGTGATTATAGAACAAAAAATCGACTCCTAAAACCCGTTCATATTCATCTCTATTTACGTTCGTAATTGTTAATCGGTGTTCTCCTTGAACAAAAGTTCGAGTATTAGGCTTTTTTTTCTTTTTGTCTTCAAACCAATTACGAAATTTTAATTCCATTGAGCCTAAATCATGGACAATTAAATTGTCTTCCTTCTGTCGTTTGTCTTCCTTCTGTCGTTTGTCTTCCTTCTGTCGTTTATCTTTTACGAGTGCAAAGTAATTTTCTGGTCTTTCAATTATTTTTATATTAGTTTTTAACTCTACATCTGTATTTATTCCAGCCAAGCTTAACGAAAGCTGAAGTGTATCTTTCTGGTGAGACATAATCCTGTATTCTTCTCGCTCAATACTCTTTTCGTTGGTTTCTAATATCATTTTTTCAATGTCTTTGCGTAAATTATGATTGGCTTCTTTAACTAATCCTATTAGTTGTGACCAAATGCTAGCTTCTATTTCATATTTATTGTAACTATCTTGATATCCACCTAAAGGCAAACCAAGCAAGGATAAAGAAGGGTCACAGCCTTGAGCCACAAGCTTTGATTGTAGGGAGTGAATAGGAAAATCTTCGAGTTTCAAAAAATTGTAAAAGCTCAATTGAGATTTTATGACCGAATCTTTTTTGTTTCTCTTGCCTTGAGAAACTAAGACCGCATAGTTAATATTTTTTTCATCAAGCGAGAGAAAATAAAACTTAACTGTATTAACTGTAGGCGCAATCCTAAAAGGTACAGTTTCGGTATACTTGCCATCATTTTCTATGATTTCTTGCACTAGGCTTTTATTATCTTCTAGGACAGAAAATATGCAGTTATTGATTATCGATTCCATATTATTATTAAGCTAAATACAACAAACTCTGCAACTTCTAGACTGCCTGCTTCAATTTATCTCTCCCCCCAAATTTAGCGGCAATTTCCCGCACGTTGCCATACTTCTCAACCGCTTTCACCTTCAGAGCTGCTGGCATTATCAACTGCTGCGGCCTACCTTGAGCATAAATCCCAAATCCCAAATCTAAAATCTAAAATCTAATGACGCCCGCTAAAGTTTCCTCTCAGTACAAAAGCACTTTACAGGAAATTCGCAGGCGTCAAAATCAAGCAAGCTTAAATCTTAGAAAAGACCCAGCGTGAAAGATTTGTCGATCGGGAAAATAGCACCAATACCCAACCACAGAGTTATCGCAGTTCCCAACAGGAAAACAGTGGTAGCAACAGGGCGGCGGAACGGATTTTGGAACTTGTTAACGTTCTCGATGAACGGAATCAAAATCAAGCCAATGGGAACACCAGCCATGCAAGCAATACCCAACAATTTGTTAGGCAAAACGCGCAGGAGTTGGAACACAGGCCACAAATACCATTCCGGCAGAATTTCCAGCGGAGTAGCAAAAGGATTGGCAGGTTCTCCAATCAAAGCTGGGTCTAGTACAGCCAAACCCACGCACAGAGAAATCGTTCCCATGATGACTATAGGGAAAACGTAGAGCAAGTCGTTGGGCCAAGCGGGTTCGCCATAATAGTTGTGACCCATGCCCTGAGCTAGCTTAGCGCGTAGCACTGGATCGCTCAAATCTGGTTTTTTGAGAATAGACATAGTAACAGTGCTCTCTTTTTAGTTTTACTTTGGGTATCCCGCTATATCCGTTAGTCCGAATTAGCGGGGCGATCGCAGCAAGTATTGTTGGCTGTCAGTAAGTATGATGAACGATGAATTCCGAATTTTCAACTCAAAATTCAGCGGGGGAGCGAAAAAATACCGCCCCCACAACTCAAAACTTACAGTGGGCCTGAAATGCCTTGCTTGCGAATCATCAAGAAGTGAGCCAGCATAAAGACTACAATCAGCCAAGGCAACACAAAAGTGTGCAAGCTGTAGTAGCGAGTCAATGTGCCTTGACCAACGCTGACGCCGCCACGTAGCAGTTCAACAAGTGTGGAACCAACAAACGGGATGGCTTCGGGTACGCCGGAAACGATTTTAACTGCCCAGTAACCGATTTGATCCCAAGGCAGTGAGTAGCCGGTCACACCGAAAGAAACAGTGATGACTGCCAAGATTACTCCTGTCACCCAGGTTAATTCGCGGGGCTTTTTGAAGCCGCCCGTCAGGTAAACCCGGAAGGTGTGCAGAATCATCATCAGTACCATCATGCTGGCAGACCAGCGGTGGATGGAGCGAATCAGCCAACCGAAGTTGACTTCATTCATCAGATATTCCACTGAAGAAAAGGCTTCTGCTACCGTGGGACGGTAGTAGAAAGTCATGGCGAAGCCAGTGGCAAACTGGATCAGAAAACAAACTAGAGTAATCCCGCCCAAGCAGTAGAAGATGTTGACGTGGGGAGGTACGTACTTAGTAGTGATGTCGTCTGCGAGCGCCTGAATTTCCAGGCGTTCATCAAACCACTGGTAGGTTTTTGATTCGGTGATTTGTTTAGAAAACATGGAGCTAGAATTCCTAAAAGAATATTGCTGTGTTTGAGGTTCAGGGCAGCCACAAGGTTTTTTTGTAGCCCCGCGCCAAGCAGTTGGCTTGGACTCGCAAATGCCTGATGCTATTTTTAAATTTGGAGCTGACGAAAGGAATTCTATGGAGGCGATCGCCAGTTAGCGCTGGGAAACTCAGCTCTAGCTGATCCCGGCACGCTGGCGTTGCTCGATCGAATTCCAGACTATGATAAAAAATGTAACATAATTGCTGTGCAAATTTCACGGAGTGATGCTTTTGCCGAGTCTTAAATATTATTTTCTGCAAGCTCAACATCCGCCCCAAGCTGGCACACAGCCAAGAACCGAGGTATCAACCAAATTTCAGACTCGTGGGCGGGCTCGCTGCACAAGATTTAATATTAATGACAAAACTTCACTTATTCGGCAATTAAGTGTTAAGTTTGAATAATTTTTTGTTCGTGGCGGACGTTTGACGAATGCCTTTGGGAGAGTGACATAACCGTGCCCGACGGTTATGTCACTTAGACGGAGTTAAACCTCTCGCTGTCGTTGCTCGATCGTACATCTCTCAAACCATTGCTGTTACTACTCTTGCCTTTTTGCTTCCGAATCTAGGTGCGCCAAAGCTTCAAAGCTTACAAACTGAAAATACAGGAGATGCCATACTTGCGTAACTTTTACAGGAAAATCATGCACAGACGAGTTTTCAAGGCTGCATTTTTACTTTTGCTTCAAGTCGCCCTAGTTCTAGGCTCGTGGGTCGGGCCTGCGGCGGCGCTAACTCCAGAACAGCAGTTGTTGAGCGAAGCTTGGCGAATTGTCAACCGCTCTTACGTGGACGACAGCTTCAACTCTAAAAACTGGTGGTCGATTCGCGAAAAAGCCGTCAGGGAACCGCTTAAAGACAGACAGCAAACCTACACGGCGATTCAGGGGATGCTGGCGAATCTCGACGACCCCTTCACTCGACTACTGAAACCCGAACAGTACCGCAGCTTGCAGGTCAATACTTCAGGAGAATTGACTGGTGTGGGGCTACAAATTGCGATCGACCCCCAGACAAACACGCTGACAGTGGTGGCTCCTTTGGCCGACTCACCGGCGGATAAAGCTGGCATCCAACCGCTCGATCGCATCTTGAAAATTGACGGCATTCTCAGCTCAGAATTGAGCCTAGACGAAGCAGCCACTAGAATGCGCGGCCGCGTCGGCACTCCTGTTACCTTGACCTTGGGGCGCGAGGGCAGGGACGTTCCTGAAGAAATTGAACTCGTGCGCGATCGCATTGCTCTAAATCCGGTCTATGCCGAATTGCAGTCGGGGGCCCAAAAACCGCTGGGCTACATCCGCTTGAGTCAATTCAGTGCTAACGCCACTCAGGAAGTCGCCCACGCGATCGACCGCTTGCAAAAACAAGGAGCCACCTCCTACATTCTTGACCTGCGGAACAACCCGGGCGGGCTGTTGCAAGCAGGGATTGAAATTGCCCGCTTGTGGCTCGATTCTGGGACGATCGTCTACACCGTCAACCGACAAGGCATTACCGGCAGTTTTGAAGCCTCTGGAGGAGCCTTGACCAACGATCCGCTGATCGTTTTGGTCAACAAGGGAACAGCCAGCGCTAGCGAAATTTTGGCGGGTGCCCTGCAAGATAACGGCAGAGCTCAACTGGTGGGCGAAAAGACTTTTGGCAAAGGGTTGATTCAGTCGCTGTTTGATTTGTCTGATGGTTCCGGGTTGGCCGTGACTGTTGCTAAGTACGAGACGCCGAACCACACGGATATTAACAAATTGGGGATTGCGCCCGATCGCGTAGTGCCGCTAGAGCCGATTACGCGCGATCAAATCGGCACTTCCGCAGACTTGCAATATCAAGCTGCACTGCAATTGCTAACAGAAAAAACTGTGATGGCAAAGTCAGCTTAAGTTTGCAGTATTGAGCTTGTCACCTGCGTGAATACAGATGTCTCTCTGTGCGCGCCGGCAGCACCCGCGCATTGTACTGAGCGCGCACGCTACAAATTCCTAAAAATTAAGGCTGTGGGGTTGATTCCTCAGCTTCTGGTGATTCGGATTCCTGCAAAATCACGGGACGCTGTTGGGGATCAACTCGATTGCTTTGCTCTTGCATCACAGTTTTAGCAAGACTGGGGTCAAAATAGCGATTAAAGTCCGATCGTGACTGATTTACTCGCCCTTGAGTAAGACTGACTTCAGCTCGGATTTCCTGCAATTTTTCTTGCACCGCCCGGTAGTGAGGCCAAAGCTGAATCAAAGCAGAAGTTGCACAGACTGAAAGTACCACGTTGACGGCTAACTTGACTCCTGTTTCGGCGGCGAGCGTCTGGTGAGGGTAGGAACGCTGGCGGCTGCTGCTGCGGCGAGGAGCAACCCGAGGGGAGTTTTTTACAGGACGGAGTGGGGTAATGGTAGGTTGAATCGCTTGCATAATTTTTTTCTAATACCTAAGACTGACGTTTTAGAGCTGAACGACTTCATCAGTTGACAGTTGACAGTTGACAGTTGACAGTTGACAGTTGACAGTTGACAGCTACCCATAGCCGTCGATAGAAGAGGATTGGAGCAATGAATCATTTTGTTTGATTTCCCCCTAAACGGGGAGGCTTCAGACCCAATTTTCAGGCGTGAAAATTCTGAGCTGAACGCACACTCGCCCCTGTTCGTCAGGGTGCTGACAGCCAAAATTGTTGAGACAAAGGTGACGCCTGAAGACGGAATTTTCCCATAAAAATGCCTGCCCTTGCAGTTTCATCTTGTTAACCACAAACAATCTACTCCACTGCCGCAGCAATTGTCTGTAATTTCGAGATATTTAACTGGTTAGGCAGGCGTTTTACGGTTCGCAACTGGTGTCTGGAAACTACTTGTACAGTTCAGTTGACAGCCGGAAAGCCAAGATTCCGGGAATCAAAGCAATTACGAGCGCTACATAGACTTGGGTATCTGTTAAAGACATATGAGGAAAACTCCTTTTCGCGGGCACGAGCTTTCACCAATTTGAGACAAATTGGCGCTTTTGGGAATCATTTGTAACAATTCGATAACAAATTTGCTCTGTCTGGCCAGGAGTGGGAGAGTGGGAGATGGGAAGATGGGGAGAAAGAATGGGAAAAATCTTGCTTCTACCCTCGAAGCTCAACATCCATCCGTTACATCCGCTAAATCTCGATCGCGCGATCGCTGCCGAACTTGGGCAAGGGCGATCGCCCGCGACAGAATCGCCCCAATAGGTTAAGATAAATAAAGGCGACACTAATTTAAGACAGAGTCGGTGATTTGCGCTCCTGCGCTCTTCAATTTATAAATCTTAGGTGCACAAAATAGTTAATGCTAGATCAATTTCTCGACGGTTCGCCCAATTTGGGAGTTGACACCTTTTTATTATTGTTGGTTTTGGTGGCTTTGGAGGCTGTTCTTTCGGCTGACAACGCGATCGCCCTGGCATCTATTTCTAAAGGTTTGGAAGATGCCAAGCTACAGCGACAGGCGCTCAACTTCGGTTTAATAATTGCTTTTGTACTGCGGATCACACTAATTTTAACTGCTACTTGGGTAATCCAATACTGGCAGTTTGAACTGGCAGGAGCACTGTACCTGCTGTGGCTAGTTTTTCAGCATTTTTCCTCAGCTACTGACTCGGAAGGAGAACATCACGGCCCGCGATTTGTGTTTCTGTGGCAAGCAATTCCAGTTATTGCTCTGACAGATTTAGCCTTTTCTTTGGATAGCGTTACTACGGCGATCGCCATTTCTGACGAAATTTGGCTCGTGCTCACAGGCGCGACAATCGGAATTATCACCCTGCGGTTTATGGCCGGCTTGTTCATCCGCTGGCTAGACGAGTTCATTCACCTTGAAGATGCTGGCTATGTCACAGTCGGCTTAGTGGGCTTGCGGCTGCTGGTGAAAGTAATTAACGATAATTTAGTTCCGCCACAATGGTTGGTAGTTTCCAGTATAGTCGTGATATTTATCTGGGGATTTTCTAAACGCAATCCTGAATTTATCGACAATTCAAAATCCTCGGAAGTTGCTCTCAAGGAGCCAGATGCTGAACTTGTAACGCAGGAGTCAGAAGTACAGAAGTCCGAAATTTAACGTACTGTGTGTTTTGATCAAAAGTCGATCGAGCTTTTAAGGAAAGGCGATCGATTTTTTGTGCGGTGTTGGTTGCTCAGAATTTGCAGGAATTGTCAAGCAGTCAAGGAGCAGACGGAGTAACCCGACAGCAAAAACAAATCCGACGCCTATTTCGGCAATTATTTTGTCTCTTTGCAACTGATTTTGAGGGAGTTATCTTGAAGAGAGATTACTACCCAGGCGGTAAACATACCCTTGGTTTCCTGCTCAAAGTTGAGATAGTATTTTTTATGAGGCTTGAGTTGTGGAAGCGAAAATTCAACAGTTGTAGTACGATCGCGATTATGACAGGAATATCCTTATTTCTGGAACAGGCAAGATACCTGTTCTTGAGAATAGTGCAAGATGTGCGATCGAACCCAGATGCAGCAGAACAGTAAAGAGCAATAACCTACGCGCTAACCAGCATAGAATCATTATCAGGTATGTGTACCCGAGATCGGACGATACCCATGCAGGCGATCGTAAGCCGCTTTTCTACCAGCTATTTTATGTTGAATACTCCTGATAGAAAACTCTGCGATGCGACTCACTTGGTTTCTTTTGAGCCAGTGCTTGTACCCATCGGCTACAGGGCCTGCAAGCAGTTCATACCATCGCTGAATCATTTTTTCAGTGGTGAAATCTTCAGCGCGCTTCAGTCCGTTGGCTACCATTTTTTGATACAATTCAGGCTGTGACTTAAGTAGTTTAACTGCCTCAAATACTGCTTGAGGTGTTGTCACTTCGATATAATCTAAGTCTGATTGTCTCTGTTCCCGGAAGGCTGGCTCAGGCCCGAGTAAAGCTGGTACTCCCGCTATCCAAGCATTAACCAGTTTACTAGCTGGTTTGACTAAGGCATCTTTTTCAGTTAGATCGCGCACAGCTAAAACTAAATCATCGGTGGTGTAGTCATGCCACATTACAGGTTGATTTTCAGGTCTGCCATTAATTCTGAATGTGACACCCAGTTTTTCTAGTTCTTGCTTAAATTCAGGAGAACGAAACGATTCATATAGATTAACATCCCCACCTTTGAAAACAATATTTTTAATTGTACTGCCTCGTTCTTTCAGCCTCGGTATCAGACCAGGTTGGGGCCAGATAGGTATGAATACATCTGTTTTTGAATCGATACATATTTTATTTTGCACAACAGTGAAATTGCAAAGAGGAGGTGGGAAACCATCGCCACGACAACCTACAATAAAGCAGTTAAAAGTTCGATCCTTAATTCCTAAATCTAAAGAACTAATAACACAAATTTGTCCGGGAATAAATCGATCCGAAATTGATACATTGAGGTATTTTTGCTTCAAATACAAATAGGTAACGAGAATCCAACATTCTTCGTTAGTTTGAATGCGACTATGTAACGAGCTGGGATCGAGGATTGATATTTCAGAGGAGTCAAATAGCTCAGGCCAACGTTCGGGATACCGAATCACAAATGTGACAGGGTGTGGAAGAGAGAGAAGATTTATCGACACAGCTTTTTCCTCCAGAGTATACTAATTGTTTTGAATGAGACGCACTTGTCTTCAAACCACTCTACCTAACAATTAATTTTACCGCAACTGCGATCTACCGAACTGCATATAATTTACCTGTTATGGCGTTCTGGGAAAGGGTTGGAGGCGATCGCTCGCACGATGTAAAGATGCTTTTTGAAGGCGCGATACAGGATAACATTTTTTGAGTAAAAATTGAAATGCCATATATTTTGTAGTCAAGTCCCGCTGGCGACTGCTCTTTCTCTGCGGCGTGTCTCGTTTTGTCGATCGCCTCGCCTGGTTCGTCCAACATTCCGACTCAAGCAGGTGCCCGGCTAGAAAACAAAGACTTCTATTGAGTAGCTGATTGCGAACAGATAAGAAAACATAGAGTTTTTATTGGATGAACCCTATCTGCAAGCCTTGCGAGATGATTACCAAAGTCAGAATGATCAATGTGGTTTTGGGAATGGTGATTCCGAGCTATTTGCTAAAGCAGCAGGATACAATTATTCCGCTGAAACATCAGTTGGAGAATTTGTGCTTGGTAGTCTGAAAGAGGATGTTACCAACCTTGATGTGATGGTCGATCGGCTCTATGAAGGCATGAATTTCATCAAAAAAGAACTGGTTTGATAGTGCCTCAAACAGCAACTTTTAAAACATAAAAAAATTCGGCAACAATCTACGCTTAAGCTATACGTAAACGCTCAATATCCTTGATTGGGGGCGCACCGAACATCCGAGAATATTCGCGGCTGAACTGTGATGAACTTTCATAGCCTACCTGATAGGCAGCATTTGCGGCATCGGAGTTTTCGGCAAGCATCAGGCGACGCGCTTCCAATAGTCTTAATTGTTTTTGATATTGAAGTGGACTCATTGATGTCACTTCTTTGAAATGGTGATGGAAAGACGAAGCGGACATATTCGCTTTCCCTGCCAAATTTTCAACCCGCATCGGCTTTGCAAAATCAGTTTTAATCCGTTTTATCACTTCAGCTATCCGCTGCATATTACTGCCGGATGTGGCAATTTGGTGGACAGATTCACCTTGTTCACCGATTAAAAGACGATAATAGATTTCGCGGATAATCATCGGTGCTAGGATAGGAATATCCTGCGGCGTATCCAACAGTCGTGTTAGTCTGAGGGCGCAATCGAGCAACGGTGTATCAGCGGTGCTGACGAATAAGCCTCTGACGGAGTTCTCTTGCTTACTTGCAATCGGGCTGGTTTGGTCAATGATAATATCACAAAGTTGACGTGGATCTAAATTAAGCTTAAATCCTAAATATGGCTTGTCTACAGTTGCCTCAACAACACATCCACTCAGAGGCAAATCTACCGAGACGACAAGATATTGAGACGCGCCATAACGATAGGTTTCCTCACCCAGCAACCAGGGTAAACGCATCTAAATTAATTTGACAAAAAGGTGGATTTGTGCATTACTAAATAACTAAAAAAACCTTCTTAAAATTCTTAACTTTAAC
>ENA-OBIO01000116-OBIO01000116.1-metagenomes-genome-assembly--contig:-NODE-116-length-49831-cov-6.35969_pt1 | contig 49831 bp, 42 predicted proteins | sample MGYA00153383_OBIO01 | MGnify analysis MGYA00153383 | reverse complement strand
GAAAATCGCCGGCTCGCGCACCGAGCGTTCGAGTGGCTTGATCAGCAGCTTGTCGAGGCGCTTCCAGGCGTCGTCGAACGCGGCCGGCTCGCCGAGCCACCAGGTCGCGATCGACGGCAACTTCAGCGGCTCGCCGAGCAACTGCGCCGAGAGCTTGGGCAGGTAGCCGAGCAGCGCGCCGGATTCGATCACGCCCGAGCCGAGCGCGTTGCCGACGAACACGCTGCCGCGGCGCACGCAGTCGGTCAGACCGGCAACGCCGAGGGCGGAGTCGGAGCGCAACTCGAGCGGGTCGCAGTAGTCGTCGTCCTGGCGGCGCAGGATCGCGTGAACGCGCTTCAAGCCGTCGACCGTCTTCATCCAGACGCAGCCGCTGCGTACCGTCAAGTCACTGCCTTCGACGAGCGCGAAGCCGAGGTAGCGCGCCAGCAGCGCGTGCTCGAAATAGGTTTCGTTGTACGGGCCGGGCGTGAGCAGTACGGCCAGCGGTGGGCCCTCACCGGCAGCCGGCTTCGGCGCCCAGTGCAACAAGGAATCGCGCACGCCGGCGAAGTACGAGGCGAGGTGCTGCACGTTCAGGTCAGCGAACATTTGTGGGAACACGCGTGACACGACCAGCCGATTTTCGAGCGCGTAACCCGCACCGGATGGCGCCTGCGTCCGGTCGTTGACGACCCACCAGCTGCCGTCGGGCGCGCGCGCCAGATCAGCGGCGTACTGGAACAGGTGCACGCCGCCCGCCGGCCGCACGCCTTTAAGCGGGTGCAAAAAGCCGCTGTGGCCGAAGACCACCGGCGCAGGAATGGCGCCGCTGCGCAGCAGCGTTTGCGGGCCGTAGATGTCGGCCAGCACGCGGTTGAGCAACTCGGCGCGCTGCGCGATACCGGCTTCGATGGTTTCCCACTCGCCGGCCGCGAGCAGCAGCGGCAACGGGTCGACCTCCCACGGCCGGTCTGCGCCTTTCGGGTCGGCGTAGACGTTGTAGGTGATGCCGTTCTCGCGGATCTCGCGCTCCATCAACGAGAGCGTGTCGCCGATCTCCGTGCCCTCGCGTGCGGCCAGCGCTCGCAGGAAGGCATCCCAGTGCACACGTGGCACGCCCGCTGACGCCAGCATCTCGTCGAAGCGGCTGTCGGGGACGGCGTAGGCGTCGAGCAGGTCGCTCAGCATCGGGGAAGGCGAATCAGGGGTCACGGCGCGCATTGTCGCGTGCCATGACGATCGGTCAGCCCCGCGCCCGTCGCAGGTCCAATGTGAACGGGAAGTTCGGATTGCGCTCTTCCTTCGGTGCCGCCATGTAGCCGGGCGTGTGGCCGGTGCGGAAGAAGCGTGCGAGGCGCCGTGCTTCGGCCTCGAGCATGTTGACCGGGAAGGTGTCGTAGCTGCGACCGCCCGGGTGGGCAACGTGGTACTGGCAGCCGCCCATCGAGCGGTGCATCCAGGTGTCGAGCAAATCGAACGTGAGCGGCGCGTGCACGTCGATGCTCGGGTGCAACGCCGACGGCGGGTTCCACGCGCGGTAGCGCACCGCACCGACGAACTCGCCGACCTTGCCGGTCGGCTGCAACGGGATCGGGCGGCCGTTGCAGGTCAGCACATGGCGGTCGCCGACCAGACCCGTCGCACGCACTTGAATGCGCTCGATCGACGAATCGACGAAGCGCGCCGTGCCGCCGACCGCGCCCTCTTCGCCCATCACATGCCACGGCTCCAGCGCGAGGCGCAACTCGACCTTGACGCCCATCGCCGCGAAATCGCCCAGTCGCGGGAATCGGAAGTTCAGGTGCGGCGAAAACCAGTCGAGCTCGACCGGGTAGCCGGCGGCGTTCAACTCCTCACAAACGTCCGACAGGTCTTGCCAAATAAAGTGCGGCAGCATGAAGCGGTCGTGCAGCTCGGTGCCCCAGCGCTTCAGTCGCTCCGGGCGATACGGGTCCTGCCAGAAGCGTGAGACGAGCGCGCGCATCAGCAACTGTTGCGTGAGGCTCATGCGGGCGTGCGGCGGCATTTCGAAGGCGCGCATCTCGAGCAGGCCCAAGCGCCCCGTCGGGCCGTCGGGCGAGTACATCTTGTCGATGCAGAACTCGGCGCGGTGGGTATTGCCGCTCACGTCGATCAACAGGTTACGCATCAGCCGGTCGACGAGCCACGGCGGCACGTGGCCTTGGCCCTCGGTGATGCGCTTCAGTTCGGCGAACGCGATCTCGATCTCGTAGACCGAATCGTTGCGCGCTTCGTCGACGCGCGGCGCCTGGCTCGTCGGGCCGACGAACAGGCCCGAGAACAGATAGCTCAACGCCGGGTGGTTGTGCCAGTACGCGACCATGCTGGCGAGCAGATCGGGCCGGCGCAGGAACGGTGAGTCGGCAACGGTCGCGCCGCCGAGCACGAAGTGGTTGCCGCCGCCGGTGCCGGTGTGGCGGCCGTCGAGCATGAACTTTTCGGTCGACAGCCGCGTCTCGTGCGCCGACTGGTAGAGGTGCGTCGCTTGCTCGACCAGTTCGCCCCAGCTGTGCGCCGGGTGAATGTTGACTTCGATCACGCCGGGGTCGGGCGTGACGCGCAAGAGTGCCAGGCGCGGATCTTTCGGCGGCTCGTAGCCTTCGAGGATGACCGGCAGCTTCATCTCTAGCGCGGTGTCTTCGACGGCGCAGACGAGCTCCAGATAGTCTTCGAGCTCGGTCGCGGGCGGCATGAAAACATACAACCGACCGTTGCGGGGCTCGGCACTCATCGCCGTGCGCGTGACCGATGCGGCCGACTCGAAACGGCCAGGTGCGCGCGGCGCGGCACCTGTCGTGAGGCTGCTGCTCGGCGATCGATCACCGCTCAACGCCGCACGCGATCGGTCGGCAAAACTCGTCGACGACGGCGCACCGGCAGCGGCGGATGGCACCGCTGCAGACATCGCCGCCACGCCCATCTCGTTCGCGCCGTTTGCGAAACGCAGCCGCCGATACGGGGGCAGCGGCACGAACGATTGCGTCTGGTCGGGCGGGTAGACCCACGGCAAGTCGCTTTCCTTGGCCCAGGGTTGCGAGTCGAGCGGCAGACGGTAGCCCATCGCCGAATCGCCCGGGATCAGGTAACAGCGCTCGGCGCGCAAGAACCACGGGCCCGTCTGCCAACGAGGCGCGCCGCTCGGATTGCGCGCCACCGGCAAGACATGGCCAACGACCTTGTCGAGCCCCTGCGTGAACACCTTGCGAATGCGGTCACGCTCCAATGGATCGGCCAGCCGCGCATCGAACGGGTCGACGTTGGTCGGCAGCTTGCGCTCGCGCCACAGGTAGTACCAGGTGTCTTCGAACGCCGGGAAAACGTACTTCGCGTCGAGCCCGAGCCGCTTGGCCACACCGGCGAGAAAGCGGTGCGCGTGCGCCTCGGTGACGCCGTAATCCTGGTGCTCGTTGGCGAAGAGTTCAGGGTGGGTCCAGACGGGCTCCTTGTCTTTGCGCCAGAACAGGTTGAGCGACCAGCGCGGCAGTTGCTCGCCCGGGTACCACTTGCCCTGCCCGTAGTGCAGCAGGCCGCCCTGCCCGTACTTCGTGCGCAGCTTGTCCATCAGGTCGGCGCTGAGCAGGCGCTTGGTCGGGCCCATCGCCTCGGTGTTCCATTCGTCGCCTTCGCGGTCGTCGACCGAGACGAACGTGGGTTCACCGCCTTGCGTGAGCCGCACGTCGTTCTTGCGCAAGTCGCGGTCGACCTGGTGACCGAGCGCGTCGATCGCCTTCCATTGCGCTTCGGTGTAGGGCAAGGTGACGCGCGGCGCCTCCCAGACGCGGGTGACCGACATCGAATGCTCGAAGGTCGTTTCGCACTCGTCGATCGCGCCGCTGACCGGCGCCGCCGAGCCGGGCTCGGGCGAGCAGGCGAGCGGGATGTGGCCTTCGCCGGCGAGCAGGCCCGAGGTCGGGTCGAGGCCGATCCAGCCGGCACCGGGCAGGAACACCTCGCACCACGCATGCAGGTCGGTGAAGTCGATCTCGGTGCCGCTGGGGCCATCGAGCGATTTGACGTCGCTCTTGAGCTGGATCAGATAGCCGGAAACGAAGCGCGCCGCGAGGCCAAGGTGGCGCAGCAGTTGCACCAGAAGCCAGCCGGTGTCGCGGCACGAGCCGCTCGCCTTCGTCAGCGTTTCTTCGGGCGTTTGCACGCCGGGCTCCAGGCGCACGAGGTAGCCGATGTCGCGCTGCAACTTTTGGTTCAGCGCGACGAGCCAGTCGTTGGTGGCCGTCTTCTCGCGCGGGAGGGTTGCGAGGTAAGCCGCGAACGCCGGCGCGTCGAGCGTGTCGAGCGCCTTGACCGTGTACGGCTCGAGCTCGGCCGCGACCTCGGGCTCGTAGGCGAACGGGTAGTGCTCGGCCGAGGGTTCGAGGAAGAAGTCGAACGGGTTCAGCACCGCCATCTCGGCGACCAGATCGATCTCGATCCGAAAGCCCGTGGTCTTGTCCGGGAACACGAGGCGCGCAAGGTAGTTCGACTGCGGGTCTTGCTGCCAGTTGACGAAGTGCGTGGCCGGCTCGACGCGCATCGAGTAGCTCAGGATGCGCGTGCGCGAATGCGGCGCCGGCCGCAGCCGCACGATTTGCGGCCCGAGGTTGATCGGCCGGTCGTAGCGGTAATGCGTGACGTGATTCAGCGCGACGTGGATGGACATTGAGGCTTTCGGAAATCGGTGAGGTCAGGCGGCGACCGGCACGAGGAAGTCGCGGCTGATGCCGACGCCCAGCGTGCCGACGCGTTCGAGGAACTGCGTCAAATACGCGTGCAAGCCCGTCGCGAGGATCTCGTCGATGCGGCCGTATTGCAGGTCGGCCTGCAGCCGGCCGGCCTTGCGCAATGTGTCGGTCGATTGTTCGTTCGCGACCATCTTGAGGTTGATCACGACCTCATGCATGCAGGCCGCCAGCGAGCGCGGCATGTCGGCGCGCAGGATCAGCAACTCGGCGACCTTCTCGGGCCGGATCACGTTGCGATACGCCTTGCGATACACCTCGAAGCCCGAGACCGATCGCAGGATGCCCGACCAATGATAGAAATCGACCTCGATGTCGCGCGCCGCGGCGCCGTTGCCGTTCTGGCTCTGACTCTGGAACCCGTGGTACTCGCTCTCGACTGCGTGGAACTTCACGTCGAGCAAACGCGCGGTGTTGTCGGCCCGCTCCAGAAAACTGCCGATGCGCAGGAAGTGAAAGGCTTCGTCTTGCAGCATCGTGCCGACCGCGACGCCGCGCGAAAGATGCGATCGGAACTTGACCCACTCGAACAGCGTGCTCGGGTCACGCAGGTAAGCCTCGTTTTTGACCATGCGCTGGAACTCGAGCCAGGTCTGGTTCTGTGTTTCCCAGACCTCGGTGGTGAGCGTGCCGCGCACCGCGCGTGCGTTCTCGCGCGCGGCCTGCAGGCAACTGCGGATGCTGGAGCCGTTCTCGGCGTCGCCGATCATGTAGCGCATCACGGCATCGGGCGTGACATCGCCGTAGTGCTCGGCAAAGTCGACAGTTAATTCACTGATGCCGAGCAGGCCCTTCCAGCCCTTCTCGGCGTCTTCCGCGGATTGCGGCATCAGCGACGCCTGGTAGTTCACGTCGAGCATCCGTGCGGTGTTCTCTGCGCGCTCCATGTAGCGCGCCATCCAGAACAGGTGATCGGCAGTGCGTGACAACATGATCAGGCCTCCAGTACCCAGGTGTCTTTCGTACCGCCGCCTTGCGACGAGTTGACGACCAGCGAACCTTCTTTCAGAGCCACGCGCGTCAGCCCGCCCGGCACCATCTGCACCTCCTTGCCGCTGAGCACGAACGGCCGCAGGTCGATGTGGCGAGGCGCGATGCCGCTGTCGACATACGTGGGGCACGTCGACAGGCTCAGCGTGGGCTGGCCGATGTAGCCGCTCGGGTTCGCCAGCAGGGCTTTGCGAAAGTCGGCGATCTCGGCCTTGCTCGCCGCCGGCCCGATCAGCATGCCGTAGCCGCCCGCGCCGTGCACCTCCTTCACGACGAGCTCATGCAGATTCGCCAGCACGTATTTCAGGTCGTCGTTCTTCCGGCACTGGTAGGTCGGCACGTTGTGCAGGATCGGCTTTTCGCCGAGGTAGAACTCGATCATCTTCGGCACGTAGGGGTAGATCGATTTGTCGTCGGCCACGCCGGTGCCGATCGCGTTGCTCAAGGTCACGTTGCCGGCGCGGTAGGCAGCGAGCAACCCGGCGCAACCGAGTGTCGAATCCTTGCGGAACGCGCTCGGGTCTAAAAAGTCATCGTCTACGCGGCGGTAGATCACGTCGACCCGCTTCGGCCCTTGCGTCGTGCGCATGTAGACGAAGTTGTCTTTGACGAACAGGTCTTGTCCCTCGACCAGCTCGATGCCCATTTGCTGCGCGAGAAACGCGTGCTCGAAGTACGCGCTGTTGTGCATGCCCGGCGTCAGCACGACGACGGTCGGCTCGTTGACCGAAGGCGGCGCGACCGAGCGCAATGTTTCGAGCAGCAAGTCGGGGTAATGCGCCACAGGTGCGACGCGGTGCTGGCTGAAGAGTTCGGGGAACAGCCGCATCATCATCTTGCGGTCTTCGAGCATGTAGCTCACGCCACTCGGCACGCGCAGGTTGTCTTCGAGCACGTAGTAGCTGCCGCTGCCGTCGGCATTGGCGGCGCGGACGATGTCGATGCCGGAGATGTGCGAGTAGATGCCGCCCGGCACGTCGACGCCCATCATCTCGGGGCGGAACTGCGCGTTGTCGAGGATTTGTTCGGCGGGCACGTGGCCGGCCTTGATGATTTCTTGCCCGTGGTACACGTCGTGGATGAAGCGGTTCAACGCGGTCACGCGCTGCGCCAGGCCTTTTTCCATCTCGAGCCACTCGTGCGACGGGATCACGCGCGGGATCAAGTCGAACGGGATCAAGCGCTCGTTGCCGTGGCCGCTTTCATCCTTCGCGCCATACACCGCGAACGTGATGCCGACGCGCCGAAAGATGACTTCGGCCTCTTCGCGGCGCGACAGCATCACGTCGTTCGGCTGTCGTGCCAACCAGCGGTCGTAACCGCGGTAATGCTCGCGAACCGTGTCGGCATCGGCGCGCATCTCGTCGAAGCTGGGTCTCATGGGCTCGTCTCCTCCGCTGTAGGTTAGCAAAATTCAGGCCAATGAAAGCCGCGGTCAGTCGGGCTGCGCGGCGCGATGATGCCAGTAACGGCGCGCGATTTCACGTTGGCAGGCGCCGGCGGCGGGCGTGGCCGTTGTCCACACCCACGCGCCGCAGTTTGGGGTGGGGTCGACCGCGATGTCGCGCGCCGTGTAGCGTGCCAGCACCTCGGCGGCCGGGTGGCCGAAGCGGTTGCGGTAGCCGGCCTGGAACACCGCGACGCGCGGCTGCACGGCATCGAGAAATGCAGCTGTCGACGAGGTCTTGCTGCCGTGGTGCGGCACGATCAACACGTCGCTGCGCAGCGCCTCGGGCAATGCCGCGATCAGCGCGGCTTCTTGCTCGCGTTCGATGTCGCCCGTGAGCAGTGCGCTGCGCCCGCCCCCCGAGACGCGCAGCACGCACGACATTGCGTTCGATTTCAGCGTGCGCGCGTAGTCGTCGGCGACCGGCCGCAGCACCTCGAACCGCACGCCGTCCCACTCCCACGACTGGCCGGCCTGGCAGCGGGTCGTGTGCGCTTTGTTGGTTTGCGCCTGCGCCACCAGCGGGTGGTCGAGTTCGAGCGAACTGAGCAGGTCGTCGACCGGCATCGCCTTGAGCAGCGCACCGGCACCGCCGACGTGATCGAGGTCGCGGTGGCTCAGCACCAGCCGGTCGATGCGGGCCTCGCCGCGCGCGCGCAGCAGCGGCAGCAGCACGCGCTGGCCCGCGTCGCTCTCGCGCGAGTATTGCGGGCCTGCATCGAAGATCAAAAGGTGCGCGCGAGTGCGGATCAAGACCGACGTGCCCTGCCCGACGTCGAGCGCGATGAGATCGAAACGGCCTTGCGCGGGCAGATCGCGCGGCGGCAGCAGCAACGGCACGAGCAGCGGCACCGCGAGCAAGCGCGCGCGCCACGGCAACGGCAGCACCAGCAGCACCCCGCCGATGAGCCCGGCGAGCTGCGCCCACACCGGTGCCACCGGCACGAGCCACACGGCACCCGGCAGGGCCGCGAGCCCGCCGAGCATGGCGTTGAGCAGCTGCACCACCCAGGCACCGGCCGCCCACAGCGGCACGACGGCGATGCCGAGCAACGCCAGCGGCGTGATCACCAGCGTGATCAGCGGGATCGCGACCAGGTTCGCCGCGAAGCCGATCACCGACACCTGCTGGAAGAACACCAGCGTCAGCGGTGTCAGGCCGATGGTCGCGATCACCTGCGTTCGCAGATCGGCGCGCACAGCTGCCCAAGCGCGCCGCGGCCAGCCGCGCCAGCCAGGCTCGGCGATGGGCGAAACGACAGCAGCGCCTTCGTTTTCGGGCGAACGCGGTGACGACGCCATCAGCAACCCGACCGCGACGAACGAGAGCCAGAAACCCGCCTGCATCAGCGCCCACGGGTCGATCGCGGTGACCACGACGCCCGCCAGCAGCAGCACGAGCAGCCAGGGCCAGCGCACCCCGAGCGTTTGCGACAGCGTGACGACCGCGAGCATCCAGATCGTGCGCTGCGACGGCACGCCCCAGCCCGAAAACACCGCGTAGGCCGTCGCGCACACGAGCCCGCCCCAACGCGCTGCGAGCGGCGCCGGCAGCCACAGCGCGGCACGCCGGCTGCGCCGCCAGAGCCGCCCGATCGCGCCGCCTGCGAGCCACGCGAACATCGTAATGTGCAACCCGCTGATGCTGACCAAATGGGCGATGCCGGTGTTGCGGTACAGGTCCCAGTCTTCCCGCTCGATCGCGCCCTGGTCACCGACCGAGAGCGCCACAAGCACGCCGGCCGCGCGCCGGTCGGGCACGCTGGCCTCGATCGCATCGCGCACGCGCTGGCGCAGTCGCTCGATCGGAAAACCCGCCGCGCGGTGCAGCAGTTCGGGCGCGGGCGCGTCACGCACATACGCTGTGGCCCGCACGCCCTGCTCGAACAATTGCAGTTCGTAGTCGAAGCCGTGCGGATTCAGGTTGCCGTGCGGCTGGCGCAGCCGCAGCGTGAAGCGCCAGCGTTGGCCGGCGCGCAGCTCGCTTTGCGGCTGGCTCAGCGCCGCGTCTTCATGCTGGCCTTTGTACCAACCGACCGCGAGCACTTGCGGCAGCTTCGCAGCTTGCCCATCGAGCGTGGCCGCATCGGGCTCGAAGCGGAATCGCGAGCCGGCGGCGCTGCGCTGCGGCAAGCTCGCGACGATGCCGGTGACCACCAAATCGCGGCCTTCGAGCGCATCGGCCAGGCCATCTGCAAGACGCGCCGAAGCGCGCCAGCCGGCCGCGCCAATCGCGAGCAGCATTGCGCCGATCAGCCCGAGCAAGAACGCGCGCCGCCAGCGCCACGCGACCACGACACCCAATACCCCGAGCCCGAACGCGAGGCCGTATGCCTCGACCGGCCAGAGCGCGCGCTGCTGCAATTGCAACGCCACCCCGGCGATCCACGCGAGTGCGAGAGCCGCCAGGCGCGTACCCGTGTCGGCCCGTGCGTGCATCGCTGCAGTGTAGGATTTGTGCACCGCCAACCGACCCGCGAAAAACCCATGGCCGACACTGCAAATTCCATCTACGACCGACTCGCCGAGCTCGGTATCACGCTGCCGCCGGTCGCAGTGCCGGCCGCGGCCTACGTGCCTTTCGTGCGCACTGGCAACCTTGTCTTCATCTCGGGTCACATCGCCCGGCGCGACGGCAAGCCGTGGATCGGCCAGCTCGGGCGCGACATGACCACCGCCACCGCGAAAGACGCCGCACGCGCGATCGCGATCGACCTGCTCGGTACGCTGCATGCGGCGACCGGTGACCTGAACAGCGTCGAGCGCATCGTCAAGGTGATGAGCCTGGTCAACAGCACGCCCGATTTCACCGAGCAGCACCTCGTGACGAACGGTTGCTCGGAGCTGCTTGCCGACGTGTTCGGGGCCAAGGGCGCGCATGCGCGCAGCGCGTTCGGCGTGGCGCAAATTCCGATGGGCGCTTGCGTCGAGATCGAGTTGATCGTGCAGGTCAAGTGAACAGCACGAGACTGTTCGCTGTCGTCGGCCTCGCGAGCCTGGGCGCGGTCGGTGCAGCGCTCGTGTCGCAGCATGTGTTCGGCATGCAGCCCTGCCCATGGTGCGTGTTGCAGCGAGTGATCTTTCTGGCCATCGCCATCGCTTGCATCGCCGGGCTGGTCTGGCGAAGTGCAGCAGGCCGCACGGTCGCGGCCAGCTTTGCAATCGTGCTCGCGGTGAGCGGTGTGGCTGCAGCGCTGTGGCAGCACTTTCAAGCCGCCGCGTCGGCCTCGTGCAACTTGACGATCGCCGACAAAATCGTCAGCGGATGGCTCGGCCTCGACAGCCTCTGGTCCGATGTATTTTCGCCGCGCGCCAGCTGTGCCGATGCAGCGGTGAACCTGCTCGGCGTGCCCTACGAATTCTGGAGCCTGGCGCTGTTCGTGCTGCTCGCGCTTGCCTTGGTTCGCGCGCTGCGCCCGGCGAATCAGCGACGCTTGACCTGAACGTCGACAAACATCCCCGCGAAGTCGCCCGGAAACCCGTGCCATGAGCCGCTGACCGGCGAGGCCAGGCTGGCGTGGCGAGCCACGCCGACGCGGATCAAATCGGTGCCGCCAATCAGGTTGTTGGTCGGGTCGAACGGAATCCAGCCGGCGCCGGGCAAATAGACCTGCAGCCAAGCATGCGTTGCACCGGCGCCGACGTATTCGGCGTCACCGTTGTCGAGCGCCGGCGTGTAGAGGTAGCCCGAAACGAAGCGCGCCGCGTAGCCCAAACGGCGCACCGCCTCGACCATCAGCGTGGCGAAATCGCGGCATGTGCCGGAGCCGAGCCGCAGCGTCTTGTACGGTGTCTGCACGCCTTCGTCGAAGCGCGCAAGGTACATCATCGAGTCGCGGATCGCCTTGTTCATGTCGACCAGCAACTCGCGCGTGCCGGTCGGACCGTCAGCTTGCACAAAGCCACGCGCCCATGCGTCGAGCTCGCCGGTCGGGTCGTCGTAGTACGGCGTCAAATAGTGCTGGAGCGCGATGCGGTCTTCGTCCACGTAGACGAACGGATAAACCGACGCGTTCGGGTTCAGCGGAAGGTCGAGCGCGCGCGTGCCGGCGTGCTCGACCGTAAACGTGCACTCCACCTTCAACTCGGCGGCCGGGCTTTGCGGCGTGACGAGCGCGACCGAATTCGAATACGCGTCTTGAATGAGCCGAATCTCGACCGGCTCCGGCGTGACCTTCAGGTCGGTCGCGAGCACCCTCACGTCGTGGCTGCCGCGCGGGCGAAACATCACCCGGTGCTCGCCGAGCTGCACCGGCTGGTGGTAACGGTAGTGGGTGGTGTGGGTGATGTCGAACAGGACTGGCACGACGGGGTTTCCCTTTTCGCACTCGACGTCAGTTCATCCGCACTTCAGCGTGCTCGCCGAGGTCGGTCGGTGGCTTGCCGGTGATCGCGGCCTTGGCCATCTGGTAGAGCTGGACCAGCTTGCTTTCTTTCACGTCCCAGTAGTTGGCGTGGGTGATCTTGACGCAGACCAGCGCCAGGTCGGGGTCGGCCGCGCCACCGGGAAACCAGGCCTGCGCCAGCTTCGACCAGAGTTGCTCCTTCTTGGCCATGTCTTCGACGACCGCAGCGTTGCCCGACACCGACACGTAGCTGTCGGCACCCGGGTCGGCATAAACCACGTTGACAGTCGAGTCGGCCAGCAGGTCGGCCACCGGATCACCTTTGCGCGACATGAAAAACCACAGATTCGCGTCTTCGTCGAGGCTCGAATTTTGTGTGGTCATCGGTCGTGAATGCAGGTGACCGTTGCCGTGGCGGGTGGTGAACATCGCGAAGCGGATGTCCTTGATCAAGTCCCACAGTTTGGTGCGGGCTTGGGTCGGATCGGTGACGTTGTTCGTGGTCATCGCGTGTCCTTTCGGTGGTGCGTCTGGGAGACATACATTGCACCAAACCGCGCGAGCCGCCGCGATCAGGCGCGAGCCCTGCAGCGTGTAGGACGTGTCCGGTACGCCGCGCCTCCGCGCAGCGAGCCGATCAGCCTGCGCGAAGTACGCGCGCAGCTTTTTGCATCACGTCTTGCGCCTTGCCTTTGCGGGCGCGTTTGCTCATGTAGGCGGCGAGCGCCGCCGGCCGCAGCACCTCATCTTTCGGCTTGCCGCCGCGGCCGGTGCCGAGCATCTGCAGGGTGCTGCCGAATGCAGCCACGCTGACCAACGCGTCCTTTGTGTCCAGATCGATCAGCGTCAGGCCACGGCCGCCGTTGGCCTGCAGCTTGAGCTCGTCGATCGAGAACACGAGCAGCCGGCCGGTGAGCGTCAGGCAGGCAACCTGGGTTTGCGCATCGGCCAGGCTCGGCGGCAGCGGCATTTCTGCGGCCTCCAAACTCAGAAATCCCTTGCCGCCCCGCTGGCGCGCGACCAGATCACCGACACGCGCGAGCAGGCCGAAGCCGCCGGTGCCGGCGAGCAGCAAAGTCTGCTGCGCGTGGCCGGCGAAATAGTGCGCTGGCTGCGTGCCGGTCTCGAGATCGATCAGCGAGGTGATCGGTTGGCCGTCACCGCGGCCGCTCGGCAACTGCGCGACCGGCGTCGCGTAGACGCGGCCGACGCCTTTGGCTGCCGTGCCGAACACCAGCAGCGCATCGACGCTGCGGCATTGGAAGGTGCCGTACAACGCATCGCCGGCTTTGAACGCGAGCGTGGCCGCATCGACCTCGTGGCCCTTCAAGCCACGCACCCAGCCTTTCAAACTCACGACGACCGTGATCGGCTCGTCGATGACCTTGACTTCGGCGACGGCCTTCTTTTCGGCTTGGATCAGCGTGCGGCGCTCGTCACCATGCGATTTCGCGTCGACCTCAATCTCCTTGATCATCGTGCGCTTGAGCGTGGCCGGGCTGTTCAGAATTTCTTCGAGCTTGGTTTGCTCGACGCGCAGGGCTGCGAGCTCCTGCTCGATCTTTATCGATTCCAGCCGCGCGAGCTGGCGCAAACGAATGTCGAGGATGTCGTTGGCCTGGATCTCGCTCAGCGCGAAGCGCGCGATCAGCGCCGCCTTCGGGTCGTCGGACTCTCGGATGATGCGGATCACCTCGTCGATGTTGAGCAGCACCAGCTGCCGGCCATCGAGGATGTGGATGCGCGCGAGCACCTTGTCGAGTCGGTGCCGGGTGCGGAGCCGAACGGTGGTGGCGCGGAACGCCACCCACTCCGTCAAGATCTGGCGCAGGCTTTTTTGCGTCGGCCGGCCATCGGCGCCGATCATCGTCAGGTTGATCGGCGCCGAGCTTTCGAGCGAGGTGTGTGCGAGCAGCGTGGTGATCAGCTCCTGCTGCTCGGTCGCGCGCGACTTCGGCTCGAACACGATGCGTACCTTGGCCTCCTTGCTCGATTCGTCGCGCACCGCATCGAGCACGCCGAGCACGGAGGTCTTGAGTTGCGCCTGCTCGGTCGAGATCGCCTTCTTGCCGGCCTTGACCTTCGGGTTCGTCAGCTCCTCGATTTCTTCCAGCACCTTCTGCGTGCTGGTGCCCGGCGGCAGCTCGGTGACGATGAGCTGCCACTGGCCACGCGCGAGCTCCTCGATCTTCCATCTCGCGCGCACCTTCAGGCTGCCGCGGCCCGAAGCGTACGCAGCACGGATGTCTTCGGGGCCGCTGATGATCTGGCCGCCGCCCGGGTAGTCGGGGCCGGGGATCAGCGCGGCGAATTCGTCGTCGCTCAACCGCTCGTTGCGGATCAGCGCGACCGACGCCGCGGCGATCTCGCGCAGGTTGTGGCTCGGCACTTCGGTCGCGAGGCCAACCGCGATGCCGCTCGCGCCGTTGAGCAACACGAACGGCAGGCGCGCGGGTAACTGACGCGGCTCCTGGAACTCGCCGTCGTAGTTCGGGATGAAGTCGACCGTGCCTTCGTCGAGCTCGTCGAGCAGCAGCCGCGTGATCGGCGCCAGCCGCGCCTCGGTGTAGCGCATCGCGGCAGCGCCGTCGCCATCGCGCGAGCCGAAGTTGCCTTGCCCGTCGACCAGCGGGTAGCGCTGCGAAAAGTCTTGCGCCATGCGCACCATCGCGTCGTAGGCCGCCGTGTCGCCGTGCGGGTGGTACTTGCCGAGCACGTCGCCGACCACACGCGCACTCTTCACCGCCTTCGGCCCGGCCGCAGTCGTGAACGCCAGGCCCATGCGCTCCATCGAGAACAGGATGCGGCGCTGCACCGGTTTTTGGCCGTCGCACACATCGGGCAGCGCCCGGCCCTTCACGACGCTCAGCGCGTATTCGAGGTAAGCACGCTCGGCGTACTGCGCCAGGCTGACGGCGTTGCCGCCATCGTCGGCCGGTGGTGGGCTGTCGAAGAGATCGGGTTCGGAAGTCATTTGGTTGATTCAGGCAAACGGATTGCGTACCGTCAGGCGGCCATCGAAACGCCGGCCGTGAGAGAAATCTTCGGAGGCGAGCGTCGTGCAGCCGGCTTCGAGCGCAGCCGCCGCGATCATCGCGTCATAGACGTTGAGCTGATAGCGCTTCGCGAGCGCCAATCCTTGGTGATGGGTCGCGAGTGTCAGCGGGCGCACATCGGCGAAGCGTTGAACATCAATCAAGGCCTGTTCCACGGCGGGCCATGGCAGGCCCATCTTGCGCCGCGCGACGTTCAAGAACTCATTCAACACCTGCACGCTGATCACGATCCGCCCGGACAGCAAGGCCTCGGCTCGATCGGCCTTCGTCTCGTCACTTGAGAGCAGGTAGAGCAGCGCGTTCGTGTCGACGAACGGCGATGCCACCACCGTCATCGGCAGCGCTCGTTCGCTTCCATGCGGTCGAACTTGAAGTCGGCCGGCAACGTGCCGCGGAGTTTGCGAAGGCGGGCCAGCGCCTGCCGATCACCTGCATCAGCACGCTCGATGCGGACGGTGCGCGCGTTGGCGACCTCAACCTCGATCTGATCGCCTTCGCGCAAGCCAAGCACTTCGACCACGGCGGCCGGCAGGCGGATCGCCAGGCTGTTGCCCCACTTCGAAACTTGCACGTCGGCTCCTTCACTCGTCAGATATACATAACTGGATTGTATATCCAGGCTCGTGCGAGCCACTCACACATCCACCTCGATCGCATCCCCATGCAGTTCCATCAAATCGCGCCGCGCCTGCGCCTCGCCTTTGCCCATCAGCTTGGTCAACGACGTGACGGTTTCGTCAAAGCCGAGCAGGCCGTATTCGGTTTGCAGCAGGCGGCGCGTGTCGGGATTCAGGGTCGTGTCCCACAGCTGCTCGGCGTTCATCTCGCCCAGGCCCTTGAAGCGGCTGATACTCCACGCGTTTTCGCGCGCGCCTTCCTTGCGCAGCTTGTCGAGCGTGGCGGTGAGTTCGCCTTCGTCGAGCGCATAGATTTTCGCGGCCGGCTTCTTGCCGCGCGCCGGCGCATCGATGCGGAACAGCGGCGGTTTGGCGATGTAGATGTGGCCGGTCGCGACCAGCCTCGGAAAGTGTCGGAAAAACAGCGTGAGCAGCAGCACCTGGATGTGCGAGCCGTCGACATCGGCGTCGCTCAGGATGCAGATCTTGCCGTAGCGCAGGCCGCTCAAGTCGGGCGCATTGCCTTCGGTGTAAGGGCCGGGCCCGTGCGGGTCGACGCCGATGGCCACGGCGATGTCGTGGATCTCGTTGTTCGCGAACAAGCGATCGCGCTCCACCTCCCACGCGTTGAGCACCTTGCCGCGCAATGGCAGGATCGCCTGCGTCTCCTTGTTACGGCCCATCTTCGCGCTGCCGCCAGCCGAATCGCCTTCGACGAGGAACAGTTCGTTCAGGTTCAGGTCACGGCTTTCGCAATCGGTCAGCTTGCCCGGCAGCACCGCCACGCCCGAGCCTTTGCGCTTCTCGACCTTCAGCGATGCACGCTGCCGCGTCTGCGCGCAGCGGATCACCAGGTCGGCAAGCCGCTTGCCGAAGTCGACATGCTGGTTCAGCCAAAGCTCGAGCGACGGCTTGACGTAAATCGAGACGAGGCGCAGCGCATCGCGCGAGTTCAGGCGCTCCTTGATCTGGCCCTGGAACTGCGGGTCGAGCACCTTGGCGCTGAGCACGAAACTCGCGCGCGAGAACACGTCTTCGGGCATCAGCTTCACGCCCTTGGGCAGCAGGCTGTGCACGTCGATGAAGCCCTTGACGGCTTGGAACAAGCCGTCTTTTAGTCCAGATTCGTGCGTGCCGCCCGCCACCGTGGGAATCAGGTTGACGTAGCTCTCGCGCATCGGCGAGCCGTCTTCGGTAAAGGCCACGCACCAGGCGGCGCCTTCACCTTCGGCAAAGTTTTCGGTTTCGCCACCATCGGCGTAATGCGCGCCCTCGAACAGCGGGATCACCGGCTCGGCGTGCAGGCTTTGCATCAGGTAGTCACGCAGGCCGCCCTTGTAAAGCCACTCGGTCTTCTCGCCGCCTTTTTCCATCGTCAGCGTGACCGTCACGCCCGGCATCAGCACGGCCTTGCTGCGCAGCAAATGCGTCAGCTCGGCCTTCGGCAGCTCCGCGCTCTCGAAGTATTTCGGGTCGGGCCAGGTGCGCGCGGTCGTGCCGCTTTTGCGATCGCCGCTCGCGATTTTTCGCAGCACCAACGGCTCGATCACGTCACCGCCTGCGAATGCGATTTTTGCGACCTGGCCTTCGCGCCAAACGCTCACCTCGAGCCGCTTCGACAGCGCGTTCGTCACGCTGACGCCCACGCCGTGCAGCCCGCCCGAAAAGCTGTACGCACCGCCCGAGCCCTTGTCGAACTTGCCGCCGGCGTGCAGCCGCGTGAACACGATCTCGACCACCGACACCTTCTCTTCAGGGTGCAGGCCGAACGGGATGCCACGGCCGTCGTCTTCGACGCTGACCGAGCCGTCGGCGTGCACGGTCACGTCGATGCGCTTGCCGTGGTTGGCAAGCGCTTCGTCGGCCGCGTTGTCGATCACCTCTTGAATGATGTGCAGCGGGTTGTCGGTGCGGGTGTACATGCCCGGGCGCTGCTTGACGGGCTCGAGCCCCTTCAACACGCGGATCGACGCCTCGCCATACGCGCCGGCGAAAGAACTGTTTTGCTTGGTTGCCATGGGCGCGGATTCTAGGAGCCCGCAAAATGGCCGCACATCAATGGACAGGACTGGCCCATGCACTACCGCCAACTCGGCCGCTCCGGCCTGAAGGTCTCGCCGATCTGTTTCGGCGGCAACGTCTTCGGCTGGACCGTCGACGAAACCACGTCGTTCAAGTTGCTCGATGCCTGGGTCGACGCCGGCATGAACTTCATCGACACCGCCGACGTGTACTCGCGATGGGTGCCGGACCACAGTGGTGGCGAGTCGGAAACCATCATCGGCAAGTGGCTCAAGCACAGCGGCAAGCGCGACAAGGTCGTGCTCGCGACCAAGGTCGGCAAGGACATGGGCAATGGCAAGGTGGGCCTCGGGCCGGCCTACTTGCGCGCCGCTGTCGAGGCCTCGCTGCAGCGGTTGCAGACCGATGTAATCGACCTCTACCAGTCGCACGACGACGACCCCACCGTGCCGCTCGCAGACACGCTCGGCGCCTATGCCGAGCTGCTCCGTGCCGGCAAGGTGCGCGCGATCGGCGCATCGAACTTCACGGCGTTGAGATTGACCGAAGCGCTTGCCGTCAGCGCGAAGGCGGGCTTGCCGCGCTACGAAACGTTGCAGCCGCTCTACAACCTGGTGGAGCGGCCGGCTTACGAGGCCGAGCTCGAAAAAGTGTGCGTCGACAACGGCCTCGGCGTGATCAACTTCTTCGCACTCGCCAGCGGGTTCTTGAGTGGCAAATACCGCAGCGAGGCCGATCTGGGCCAGAGCGCGCGCGGCCAAGGCGTCAAGAAGTACCTGACGCCGAAGGGCATGCGTGTGCTCGACGCGCTCGACGCCGTCGCGCAGCGCCTGAGCGCGACACCCGCACAGGTGGCGCTTGCCTGGCAGATCGCGCGACCCGGCATCACAGCGCCGATCGCGAGCGCGACCTCACTCGCGCAGCTCGACGGCCTGGTCGCCGCGGCGCGGCTGCAGCTCGACGCCGACGCGATCCGGACGATCGACGCGGCGAGCGCCTGACGTGGTCGCCGCGGTCGGCCTGATCGATGCGCACGGCAGTCAGCGCGCATCGGCCTGGGTGCAGCGCTGGTCGCATCTGGTGCCGGTCGGTGCGAGCGTGCTCGACGTGGCCTGTGGCAGCGGCCGCCATGTGCGCTGGTTCGCGCAGCGCAGTGGCCGCGTGACCGGCGTCGATCGTGACGCGGCGGCTGTGGCGCCGCTCGCCGGCATCGCCGAGATCGTCGTCGCTGACATCGAAGGCGGTCCGTGGCCGTTTGCGGCGCGCACCTTCGATGCGGTCGTCGTCACGAACTACCTTTGGCGCGAGCGCCTGCCCGATGTGATCACTGCTGTTGCGCCGGGCGGGCTCTTGATCTACGAGACCTTCGCCGCCGGCAACGAGACCGTCGGCAAACCCTCGAAGTCGGCATTTTTACTGCGACCCGGCGAGCTCTTGAAAGCGTGCGCCGGGCTGCGCGTGATCGCGTACGAAGACGGCTTCATCGAAGGGGACGAGCGCGCTTCGGAGCGCTTCGTGCAGCGAATCGTCGCGGTGCGCGAGAGTGCTGGCCACGCACCTGCGCCGCGCCGCTTCGGGCTGGTTTCGAGTGACTCCGCGGCGCGGGTAAGATCTTGCAATCCAGAGGATTCCGCATGAAACCCATTGTTGGCAGCATCGTCGCGCTGGTCACGCCGATGCAGGAAGACGGCAGCGTCGACTACCCCGCGCTGCGCCGCCTGATCGACTGGCACATCGCCGAAGGCACCGACTGCATCGGCGTGGTCGGCACCACCGGCGAATCGCCGACCGTGTCGGTCACAGAGCACTGCGAAATCATCCGAGTGACGGTCGAGCACGCGAAGGGGCGCGTGCCGATCATGGCCGGCACCGGCGGCAATTCGACCGCCGAAGCAATCGAGCTGTCACGCTTCGCAAAACAGGTGGGCGCCGATTGCTCGCTGTCGGTCGTGCCTTACTACAACAAGCCCTCGCAGGAAGGCATCTTCCGGCACTTCAAGGCGATCGCCGAAGCGGTGGACTTGCCGATGGTGCTGTACAACGTGCCCGGCCGCACGGTGGCAGACATGCAGGTCGAGACTGCCATCCGCCTCGCGCACGTGCCGGGCATCGTCGGCATCAAGGAAGCCAGCGGCGAGATCGACCGCGCCGCGTGGCTGATCAAGCTCGCGCCCAAGGGCTTTAGCATCTATTCGGGTGACGACGGCACCGCGATCGCGTTAATGCTGCTCGGCGGCCACGGTAACGTCAGCGTGACCGCCAATGTCGCGCCGCGCGCGATGCACGAGCTGTGCATCGCCGCGCTCGAAGGCAAGGTGCGCGAAGCCACCGCCATTCACTTGAAGCTGCTGCCGCTGCACAAGCAGCTGTTCTGTGAATCGAGCCCGGCGCCGACCAAATGGGCAATGGCGCAACTCGGCTTGTGCAAATCGGCGCTGCGCCTGCCGATCACGCCCCTGACCGATGACGGTCAAAAATTGGTCGGGCAGGCGATGCGTGAATCGGGCCTGCTTTGAGCCGTCGTTGCCTCACCGCCGATCAAACCATTCGTTCCGCCCCCGACTTCGATAAAAAGCGCTGCATCGCGTCGCGCTGATCGCCCCGACCCCCTGGAGATGCACCCCGTGATCCGTTCCTTTTCTTTCCCCGCGCTGGCCCTGACGAGCGCTCTCGCGGCAGCCTCGCTGGCGGGCTGCTCGACCCTCGACAACCTGATGTCGGGCGACAAGATCGACTACCGCACCGCGAACAACGGTGGCAAGACGACCGGCCTCGAAGTGCCACCCGACTTGACCCAGTTGACCCGCGATTCGCGCTATCAGCAAACGCCGGGTGGCGCGGTCAGCGCGGCTGCATTCCAGTCGAGCACGCCGGTGGCGGCCGCGACCGCGACGACGGCAACGCCGATCGCTGCGCAAGCGGTGGCCGACATGCGCATCGAGCGGCTCGGCAACGAGCGCTGGCTGCGCACCAGCTTGACGCCCGAGCAGCTTTGGCCGCAAATCCAGGCCTTCTGGAAAGAGCGCGGTTTGGTCATCGTGCAAGACACACCCGCCGCCGGTGTGATGGAAACCGACTGGGCCGAAAACCGCGGCAAACTCCCGATGGATTTCGTGCGGTCGTCGATCGGCAAGGTGCTCGATGGGGCTTACTCGACCGGTGAGCTCGACAAGTTCCGCACCCGCGTTGAACGCACCGCGACCGGCACCGAGGTCTACATCACGCACCGCGGGATGATCGAGGTCTACAACGGCGAGCGCAAGGAAAACACGGTCTGGCAGCCGCGCCAGCCCGACCCGCAACTCGAGGGTGAACTGCTGTCGCGCCTGATGCTCAAGCTCGGCGCGACCGAAACCGTCGCGAAGGCTGCGATCGCCACGCCGGGCGCGCCTGGCGCAGCGGCTCGCGCGCGCATCGTCACCGGGCAGCCAAGTGCAACGCTCCAGGTCGACGACGGGTTCGACCGTGCCTGGCGTCGTGTCGGCGTGGCGCTCGACCGCAGCGGCTTCACGGTCGAAGACCGCGACCGCACGCAGGGCGTCTATTTCGTGCGCTACATCGACCCGAAGTTTGCTGGCAAGGACGAGCCCAACCTGTTCGCCAAGCTCTTCAGCTTCATGGGCAAGAAAGTAGAAACCGGCGGCCCGGCGCGCTACCGCGTGACGGTCAAGAGCGAGGGTGAGATCAGCACGGTCAGTGTGCTGAACGGCGCGGGCGCACCCGAGAACGGCGACGCCGGTAAGCGCATCACGACGCTGCTGCTTGAGGACCTGAAGTAAGCCCGGCGCAGGGATCGCCATGAGCAGGCGCGCGATGCGCTTCTGCAGCCTCGGGAGCGGCAGCGCCGGCAACGCGACCTTGGTCGAAGCGCAAAGCGGCACGACCACCAGCCGCGTGCTGATCGACTGCGGCTTCTCGCTGCGCGAGTTGCAGACACGGCTCGCACGCATCGGCCTGGCGTGCGACGACCTCGACGCCGCCTTCATCACCCACGAACACGGCGACCATGTCGGCTGCGCATTGACACTGGCGCAGCGCCACGCGGTGCCGCTGTGGATGAGCCGTGGCACCTGGCGCGCGATCGGTCGACCTGTCTTGCCCCCGGGGCTGCTCGAGTTCGCGCGCGATGGTCAGGCCATCGTGATCGGCGATCTGCAATTGCTGCCCTACACCGTGACCCACGACGCGCTCGAGCCGCTCCAGTTGCGGCTGTCGGATGGCGCGCGCCACCTGGGCGTGTTGACCGACACCGGCTCGATCACGCAACATTTGATCGCGAGCCTGCAGCGCTGCGACGCGCTGCTGCTCGAGTGCAACCATGACCGCGACATGCTCGCGCAGTCGGGCTATCCGGCCTCGTTGAAAGCGCGCATCGACGGGCGGCTCGGGCACCTCGCGAACGACACCTCGGCGCAAATTCTCGCGGCGTGCCTGCACGATCGATTGCAGCACGTGGTCGCGGCGCACTTGAGCGAGCGCAACAACAGCCCATCGCTCGCGCGGGATGCACTCGTGGGCGCCTGCGGCGGATCACGTGACGAGATCGTCGTCGCTGATCCGCTGCTCGGCTTCGGGTGGCTCGACCTCGACAAACGCTGGGCGTGAAAAAGCCGCCCGTAGGCGGCTTTTTCCCAAACCGAATCGATCCGAAGATCGGCCGATTTACTTCTTGATGGCGTCGGCAGCCTTACCAGCAGCGTCTTTGGCTGCGTCGGCAGCTTTGCCAGCTGCGTCCTTGGCGGCGTCGGCAGCCTTGCCGGCGGCGTCCTTCATGGCATCGGCGGCCATCGAACCACCTGCCGAAGCGGCACCCATCGCCGAGCTGGCGCCGGCCATGGCTTCGGTCGCGGCCGAAGAGGCGGCGGTCAATACAGCACTGGCGGCAGCCGAAGCAACTTCAGCGACGGCCGGGGCCGCGGCGGCCGAAGCGGCAGCAGCAGGCATTTCTTCCTTCTTGCCGCAAGCGGTAAGGGCAACGGCGGCGAGCAGGGAAGCGAGCAAAAGCGACTTGGTCATAAGGTCCTCTGAATCATTAGGGTCGAACAATTACCGGAAACTGTGGGAGCCCTTACATGCGCAGAGTCCCAGCGTTCACAGGCACAAAAATGACGGATCTCTTCCGTGCCTAGCCCCTGATTATAGGCAGCTGCAGGGTGATTCCTTAGAGGCCGGTCGTGGTTGCGGGAAACGCTTCTTCCGATCGTTGCAAAACTGCATCAATGTGTTCTTTGCAGCGGATCTCGTCGGCTTTTTCAAAAGACAAGCGCCCGCGGTGGTGCAAGTTGTCGGAGAGGCGCACGCTGACAGTGCCGAGTGCCAACATCACCGTGGGGAACTCGCCCGACGCGAGTTCCGTGTGGGTGCGGCAGCTGACGATGTGCGACCAATTGCGCCGCCACTCGACCCAGCGCGGATGACGCCGCGCGACCTCGTCGAAATGCCTTGCGATCAACGTGAGCTTGCGGCTGGAGGCTGCCCATTGCGTCAGCAACTCGACGATGGCGCGCTCACCGAGCGGCCAGTCGGCGAAGTCTTCATCGCACAGCCAGACCTCGCGTGCGCTTAGTTGCGCCATCGCCTCGAATGCACTGCGCAGCGCCGCGTGAAACTCTGCGCGCGAGGTGATCAGGGTGCCGGGTGCATTCGTTTCCATCGCGTGTCTCCTGGTGTCTGTTCTTCATCGTTGCGCGTCCGGCTGCAGCCAGCCGGATGCGAGCCAGTCGTCGAGCAGTTCGCGCGCTTCGCCGCTCAACGCATCGAGATCGTGTCGGTCGAGTCGACGCCGGTCCGAGAGGCGCCGCATCAGTTTCGCATCGCGCCCCGCAGCGCGAAACGACTCACCGTTGATGAACACATGGCGCTCGTCGTAGAGCATGCGGGTGCGTTGATCGAGGCTGACGCCGTGCGCTGAGGATTGTGTCGAGTCGGCGCGCTGCGTGGCGTCGAACCACACGCCGCGCTTGGGTTCGCTCAGCACCTCGCCGAGCGCGCAGGCGAACGTGGCCGGGTCACGCAACAGGCGCTGCACCGCATCGACCGCGAACGCCTGCAAAGCGGCCGGAATCGCACCAGGCGAATCGCTCGCGGGCTGCTTCGGATCACGGTAGAGCGGACCGGCGGAGTCGGCGTCCGCATCGACATCGGAAGCGTCGAGCATGCGCTGCAGCACCTCACGCGCCAACTCGTCGCGGCCACTGGCGCGAAAACCGATCGAGCAGGTGGTGCATTCGCCTTCGGCCACGCCGTCATGGGCCCAGCCCGGCGGCAAGTACAGCATGTCGCCGGGTTCGAGCAGCCACTCTTCTTCGGGCTCGAACGCGGCGAGTATTTTCAGCGGCGCGTCGGGCACGAGTTCGGGCGAGCGCATGCGCCCGATGCGCCAGCGCCGCCGGCCTTGCGCCTGCAGCAAGAACACGTCGTAGGAGTCGACATGCGGGCCGACGCCACCGCCATCGCTCGCGTACGACAGCATCAGGTCGTCGAGCCGCGCATCGGGCACGAAGCGAAAGCGATCGAGCAGCGCGCGCGCTGCCGGAATGTGCAAGTCGAGGCTCTGCACCAGCAACGTCCATTCGCGCTGCTTCAACAACGGCAGCGCAGCGCGTTTGAACGGGCCTTGGCGCAACGTCCATTGCGCGCCTCGGCGCACGATCAGGCGCGACTCGACCTCGTCGTGCGAGGCCAGATCGAACAGCTGAGCGCGCTCGATCAATCGGGTGCCGCCCGGTAAGGCCTGGCGCACCAGCAGTGGCTTCTTCTGCCAGTGGCGGCGCATGAATTGATGGGGCGAAAGGCCGCCCAACAGCGGGCTGGCGAGAGAGATGTCCATGGGTGATTGTGCGATCATTCAACGATGCAAATCACCACACCGTGTGTCGTCAGCCTGACCTGGAAGCTGCAAGACACGCTGGGCAATCTGATCGACGAACTGGCCGATCCGGTCGAGTTCTTTTTCGGCGGCGACGACCTGCTCGCGAAGGTCGAAGAAGCGCTGACCGACCAAGCCACCGGCTTCACGACCGTGCTCCATCTCGAACCCGAACATGCCTTCGGTGACTACGATTCCGCGCTCGTCTTTTTCGAGGCGCGGTCGGTGTTTCCCGATGCGGTCGAGGTCGGCATGCAGTTCGACGGCTTGCCACCGGGCGCGGTCACACCCGACATGCCGGCCGAGGCGATCTACACCGTGACCGAGGTGTACCCCGGCCATGTGGTGCTCGACGGCAACCACCCGCTCGCCGGCATCGCGCTGCGCCTCGACCTGGTCGTGCGTGACGTGCGTGCCGCGACCGAGGTTGAAATCGAGGCCCGCAGCGTCGGCGAGCCCCTGTTCACGCTGATGAACACAGCGCCCGGCGGCTCGGCGCTGCACTGAGGCTCAAACGGGCTCTTCAACGGCCGCCCGTCCCTCGGCCGTCGTCACCGGCCCGGTGCCGCTGAAGCGGTCGAGCGCGAGGTAAATCACCGGCGTGATGTAGAGCGTGATCGCCTGCGAAAACACGAGCCCGCCGACGACCGCGAGGCCGAGCGGCTGACGCAACTCGGCGCCCGCACCGAGCCCAAGCGCGATCGGCAGCGCGCCCATCAGCGCGGCCAACGTCGTCATCATGATCGGCCGAAATCGCAGCACACAGGCCTCGCGGATGGCCGCCTGCGCACTCATGCCGCGGTGGCGCTGCGCATCGAGCGCGAAGTCAATCATCAGAATCGCGTTCTTCTTGACGATGCCGATCAGCAGCAGGATGCCGATGGTCGCGATCAGCGTCAAGTCCATGTCGAACAGCCTGAGCATCAAAAGCGCGCCGACGGCCGCCGAAGGCAGACCGGCGAGAATCGTGAGCGGGTGCACATAGCTTTCGTACAGCACGCCGAGCAGCACGTAGATCACCAGCAGCGCACCGATGATCAGCACCGCCTGGCTGCCCTGCGAGCTCTTGAACACCGCGGCGTCGCCGCCGTAGGTCGTGATGATCGACGAGGGCAGCGCGATCTCTTCGCGGTACTTGTCGATCTTCGAGGTCGCGTCGCCGAGTGCGGCACCCGGCGCGAGGTTGAACGACATGGTCACGGCCTGCAGTTGCCCGACGTGGTTGATCGAGGTCGGGCCGATCGTGCGCTCGACGGTCGTGAAGCTCGACATCGGCACCAGCGCCCCGCTGCTCGACCGCACGTAGATGCCGTTGAACGCGCCTTCGTCTTGCTTCGCACCGGCCGCCACTTCGAGGATCACTTGGTAGCTGTCGACGCTGGTGTAGATCGTCGAGACCTGGCGCTCGCCGAACGCGCTGTACAGCGCGGAGCGCACCGTGTCGATCGATACGCCCAGCGTGTTCGCGCGGTCGCGGTCGATCTTGAGTGAAGCTTGCAGGCCGCGCAATTGCGAGTCGCTCGTCACGTCGCGGAAAAGCGGGTCGGGCCGCAGCTTGTCCTGCAGCTTGGCGGCCCAGCCATTGAGCTCGTCGACGCGCACGCTTTGCAGGATGTACTGGTACTGCGCCTTGCTCAGGCGCCCGCCCAACTGCAAGTTCTGGATCGGCCGCATGAAGACCGTGATGCCAGCCACCTCGCGCAGCTTGCGGCGCAGGCCTTCGATCACCTGCTTCATCCGACCGCGCTGGTCTCGGGCTTTGAGCGTGACGAACATGCGGCCGGTGTTCTGCGCGCCGCTGCCGCCGTTGAACGAGCTCACGGCGAGCACGTTCGGATCGTCGCGGATGACCTGCGCGGCGCGTGCCTGCAGCCTCACCATCTCGGGGAACGACGTGTCTTCAGCGGCCTCGGTCGAGACCGAGATTTGGCCGATGTCTTCCTCGGGGAAAAAGCCTTTCGGGATCGTCACGAACAGGTAGGCAGTCGCGGCGAAGGTCAGCAGCGCGATGAGCAAAATGATGCCGCGGTGTGCAAGCGCTTTGTCGAGCGAGCGCGCGTAGGCGCCGAGCACCGCGTTGAAACCGCGCTCGAACGAACGCACAACCATGCCGTGCGGTTTCTTGTGCGCATCGTCGGTCAGGAAGCGGCTCGCCAGCATCGGCACCAGGGTCAGCGAGACGAATGCCGAGGCCACGATCGCGAGCGCCACCACCACCGCGAACTCGTGGAACAGCAGCCCGATCACGCCAGGCATGAAGAAGATCGGAATGAACACCGCGATCAACGAGGTCGAGATCGAGATGATCGTGAAACCCACTTCGCGCGAGCCGCGCAGCGCAGCCTGGAAGGGCGGCACGCCCTCTTCCACGTGCCGCATGATGTTCTCCAACATCACGATCGCATCGTCGACGACTAAGCCGACCGCCAGCGTGATGCCGAGCAACGAGATGTTGTCGAGCGTGTAGCCGAAGGCCCAGAGCAGCGCGATCGCGCCGACCAGCGAAACCGGCAGCGAGAGCGTCGGAATCACGGTCGCGACGAAGCGGCGCAGGAACAAAAAAATCACCAGCACCACGAGTGCGATCGTGCCGAGCATTGTCAGCGTCACGTCGTGCAGCGCGTCCCGGATCGAGACCGAGCGGTCGTTCACGGTCGTCATCTTCACCGACTGCGGCAGCTGCGTCTGAAAGCCCGGCAGCGCCGCACGCACCGAGTCGACGACCTTCACGGTGTTCGCATCGGGCTGGCGCAGGATCGCCAGCGTGATCGAGGTTTCGCCGTTCAGGCTGGCGGCGGTCTTGACGGTCTCGAAACTGTCTTCGACCTGCGCCACGTCGCGCAGCCGCACCGGGTTGCCGCCGCGGTTACTGACGATCAGCTCGCTGAATTCAGCCGCGTTCTTCAACTGCTTGTTGGCCTGCAGCGTGAGCGTTTGCGTCGGGCCGTCGAGCGTGCCGACGGGGGTGTTGACGTTGGCGGCGCGCAAGGCCGTGTTGAGTTCGTCGAGGCTGATGTTGCGCGCAGTCAGCGCCTCGGGCTGCGCGCGCACGCGCACCGCGAAACGCTTTTGGCCGTAGATGTTGACCTGCGCCACGCCGTCGAGTGTCGACAGGCTCGGCGAGATCAGGTGCTCGGCGTAGTCGTTCAGGTCGGACAGGTTCATCGATGGCGAGGTCAGCGCGATCAACAGCACCGGCGCATCGGCCGGGTTGACCTTGCGGTATGAAGGCAGCGCGGTCATGTCGACCGGCAACGTGCGCTGCGCCCGCAGCAGCGCAGCCTGCACATCGACTGCGGCCGCGTCGATGTCACGGCCCTGGTCGAATTCGAGCGTGACCGAGGTCGTGCCCAACGTGTTGGTCGAACTGATCACGTTCAGCCCAGGGATGGTCTGAAACTGCTTTTCGAGTTGCAGCGCGACCGAGGTCGCCATCGTCTCGGGGCTCGCGCCGGGCAGGCTGCCCGACACGTTGATGACCGGCGTGTTGTAACTCGGCAGCGCCGCGACCGGAATCTTGCCGTACGCGATGACACCGGCGACGACGATCGCCGCGTTGAGCAGCACCGTCAGCACCGGCCGGCGGATGAACAACTCCGACAGGTTCACGGCGCGATCGCTCCGGCATCGGACGCCGCCGGCGTGCGCGCCGCGGCACTCGCGAGCGCACGCTCGACCACCGGCACGCCCGCGCGCAAATTTTGCCGGCCGTCGACCACCACCTTGTCACCGGGCTCGATGCCGGAGACGACCGCATCCAGGCCCGCGGCATACAGCAACTCGACCGGCCGCGCGGCTGCCTTGCCGCTTGCATCGATCGTGTAGACGAGGGCGCCGCGCGGCCCGCGAATTACCGCGGCCTGGGGCACGACGATCGCGCCCTTGAGCGTGCTCAGCGCGAGGCGCACGTTGACGAAGGCACCGGGCCACAATTTCTCGCCGGCATTGTCGAACACGGCCTTGACCTTCACGGTGCCGGAGTTGGCATCGACCGCGTTGTCGATGAACTTCAGTTTGCCCACCACCTCGCCACGCGCCTCGGGCAGCACCGCGACCACCTTGCCGCCGCCCGAGCGCATTGCTTGCAGGGCATCGTTCAGGTTGCGCTGCGGCAAGCTGAACGCAACGGCGATCGGGTCGAGTTGCGTGATGGTGACGAGCGCGGCGCCGCCGGGCTGCACCGTGCTGCCGGCGTAGACGTTGATCGCACCGGCACGGCCGGCCGAGGGCGCGACGATGCGGCTGTAGGAGACGACGACAAGCGCAGACTGAATCGCAGCGCGGTCGCCATTGACGACGGCCTGCTGGGTGTCGACCAGGGTCTGGTTGGTGTCGACCGCGCCTTGCGAAATGAAGTTCTGGGCCAGCAGTTCGCGTGCACGGGCGAGCTGGCGCTGCCCGTCGGCAAGCGAGGCCTGGTCTCGCGCGAGCTGGGCCTTCACCGCGGCCAACCTGCCCTCGTCGGTGCGCGCGTCGAGCGTGAACAACAACTGCCCCGCCTTCACGAACTGGCCTTCGCGGATGTTGACCTGCGTGATCACGCTGCTGACCTGCGGACGAATATCGACGCTGTTGAGGGCGCTGATCGTGCCGGTGGCCTCCAGCGTCATGTCGACATCTTTGGCGAGCGCGCGCACGCTGCTGACGCTGACCGCGCCGCCACCGGATGCCGCGACCGAGGCCGGTGCCGCTCCCGCTGCGGCCGGCGCAGGCTCTTTGCTGCAGCCCGCCACGCTGACTGCCACCGCGAGCGCGGCGGCCAGAAACATCCAGTGCTTGTTCATGCGAATTTCAGTTGACCCACACTTGCGCGTTCCGCCGGCATCAGCCCCGACCGGTCGAGCCGAAGCCGCCCGCACCGCGGTCCGACGCGCTGAACTCGGCCACCGCACGAAAGCTCGCCTGCACCACCGGCACGATCACGAGCTGCGCGAACCGGTCGAGCGGCTGCAGCGTGAACGCCACCGAGCCGCGGTTCCAGCAGCTCACCATCAACGGGCCTTGGTAGTCGGAATCGATCAGCCCGACGAGGTTGCCGAGCACGATGCCGTGCATGTGGCCCAGGCCCGAGCGCGGCAGGACCATCGCGGCCAGTGCGGGGTCGCCGATGTGGATCGCCAGGCCGGTCGGGACCATCACGGTTTGACCGGGCTCGATCACGAGCGCTGCATCGATGCAGGCGCGCAGGTCGAGGCCGGCACTGCCGGGCGTGGCGTAGGCGGGCAGGTGATCGGCCACGCGCGCATCGAGCACCTTGACGTCGACCACGCTCATGGTTTCGCGCTCAGCCGCGCTGCGATTTCGGCAACAAGCTGCCGCGCGAGCGTGAGCTTGTCGGCACGCGGCAGTTCGCGCTCGCCGTTCGCGTCGACCAGCGTGAGCAGGTTGTCGTCTTGCCCAAACGTCGCAGGGCCGAGGTTGCCGACGATCAACGGCACGCCCTTGCGCGCAAGCTTTTCGCGCGCATGCCTGAGCAGATCGTGGCTCTCGGCCGCGAAGCCGACGCAGTACGGCGGCTTCGGCATGCGCGCCACCGCGGCGAGGATGTCCGGGTTCTCGGTCAGCTCGAAGCTCGACGGAGTTTTCTGGCCGGGCTGCTTCTTGATCTTGTGGTCGTCGACGTGCGCCGGCCGCCAGTCGGCGACCGCAGCGGTCGCGATGAACACGTCGCAAGCACCTGCCGTACCGGTGACTGCGCCGGTCACCGCGTCGAACATTTGCTGTGCCGTGGTCACATCGATGCGGCGCACATGGCGCGGCGTCGGCAGGTGCACCGGGCCCGCGACGAGCGTGACGCTCCCACCCGCCTCGACCGCGGCGCGCGCGATCGCAAAGCCCATCTTGCCGCTGGAGTGGTTGGTGATGCCGCGCACCGGATCGATCGGCTCGAAGGTCGGACCGGCGGTGATCAGCACGTGCTTGCCGCGCAGCGATTTGGGCTGGAAAAACGCGACCAGTTCGGCGAGCAACTCGGCCGGCTCCAGCATGCGACCGTCGCCGGTCTCACCACAGGCCTGGTCGCCGTTGCCGGGGCCGAGCACCAGCGTCCCATCGGCCTGAAGTTGCGCGAGGTTGCGCTGCGTGGCCGGGTGCGCCCACATTTCGCGGTTCATCGCCGGAGCCACCAGCAGCGGGCAGCGTTCGATCGGCCGGGCCAGGCACATCAGGCTCAACAGATCGGAAGAGGCGCCCTGCGCGAGCCTGGCGATCAGGTCGGCGCTGGCGGGGGCGATGACGATCGCATCGGCCTCGCGCGTAAGGTTGATGTGCGCCATCGCGTTCGGCTCGCGCGCATCCCACTGGCTCGTGTAGACGCTGCGATTCGACAGCGCCTGCAGCGTCACCGCGGTGATGAACTGCTCGGCCGCTTCGGTCATCACGACCTGCACCGTTGCGCCGGCCTTGACCAGCTCACGCGTGAAGTCGGCGGCCTTGTAACAGGCGATGCCGCCCGAGAGGCCGAGCACGATGTGCTTGCCGGCCAGGTCCATCGGTTTGCTCATTGAACAAGGCGCATCAGAGCGCCGTCCAGAGGCGCGAAAGGTCGTGCAGGTTGAACAGCACGCGCACCGCCTTGCCATAGACCTGCTCGTGCGGCAAAAAGCCCCAAACACGTGAGTCCGACGAGTTGTCGCGGTTGTCGCCCATCATCAGGTACTCGCCCTTCGGAACGGTGCACTCCCAGGCCGTCGGGCCATCGGTCTTGCAGCTCGTGCCCATGCCGCTCGGCGCCAGGCGCCCCATCACGAACGGGTTGACCTTGATCGTGCGGCTGCGGCCAGCGGTGGTCTCGTCCAGCAGCCACTGGCCGCGGTCTTCGGGCGCGACGTTGGCACCCGTGCCTTCGCTCACCACCTGCACATCGAACGGCGCGCCGTTGACGCTGACGGCACCGCGCTCGAAACGTACCACGTCGCCCGGCAGGCCGATCAGCCGCTTGACGTAGAACTCCGACACGTCGACCGGGAAGCGGAACACGACCACATCACCGCGCTTGGGTTGCCCGAACTCGATCGCCGTGTTGGTGAACGGCAGACGCGGGCCGTAGGCCAAGTGGTTGACGAGCAGGTAATCACCCACGCGCAAGGTCGGCTCCATCGAGCCCGACGGCACCTTCGGCCAGTCGGCCACCGCGATGCGGCAAGTGAACATCAGCGCGACGACGACGAACAACTCGGCGCCGAAGCTGACCCACAGCGGCTTCTTCTCGGGCTCACGTCCGAGCCGCCGCTTGCGCACCTTCCAGGCGACCCAACACGTGCCTGTTGCGAGTGTGGCCAACGCCAGGATCTCGTTGATCGAGAAGCCGAACTGCACGCCGCCGCTCATCGCATCGAGCCCACGGTTTCGCGGTGTGTCGGGTTCAACATGCGCAGGGCTCCATCGAAAACAAGTGGCCGATTATCGACGTGGCGGCTTGCCGCCGCGTTGCTGCTGCGTCAAGCCGTTTTGGCCGTGACGAACAGCGGCTTGATCAAAACCCGCGCGGCCTCGCCCATCCAGTCGAGTTCGCCGATCACCGAGCTGCGCGCCGCGCCGCTGCGGTCGATCAACACGGTGGTCGGGAAGACGCGGGGTGTCCAGGCGTTTGCGGCGTCGCCGTCGCGGTCGAGCAAGATCGGCAGCGAAAACCGCAGCACCTCCAGAAAGCGCTTGATCTTCGGCAACGGCTCCTGGTAGTTCACCAAGAGCACCACCAACCCAGCCTTCTCATGACGGGTTTGCAGCAGCTCGAGCGACGGCATCTCGGCGCGACACGGCTCGCACCAGCTGGCCCAAAAGTTCAGCAGCACCGGCCGGCCCTTCAGTGCGGCGAGCGACCAGGGCCTGCCGTCAAGATCGGTCAACGCGAGCGATGGCGTGGGCTTGGCAGCGGGCCACGGCCGCACGGTGTAGGCCGCGAACGCGGTATCGGGAAGCGTAAAAGCGGTGGCCCCCAGTGACGCAGCAACTGAGGTGACGAGCCACTGTCGGCGCGTCGTCCTACCGGAGCGAGGTAAATCCTTGCGCTGCATTTCGAGTCGTGCCGGTATAAGGTCGGGCAGCGTTCATAGTCACCCTCGGGCCTTGTCGGCACGATTGCACCACATCCCGCCATGACCCCATTGCGCACGCCCCGATTTATCCAATGCCACGTGGCGGACTCAGAGGCCGACCGCCGCAAAATCGAAGCCGGCCTGTTGCGGCACCCGGCGCACGCATCGCCCAAATACCTGTACGACCGACTCGGCTCGCACCTTTTCGAGGCCATCACCGAGCTGCCCGAGTACTACCCGACCCGCACCGAAGCGGCGATCATCGCGGCACACGGCGCGGCCATGGCGCAGCGCATCGGCGCGGGCTCGACGCTGATCGATCTGGGCGCCGGCAACTGCGCCAAAGCAGTTCGGCTGTTCCCGCTGCTCGAGCCCGAACGGTATGTCGCGGTCGACATTTCGGTCGACTTTTTGCACGACGCGCTGAGGCGCGTGCAGCGCGAGCATCCGTCGCTCGATGTGGTCGGGCTCGGACAAGACTTCTCCAGCTCGCTCGATCTCGAGGCCGAACTCGTCGCCAACCGCGCGGTGTTCTTCTACCCCGGCTCCAGCATCGGCAACTTCACGCCCGACGAAGCGCTGGCATTTCTCAAGCGCGTGCGCACGCAGGCCCACGGCGGCGGGCTGCTGATCGGCGTGGACCTGGTCAAACCCACAGCGATCCTGCAAGCGGCGTACGACGACGCGATCGGCGTCACGGCAGCTTTCAACCTGAACATCCTGCGCCAACTGAACCGCCTGATCGGCAGCGACTTCTCACCGACCGACTGGCGCCACATCGGCCTTTACAACGAGGCTGCATCGCGGGTCGAAATGCACCTTGAAGCGCGTCATCCGGTCGATGTGCGCTGGCCCGGCGCGCATCGCGCATTTGGCGTCGGCGAGCGCATTCACACCGAGAACTCGTGCAAGTACACGCTCGAAACTTTTGCGGCGCTGCTGCAGGAAGCGGGCTTCAACACACCCGAGCACTGGACCGACGAGCGCGGCTGGTTCGGCGTGTTCTGGGCGCCGGCCAACTGAGCGGTTCGTCGCTTTTCGGAGTTACTCCCTCTCCCCCTGGGAAAGGGTTGGGGTGAGAGCACGCTTTTCGCCGTCATGCGGGGTGCGATGCCCTACTTCCACCCCCACCCCGCAGGGTGTCACAACCGCTCGGCCACCCACCCGCGCACCGACGCCAGCGCCGCGTCGAGCTGGCTCGGGTCGGTGCCGCCGGCCATCGCCATGTCGGGCTTGCCGCCGCCTTTGCCACCGACCTGCTGCGCGACGAAGTTGACGAGTTCGCCGGCCTTGACCTTCGCAATGCTGTCGTTCGTTACGCCGGCGGCGATCTGCACCTTGCCGCCTTCGACGGTGGCGAGCACGACCACCGCGGTCTTGAGCTTGTCCTTGAGCTTGTCCATCGTGTCGCGCAGCGCTTTTGCATCGGCGCCGACGAGCTTCGCGGCGAGCACCTTGATGCCGTTCACGTCGACCGCGCTCGCCATCAATTCGTCACCCTGAGAAGACGCCAGCTTGCCCTTGATCGCCGCCAGTTCCTTCTCGAGTGCGCGCACGTGATCGAGCACTTGCGTCAGGCGCGCCGGCACATCCGCGGGCGATGCCTTCAACGCACCCGCGAGTTGCTGCACCGTGCCTTCGAGCGACTGCAAATACGCCAGCGCGTTGTCGCCCGTGACTGCCTCGACGCGCCGCACGCCGGCTGCGACGCCGCTTTCGGCGACGATCTTGAACAGGCCGATGTCGCCGGTGCGCGCCACGTGTGTGCCGCCGCAAAACTCGCGGCTGCTGCCGATGTCGAGCACGCGCACTTCATCGCCGTACTTCTCGCCGAAGAGCATCGTCGCGCCCGACTTCTGCGCTTCTTCGATCGGCATCACGCGCGCTTGCGTCGCCGCATTCGCGAGGATTTCGGCGTTGACGATCGCCTCGACTTGCGTGATCTGCGCTTCGGTCAACGGCCCGTTGTGAACGAAGTCGAAACGCGTGCGGTCGGCATTGACCAGCGACCCTTTTTGCTGCACGTGCTCGCCCAGCACCTCGCGCAACGCCTTGTGCATCAGGTGGGTCGATGAATGGTTGCGCACGGTTTTCGCCCGGTGCACGGCATCGACCTTCGCGTTGAACACGTCGCCGACCTCGAGCTCGCCTTCGACGACGCGGCCGTGGTGGCCGAACACCGACGCCTGCACCTTGATCGTGTCCTCGACAAGGAATCGCGAGGTCGCATTGCGCAGCTCGCCGGTGTCGCCGACCTGCCCGCCCGACTCGGCGTAGAACGGCGTGTGGTCAAGCACGATCACCGCGTCGTCGCCGGCCTTCGCACTCGCGGCTGCGCTGCCGTCGACGTACACGGCAGTGACCTTCACGCCTTCGCGCGCGAGGTCGTCGTAGCCGTGAAACTGGGTGGACGCGCCGCTGTATTCGAGGCCCTGCGCCATCCTGAATTTGCCGGCCTCGCGGGCGCGCTTCTTTTGCGCTTCGAGCAGCTCGTCGAAGCGCGCTTCGTCGACCGTCACGCCGCGCTCGCGGCACACATCGGCCGTCAGGTCGACCGGAAACCCGAAGGTGTCGTGGAGTTTGAAGGCGGTGTCGCCGTCGATCTGCTTCGTGCCCGCGGCGTCTGTTGCTGCCAGCGCTTTTTCCAGTATTTCCATGCCGTTAGCGATCGTGCGGAAGAAGCCCTCTTCCTCCTGCCTCAGCACCTCGAACACGCGTTTATCTTCGCGGCGCAACTCGGGGTAGGCATCGCCCATCTCGGCAGCGAGCGCCGGCACCAGCGTGTGGAAGAACGGCTTGCGCGCGCCGAGCTTGTAGCCGTGGCGGATCGCGCGGCGCGCGATGCGACGCAGCACGTAGCCGCGGCCTGCGTTGCTCGGTATCACACCGTCGACGATGGTGAAGGTGCAGGCACGGATGTGGTCGGCGATGACCTTGAGCGACGGCGATTCGGCATCGCAATCTGCGCCACCGGCGAGATCGACCGCCTTCTTCGCCGCCGTCAGCAAATTCACGAACGTGTCGATCTCGTAATTGCTGTGCTTGTGCTGCAGCACGGCGGTCAGGCGCTCGAGGCCCATGCCGGTGTCGACGCTCGGCTTCGGCAGCGGGTGCATCACGTACGCGCCGCTCTTCTCGTCGACTTGGCGGTTGAACTGCATGAACACGTTGTTCCAGATTTCGATGTAGCGGTCACCGTCTTCGTTGGCCGAACCCGGCAAGCCGCCCGCGACGTCTTCGCCGTGGTCGTAGAAGATCTCGGTGCACGGGCCGCACGGGCCGATGTCGCCCATCATCCAAAAGTTGTCCGAGGCGTAGCGTGTGCCCTTGTTGTCGCCGATGCGAATGACGCGGCTCGCCTCCAGGCCGATCTGCTTGGTCCAGATGTCGAAGGCCTCGTCGTCCTCGGCATAGACCGTGACGTAGAGCTTGTCTTTCGGCAGCTTGTAGACCTCGGTCAGCAGCTCCCACGCGTAGGCGATCGCATCTTTCTTGAAGTAATCGCCGAAGCTGAAGTTGCCCAGCATCTCGAAGAAGGTGTGGTGGCGCGCGGTGTAACCGACGTTCTCGAGGTCGTTGTGCTTGCCGCCGGCGCGGATGCATTTTTGCGCGGTGGTGGCACGCGAATACGCGCGCCGGTCGGTGCCGAGGAACACGTCCTTGAACTGGTTCATGCCGGCATTGGTGAAAAGCAGCGTGGGATCGTCGCCCGGCACGACCGGGCTCGATGCGACGATGGTGTGGCCCTTCGACTCGAAGAACTTCAGGAACGTCGAACGTATTTCTGCTGCTTTCATACCGGGCTTTCTGGCCACGCAAAATGAGTTGCGTGCTTGATTTTCAGGAGCTGCGATTGTAGGTGGCGAGGCCGTGCACAGCGGCTCGCCGGGCTGCGCCGGCCCGCTCTTTGCGCTCACGGCGCCTACTCGTCGTTGGCCGCGCCGACCGGTGCAGCACCGGCCTCACCGAAGTTCGCGAAGCCCGCGCGGCCCTGGGCTTGTGCGGCGGCAGCGAGGCCCACGGCCCGGCGCAGCAGCACCTCGGGCTGGGTGCCGTCTTCGGGGTACTGGCCGATGCCGAGCGCGGTTGCGATGGCCACGTCTTCCCCGGCCACACGCAACGGCTCCATCAAGGACTTCAGCAACTTGGCGCCGACGCGCGCCGCATCGGCCGGGCTCAGGATCGAGCCGAGCAGCACCGCGAAACTGTCGTCGGCCAAGGCTGCGACCACGTCGCTCGCGCGCACGCCGGCACGCAAACGCACCGCCACCTTGCGGCGCAAAACATTCGCACCTTCACGACCGAACCGCGCCTCGGTCGTCGCGAGGCCTTCGATGCGCAGCGCGAGCACCGCCATCGGCGCCGGCTCACGTTCGCGCAGCGCGAGCAATTGGCTCATGTGTTCGATCAACTGCTGCTGATGCGGCAAGCCGGTGTCGAGGTCGATCGCGTAGGCCGTGCGCGCGTCGTGTTCCAGGCGCTTGCGCTCGATCGCGGCGCGCAGGCGCTGCGGGAACGAAGCAGAGGCGAGTTCATCGGCAAGCAAGATGTCTTGCACGCCGCGGCCCAGCCAATCGAGCACGCGTGCCGGATCGAGCGCGGCCGCGACGACCAGGATTGCCACGTCGCGCCCGGCTTCGGCCGCGATGTCGATCGCATCGGCGCTGTCGATCAGCACCACTGCGTCGCAGCGGCCGTCGGCAAGCTGCGCCAGAACGTCATCGCGGTCCGCGCAGAGGTGAAGCTCGAACGGGCCGAACGGCGATGCGGCGAGCGTGGCGGGCAGAGCCGCCTGCGTGACGATCAGCAAGGGGAGGCGACCGGAGTCGATATCGGTGTCGGTGTCGGGGCGAGGCATGGCCGCAGAATAACGCGCGCTTGCCAGGTCGGACCGAATCATTGACGCGCGCCGAAAGCCGTTCGTCGGATCTGGAGCGGGTGAGGGGAATCGAACCCCTGTATGAAGCTTGGGAAGCTGCCGTTCTGCCATTGAACTACACCCGCATTCCACCTCAGATTCTAGCGCGGACACACTTTGGCGTGATCCGGCTTCAGCCGTTCTTCGCCAGCCAAGCCACCATCGCATCCAGGGCCGGCCGCCCGGCTGCCGGGTCGATGCTGTTGACCATCAACGCGACCGCGTACATCTTGCCGCTCATGCCGTGCACGTAGCCGGCGAGCGCGCGGGTGTCGTTCAGCGTGCCGGTCTTGAGATACGCCTGGCCGGCGGCCCGGCTGCCGGTGAGCCGGCCCTTCATGGTGCCGTCGACCCCGGCGATCGGCAGCGAATCGAAGAAGGCTTGCGCCTGCTCGGCGCGCCAAGCCTTGCGCAACAACTGCACCAGCGCGCGCGGCTTGGCGCGCTCGGTGTGGGAGAGGCCGGAACCGTTCTCGACCTCGATGTCGCCATCGGCCAAGCCCTGGTCGCGCAGCCACAGACCGATGGTGCGTTGCGCGCCGGCGAGCGTCGCCGGCCGCGCCGGGAAGCCGGGCGAGAGCGACAACATCAGGTTGCGTGCGCCGACGTTGTCGCTGAACTTGTTGATGTCGCGCACCAGCTCGGTCAGCGGCTTCGACCGGTCGAACGACAGCGGCGCCACCGGCTCGCCGTTGGCCCCCAGCGGGATCGGGCTGATGCCCGGCACCGCCTGTGCTGCGACGACCTTGCCGCGCAGCACGCCACCCGTCGCCACCCACATCGCCGGCAGCGCGCGCGCCGCGATGCCGCTGTCGGGCGGTGGCACGAAGCTCACGGTGCGGGTGCCGCAGGCTGGGCCCCAGCTGCCCTGCACGATGACTGTGGCGCGGCCGTCGCGGCCGTTTTGCCAGCTCGGCGCGGCATCGCAGGCGCCGCCCATGCTGACTCGGTTGTCGAGCCTGACTTCGCTCAGCGCGGGCTTGAGCGAAATCGCGGCGCGCGGGCCGCGCGCGGGCTGCACGATCACGTCTAGCTGGCCTTCGTCAAGAGTCATCGCGTCGGGCCACACGTGGCGCGGCTCGCCGGCCGACTGCACCGGCGTGCCGTTGTGGTCGCCGGCCGTGAGCTGAAAGGCGTAGCGGTCGAGCACGATGTCGCCTTCGATCTCGCGCAGGCCCTGGTCGTGCATGCGCTTGAACCATCTCGCAAGATCGGCCGACGTAAGCTGCGCATTGCCGCCACCGACGATCAGCAGGTCGCCCACCAGCTTGCCATTTGCCAGCGTGCCGAGCGCGAACGCCGAGGTGCGCCAGCGGTAATACGGCCCGAGCAAATCGAGTGCGGCGAGCGAGGTGACGATCTTGGTCGTCGAAGCCATCGTGTACGGCCGGTCGGCGTTGAGTGCGAACACGGTGTGCTCGCCGATGACTTCTTGCGCGTACAGGCCGAAGCTTTTCGACGGCAAGCCCGAGGCCTTGATCGCGCCAGCCACCGCCGCGGGCAGATCGCTCGCAGCCGACGCTCGCGCTGGCGGCGCACGCTCCTGCGCGGCCCCGGCGACCGGGCCGAGCGCGGCGGCGAGAGCGGCGATCGCCAGAGCGATGAACGTCTTGGTCATGGGCCGCAGGCTATCAGCCGCGAGGTGATCGCACGCCCGCCGTCACAATGCGGCCTGCCGAAATTTCGCACCCGTGCCAGCGATGACCGACCCGAAAGACTCCTCTGACCGACCGGCGCGCCGCAGCATCCGCAGCTTCGTCGTGCGCGCCGGCCGCATGGGCTCGGGGCAGACCCGCGCGCTCGCCGAACTCGGCCCGCGCTTCGTGCTGCCGTATGCGGCCATGCCGTTCGATTTCGCCGCACGCTTCGGCCGAAACGCGCCTTTGGTGCTGGAGATCGGCTTCGGCATGGGCGACGCGACCGCCTCGATCGCGCAGGCCCTGCCCGGCTCCGACTTCATCGGCGTCGAGGTGCACACGCCGGGTGTCGGCGCGCTGCTCAAGCAGATCGGCGAGCGCGTACTCACGAACCTGCTGGTGATCCAGCACGACGCGGTCGATGTGCTCGAGCACATGATCGCAGCCGAAACGCTTGCCGGTGTGCACGTGTTCTTTCCGGACCCGTGGCACAAGTTCAAGCACAACAAGCGGCGGCTGATCCAGCCCGCGTTGGTGCGGTTGTTGGTCAGCCGGCTCGCGCCCGGCGGCTACCTGCATTGCGCTACCGATTGGCAGCCCTATGCCGAGCAAATGCTGCAGGTGCTGTCGGCCGAACCCCGCCTGCGCAACACCACCGAGGGCTACGCGCCCAAGCCCGTTCACCGGCCGCTCACCAAGTTCGAGAACCGGGGCCTCAAACTCGGCCACGGCGTGTGGGACCTGGTCTTCGCCAAACGTCAATCCGCCCAGGTGACGAGGCCGCTGTAGGCGGTGATCAGCACGACGATGCCGAACGCGATTCGGTACCACGCGAACACCACGAAAGTGTGGGTCGAGATGTAGCGCAGCAGCCAGCGCACGCAGACCCACGCGGCGAAGAAGCTGACGAAAAAGCCCACCGCGAACATCGGCAAGTCGGCCATGGACAGCAGCGCCCGCTCCTTCCACAAGCTGTAGCCACCGGCGGCGATCAGCGTCGGAATGGCGAGGAAGAAGCTGAAGTCGGTGGCCGCTTTGCGCGACAGCCCGAGCAGCATGCCGCCGATGATGGTCGCGCCCGAACGGCTGGTGCCGGGGATCATGCCCAGGCACTGCACGAAGCCGACCTTGAGCGCGTCCATCGGCTTCATCTCGTCGACATCGGTGATGCGCGGCGGCGCCGGGTTCGCGCGCTTTTCGACCCACAGGATGATGATCCCGCCGACGATGAACGCCGCCGCGACGACCGGCCCGTTGAACAAGAACTTCTTGATGGCCTTGTAGACAAAAAAGCCGATCACCGCGGCCGGCAAGAAGCCGATGAACACGTTGAGCACGAAGCGCCGCGCGCGCTCGCTGCTGCCCAGGCCCATCACCGCGGTGGACAGGCGTTGCCAGTACACGATGATCACGGCGAGGATCGCGCCGGTCTGGATCGCGATGTCGAACACCTTCGATTTGTCGTCGGTCAGGCCGAGCAGCGAACCGGTCAGGATCAGGTGGCCGGTGCTCGACACCGGCAGGAACTCGGTGAGCCCCTCGACGACGCCCATGATCGCGGCTTTGAACAGAAGAATGAGATCCAACGTGGGCTCCGGGCGCATCCGCAAAGCGTGCATGTTAACGACGGGTAAGCCCGGCAAGACGTAACGCGCGGTTCGTTATTCCTCGCACATGGAGGCAAGCCACTTGCGAACGGACGGTGACCGATCCTTCGCGCCAGTCAGCCCCTCACCGCCCCTGCGCCTGATCGCGCTGCTGCTGAATGGCCGCCGCATCCGCAGGCGACACCGGCGCGCGCAACGCAGGTGCAGGCAAGCCGAACAACGCAGCGATGCCAGCGGCCTCGCCCGCTTCGGATGCCGAGGCATCGGGTGCCGAAGCTGCGTCCATCGGCGCCTCGGGCGAGTCGCGCACCACGTGCGGGAACTCGGCCTTCGCGTCGATCAGCTTGGCCTTCTGGCCTTGCTGCATGAAGGCGCCAACGAGGCGCAGTGCGTTGTGCCCGCCCTGCCCCCAGTAATTGCTGCGGATCGTCACGCGCGGGTCGTTGAAGCCGACCCAGGCGCCGACCACCAGCTTCGGGCTCATCAGCATGAACCAGCCGTCGGTGTTGTTCTGGGTCGTGCCGGTCTTGCCCGCCAGATCGCCCTTGATGCCCCACTCGCCGCGAATCGCCGCGCCGGTGCCGGTCTGCACCACGCCACGCATCACGTCGACGAGGTTCTCGATCACCACCTGATCGAGCACCCGCTCGGGCGCCGACTCGAAGCTCTCGAGCACCTTGCCGTTGCGGTCGTCGATTTGCGCAATCAGCAGCGGCGCCCGGCGCTCGCCGAGCGAGGCGAGCGTGGCGTAGGCATTGCCCATCTCGAGCAGCGTCACCGGGCTCGTGCCGAGCGCGAGCGAAGGCACCAAGTCGAGCTTGGCCTCGCGCACGCCGGCCAGCTGCGCAAAGCCCGCGACCGCTTCGGCACCGACCTCTTGCATCACCTGCGCGGTGATCGTGTTTTTCGACTGCACCAGGCCTTCGCGCATCGTCATCATTTCACCGCTCGGGCCGCTGCCGTCGGTCGGCTGCCAGATGCCGCCGTCGGCGAGCGCGATGTCGATCGCGCCATCGAGAAACCGGCGCTCGGTCGACATGCCGCGCTGCAGCGCCGCGCCGTACACGAAGGGCTTGAAGGTCGAGCCCGGCTGGCGCTTGGCCTGCGCCACGTGATCGAACTGATCGCGCGCGAAATCGGGGCTGCCGACCCAGGCACGCACCGCGCCACTCGTCGGGTCGATCGCGATGAAGCCGGCCGAGAGCCGCGTCTTGTCGGCGCGCAACGTGGCCATCGTGTCGGCGTCGGCGAGCACGGTGTCGAGCGCTTGCGCGTCGCTCTGGCCGGCCTGCTTGGCGAGGCGAAACTGCGGCGTGTCGCGTGCTATCTCGCGCAGCATCGTGGGGTGCTGTTTCCAGAAGTACGCGAAGGGCGCAGCGGGTTCGCCTTTGGGCGATGCCGAGCCCTTCGAAACTGCCGGCTGGACGCGCGCGGTGCGCGCCCGCGCGTCGCCCCACTCTTCGCCGGCCATGCGCTGCAGCAGCGCGGTCTGCTGCACCACGGCGTCTTGTGCGAGGCGCTGCAGCTTGGCGTCGAGAGTGGTGCGGATCACGAGGCCGTCGGTGTCGAGGTCAACATCGTGGGCATCGGCCCAGTCGACGAGTTGCTCGCGCACATGCGCGACGAAATGGCGCGCCTGGCCGATGTCGCCGTCTTCCGGCCGCTTGAAGTCGAGCACCAACGGCAGCGCGCGCAGTTGCTCGTAGCGCGCGAGCGGCAGCGTGCCGTGCTTGACCATCTGCGCCATCACGAGGTTGCGGCGATCGCGCGCGCGCGCCGGATTGCGCACGGGGTTGTAGCGCTCGGTGCCCTTGAGCATGCCGACGAGCGTGGCGCACTGCGCGGTGTCGAGCTGCGCGGCGGGCTTGTCGAAGTAGGTGCGCGAGGCCATCTCGATGCCGCGCACGTTGTAGAGAAACGGCGCGCTGTTGAGGTAGCTTTCGAGAATCTGGTTCTTGCTGCTGGTGCGCTCCATGCGCAACGCGGTGATCGCCTCGCGCAGCTTGCGGCTCAAGCTCTGCTCGTTGCCGATTTCCTGCGGGAACAGGTTGCGCGCGAGCTGCTGAGTGAGCGTCGAGCCACCCGCCATCTTGCCGTGCAGCACGATGCCCCAGACCGCACCGACGATGCGCGTCGGGTCGATGCCGTGGTGCTGGTAGAAGCGGTGGTCCTCGGTCGCGATCAGCGCGTCGATCAACTCTTTCGGCACGTCTTTCAGGGCCACCGGCGCCTGGTAGGCGGTCGAGAAACGCCCGATCACCTCGCCGTCGCTCGACAGGATCACGCTCGGCCGCACCGCCTGCGCGCGTTGCAGTTCTTCGACCTGCGGCGTGGTGTAGACCAGCACGCAGATGTAGAGTGCCATCGCCACGCCGGCCGCGCCGATGGCAAGCGCCGAGCCCCACGCGACGCGCTTCAGGCGCTGCCTCGAGCGGCGCGGAGGTTCGGTTCGAGGTGTGCGCGAGGGATCGTTGGAATCGTCGGAAAGGTCAGCCATGGCATGCGAAAAAAAAGTTGCGAGGATCGTCGCACAGCCAGCGACGGCGCTGTGACAGGGTGTGGCGCGGGCCGCGGGCGATTCGGTGCGCGCTGGAACCCTCGGCGCGAGCGCGGCGGCGGCTTTGTCGGACAATTAAAAGCTGTCTTGAACGCCGTGGGTGTCAGCGAACGTCGAAGCTCACGCGTTGTTGCGCAGCCCGCATGAACTTTTCCCCGGCCGCGCCACTCTGCCTGCGGTCGTCACCTCAAGGACCCAGAACGTGAACCGTCGTGAATTTTCTGCCCAGCTTGCCGTCACCAGTTTCGGCGCCGCCGCCGCTGGCATGTTCGTGGTCGCGGGCCCGGCTGCCGCGCAAGGCGCACCCGTCGAAGGCAAGAACTTCAAGAAGGTCGACCCACCGGTGCCGCCGAGCGCCGCCGGCAAGATCGAGGTGCTGGAGTTTTTCTCGTACGCCTGCCCGCATTGCAACGCGTTCGAGCCCACGGTCGAGGCGTGGTCGAAGCAGTTGCCGGCCGACGTGGCGTTCGCTCGGGTTCCGGTGCCGTTCCTGGCCAACTTCGAGAACTACATGCGCACCTATTACTCGCTCGAGACGATGGGCCAGGTCAGCGCGATGCAGCGCAAGGTGTTCACCGCGATCCATGTCGAGCGCAATTACTTGGAGAAGCCCGCCGACATCACCGCACTGATGGCCAAGAGCGGCCTCGACGCGGCCAAGTTCACCAGCATCTTCAATTCGTTCTCGGTCGCCAGCAGCGTGACCCGCGCCAAGAAGCTGATGGCCGCCTACAAGATCGACGGTGTGCCGGCGATCGCAGTCAACGGCCGATGGCTCACGTCGCCAGGCGATGCTGGCGGTTTGGAGCAAGCAACGGCCGTCGCCGATTACCTGATCCAGCGGTCGCGCAGCAAGGCCTGATGCAATCTTCGCGAACGCTCAGCGCCGGCTCTTCGCCTTGCGCGAATCGAGCTCGGTGATCTGTGCCTTCAGCAGCAGCAACAGTGTTCGGGCATTGGCCTCGCTCAGGCTCAGGATCGACGAAGGTGCGCCGTCGTCTTGTGGCGGCGCGGGCTGCACCAGCGCGTCGAGTTGCATGCGGATCAGGCCGTTGCCGTTGGCCATGGCCTTGACCTTTTGAATTTCGATGTTCCAGGTCTTCATGCGACCACCTCCTCTTCGTTACGTTGTTCCGCGGCCGGCATCAGGCCGAGGATCTCGGAGATGCGCCGCGGGTCGTTGACCGTTCGCACCGTTGCGTAGGCCACTTCGGCCTGCGGGTGGCGGCGGCGCAAAAAGTTGAGCCATTGCTTCAGTCGACCGGCACGCGCCTTCGGTTCGATGTGCCCGCTGACGAGGCGCCAGAACGCCGCGAGCAAGGGCTGCAGGTCGACCCAGCCGAGTTCGGCGTGCGCGCCGCGGTCGGCGGCGACGATCGCGAGCGCCAGCCCCGGGTCGGCGACCATGCCGCGGCCGAGCATTAGCGTGTCGCAGCCCGAGAGTTCGCGGCAGCGCAACGCATCGGCCACGCTCCAGATTTCGCCGTTCGCGATCACGGGCACCGAGACCGCCACGCGGATCTCGGCGATGCGCTCCCAGTAGGCCGGCGGCCGGTACCCATCGACCTTCGTGCGCGCATGCACGACGAGCTCGTCGGCACCGGCCGAGACGATCGCGTGCGCACAGTCGAGTGCGCTGTCGGCGTTGTTGAAACCGAGTCGCATCTTGGCAGAGACCGGCATCGCTGGCGGCACGGCGCGGCGCACCGCGGCGACGATGCGGTGCAGCAGCTCGGGGTCTTGCAGCAAAGCCGCGCCGCCGCCGTGGCGGTTCACGACCTTGGCCGGGCAGCCGAAGTTCAGGTCGATGCCGGCCGGCTGCAGCCCAGCCAGACGAGCTGCGTTTTCAGCCAGGCACACCGGGTCGGAGCCCATCAGCTGCACGCGCACCGGCACGCCTGCCCGCGTGCGGCTGCCATGGTTCAACTCAGGCACGACGCGCGTGAACACGCGCTCGGGCAGCAGCGTGCCGGTGACGCGGATGAACTCGGCCACGCAGCGGTCCACGCCACCGGCGCGCGTCAGGATGTCGCGCAAAGTGAAGTCGAGCAGCCCTTCCATCGGGGCGAGCAGGATGGTCATGGATCGTGGGCGCGGTGGTTGCGCGGTGGTTGCGCCATGTTGTTGGCGCCATGTCGGCGTGGCCCGGTAGTGTAAGAACCCCATCGCCGGCCGAGCAGGGTCGACTCCGATAAAGTGCCGTGTACCTGTTTAGGAAGACGAATTGCAATGAACCTGATCTACGTAGGCGACGCCATGTGCTCTTGGTGCTACGGCTTCGTGACGCCGCTCGACGAGTTGCTGGCCGACCCGCAAGACGCCGCGCCGTTGCAGTTGGCGCTCGTGATGGGCGGCCTGCGCCCGTTCACCACCGAGACGATTGCACCCGAGCGTGCCGATGAGCTCGCCGGTCACTGGCACCGCGTGGCCGAGGCGAGCGGCCAATCGTTCGCGCAAGCGCCGAACACCGCCCTGCACATCCCCGGCTTCGTCTACGACACCGAGCCCGCTGCCCGCGCGACCGTGACGGTGCGAAGCCTCTGGCCGCAGCACGTGTGGCGGTACTTCAAAGTGGTGCAGCACGCGTTCTACGGCGAAGGCCGCAACGTGACCGAGCCCGGCGTGCTGACCGACATCGCCGAAGCGCTCGGCCTGCCGCGCGCTGAATTTGGCGTGGCCTTCGCGTCGCAAAAAATGCGCGACGCGACGCTGCAAGACTTTCAGCAGTCGCAAGCTTGGGGCATCCGCGGCTTTCCGACGCTCGTCGCCGAACATGGTGACCATTTGCATCTTGTCGGCAGCGGGTTCATGCCGATCGCCACCTTGCGCGAACGCTTGTCGGCTGCCACCACCGCGCACGATCACGGTCATTGACACGCCCGCCATGGCATGTGGTGCACTGCAACAATTGCACACTCGCCGACAATCGGCGTCTTCATCATTCTGGGCATGCAAATGAGCAAACTAATGTGCGCTGGCGCCGCCGTGTTGGGCCTGTACGTCACGGTCAGTGCTTCGGCACAAGGCGACCTGCTGGGCACCAACGCAAAAGAAAAAGGCGCGGTCGTGACCGCATCGGGCCTGGTCTACAAATCGATCCGCGACGGCAGCGGCGCCAATCCGACCGCGGCCGACACGGTCAAGGTGCACTACCGCGGCACCTTCGCCGATGGCAGTGAATTCGACAGCTCGTATGCGCGCAACGCGCCTGCGCAGTTCCCGCTCGGCGGCGTGATCCCATGCTGGACCGAAGGCGTGCAATTGATGAAGGTCGGCGGCAAGGCCAAGTTGACCTGCCCATCGAAAATCGCCTACGGCGAGCGCGGTGCCGGTGGCGGCAAGATCGCGCCGAACACGCCGTTGCAGTTCGAGGTCGAGCTGCTCGAAATCGCGAAGCGCTGAGGTTCAAGCCACGCGCTCAGTGCGCGTAACTTGGCATCACGCACGAGTACGCGTATTCACGGCCGATAACGGCGCAGGCGTACAGGCGGGCAACGGCCTGCGCTTTGGCTGTCGGGGCAGTTCGCTGGCGCGTGCCAGCGAACTGCCATGCGCAGCGTCGGGGCTTCAGCCGCCGGCCGCGATAATTGCGGATGACCCGCACCACCGTTCTTACCGCGCCCGCGCCCGCCGCCGGCCTCTCGTTTTCGACGCTGCCGCTCACGCCTGCACAGCTCGCCAACCTCGCCACCCTCGGCTACCTGGCGATGACGCCGGTGCAGGCCGCGAGCCTGCCGCTCGCACTCGCCGGTGACGACCTGATCGTGCAGGCGCAGACCGGCAGCGGCAAAACTGCCGCGTTCGCACTCGCATTGCTGTCGAAACTCGAACTCGAAGGGCAGACGCAACCGTTCGCGGTGCAGGCGTTGGTGCTGTGCCCGACGCGCGAACTCGCCGATCAGGTCACGACCGAGATCCGGCGCCTGGCCCGCAGCGCTGACAACGTCAAAACGCTCACGCTCTGCGGTGGCGTGCCGCTGCGCAACCAGACCGAGAGCTTGAGGCACGGTGCGCACGTGATCGTCGGCACGCCGGGGCGTGTACTCGACCACATCGACCGCGGCGCGCTGACGCTGGCCGCACTGCAAACGCTGGTGCTCGACGAAGCCGATCGCATGCTCGACATGGGTTTTTTCGACGACATGGCGCGTGTTGCCAAGCTCTGCCCGAAGAGCCGCCAGACGCTGCTGTTTTCGGCCACTTACCCCGAGGGCATCGCCCAACTCGCGCAGCAGTTCTTGCGCGCACCGAAGCAAGTGAAGGTCGGGTCGCAGGTCGATGCGGCGCAAATCGAGCAGCGCTTCTACGAGATCAAGGAATGCGATCGGCTGCACACCGTGGCGCTGCTGCTGCAGCACTTTCGCCCGGCCAGCACGATCGCGTTTTGCAACACCAAGCAGCAGTGTCGCGACCTCGAGAAAGTACTGCACGCGCAGGGCTTCGCGGCGCTCGCGCTGCATGGCGAACTCGAGCAGCGCGAGCGTGATCAGGTGCTGATTCAATTCGCGAACCGCAGTTGCTCGGTGCTGGTCGCAACCGACGTGGCCGCGCGCGGGCTCGACATCGCGCAACTCGAAGCGGTAATCAACGTCGACACCACGCCCGATGCGCCCTTGCACATCCACCGCATCGGCCGCACCGGCCGCGCCGATGCGAAAGGCCTCGCGCTGAGCCTGGCCAGCCTCGACGAGATGGGCAGCGTCGGCAAGATCGAGCTGGTGCAGGGCAGCGAGGTGACGTGGTACCCGGTCGCCGAACTCACGCTCGCACCGGGTGGCCGGCTGCTGCCGCCGATGGTGACGCTGCAGATCGTCGGCGGTCGCAAGGAGAAGATCCGCCCCGGCGATGTGCTGGGCGCGCTCACCGGCGAGGCGGGTTTCGCGGCGAGCCAGATCGGCAAGATCAACGTCAACGAGTTCTCGACCTACGTGGCGGTCGATCGGCAGATCGCCGAGCCGGCGTTGAAAGCCTTGTCTGCTGGCAAGGTCAAGGGCAAGAAGGTGAAGGTACGGCGCATTCAAGACTAGCGCCGCACCGACTTTTGCGTGAGGCACTCGCCTACAGTCGCGCGCGCGGCCGCACGCCAAAGTGGTGGCTATGAAATCCGACTCCTCGATCCGTCTTGTCGCCGCAGCCGCGGCAATCGTTGCCCTTGCTGCTTGTGGTGAAGTGGCGAAGCTGCCGGTCGCGGCCGGCACCGGCACCAACCCGACGCTGCCCGAACCCAACAAGACCTTGCTGCCGACGATGAACATCGCGCCGGCACACGGCTGGGCCGAAGGCACGAAGCCGACGCCCGCGGCTGGCACGCAGGTCAACGCGTTCGCCACCGGCCTCGATCACCCGCGATGGCTCTACGTGCTGCCGAACGGTGACGTGCTCGTCGCCGAAACCAATGCGCCACCGAAGCCCGACGACGCCAAAGGCATCAGGGGCTGGGTCATGAACCTCGTGATGAAACGCGCCGGCGCCGGGCCGAAGAGCGCGAACCGCATCACGCTGCTGCGCGACGCGGATGGCGACGGCGTGGCCGAAACGCGCACCGTGTTCCTCGAGAACCTGACGTCGCCGTTCGGCATGGCGCTGGTGGGCACCGACCTGTACGTCGCGAACTCCAACGGCGTCGTGCGCTATGCCTACGTGCCCGGTGCGACGCGCATCGACACGCCCGGCAGCAACGTCGTCGACCTGCCCGCCGGCACGATCAACCACCACTGGACCAAGAACGTGATCGCGAGCAAAGACGGCAAGGCGCTCTACGCGACCGTCGGCTCGAACAGCAACGTCGGCGAGAACGGCATGGCGGCCGAAGAAGGCCGCGCTGCGATCTGGCAGATCGACCCGAAGGCCGGCACCAAGCGGCTGTTCGCAACAGGCATCCGCAACCCGAACGGCATGGTGCTGGAGCCGACGAGCGGCGCGCTGTGGACGGTCGCGAACGAACGCGACGAGATCGGCAGCGACCTCGTGCCCGACTACCTCACCTCGGTGCGCGACGGTGGCTTCTACGGCTGGCCGTACAGCTACTACGGCCAGCACGTCGACGTGCGCGTCGAACCGCAACGCCCCGACCTGGTCGCCAAGGCGATCGCTCCCGACTACGCGCTCGGCCCGCACACCGCCTCGCTCGGCCTCGCGTCGTCGAAAGGCACGAGCTTGCCCGCGCAGTTCGCGAGCGGCATGTTCATCGGCCAGCACGGCTCGTGGAACCGCAAGCCGCACAGCGGCTACAAGGTGATCTTCGTGCCTTTTGCAGGCGGCAAGCCGAGCGGTGAGCCGGTCGATGTGTTGACGGGTTTTTTGAGCGCAGAAGGCAAGGCGAACGGCCGGCCCGTCGGTGTGGCGCTCGACGCCAAAGGCGCACTGCTTGTCGCGGACGATGTGGGCAACGTGATCTGGCGCGTCAGCGCTGCGCGCTGACCGATCAGCGCGACGTGGTGGACGCTTGCGCGGCGTTCGCGCGCGTCAACACGAAGCGGTACGCCGCGCTGCCGCCGAGTGCACTGGCGAAGGTGCCCCAAGCCATGTCAACGACCGTCATCGCCACCGTGTAGCCGCGCAGCGTGGCGAGGTTCGTGAGGTCGTAGACGCCGAACGCTGCGAGGCCGAGCGCGGCGCTCCGCAGCGCCGCCTCGCCGAGGCTGGTCGCCGGCATCAAAGCGAGGTAGACGATCGCAAGCGGAAAGCCGAAGTAGTACAACGCGGCCGGAACGACTCGCACCGAATCGGTCATCAATGCGCCGAGTTGCTCTTGGTAGAAGCTCGTCGCGAGCCAGCCGAGCCACACGCCGTCGAGCGCGCTCATGACGACGAGGGTGACCGCATAGGCGGCAAGAAACCGAAGTGGCGTGAGGCGCGTAGCGGGCATGCGTGGGCTCCTTGTGTGAAGCCGCGATCAAACCACAGCCTGCACTGATGCGTTGGCGCACACGAGATGCTAGGTGATCATCTGCCGTCCACAACACGCCGCTCGCCGGCACTGCACATGCAC
>ENA-OBIO01000115-OBIO01000115.1-metagenomes-genome-assembly--contig:-NODE-115-length-49838-cov-5.44459_pt1 | contig 49838 bp, 38 predicted proteins | sample MGYA00153383_OBIO01 | MGnify analysis MGYA00153383 | reverse complement strand
GATATTTGAGGAAGAACTATCACCAATACTGCCACCACCGCCACAAGCTCCACCCGTTCCGGTAATTATGGAAGAAAACGAGATGTTAGCACCGCCACCGCCGCCGCCAGCTCCACCTACTCCTGTAATTATGCAGGAGAATGAAATGTTGGCACCACCCCCTCCTCTTCCTACGCCGCCACCAACTCGTTTTAGAAAAGGAAGTAAGAAATTGACAAGGTAAAAATTCGTCAGGGTAAATAATAAGTACAAGCAAAAATTAAAAGCCAAAATAAAGACCTATTTATAAATACAAAAAGAGCAAAGTGTATACTTTACTCTTTTTGTTACTGACTTTTGTAACTATTATCTTATATTATTAATGTAGTCGTTGTTTAAAAATTGCTTCTTAATGTTGTTTAAGTCATGTAAAATACTCGCATCGATTAAGGTACCCCCAATTTCCAGTTTAAAACCACCAATTAATTCTTCTTTAACAGCAGTTTCAATTTCAATAGCAGAGCTATCAGCAGATTTTACTCTGGCTATAATACTGTTTTTTAATTCTTCACTTATAGGAGTTGCAGTTGTCAGTTTAACTGTCTGAATATTTTTCAATTTATTATATTGCTCCAAAAATGCAGTTACAATTTCAGGCAGGTTGCTCTCTCTTTTTTTTGTTGTAAGCAAGCGTATAAACAACATAGAGATCCGGCTTATATTTTTACCAATTACTGCATCTAAAATTTTATCTTTTTTATCAGCAGTAATGATTGGGCTGCGCAGCAATGCTACAAAATCAGGGTTAGATTTGTTAATCCCTTTAAGCAGTTTCATATCTGCATATACAGCCTCAAGCTGGTTTTGTTCAATAGAAAGATCTAATAAACTTTTTGCATATCGGGTAGCTAAACGTGGGTTGGTCATAATTTGCTGATGAAGAACATTAAACGTATTTGCATTTCTTTATCTAATATCTTAATTTTAGTTCAACTTTACTTCCTGCGCAAGTTGATTTATAAAAGTTTCCTGCTCATTTTTATTAGCAAGTTCTCTTCTCAAAACTTTCTCACTTACTTCAACCACCAATTTACCAACCTGGTTTTTGATATCTGTTATCGCAGCCATTTTTTGGTGTTGTATAGCAGCATTGGCTTCTGTCAATATTTTAGCAGCCTGTATCTTAGCTTCTTCTTTTGCATCAGCAATCATTTTGTCTTTAGTTGCTTTGGCCTCTTTAATCATTGTTGCTCTTTCCTCACGGGCAGCTGCAAGCAATGCTTCGTTCTCACCTTTCAACTGAACCATTTCCAGTTTTACTTTTTCTGCCAATGCAATAGAACCGGCAATGGTATTTTCTCTTTCATCAAGCCCTTTTAATATAGGACCCCAGGCATATTTTTTTAACAATAAGAATACTACTATAAATGCCAGCAATATCCATACAAAGAGACCAAGGTGTGGTTGTAATAAATCCATTTTCTAAAAATTAAGTATTAAGTTTTAAGTACTGAAAGATATTTTTTTTATTGATTATATAACATTTCAATACTCATGTCTAAAATTTAAAAATACTGCATCCGCCGCCCTTTGCTTTAGATGCAGTAAAGTTTTGTGTGCAAATCAGGCTTACTTTAAAACAGCCAATAAACCTGCGATTACTGCGAAAAGGGCAACACCCTCAACAAATGCAGCAGTCAGGATCATGTTTGCACGAATGTCATTGGATGCTTCCGGTTGGCGAGCTATAGATTCAACAGCACCTTTACCGATTTGTCCGATACCGATACCTGCTCCTATTGCTGCAAGGCCTGCGCCAACTGCACCACCAAAGTGTGAGTAACCCAATTGTACGTCTGCTAACAAAGTCATCAAAGTCATGATACTTGTGTTTTATATGTGAAAAAAAATGTTGAGATTCTAGTACCAGGATGTTAGTATCAAGATAACTTAAATCAATTTTTTGAAATCGAAATCGTATTAAATCATTTGTCTTAAGTATTAATGTATTAGATCTAAATAACTATCGCATCTTCGTGTCCATCAACATCACTATTACCTCCCTCAAAAGCCTGCCCTATAAATACGGCAGTAAGATTGGTAAAAATAAATGCCTGTATAAATGCCACCAATAATTCTATAAAATAAATAAATACAGTAAATAAAACTGAAATTGGGCTAAAGCCCCAACCTGCTCCTTTTGCCATAGCTCCAAAAATAAATATCAACGAAATGAAACTTAAAATGATAATATGCCCTGCAACCATATTTGCAAAAAGACGAATAATTAATGCAGCAGGTTTAATCACCAATACACCCAATAATTCAATAGGAATTAAAATAATTTTTACAAAGATGGGCACACCTGGAGGCCAGAAAATATGACCCCAAAAATGGCCATTTGTACTAATTAAAATTACTATCAAAGAAATTATACCAAGTACAGCTGTAAACGCAGTATTCCCAGTAACATTTGCAGAACCCGGTAACAATCCAAATAGATTATTGATTAATATGAAAAAGAAGACCGTAAGCAGGTAAGGCATATAACGAAGCCATTTCTTACCCAGGTTTGGTTTAGCAACTTCATCTCTTACAAAAGTAATTACAGGCTCTATTGCATTCTGCCATCCTTTAGGAGCAGATGTTACTCCAATACCCTGCTTATATTTATTGGCAATCCCTTTCATTAAAAAGAAAAGTATTGCAAGGGCTATAAACATTTGCACTACATTTTTTGTGAGGGAAAAGTCATAAACCTTGCTGCCGTCCGATGATGTGATTTCTCTATTTTCATTTAACTCATAACCATTGTAAATAATACGGTTCCCTTCGTGACCAAACTGTGAAGATGAGAAAACAGAAAACCCTTTTGTTGCGGTATAAAGAATTACAGGCAAAGGCAGAGTAGCATGAAAATTACCTATAGAAAAAAAATGAAATTCATGGTCATCCTTAATATGATCCATAATAATTTTGGCTGGATCAAGCTTTTCTTCTTTGTGCTCTGCATTACCTTCATGAGCAATATCCTGCGCAAAAGAAAAAGTAGAACCCATTATCAAAAAAAGACTGAAAGCCAATACTATCAATGATTTGAAGCGTTTTGTTACCATATACATCCTCAATTTTGCCGCAAAGATAAGGGCAGAAAAGGTAAAAGAGAAATTTGAAGAGAGGGAATGAGTGAAAAGACGTGCTTTTCAATTGAAATGTGAGTATACTTTTTCGATTTTACCGGATAAAAAAACTGTCATTCTTATCAATTTTAATAAATACCGGTTAAAGTATTAAAATTCTAAAATAAGTCATTAAGCTGTAGAGCCGCTTTTTAGAAATACATTATTGTAATTGAAATGATAAAAAAGTAAACTAGCGAAGAATTTGCAGTGATAAATTAAAAAGATTAGGGATTATTAAAACAAAAAAGGTTACGCTTTATTTATAATACTTTTAAGTATGAAAGTTATTACCCGTGCAGTCTGGATTTTATCATTAGTAAGTCTTTTTACAGATACTGCAAGCGAAATGCTTTACCCGATAATGCCATTGTATTTAAAGAGTATTGGTTTTTCTATTGTGCTTATTGGAATATTGGAAGGTGTAGCTGAAGCAACCGCCGGACTGAGCAAAGGATATTTTGGTAAATTATCTGACAGTACCGGAAGAAGAATGCCTTTTGTGCAATGGGGTTATGCTTTAAGTGCGCTTTCAAAACCATTGATGGCATTTTTTGTAGCACCCGTTTGGGTATTTTTTGTAAGAACGGTTGACAGGGTTGGAAAGGGTTTGAGAACCGGCGCAAGAGATGCAGTTTTGTCGGACGAATCAACACCTGCAACAAAAGGAAAGGTTTTTGGTTTTCACCGGTCAATGGATACATTGGGGGCCGTGCTTGGGCCACTGTTTGCTTTACTGTATTTGCAGTGGCACCCGGAAGATTATAGAACACTTTTCTTTATTGCCTTTATACCTGGTATTATTGCTGTTACATGTTCGTTATTATTAAAAGATAAAAAAATTATTGTAAAATCTGACAAACCAAGAGTTGCTTTTTTTTCTTTTTTAGGTTATTGGAAACAAAGCCCCGTTTTATACAAAAAACTTGTTGCTGGATTATTGGTTTTTACCTTATTTAACAGCTCAGATATTTTTTTATTATTAAAAGCAAAACAGGCAGGACTAAATGATACCAATATTATAACCATTTATATTTTCTACAATTTGGTGTATGTTATCTTTGCATTCCCACTAGGTATATTGGCTGATAAAATCGGGTTGAAAAAAATATTTATTACAGGGCTTTTTGTTTTTGCAATCGTTTATGCAGGCATGGCTTATGCAGATTTACCAATATATTTTTACGGCTTATTCTTTTTATATGGAATATATGCAGCAGCTACAGAAGGTATTTCCAAAGCGTGGATCAGCAATATTTCTGCGAAAGAAAATACTGCTACGGCTATAGGAACTTACTCAGCTTTTCAAAGTATTTGTACAATGCTTGCCAGCAGCCTTGCAGGTATTATTTGGTTTGCATACGGCAGTAAAACAACGTTTTTACTTTCTGCTGCTATGGCTTTTGCTGTTGTTATTTATATTGGATTTTATGCCAATGAAAAAGTTGCAGCTATAGACAATGCATAATAAAAGTTGAAAATTGATATTCAGTTGAAGAGCGGCGGGATTGAAGTGGAAAGCCCAAAGTGGAGCGCAGCGAAACGAGGACTTGTAACGAAAAGCCCGAACAAAAGTCGAAATAAAACTAATTGCTGAACGCCCAAATAATTTTTTAATTACACAGCTTCCACCTGTTTTTCAAACTGCATTTTATGCAGCTGGTAGTAATGCCCCTGCTTTGCCATAAGCTCTGCATGGCTGCCAATTTCTTTTACAACACCGGCATCTAATACCAAAATTTTATCTGCCTTGCGAATGGTACTTAACCTGTGTGCAATAACGATGGAAGTACGGCCTGCAATTAATTTATCAATGGCTTGTTGAATGAGACCTTCACTTTCAGAATCTACAGAAGAAGTGGCTTCATCTAAAATAAGAATTGCAGGGTTGTACAACAGCGCACGCACAAAAGAAAGTAATTGTCGCTGCCCAAGAGATAGTGTGGCACCACGTTCCATTACATTATAATCGTAACCGCCAGGTAGCCTTTCTATAAAATCGTGCAACCCAATCAGCTTCGCTGCCTGTATAACTTCTTCCCTTTTTATATCAGCATTTCTGAGCGTAACATTATCCAATACACTGCCGCTAAACAAAAATACATCCTGCAAAACAATACCAATTTTGCTACGCAAAAAATCTAAATCATACTCCTCGATATTGGTGTCATCAATTTTAATACTTCCCTTTTGTATTTGGTAAAGCCTGTTTATTAAACTGATGATGGAGGTTTTACCACTGCCCGTATGCCCAACAATAGCCAGGGTTTCACCGGCTTTAATGGTAAAGTTTATATCTTTTAAAACATACCGATTTTCTATGTAAGAGAACCAAACATGATCAAATGTTAAATCGCCTTTTATGTTTGCCGGAATATATTTTCCTGATCTGTCAGATACATCTTCATTATCAAGAATTTTAAAAACACGCTCGCTGGCAATAACGCCCATCTGCAAAACATTAAACTTATCTGCAATTACCCTTAGCGGACGAAACAATAAATTTAAACACAAAATAAAAGAGGTAATAATACCACCGGCTTGTGCTGCTTTTTCTGTTGAAATACCGGCTTGCATGCCTGCCCACCAAACCAATAAACCTACAGACAATGCCGAAACAAGTTCCACTACTGGGAAGAAAACAGAGTAGGCAAAAATAGATCGAACATTTGCATTGCGGTGTTCATTATTGATATCATTAAATTTTTCTTGTTCTCTTTTTTCTGCGGCAAAAGCCTGCACAATCCCCATACCGGTTATGTGTTCCTGCACAAATGCATTGAGCGCTGCTACTGCATTACGAACTTTTATAAAAGATTTATTTACACTTTCTTTAAAATAATATGTAGCTATAATAAGAAATGGAAACGGTGTTAAACAAATGAGCGTAAGGCTCCAGTCAGCAATAAACATATAAGTAAGAATAGAAATTATGGACAGCATATCTGCAATAATAGGAATGAGCCCATCACTAAAAATATCGTTTACAGATTCTATATCATTTATGGTTCTTGTGGTAAGCGTACCAATGGGCGTTTTATCAAACTGCGAAAGGTTTAGATGTACAATTTTATTGTAGGTTGTAATACGTAAATCCTTAACAACACTTTGGCCAAGTGATGCTGTCGTAAATGTGAAGAAAAAACGACAGGTGGTTTCAATTAATAAAAGTACAATTTGTATGATAGTTATCTCTACGATAAAGCCTCCGGGTCCATTTATAAAATGACCAATACTGCTGTTTTTAATACCATTGTTTATGGTGAGCTGTATAAGCAATGGGCGCACAGGCGCTATTATTGCAAGAAAAACGGCAAGAAAAATAGAGAGGTAGAATTTTTTTTTGTAAGGGGCAGCGAAGGTGAAAACTCTTTTCAGCACCGAAACATCCATCTTTTTTTTAGGGATTGACATTGCTGCAAAGTTACGGATTGAACAACTTAGTACCCGATGATTTTGAATTGCTTTTTATTAAAATAAATTAAATTTGTAATAATGCTTTAATGTCTTTTACTAACTCTCTCGTGCTGAAGGGTTTTTTTATATATAGAGATGCTCCAACTTTATAACCTTTTTTTATATCAGAATCTTTTGTTTTTGCACTCATAAAAATAACCTTGCTATTTTTTAAGGTTGTACTATTTTTTATATGTGCACAAATATCGTATCCATTAACATCGGGCATCATAATATCTAAAAGGACTACATCGGGTATGGCAGTATTTAGTATTTCCAATGCTTCTGTGCCATTCCTTGCCACCATTACCTCGTACCCATTTTTTTTCATCAAAAATTCTAAAGACATTAAAATATATGGGTCATCATCTACTACTAAAATTTTATATACTTCATTCATGTTAATATCAATTATTTGGAAGCGAAAAAATAAATTTAGAACCGGTAAATGAATCACTATCAACCCAAATTTTACCTTGATGCATTCCAATTATTTTTTTACTGATGGCCAACCCTAAGCCACTGCCTTCGGGCTTTTTAAGGGTTTGATTTTTTGCCTGAAAAAATTTATCAAAAATCAGCTCGTGCAGTTCGGGTAAAATTCCGGGTCCATTATCTTCTACCCACACCTGTATTTCATCATAATTGGTATGGATAGATATTTTGATTTTACCTGTTTTATCATTTACAAATTTAATAGCATTAGAAATCAGATTGATTATAACCTGTTGTATTAACGCAGCATCGCACCTTACCAGAAACATGGTGTTAGGAATAGTTTTTTGAATAAAAATATTTTTTTCATCTGCTAAAGTTTGTAAAGAATTGATGGCTTCAGCAATTAAGGCATTGAGATTTACCTCGTTTAAATTCAAAAGTTGCTGTCCACTTTCATAACGCTCTAAATTAAGCACCTGTATTATTAAATGACTAAGTCTTTCAGTTTCTTTAATAACATTACCTAAAAATAACTGACGTTGTTCTTCAGGCATGTCAGTATTATCGTGTACAATTTCCGTCATGGCACGAATAGAAGTTATAGGCGTACGAACTTCATGAGAAACTGTGTATAAAAATTCATCTTTTTTACTATCCATTTCTTTCAACAGATTATTAGCAGTAGTTAATTGTTGGGTAGCTTTTTGCAGTTCAGCAGATTTTTTTTTCAATTCTTTATTAAGTTCTATCATTTGCTGCGACTCTCTTAAAATTTTTAATACTTCATCAATTTTTAGTTCTTCATCTTGCGTTACACTTCGTACCATTATACTTGCAGATGCAGAGCCAATTATACCTGCTAAAATATTTTCGGCAAAAACTACTAACCTGGGATCTGCTCGTTTTGAATCTAAAGAAATTTTATTTCGTGCTGCATAACTGGTTATTATTTTTTGTGCTCTTTCTTTACCAAGAAAGTTTTCCAGCAATGAATTAATATCCGGCAAATATGCTGTTCCTTTCCAAATAACATTCTCTGCTCCGGATGTTGAATGTTTAAAAACATTTACAAATATTTCACCTTGATATATTTCTTCCGATGATTTTTTACTGTTTAATGAAACTGTAACAAATACCAACAGATTAAAAAACATTGACCAAAAAAATGAATGGCTAATAGAATCCAAACCCTGCAAACCAAATATTGAAGAAGGTTTCAGCCAGCCCCATCCAAACAAGCCATTCGTCATTATTTCTTCACTTAAAATACCTGCGGTTATTAAAGAGGGTAATACAAGCGTAAAAAACCAAACGGCAAAACCGGTACAAATAGATGCGACTGCAGCAGTTTTAGAAGCCCCTTTCCAATAAATACCGCCAATGGCAGCAGGTGCAAATTGTGCCACTGCTACAAAAGAAACCAAGCCCATAGAAACCAAAGAAACATTTTGGGCAATCGTTTTATCGTAGATGTATGCCAATGCAATTAGTACAATAATGCTAATTCTGCGCATGTTTAAAATAGAGCTACTTAATTTATCATCAGGCGATGATTTAAACTTTTTTGCTGATAAAAATATAGGGGTTGCAATGTTGTTGCTCAACATTGTACTGAGTGCAATTGCCTCAACAATAATCATACTTGTAGCAGCCGAAAAGCCACCCACAAATACAAAAAGACTTAATGCATTTTGATTGAAATGCAGGGGCAGAGCCAACACAAAAGTATCTGCATCAATATTACTGTCGGCAAAAACTAGTTTACCGGCAATGGCTATTGGCAAAACAAAAATATTAATTAACACAAGGTAAAGTGGAAATAACCAGGCGGCTTTTTTTAAATGTTTTTCCTGCACATTCTCAACAACACTTACCTGAAATTGTCTTGGTAAAAATAGCACTGCCAGCATAGAAGCCATCATTAATCCAAGCCATGTTGCGTAAGATGTTTTATTACCTAATAAAAATAAATTTTTTAGAGACTCCTGTTGAAAAGATTTTAAAAAAATATCTCCAAACCCGTTAAATAATCCGTAAACAATAAAAATACCTACTGCTAAAAATGCTATCAGTTTTATTATTGATTCAAATGCAACTGCAGCAACAAGTCCTTCATGCTTTTCTGACGCATCTATTGAACGAGTTCCAAATAAAATAATAAAAATTGCAAGTATTAAGGAAATATAAAAAGTATCATCATTCCAAAAATTGCTTAATGAATAATGAAGATTAGTGGTTTTTGTAAGTATGTGAATACTGTTTGAAATGGCTTTTAGCTGCAGGGCTATATAAGGTATAATACCCAAAACACAGAGCAACGTAACAATGATAGCAACAGTAAAGTTTTTTCCATAACGTGTAGAAATTAAGTCGGCAATGCTGTTGATACGTTGTGTTTTGCAAATACGAATAATTTTTCGCAACACCGGCCAAAATAAAATAGCAGAAATTGTTGGCCCAAGATAAATGGTAAGATATTCAAAGCCATTTGTAGATGCTCTTCCCACACTTCCATAATAGGTCCAGGCTGTGCAGTAAACAGCTAAAGACAATGCGTATACATACCCATTGTTAATTATACTTTTGCTTTTTTTCGATTGATACTCTGCATAATATGCTACAGCAAATAAAATAGCTAAATAAAACAAAGATGTTATTATTGCTACAATATTACTCATTATCTTCTTTTTGCTTTTTTTCTACAATGCCGTATAAAATAAAAATGATGGTTATCCATACAATAAATACATACAGATAAAGTATGGGTATATTAAACACAAGCTGGGCTTTGTTGGCAATAGATATAAAAGGGTACGAAAGTATCACCAACATAAATATCGCAAGGAAAATTAGCTGTTGGTTTTTGTTTTTATTTGGCATTTTTAAAACTAAAAAAGATAATACAATAAACTTTATAAGTTAACTGTATTATCTTAAAAAATGGAATAAATTTTTAATTTAAAATTATTCTTTGGTTACATCATATTGGTTTTGCAAAGCATAAATGCCAAATGTAACAAGCCCCCCTACAATGATTGGTGTTAGTACAAATGCATAAATAATTGCCGGTATTAAATCTTCTGGCTTGGGGCTGCTAAATTTAGGTATAGCCTGTGTTACAATGAGGATATAGCCTGAATATAAACCAATGGCTATCCATAATAATCCTGCATATTTTTTTATTGTATTCATAATTTTTATTTTTAAATATTATAAAGAATCAGTTACAGTTTTACTTTTATTATTTATATACAAAGCACCAATAACAAAACAAACTCCTGCAATAATAATTGGATACCACAATCCTTCTAAATAAGGTTTATCATAAGGCAATGCCCCATTTACTTTTGCAGCTACCTCATTTGCCTGACCTGCTTTTGTTGCTAAAAACAAAGCTATTGTTGGTAATAACCCCCCAAAAATACCATTCCCTATGTGATATGGAAGGCTCATAGAAGTATAGCGAATTCGTATAGGAAACATTTCTACCAAAAATGCAGCAATTGGGCCATAAACCATGGTTACAAAAAGTACCTGAATAAAAACCAACCAAACCAAACTCCAGAAAGAGCCTCTATCAAGCGTTGTAACTTTATCTACTTTGGTATCCACTTTTTCATCAGCCTTTGTTATATCTGCATGCACATGTACTTTTTTCGTTTCTACATACATGGTACCATCCGTATATGCTTTGTTTGTTACAGTAGTACGAACACTATCACCTGCTATTTTTGCATCAGCCATGCTTGATGATGTTACTTTGGTATTTGCAACCACTTCTGTTTTGGCTTTTACGCTTCCACTATCGTACATTTTAGAGTAGATTGTTCGGTAACTTAAAAGCGCAATGAGCATACCTAAAAGCATGATCCATTTTCTTCCAATTTTATCTGACAATGCACCAAACACAATAAAGAAAGGTGTTCCCATTGCAAGTGCTATCATTAAAATATTACTTGCTTGTGTAATATCTACATTTAAAGTTGTTTGAATAAAAGTAAGTGCATAGAATTGTCCGGTATACCAAACTACACCTTGCCCCATGGTTGCACCAAATAATGCGAGCAATACAAATTTGAAATTTAATTTGTTTCCAAAACTTTCTTTTAACGGATTAGTAGAAGTTTTGCCCTCGTCTTTTGCTTTCTGAAACAACGGAGATTCTTTCATTCTCATTCTTATAAAAATTGAAATAACAACCATTATGATAGATATCCAAAAAGGTACCCGCCAGCCCCAATCTGCAAATGCTTCTTTGCTCATGCTGGCTTTGGTGGTAACAATTACAAGCAGCGATAAGAATAATCCAACGGTGGCTGTTGTTTGTATCCAGCTTGTCCAAAAACCTCTTTTATGTTCAGGGGAATGTTCTGCTACATAAGTGGCTGCACCACCATATTCTCCACCCAAAGCCAAGCCTTGCAACAATCTCAAAAACAAAACTAGTATGGGTGCAACAAAGCCTATTTTTTCGTAAGAAGGAATACAACCAATTAAAAATGTTGAGAGCCCCATTAAAACAAGCGTTACTAAAAATGTATATTTTCTGCCTACAATATCGCCAAGTCTTCCAAAAAACAAAGCACCAAATGGACGTACAACAAAGCCTGCAGCAAAAGTGGCAAGTGTTGATAATAGTGCAGCTGTAGGGTTACCGGAAGGAAAAAATTTTGTTGATATAATAACAGCGAGGCTACCAAAAATATAAAAATCGTACCACTCAATGAGGGTACCTAAAGATGATGCTGCTATAACCCCCGCTATCCCTTTGTTAGAAGTAGTGCTACTCATAATAAACAGGTTTAAAAATTAAAAATAGTTGAAAATGTAAATCGAACGTTGGTTATTTTATCTGTAAGTCCTGTAACTTTTCCATTGTTTCCTCTTGTACCATATTTAGCTTGTGTAACTTCTAGTTCATTTCTCAAACTAAGTTTACCGCTTATAAAATCTATGCGTGGGGCAACCCTTAACAAATCTTTTATCCCTCTTCCACTTACACCAATTGCTCTTCCATATGCTGCTGTTGCACCGTCTGCAGCTCCATTATTTTTACTGTAACCAACAAAAATACCGGGTACAACTTTTTTTCCATTCCCATAAATTTCTACCCATGTAGCAGTAGTTTTTGCTGCTTTGTATGTTTCGATAGCTGTTGGGCTTGCTCTATAACCTAAATATCCACCCATCATAACCCAGTGGTTTGTATTTTGGCCAAGCACAAACTGCGATTTAATACTTATCGGTTTAGTAGTAATTTTTGCATACGCCATAAACGTAACGGCATCTACATTTTCATTACTTATTAAAATATTTGGTGCTACTCCATATTTTACATAAGGTTTTACTGATCCATATTCAACCTGAGTGCCCATTAATAACTTATCAGCCTTGTATTGAAGATGTAAATTTAGTTGAGGTAAGGCCGCGTTTAAAGAGGCAGCATTTGCAGCATCTGTAGGGTTCACATTAGCTTCAGCGAACTCACGAGGTTTATATGCTGTAAGAGAAAGAGAAGTTTCTTTAGTAAATTTATAAGAGTAGCGTGCCTGCCCTGCCCAACCAAATGGCGCAATAGGAATACCTGTATTAAAACTTACTACACCAGGAAAACATTCAGGAATAAACATAGGATACCAGGTTTGTCCAAGTATTACCGAAGATTTTTCCCAGTCTAATTTTACATAACCCTGCCTTAATCTAAATAAACCAATATTTAAATCTGCCTGACCAAAAAAATCACCTTCAATAACAGCAGATGTTTTTGCTTTAAATGCATCAGGACCTGTAATCCTTACGCCAAGTCTGGTTAGAATACCTAAAATGTTTAACTGAGACTTTTTATTATAATCAGACCCATCAATTAGTATATCCTTATCCTTTGGAAATAAATTAAGTTGACCTTCTCTGACAAATACACTTTGCCTGGTATCATAAAACATATCATTTCTGATAAAACCATACAAGGTGATTGATACAACAGAAGCAGGTGCCGGAGGAGAAACTTTTTTTTCTTGAGCAAAAATTGATGTAGTAAAAAAACCAGATACACCAATTATTAAAAATAATTTTTTAATCATACAACTTATATTTTTGGTAATTATATAAATCAATTTTCAAAATTATTTTTATCAAACTGCAAAGCAAACTATATTAGTGGTAATAGTATATTTATACACTATTTTTTCTAAATCTTTCCCACTTAATAACCATAAATTTATCACCAAGTTCTGTAATGATGCATCCTGCACTCTTTAAAGAATTTTTATCTCCAAAAAACAACATTAATTCTGCATGGTTTAATACTTTATAGGTTGGATGGTAGTCATTATTTTCAGGCGTTTTTATTACATATTTTTTTACCCAATTCATAACAGATACATGGCTTATACCGAGAATACGTTCTATCTCTCTAAACGAAACTCCTTCAATATATAATTGTAATGCCTTAATAACATAGTAAGGATCTATGTGCTTGCCATTTTTTAAAACCGTAAAAGAGTACCCGCATTTTTTACATTTATATCGCTGTCTTTCTTTAACCACGCCACTTTTAATCAATTCTTCACATTGGCATTTTGGGCAAGCAATCTGTTTCATTTTGTTAAGTTATGGAAGTAACTATACAAAATTAGCAAAGCTATACCAAATTAGCAATATTGCAATTTGTAATACTGGTTAGTTTATTAATTTTATCAAACACAATTTAAATAGCTAATAACTTCGTAAAAAAAATGTCATACCCATATCAAATAAAATCATTAGAGCAATACCATACTGACTATAAAAAATCTGTTGATGATCCTGAAGCATTTTGGGCAGCAGTAGCCGATAATTTTTACTGGAAAAAAAAGTGGGACAAGGTATTGGAATGGAATTTTACCGAACCAAAAATTGAATGGTATAAAGGTGGTAAATTAAACATTACTGAAAATTGTATTGACAGACATTTGCCGACCATGGCTGAAAAGCCAGCCATTATTTGGGAACCCAACAACCCCGAAGAACGGATAAGGACGGTTACTTACGCCCGCCTCCATAAAAGAGTTTGCCAGTTTGCACAGGTGCTAAAGAACAATGGTGTAAAAAAAGGAGATCGTGTTTGTATATATATGGGCATGGTGCCCGAACTTGCTTATGCAGTACTTGGCTGTGCAAGAATTGGTGCAATACATTCCGTAATTTTTGGCGGCTTTAGTGCGCAAAGTATTGCAGATAGGTTAGAAGATGCGCAGGCAGAATTTATTGTAACATGCGATGGTGCATATCGTGGTGATAAGATAATTCCATTAAAAGCAGTAATTGATGATGCACTTATTGGAAATAAATTGGTGAAAAAAGTAATTGTCTATACCCGAACAAGAATGCCGGTTTCTATGATAAAAGGCAGAGATATTTGGTGGGAAGATGAGATGGAATTTGCAGAAGGACAGGTGGAAAAAGATGGTGTTGTTTCTTTTCCTGCGGAAGAAATGGATGCCGAAGATCCATTGTTTATTTTGTATACTTCCGGCAGTACCGGTAAACCAAAAGGAGTAGTTCACAGCGTTGCCGGTTATATGATTTGGACAGCCTATACATTTGTAAATATGTTTCAATACAACAAAGGCGATGTACATTTTTGTACTGCAGATATAGGCTGGATAACCGGACACAGTTACATTGTATACGGGCCCTTAGCAGCAGGAGCTACGAGCCTGATGTTTGAAGGAATTCCTACATGGCCCAATGCCGGCAGGTTTTGGGATATTATTGGTAAACACAAAGTAAATATTTTGTACACAGCTCCAACAGCAATTAGGAGTTTAATGAGTTTTGGCGATGCTCCTTTAGCAGGCAAAGATTTTTCATCATTAAAAGTTTTAGGCACAGTAGGCGAACCAATTAATGAAGAAGCATGGCATTGGTACAATGAAAATATTGGAAATAAAAATTGTCCAATAGTTGATACATGGTGGCAAACGGAAACTGCCGGAACATTAATATCAAACCTTGCAGGCATTACCCCCGCAAAGCCAGGTTGGGCAACATTACCATTGCCTGGTGTGCAACCAATAATTGTTGATGAAAAAGGAGATGAAATAACTGAAAAAGATGAACACGGAATGTTGAAAGGAAACCTCTGTATCAAAGCTCCCTGGCCCGGTGTTTTAAGAACTACTTATGGTGATCATGAAAGATGCAGGGTAAATTATTTTGCAACATATCCCAATCTATATTTTACCGGCGACGGTGCAATAAAAGATGAAAACGGAAATTATAAAATTACAGGAAGAGTTGATGATGTATTGAATATTAGTGGTCATCGAATTGGAACTGCAGAAGTAGAAAATGCAATAAACATGCACTCTGGTGTTGTGGAAAGTGCTGTGGTTGGGTATCCGCATGATATTAAAGGTCAGGGAATTTATGCTTATGTAATTTATAACGGTCACCATGGCGATGAAAACCAACGCCGTCAGGATATAAGTTTAACTGTGGCAAAAATAATTGGTGCCATAGCAAAGCCTGATAAAATACAGTTTGTAAGCGGACTTCCAAAAACACGCAGCGGAAAAATAATGCGACGCATTTTAAGAAAAATTGCTGAAGGAGAAACAGAAAATTTGGGAGATTCAAGCACGTTGCTTGATCCTGAGGTGGTGAATGAAATAAAGGATGGAAAGATATAGGGTTTGATTGATGTAAGCATTTGTACTTTACTTAGCATTTGTCAGCTGCCCGCTTTCAATCTTTTGTTCTTGCCGTACAAAAGAATATTTATCTAAGCAGAGCAGCCCATTGTCATTTAATTAAAAATTATCAGCCTAAGCTTTTCCAAATCGTTATCGTAAAAAAAATAAAACTTAGGTTTTTAACAAGTTTAACTTGACAGCATTTTTCTTTATTAAATAACAATACACCCATGTTTAAAATCTGCCAAATTGTTTTTGCTTTGTAGATATTATAAGTTTAAATAGTAATTGGAAGCATTTTTGGGACCCTGAAGATTTATCTACATTTAAAAAACTTATTGTACAACCTTATTTGCACAACTGCTGCTGGCAAAAGCCTCCGGCTTCGCTTTAAATGCAAACCCCATTCCCTGTATGTAGCCCATCGCTTCTTTTAAAGCATCGTTACTTTTAAAATTTGGGTTCGTATTTATATCTGCATGCACTTCCATATCTACACCATACATCGTAAAAATGTTGCAAAGTGAATAAGCAATTTCAATACTTTTTGCCACTTCGAGCAGCATCCTTTCTTTAATACTCATTTTTTGGCGGGTTACTTCGTTGTGTATATACATAAACCCACCTTTGCCTTTTCTTACAAAAACAATTACCGTTGCAAATTCAGTTTCTTTTCCCCGTGCAGTTTTTTCAATAAAAGTTTTTACCTGGCTGTCAGTACCAATGCAAACTTTCAGCTCATTACCATTTTCTTTTTCTCTAAGCACGGTATCTCTTACTTCATCTTCAATTAAACCTTCTATAATTTGACCACTCAATTTTCTCCACTGCTGTTGTTGCATTTAACGTATTTTAAATTTGTATTTGTTGAGTAATTTAACTGATTTAATTTGTGTTATTGCATAGTAACATTTTATTAATAAATGCTTTCCACATTTAGCAAACGGTTGTTTACTCAATTACATGTATACGATACTCCAAAAAATACATAGTAAAATACTTAACAACTTTAAAAAATTAGGTTAAATACTTTAATAAGCTTTAGGTCTATTTATATTCCCAAAAAAGAAAGATGGCTGGTTCGTAAACAATACGAGTAAGCCTTTTATTAAACAATTACCAAAGGAATTATACTTTTAATTTGCATTAATCATCAACATCTTTTTTACTTTCAAGTCTTACAAATGCAGCACGTTTTGGTCCCGGAAAAGGAATCTTTTCTCCCTTCACTGCTACCCATATTATTTCATTTAATTCCAGATCAGGTGCAGCATCTTCTACTGCCAGATTAAATTCTTCTGACCGGCGCTGCCATTTATTTTCAGCGATATTTTTTTCATTTAAATTAATTAACGGTATTACCGCAGTATAATCTGAAGCTGCTGATTTATTTGCAAAACAACGCCACATGGGCATTGCTGCAGCATCGTATTGCGTCATTGGCGGCATACCTAAAATTAATTCAATGGTGCGCAAAACAGATGATGTTGAATACATGCTGTGATCTACAAAATTTCTTTTTACAAATCCACCTGCAACATAGGCAGGGCTTCGGTGCGCATCTACATGGTCTGCACCGTTTTGGGCATCATCCTCCAAAATAAAAACTGCTGATTCATTCCAGATAGATGATTTTCTAAGGTATTCAATAAACATTCCAACAGCCAGATCATTATCTGCAACATGTGCATTGGGTGATGGCCGTCCTTTTCTTAATCCTTCGGTATGGTCATTACCAAAGCGTACGGTACTTAATTGTGGTACTGCATTAATAGCCAGTAGAGAATCGAAATCTCTTTTCCATTGGGCAAATCTTATGGTATCTTTTACACTCATATTAAAGCCAGTATAATAATTACACATATTGTTTTTAAGTGAGGGAATATTAGCCTTCCCTTCATCCGCAAATTCTCCATAAGTTCTATAACTAACATTGTTTCTCTTGCAATTATCCCATATAAAACCATCCTTATTATTCGCAACGGAACGGTTACCTTCAGCATCATACCTGCCACCTCTACCACCGTAATTTGTAGGCCATGTTTTTTCTAAATAATCAGTTGAATAGGCACCCATACTCCAGTTATGACCATCTGCACTTACTTCTGCATCTACATAAAAATTATCTAGCAGTACAAAATCATTTACCAGATTATGCTGGTTGGGAGTAACATTTTTACCAAACAAAACCAAGCTTGAATCACCATTGCCCTTTGGCATATCGCCGAGCATCTGGTCATAGGTTCTGTTTTCTTTAATAATATAAAACACATATTTTATTGGTGATTTTTCACCAACTTTTTTTGGTATAGGGTTTCCCTCAAGCCCATCTGCATTTAATTCTTTTGCTTTTGTGTAAGGAGTATTTGCATAAACAGCTTTTGAAAAAATGGCCAACTGCTTATCCGAAGGTGTAGAAATAATACTGAGGGTTCCTTTAAATAATCCTGCTATATATTGAACGCCCATAGGCTTTGAAGTATCGCCTTGCTGATAAATTACAGTTTCCCTGCTACGATATGGATTTGGTCCGTATGGATTTGCCTGTGATGAAAATCCTTTCCCGTTTGTAACAAATATTTTATTGCCGATAACTTTTACATTTGTTGGATACCATCCTACCGGTATAAAACCTTTGGCTTTACTGGCACCAATTTTACTTACATCAAAAACAGATAAGCAGTTGTTATCGGCATTGGCAATGTAAAGCGTTTGATCATCTGCACTTAGTGCCAAACCATTTGTGGTACTGCCGCTTGGCGCATTTGGATACAGTGCTGAATTAAGGGTTTCTATTACTTTGTTTGTTGAAAGGTCTATTATAGAAACGCTGTTATCGTTCGCATTTGCTACAAATAAATGTGTATTTCTTTTATTGATAATTATTTCATTGGGGTTATCACCAACAGCGACTGAAGCTGAAATGCGCAGCAATTTTGTATCAAACAAAATTATTTTATCAGCACCCCAGCAACTGATGTACAATGTTTTTTTATCTTTTGAAAGCAGACAGCTGTATGCTTCTCCATCGAGTTTTATTTTTTGTAAAACCTGTTTTGTTTTTAAATCAACAAGGTAAAGAGAATTGTTTTCTTTGGTAACAACATACATTCTTTGTGCAGCATCATCTATCTCAATACCTGCTGGCGAAATCAGGTCTTTCATTTTTTTGCCAAGCAAAAAACTGTCAGCAAGTATCAGTTTATTTTGGATGATGTTGTACTGCAAAATCCAGTTGTCGTTTCCTCCACTTGCATACAACTTTTTTTCATCTTCAGAGAACTTTAACCCATACCATGATTTTGCAATTATCACTTCATCCAGTTGCTTATCTGTTACCGCATTTATTAGCTGTATGGTTTGTGTACTTTGGCCGTTATTTGTTATGGCTATGAGCTTACCTGACTTGCTTACAACCATGTTGAGCGGCAGATCTCCAAGAGGCAAACTTTTACCCGCAGGAGAAAGACTCCACCCATTAGGAAGCGTTATTTTTTTGGAACTTAGTTGTTGGAGGGTTTGGCTGAATACAGCAAACGACAACAACAGAACTGGAAAGAAAAAGAGTTTTTTCATACATAAATTTAGGCAGAGCAATTTACAATGAAGTGGGTAAAAACTATAATTGTAATTTACATTTTCTTTGATATTTAATATTGATGTATAACAACAGGTAAATAAATATTAAAAGTTGATCCTTCATTTGGTTTACTGTCAGCAGTAATAATCCCGTTATGGTTTTGCACAATTTTTTTTACTATAGCAAGTCCAATCCCGGTACCGGGATAATCTTCTTTTATGTGCAGCCTTTGAAAAACTTCAAAAATTTTGTCCCTGTATTTCGGATTAAATCCTATACCGTTATCCTTTACGGCTATACGGCAGTATGGTTTATTTTTAAGCAGTTTAGCAGTTGTAAGTTTTGCTATTTCAGCTGTAAATTCAGATGAGTTGGCGGTAGTATCAGTTATTGTAATATGTGGGGCTACATTAGCTTTGGCAAATTTAACTGCGTTGGTTATAAGGTTGTTAAATACCTGTCTTAGTTGAAACGGAATTATCATTACATCACATAACGGATCTAATTCAATCACAGCTTTTCTCTCCGCAATAAGTTCCGACAGTTCTTCCATTACTTCAGTTGCAATGATGGTAAGATCTGTAGATACAAAATTTCTGTCAGCAACGTTTGCACGGGAATATGCCAGCAAATCTTCTATTAACGTTTGCATGCGTTTGGCAGAAACCTGTATTCTGCTAAAATAATCTTTCCCTTTCGGTGTCAATAAATTTGCCTCTTTCCCTGTAATAAGCGATGCAAATGTTTGAATTTTACGCAGCGGTTCTTGCAAATCGTGGCTGGAGATATAATTAAAGGACTGCAATTCTTTATTTGCATCACTTAGCTGTTCTGACCGTTTTTGTTTTTCTTCATTTTGAAATTTAAGTAGAGCATTTGCAGCACTTAATTCAAGCGTACGTTGAGCAACTTTTTCTTCAAGTTCTTTTGAGTGTTGTTGTTCCGTTTCAATATTTTTATTTCTTGCCAAAACTTGATCCGTTACTTCATACCCAAATACCAAAATGGCATTTATAACTTTCTCCACATCATATATTGGCTGGTAACTAAAATTAAAATAATTTAATTGTGGCACCAACCCTTCGTCACGTGCCAATGTGATAGGTATATCTATACCTACAAAAGGTTCACCCGTTTTATAAACATTATCTAAAATGGTATCAAACCCCTGCCCTTCTAATTCGGGCAAGGCAATCATCATAGGTTTACCTTGTATTTTTCGTTTACCAAATAGCGACTGATAGCGCTTGTTCACTAAATCATACACGTGGTCAGGTCCGGTTAATGTACAAATAAATGCAGGTGCTGTTAATAAAAGTTCTTGCACCATTGTTGCCTGCGCTTCCATTTTTTTTCTGGCAACCACAACATCAGTTATATCGTTTGTTATACAAATTATACCCGTAATGGTGGCATCTTCATCAAACATTGGCTGGTAAACCAGGTTATAAAAGCTTTTTTCTTCATTACTTGATGTAGCACTTGTATACTCCACTTCTTTTAAATGATAAGGAATACCTGACTTTAAAACTTTGTGCAATATTGGCTCAGCAGTACTTTGGGTTTCCGGCATTGTTTCAAAAAGATTTTTACCAACAAAATCTTTTTCGTTCATTCCTATAATTTGCAAAAAGGCTTCATTTGCCATCTCTACGTGAAAATATATGCCCTTAAAAATGCTTACGCCCACTGAAACCTGTAACAATATATTTTTAAACCTTCCCAAAAATTGATCATCTTTTAGCCTGTATTTTTTTTGCTCTGTAACATCTTCAATAGCCAATAAAATAAATTTTTCAGCACCTGCCTCGCTCATTACCTCTCTGGCATTTAACAGCAATATTTTTTTACCAACCAACGGAAAATTATGTACAACTTCAAAATCTGTAAAAGTTTTATTTTCTTCTACAATACCATTTAACAAGGTTCGCAATGCCGGAATATTCCAGTGTTTATTTGCTAGGTCGTAAATTAAAATACCTTCCGTATCCTTTTTTGGAATATGAAAAGTGCTGTAAAAAGATTTATTTGCACTGCTTATCCTAAGGTTTTTATCAAGCACCAAAATAGGTTCTCTAATGGTTGCTACAATAGATTCTGCATAACGCCTTGCAGTGGTTATTTGTTCGTTAAGAAAAATTAACTCCTGGTTAACAACGGTAAGTTCTTCATTGGAGCTTTGCAGTTCTTCTTTACTGGTTTCCAGCTCTTCGTTTAAACTTTGTAACTCTTCGCTGCCGCTAAGCAACTCTTCATTGGCACTTTGCAACTCTTCATTGGCAGCTTCCTGGTCTTCGGTAATGCTGCGCATATCCTCCCTTGTCTGCGCAAGTTCCCTTTCAAGTTGTTTTATGTAAAGGTCTTTTTCTTCGTTTAACAAGGTAGGCTCAGTAACACCATCTGACTTAGAAGGGCTTGAAATATGTAGAGTTTTATTATCGTGAAAAAGTATTAGATAATGTGGCTCTACCATATTTGGAATAGGCATTGCTTCAATATCTACAAATCGTTTTACATTATCTATATTTAAAACAATATTTTCTTTTAATACAGCTGCTTTTAATTTTTTTGCTTTGTGCAAAATATTGCGGAGTTCAAAGGCCAAACCGCTGCGTGCCATTTTTAATAAGTTGTGGCTTGGCTTACCGGCTGCCTGCTCCAGGTATAGATTTGTGTTGCCCCTAAAATGTACAATATCCATTGCCTCATTTACCACAACTCCTGCAGGTGTATATTTTCCGAGAATTATTTCATCAGCCGTTTTTTGAAAATCAGTTTGCATGGGTTCACTTTTAAAATAGGTAGGTATACTCTGTACTCTTTTTTCGCTACGTGGGCTGGCAACGTGCACAAATTTTGATGGACCATCTTTTTTTACAAATAATTTATCATTTTTTACTTTTGATAAAAAAAGATCAGGCATACTGTTGATTGTTTCTGATTTACCTAACAATAAATAACCGTGAGGATTTAATGCATAATGAAAGGTTGAGAATGCTTTTTTCTGAAGATACTGCTCCATGTAAATAAGTACATTTCTACAGCTTACAAAATCAATTTTGCTGAAGGGTGGATCTTTTAAAAAGTTGTGTACAGCAAATACACACATATCCCGAAGCTCTTTATTGATGCGAAAACCAACTTCGGTTTTAGTAAAGAATTCCTTTACTCTTTCATCACTCACTTTATTTATTTCCGCTTTTGTGTATGTGCCCGTTCGTGCTTTTGAAATAGCAGGCACACTTATATCAGTTGCAAAAATCTGTACTCTTTCGTGGCTGTTTCCCAAAAATTCTTTTAGGCAAATAGCAATGGAATATGCCTCTTCACCCGTGCTGCAGCCTGCAACCCACACCCTTATGGGAGTATTTTTATCTTTATTCTTTAAAATGAGCGGAAAAACAGTTTCAAATAAATCATCAAAAACTTTTGCCTCTCTAAAAAACGATGTTACTGGTATCAGCAAATCCTGATATAACGCATCCTGTTCAGGAATATGCTTTTTGGCATAGGTAAGATATTGTTCAATATTTTCCTTTTTGTTTATTGCCATTCTGCGCAATATTCTTCTTCTTACAGTTGTTTGTTTGTAGTGAGTAAAATCTGTTCCTTTTCTTAAACGCAGCAGGGTTAAAATCTGATTATAAATATCTTCCTGCTGCTTGGGTAAATTATCAAAATCTTTTTCATCAAGATTTATTTTTGCTACCAGTTCTCCTAATTTTTGGGGGATTTCTTCCGGTGGTAATATAAAATCTACCACGCCGGCATACACAGCACTCTGTGGCATTCCATCATACTCTGCAGATAAATCCTGTGCAATGGTTATACCACCATTGTCTTTAATGGCTTTTAAACCAAGTGTGCCGTCAGATGCGGTACCAGATAACACAACTCCAATTGCATGGCTCTGGTGAATTTCTGCCAGAGAGGTAAAAAATAAATCGATTGGTAAATTAAGTTTGTTTTTAGTTTTCTCAGGCCTTGGGCTTAACTCCAGCTTACCGTCATTTGCAATCAGCATCTTATTGCTGGGAATAATATAAATATGATTTGGTAAAACAGTAACATTATCTGCTATTTCCGCTACGGGAATTTTAGTAACTTTTTGTAAAATTTCTGTAAGAAAACTTTCGTGACCCGGGTGAAGATGCTGCACCAGAACGTAAGCCATTCCTGAATTTTCAGGTATGGCCGCTAATAATTTTTTAAACGCAACCAGCCCACCGGCTGATGCGCCTATACCTACTACCGGGAAATTGTTGGCAGATTTTATTAATTCTTTATCGGGGCTGTTATCGTTTTCTTTTGCATTCATAATGCATTAATTTCAGCAGTAATTACAAATTTTTCTATGGAAGGTTGCCTGTAATTACCAGCAGCAATTAAATTAATAACCAAGGACATTAATTTTTTTAAATGCGCAAATAAACTTGGCTTTTTAATATAAAAGAAAGCGCCGTTTTCGTGAAGCAATTTTATAATATTTTCGTCAAGAGATGTTGAAATGATGATAACAGGAATCATTTTATAACGCTCACATTGCCTTATTTCTACCAGGCATTCAAAGCCATTTTTACATGGCATGTTCATATCTAAGAAAATAATATCAGGCAAATTTTCGTTATTCTCTAAGAAATTCATCAGTTGCTCACCGTCAAAAACAGTTTTTAATTTAAAAGGCATTTTTAATTCTTCAAGCGCATTGGCAAAAAACATACAATCATCAGTATCATCATCTGCCAGTAAAATGTATTTTTCACCTACCAAATCATCAGCCGTAAGGGTATGTACATTTTTATTCATGAATATTTTTTATTTTTGGACGGCTCTTGTCCTATAAAAAATGAATTGCTGTTAAAAGAAATAGTGCTATTGTACAAGATAGTCTTATTATACCTTAATACTTAACAAACCAAACGCATTTAATTTGGATGTTAAAAAATAAGTCTTGCTATGTATCTGTGTGTTTTAAAATAAAATAAACTGTATCAGTTAGTTAATAAACAGCTTTATTTGTTCTGTAACTTCTTTGGCTCTGTTTACAATCATTAAATGCGCACCGCCATTAATTGTAGCATGGCATGTTACATATTTATACGGGAGTATTCTGTCTTCATTGCCATGAATATGAAATAGATTTTTAGGCACAACGGTATTTTGCCAGCAAGCTATTTTTTCAACAGCCCATTTTAAAAATACCGGTTCGGTATCGTGCAAAATAGCAGAAAGCATTTTTTTATCTTCAACAGTTCTGTTGCTGAAAAACCAGTTAGTAAAAACGTTTATATTAATTAAGGTTTTTGAAGGAATTATTTTAGGGAGTTTAAGTTTGCCCGCAAGCCTAAAATAAAATGGAATTTCATTTTTGCTTTTTGCTGATGATATTAAAACGATTTTTTCTGTAGCAATATGTTTGGCGACTTCTACCGCCATCATTCCACCAAAAGAAAGGCCAATTAAAACCGGAAGCGGCTTTGTTATTTGTAAGGTTAACCGCAGCGCATAACTTTCAATACTTTCATTTTTTTGGGGAGTTATCCATTTTATAAAATGAACATCATAACTGCTAAAATCAATTTTATGAAAAATCCGTTCATCTGCACCCAGCCCACTAAAAACATACACTGTTTTCATTCAAAAATTTTTCAGTAAGGTTATTCACTCTGCATATTTTTATTGTAGGCTTTTAAAAATATAGCACCAAGGTTTTTGTAAGGGGGTATATAATCATCCCAGCTGTCTCTTACACTTTTGCTTGGGTCTTTAGAAAAAATTCCTGTAAGACTTTGCCACATTTTAGGCCAGGATAAATTATTGTTGGCAGTAAACACCTGGTTTATATAAGTTAGTATCGGCCGGTTAATATCTCCTGTTCCAATTTCTTTTGTAGATATAATATGTGCCTCCGGGTTTATTTCCAAAATTTCATTTAAGTTTTGGTAACCGCCACATGATCCCAACACTACAATCTTTGCATCACCCGGCATTCTGCTTATAGTACGATCCAGCCAGTAACTATGGCCACGATGCACTATTACTGTAGGTTTAAGGCTTTGTTCTTGTAAATATTTCGCAAGGTGTATCTGCGCTGTATCATCTAAATTGGCATCATTATCCAGCGGTTTATTTGCAAAAACCATTACATTTCCTTTCAACGAAACTGCCTCCATCCATTCTTTCTTTTCAGTTACTTTCCATTCTTTGTTTGAAAAGGAATTTCTAAAGGATGGATAAAATAATTTACCGTCTTTATCTCCATAAAAAAAAACCTGCTCTACAAGGTTGCCTTTTCCATCCCTTATATATTTATCTTCAACTTCATAAATAGGCGGTATCCCAATTTGTGTAGAAATATCAATCTTGTTATCATTTAAAGAAAGAAAAATGGTTTTTAATAACCCATAAATAACTTTTGCTTTTGCATTTTTTGTTACAATAGCTTTATACTCATTATCGGTTACATTTTGCAGTATGGCCTGTTGTAAATTATTGTTAGAAACACTGCTGTAAGAATCTGCAACATCTACTGCGCCTTCCAGGTTGTTATCCAGCTGCGATACAAAAGCTTTCATCAGCTGCTCCGATCTTTCAGGCGGCATTGTTTTTAAAAAAGTATCCAGCTGATTGTAATTGGCAGCCATTTTTATAAACTTTCTAAACTGGTTAAAATTTACAGCAAGTAAAAGGGAATCGCCCTTTGGCTTTGGCCCCAACAACTGCAGAAGCCTTTCAAAACTGTGCTTGTAACTGCTGGTATAAATATCGTTTTCACCCATCACCATCATGTAATAAAGTTCCGCCGGGGAAAGGGGTTGTATGGCTCGCATTCTTACAGCAAGGTTATTTTCTTCGTGTAGGTTATTTATGGGAATTATAAAATGCTGCAGCGCTTTTGTATGTAACGTTTTTAAAAGCCCGTTTGCACCGTAATAGGCAATAGCAGTGTCGTAAAAAGGCTTCGCCATTCGTTTTGAATAAGCCGTTGCAGTTTTTACCAGCAGTTTAAAATATCCCACACTGTCATATCCTTTATCGCCATCTCCCACAAATTTTTTAATGCTGTCTATGCTTTGCCTTTCAGAAAGCAGATCATCCAAAAAAGGAAAGTAAAAAAGTGCATTGTCTGTTTTGCTAAGTGCTGCAACCTGCACTACCATTCTGTCTGTGTTACGCCGTATTAATTTCCCCACAGTGCTGCCATCAGATTGGGCGTAGTTATAAAACTGCACCGGGTTTAATTTACATGCAACCACCACAAGGCTGTCAGCAAAGGTTTCTTTTGCAAATGGTGCAATTGTTTCTAATATTTTGTCAGTATGAAGGCTTACATATTTTAGATATATTATAGCTTCAGCAGCATTTCTGTCATTTTCTTCTACAAATATTCTCGTATTTAATTTAGCTACCATGTATGACGAAGCCTGTAAAAATGGTAAAATAGATTCGCCGGAAACTTTTGCTTTAAGCATTTTTTCAAATGTGTTAAGCAATGCAGGTAGTTCAGTAATTTTTATTTCATTTAATTTTCTGCTTATTTTAAAATAATTTAATATTTCTGCAATATTTCTTAAATAACGGACCTTATCATTGTTGGTGGGCAATTGCGTATCATTGGTTTCAATCCACTGGCGCATTTCATTGGGTTTGCGGTAAAGCGCATCAGCAAGCTGATTATTAATATTTTCGTCGGCTCCGGCGCTAACCATGCCATCAAATTTACCATCAAGTTTGTCAATGTTTATCTGTTCTCTACGTATATCATCGTGTCTGCTTTTTCGCCCAATAGGGATATTTGTTGTATCCGAAAAGGCAACCGCATCAAATAAAACAAGAAAAAAATAACAGGTAAAAAATATAAACTTCATATGATAATATTCATTTGCAAATATGGTGCATTTTTTATGGTGTATGTTGCCAGGACTGTTATTTTAAATAAACTGTTGCTCTGCCGTTAACAATTTAATAATGTTATAACGTTCATTTAACGCAACTATGGCTTATCAGAAAGTTTACTTTTGCTCAACCTTTAGATTATGAGTACAGTAAAAAAAATTCTTATTGCCGACGATGAGCCGGATATTCTGGAAATTTTATCTTTTAATCTTGAAGCCGAAGGATATGAAATAGTTACCGCCAAAAATGGAAATGAAGCTTTAGATAAAGCGAAGCAGCACATGCCTGATCTTATTATTCTCGACGTGATGATGCCCGGCAAAAATGGTATTGAAGTTTGCAACATACTCCGTTCTCAGCCAATATTTAACCCAACACTAATTATTTTTTTAACAGCAATGGCTGATGAGAGTTCAGAAATTAAAGGGCTTGAAACCGGTGCAGACGATTACATAACCAAACCTGTAAGCCCTAAAGTACTTACGAGTAAAGTAAATGCACTTTTTAGAAGGCTGGCAAATGAAGGAACCGGTACAATAAAAGTGGGCAATTTTGTTATAGACAGAGAAAAGTATTTGGTTTCTTTTGGCGAAACTGAAATTGTACTCGCAAGAAAAGAGTTTGAACTGGTAGCGCTGCTTGCATCAAAACCCGGAAAGGTTTTTTTGAGAAATGAAATATTAAATAGAATATGGGGTACAGATGTTATTGTGGGAGACAGAACGATTGATGTGCACATTAGAAAAATACGGCAAAAGTTGGGTGTTGATTGTATTTCAACAGTAAAAGGTGTGGGGTATAAATTTGAAATGTAATTGGGTGCTGCATGACTGAGGACGACGGACGAATAAATACGAATGACTGAACACAGACGACGAACACTGACCACTAAATTTTGTGATTTGCAAATTACCAACTGTCAACCATCAACTACCAACCTTTCCACCTCTTTTCATATCTTGTGCCTAACGTCTATCATCTAACATCTTGTGTCTAACATCTAACCCATGCTTTCCACCAGGCATTTATCTCCACAACAATTATCGCTTCTCACCGCAGCTATATTATCTATACCCATAAGCATAGCTATTTTAATTTTTGAACCGGTTTGGTGGGTGGCTCCTTTATCGTTTATCATCATCTTTGCCGGCAGTTACTGGTTAATTTTATTTACACTGCAAACATTTATTTACCGAAAAATAAAACTGATTTATAAACTCATTTATCAAACAAAAGCCACCAAAAAAGAAGAGTTTTATTATAAAAATATTTTACCGCAAAAAGGTATTGACGAAGTAAGAGAAGATGTGGAAGCGTGGGCAGAACAGCGAAAAAAAGAAATAGAAACCCTTCAGCAAAACGAAACTTTTAGAAAAGAATTTTTACAAAATCTCAGCCACGAATTAAAGACACCAATTTTTGCCATACAGGGATATGTACACACATTGCTAAACGGTGCATTGCACAACAATGAAGTAAACGAAAAGTTTTTGGCAAATACATCCCGAAACGTTGACAGGCTGGTAAATTTGCTCGATGATCTGGATGAAATTTCAAGCCTGGAAATTGGTGAAATGAAGTTAACCCACCAACCTTTTATTGTGCAGGATCTTATAAAAGAAGTTTTCGATTCGCTGCAACTTCAGGCTGCAGAAAAAAATATAGTTTTCGGTATAAAAAAAGGGTGCGAATTTCCTTTAACCGTATTTGCAGATAAAGAAAAAATAAGACAGGTATTTTTAAATTTTACAGAAAACGGTATAAAATACGGCAAAGAAAACGGTATAATAGAAGCCAGTTTTTACAACGTGGATGGCAATAACGTGTTAATAGAAATAAGCGATAATGGTTATGGAATTTCCGAAGAACACCTCTCCAGAATATTTGAACGTTTTTACAGAACAGATCTTGCACGCAGCCGCAAAGCAGGCGGCAGCGGTCTTGGTCTCGCTATTTGCAAACACATTGTAGAAGCCCACCAACAAACAATTCATGTACGCAGCAAAGTTGATGTTGGCACCAGCTTTGGTTTTACGCTGCCTGCAAAAAAAGAATAATAAAGGGCGATTTTAATTATTGAAAGCAACTCAACATCTCATCAATAAAAACAGCTCTATTAATTTGCTTTGTTTTCCTCAATATTGCTTAAGGGGTGATATTTTGGATAGCGATTGATCTTGCCCCGTTATAATAAATTTATTTGCAACAAACCGCCGATCACCGGTAGTTTTTATTCTCTAAAATCTCAGCTTTAATTCTGTTGTTGATGTCAATTTTTGAACCAACAAAAACAAATATTGTAGTTCCGAATTCTCTTGAATATTTGTTTGTTATAGAACCTCCTATAAATGAAGTTTGAAAAAAAGACGATGTTTCTTTTAGTTCGGTATCTGTATTTCTTAATTCTTTTATTCGGAGTAAGTTTTCATACTTTTTAGTTAAATCGAACCAATCTATATAATCAGCATTAAAAGAAACTGCTTTTATGTTTTGTTGTGTGTAATAATTTATTGCTCCTGCTTGTCCATAATTATCACAAAGAATAAGTGTCTTTTCCCTGCTTGGTAATTTTAAATAAATGCTGTCAACTTTAATTGCTAACTCTTTCCAACCTAACATATCAGCGTAGTCTTGTGGTAATGAATGGTCTTTACCGTCTTCCCAACGGAGTAAACCAAGTTTTTGATAAGATTGTTTGTGGGTTATTATATATTCAGGGCTCTTGTTTGGAAAAAAAATATTATACATAAGGGCGAAAAATAAAATGGGAATAGCAATAAAAACTGGTTGCAAATATTTTTTCCAACCTTGTTTTACTTTGTCTGCGATGAAAACAGACCCAAAAGAAATATAAATTGGATAAAGTCCGATTGCATAATAATCTTTCGCCTTAAAATAAATAAAGACAAATAACGTAAAAAATATTACCAAAAAAATGTCTTAAACTTTTTAAAAGGCAGATAAAATATTAAGGCAAATAAGGCAGATACAATTACAAATAAAGAGCCGATAAAGAAAAATAATTGAGATTTTATAAAGTTTATTCTATTTACATTAACCAACTGGGTATTTGCCAATTCCTTCAAATGATGTATAACCGGAAAGTTATTTTTGTATTGCCAAATAAGATTGGGTAAAATAATGAGAAGTCCAATAATAAGCGAAAAGTAAAATTCTTTTTTTCAAATATTTTACGTTGTTCAGTCAACAAAATAGAAGGTAAAATACCTATCATTAGGAATACTATATTATATTTATTTAGAAAGCCAAAAGCAAAAACAACAGCACCAATAAAAAGCCATTTTGTATTTTCTGTTTTAAAATACCTGATTACAACATAATAAAAAGTTGTCCAACTTAACACATCTAAAGAGTTTGGCTGATATAAAGTGTTTAATCTTATAAGAGAAGAAAATAAAACACAGGTTGCTCCTAAAATTAAGGCAAATAGATTTCCATTTAATACTTCGATAGCCTTCCAAACTATAAAAATTGTCAATGCTCCAAATAATGCGGGAAAAAACTTAATCCAAAAAATAGTATTCCCGAGTAGGTAGATAATATAGGAAATCCAGGAAGAGAAAGGAGGAACAGATTGAAAACCCCAAGCCAAATGGTGGGCTTGGTCAAGATGCAAATATTCGTCTCTTTGTAAGTCGTAGTCAGAACTTATTAAAATGTATTGCAGTAAAAATTTTAGTAAAATAAATCCAAGTAAAATTATAGTCTTTCTTGTCATGCTGCGAGGTCTGATAAATTTCCTGCCGACAAATAGTTGTGAAAAAAAATTTTCAGTTTATACCAAATATAGACTTTGCAAATACTTCAAATACAGGAATTTTTTTATTAAAAGCTGTTATAATATTAAATTTATAATTTATGCCAAAGTTATACAGAAGTTATAGGGAAGTTATAGGGAACTTGATTCGTTGTTAAGCCTTAAATACGCAAGACTTTGCCTATTAAAATCCTTACACCCCTTCAATATGTAGTAATCGGGTAAACAACTCACACAACTCGTTTCGCCACTTCTCCCAGTAATACGACACCGGGGTTTTTGCCGGTCTCAAAACTGCCCGCAATATTATCAATTCCTAAAGCCTTGGCTCCGTTTATTGTAGCCCATCTCAACACAGTAGTAAGGGCAATTGTAGGAAAGTTTTTGCAAACGGTTTTTACCTCTTCAAAAACATTTAGCTGTTTATTACTGGCATAACTGTCAGTACCCAACACAAGGTTGCAATTTTGTTGCAGCATCATTTCTACATCAGGCAAAGTGTTTTCAATATATAAATTGGCGTTGGGACAAAGACAGTAAAAAAGCTGTTCTTTACCGCTATTATTGGCTGCAAAAAGCAGATCATCTTTTTTGGTAAACGTATTGTGCACCAGTATTATTTTTTGCTGCTGTGTAAAATAAGGCAGCCAGCTTTCTAAAGATCGTTTGCCTGTTGGCAAAAACGAACTGATGTCGATACCGAAATTGCTATACAGTTCCAAAAAGCCCCCGCTTTTGTTTACGTACAATTCATTTTCTGCTGCGCACTCCTGGTTGTGTATGCTAATAGTTTTGTTTGCAGAGGCATTGTTAAGCAAACCAAACAATGTGGCAGATACACTGTATGGCGCATGTGGCACCAATGCAATAGTTTGTTCCGGTGCTTTTAATGCTGTTTTAAAAGCATTCATTATTTTAGTAGCCTCATCAAATCTTTTTTGGGCACCTGCTGCTACAAAGCCACTAACTTCTATAAAATTATGCCAGTGCATATTTTTGTTTTGTTTTATAGAAATGGAATCTGTTGTATTGCAGATATCCCCTACTGCAATCGTTCCGCTGTCGTAAAGTTCTCTTGTAGCAGCTTCAATAGCATTGTGCTTTTCTTCAGCGCCTGCAGTACGTTCCTGCATTACAGTCTGCACAAAATTTACTAACCCTGTATGTTGGGGTATTTTGCCTTTTAAATGACTGAGCTCAATATGGCAATGGGCATTTATAAAACCTGGGGATAAAATTCCGTCATAAAATTCAATATTATCCCCTGCTTCCACTTCATCAACAATACTTTCTATAATTCCATTATCCTGTATTATAAGCACTTTGTTTTCACCCCTCAAAGTATAACCGTCAAAAATATTACTACCTTTTAATTTTCTGTATAACATGGTAAAATGATAAAACGTAATTTCGCAGCCGCAATATTAGTACAATCGCTAAATCGCAATTATGTAAAGTTGCACAAAGAATTTTATTCAATTAAAAATTTGATTGTGCAATGCACCGGTATCAAAACTAATTACTCTATACTAAATACTTTCTCATGTTAGAAAAGTTAAATGCCATAAAAGCAAAGTTTGATGATTTAAGTGTGGCGCTTACCAACCCTGAAGTGGTGGGCGACAACAAACGGTATGTGGCACTAAGCAAAGAATACCGCAGTTTGGAAAAAATCATTAATGCACGCAATGCCTACATTAAAACACTTGATGATATTGAGTTTAACAAAGAAGTGCTTAACAGCGATGATGTTGAAATGAGGGATATGGCAAAGATGGAATTACCTAAGTTGGAAGAACTCAAAGAAACACAGGAAAAAGGTTTGCGCAATATGCTTATTCCCAAAGATCCTTACGATGAAAAAAATGCTATCCTGGAAATACGTGCAGGTACAGGTGGGGATGAAGCTTCTCTTTTTAGTGGTGATTTGTTGAGGATGTACCTTAAATATTTTGAAAAAAAAGGATGGAAAGCCACCTTGCTTAGTGAAAGTGAAGGAACCGTTGGCGGTTACAAAGAGGTGCAGGTAGAAGTTACCGGCGATGATGTGTACGGCTTACTAAAATTTGAAAGTGGCGTGCACCGGGTGCAGCGTGTCCCCGATACGGAAGGCAGTGGCCGTGTCCATACAAGTGCAGTAACAATTGCAGTAATGCCCGAGGCTGAAGAAATAGATTTTGAATTGAAGGAAAGTGATGTAAAAATGGAGACTGCCCGCAGTGGTGGTGCCGGTGGTCAAAATGTAAATAAGGTAGAAACAAAAGTTTTTCTTACACATAAACCAACAGGTATTGTAGTTATGTGCCAGACAGATAGATCGCAGCTTGGCAACAAACTTAGGGCAATGGAAATGTTGCGTACAAGACTCTACGACGAGGAAGTTAGAAAGGCTGAGGAAGCAATTTCCCATATGCGCAAAAGTTTGGTTAGTACGGGGGATAGAAGCGCAAAAATAAGAACCTATAATTTTCCACAAGGTAGAGTTACAGATCATAGAATTGGCATGACGGTTTATAATTTGGATGCTGTTTTAAACGGTGAAGTGGGCGAATTTATCGAGGCTTTGCAGTTTGCCGAAAACGCTGAAAAACTTACTGCACAAAGGTAAATTGATAATAACAGATGGTTTTTTAGTTTTCTCGTTTACATGTTTTAAACATTAACAAATTGCAAAAGAGTGTTCACAATTATTTAACAATTAGGATTTATTTTTTGGCACCTCATTTGTACTTTGTCAACTACAACAACGATCAATTTAAATTTCTCATAAGCAGTTAGTTTTGGTAAACAGCCCCCGTTTCTACGGGGGCTTCTTTTTTTACTGATAGTTCCTAAAACATGAAACTGTAATTTCTATTAGATTAAGTTTCATTTTAAAATTTATGTTTACGACTAAAAGATTAAAGCAATATTTTTACCTATCTGATAAAAAATTTATACAAATTTATCATTAAACTTATTTTGAACTGAACTATTTAACTGATAGTTTAAGCAACTTTACAGTCGGTAAAATTATACATGTCGCAAGAAAACCAAATCTTTCAAACAAGCAGTGCTTTTAGGTGGAACAGTATTAAATGGACTACAAGAATTATTCTTGTTATTACCATATTTTTAATAAGTGTGGTAATAGTCGCAGTGGTGCAGGGTACTTCTCCCGCACTTACAATTATTAAAACAAATAACGGATACTTTAAAGATGACAAGGAATCTTCAAAGGCACTCAAACTTTCCATGTCACAAAAGTTCAAAGGCAAGGGGTTTAAAACTTTTTTAGAATCTAAAGACAGAGAAGATTCTATTAATAAAGCAAAAGGAAAAAAACCTGCTGAGCAAAATGAATACATTAGGGCAGCTTTTTACGACCCGGCATGGAATCACGCAGCCTCTTTCAGCGATTTGGAAGCAAATGCCTCCAAGCTAAATACCATTTTCCCGCAATGGTTTTTTATTAATTTAAAAGACAATAGTCAAATAGAGACACGCATAGATTCAGCTGGTCTGGCAATTATGAAGAAAAATAACCTGAAAATTTTACCCATTTTCAGCAATTACAATTCTTCCAAAGCGCCAATTGGGGATTTTGATGGTGCATTGCTCCATGTAATGCTTAATGACAGCATTAAAAGAAATAAATTTATAGATAATCTTAGAGATACGTTATTAAAATACAACCTGCAGGGTATAAACATTGATTTTGAAGAAATAAATGAAACTTCTAATGCGCCGCTAACCGCATTTCAAAAAAGATTATACGAAGTGTTTCATGCTAAAGGCTTAATGGTAACGCAGGATGTAGTTCCCATGAATGAAGATTACGATTTTGTAGAATTAAATAAATACAATGATCATATTATTTTGATGGCTTATGACCAGTACAGCGATGCCCAAAGCGGGCCCGGACCCATATCTGCTCAAAAATGGATTGAAGAAGTTTTAGATGACGCAGCTAAAAAGATAGATAATAAAAAAATAATTTTGGGCGTTGCAGGTTATGGTCGTGACTGGAGTGTAGATAATAATGGAAAAGTTTTAAAAGATGATGAAGGAAAACTCATAGAGCCTGATGCCCTCACCTACTCACAGGCATTGGATATTGCTAAACTTTCCAACGCCACTGTAGACTTTGATAATGATAATTTTAACCTGCATTACGAATATTCTAAGGAGGAAAAAGGCAAAATTGTGCAACATGTTGTATGGTTTACGGGTGCCGTTACTTCATATAACATTATGCGCTTTGCCGATGAATATGGCACTGCAGGTACAGCCTTATGGGTATTGGGCAAAGAGGATCGCAGATTATGGAATTTTTATGGAAGATCGCTAAACAACTCTTCTCTGGCCGTAAAACCTTTTGATTATAATACGCTGTTGCAATTGCCTTTTGATGTGAATCAAAAACCTACACCGGTAGGCGAAGGTGAGTTATTGAGAATTTTATATACACCGCAACCAGGTTTGGTGAAATTAGAAATCGACAACGCTGAGCAGTTAATAACAGAACAAACTTTTGTGCAGCTTCCCTCAGGTTATGTATATGAAAAGTTTGGGGAAGATACAACTGAGATAGGCCCAAACCATAAAATCATTCTTACTTTTGATGACGGACCCAGCCCGGAATGGACACCTAAAATCCTGGATATTCTGGAAAAAGAAAAAGTGCCGGCTACCTTTTTTGTGGTAGGTATTAATGTTGCCAACAATATTCCCATACTCAAAAGAATTTACAAAAATGGTTACGAAATTGGTAATCATACATTTACGCACAGCAACATAGCGAAAATGAGTGTGCAGCGGGCAGATCTCGAGATGAAATCTACCAGGTTGCTTATAGAAGCCATTACCGGCAGAAGTACCATTTTATTTAGAGCCCCTTACAATGCGGATAGTCAGCCCCAGACATTTGAGGAAATAGAACCTATAGCCCGCAGTAAAAAAGATAACTACATAACCGTTGGTGAAAGTATAGATCCACAGGATTGGGATGATTATCATGTAAATGCAGATACCATCTTTAACAGAATTGTAAGGCTTGCAGAAGATGGTAAGGGCAATATTATTTTGCTGCACGATGCCGGTGGCGATACCAGACAAGCCACCATTGATGCTTTACCAAGAATTATTAAATATTTTAAAGATAAAAATTGTGACTTTACAACCGTGGCAGCATTAATGGGTAAAACAAAAAATGATGTTATGCCTGCTGTTCCACAAAACTTAAAACTTCGGTTCGATTATTATTTTAGCATGGTATTATATTGGGGTACACATTTTATTTTTGCACTTTTCCTTGTAGGTATAGCTTTGTCTATGAGTCGCATAGTTATAATGGCAGTGCTCGCATTTAAACAAAAAAGAAAAGAAGCTTTTTTACCTGTTAGCCATGAGCAGCCCGGTGTAAGCATTATTGTACCCGCATATAATGAAGAAATAAATGCAGTAAGAACAGTGGAAAGTCTTTTACAACAGGATTACCCTAACCTACAAATTGTTTTTGTGGATGATGGCAGTAAAGATGCTACTTATAAAAAAGTAAGCGATTTTTTTGCTGCTGTACCAAATGTACAGGTTGTAACAAAAACCAACGGCGGTAAAGCAACTGCTTTAAATTATGGAATTAATTTAGCTGTTAATGATTACGTAGTTTGTATAGATGCAGATACACAGCTTAAACAGGATGCAGTATCACAGTTAATGAAAAAGTTTTATAGTACCGAAGGCGAAAGACCTGTAGGCGCTGTTGCAGGTAATGTAAAAGTGGGCAACGAAATAAACATGATTACAAGGTGGCAAAGTATTGAATACACCACTTCTCAAAACTTTGATCGCTCAGCTTTTGATTACCTGAATTGTATAACAGTAGTGCCTGGTGCTATAGGTGCTTTTAAAAAAACAGCGGTTATAGAAGCCGGCGGTTTCACATCCGATACACTGGCAGAAGACTGCGACCTAACTATGCGCATGCACAAGAAAGGTTACCGTATACGCAATTGCAGGCAGGCTATTTCTTACACAGAAGCACCCGAAACTTTCAGCCAGTTTTTAAAACAAAGGTTTAGGTGGAGCTTTGGCATCATGCAAAGTTTTTGGAAACACAAAGAGGCTTTCCTTAACCCCAAATATAAAAATTTTGGTATGATAGCCTTACCCCATATACTTATCTTCCAGATGATCTTACCTTTTCTTGCGCCTTTGGCAGATATCATTCTGGTTTTAAGTCTTATAGCAGCAGGGCTTGGCATTATTCCTGCAAGCCTTGGGCATATTGTATTGTATTATGTTATTTTTACACTGGTGGATATGGCGGGTGCAGCTATTGCTTATAATTTTGAAAACTCAGCATTAAAAAACACACAAATAGCTGGTGAAAAAATACAAAAAGAGAACTATCGGAAATTGCTGTGGCTGTTTCCTCAGCAATTAATTTACAGGCAATTGATGTATTATATTTTATTTAAATCGTTTAGCAAAGCGCTTAAAGGAGAATTACAAGGTTGGGGTGTATTAAAAAGAACAGGAAACGTAAAACAGACCGTTCAGGTATAACTGATGTTCTTACCGGGTTATAAAATAATTGAGTGGCTAATACAACACAGAACCCCTTTTTAAAGGAACTTAGGAAATGAAGATCTTGTGATCACTTTTGTAGATTATTAGGAAGCATTACACTGGCATTTGTAAATAATTTTATTTGAATTTCTTTTGATGTCTGAATAATCTTTGATAAAATAAGTTGGGTTTTTGATCATGTAATTTATGCTCCCCCAAGCTCATATTTAAATTAAAATATTATAAATTATAAATTATGCAATTCGATCTTACAAAACCTTTAGCCATTGGTAGCGACCATGCAGGCTTTGAATACAAAGCAAAACTGGTAAATTATTTAAGAGACGAAAAAGGAATCGCCCTCCGTGATTTTGGTACTTACAGTGCCGACTCGGTTGATTATCCTGACTTTGCACACCCGGTGGCAAACGCTGTAGAAAGCAAAGAATATTCTTTTGGTATTTTATTGTGTGGCAGTGCCAACGGTGTTGCGATTGCAGCAAACAAGCATGAACATATTCGTGCAGCTATTTGTTGGGAAAACGAATTAGCATCTCTCGCACGCATGCATAATAATGCAAATATTCTTTGCATACCATCAAGGTTTGTTACTTTAGAATTAGCCATGCAAATGGTAGATACTTTTATAGCAACTGCTTTTGAAGGAGGCAGGCATGCTTTGAGAGTAGATAAGATTGACATTGTGCAAAACCATGATGGGGATCAGTAAAATGCACAAGATTAAACAGTCTGTTACCTCTCATGTAATTTCTGCTTTCCTGTTCCTTTATTTTTATAAATTGCCAAAAATAAAACTACCTCAATGAAGAAATTATTCTTTCTACCACTTGCTGTTTTATGTCTGTATTCATATGCACAGGTAGACCTTTCAGCAAAATATGCTGAAAAAATTACGGGTGCTGAACTAAGAAAACACCTTACCATAATTGCAGGCGATGCTTTCGAAGGCAGAGAAACAGGCACTGAAGGGCAGCGAAAAGCAGCAGCGTATATTGAAACACAGTTTGCATTAATGGGGTTAAAAAAACCTGATGCATTAAAAAGTTACCAGCAGCTTTATCCGCTTACACAGGATAGCATCGTAACGCTTCCTGTATTTTCTGTGAACGGCAAAAATGCTGACAACGGTAAAGACTTTTTAATTCCGCTGGGATCAAATGACAATACAAAATTTACATCTAACAAGCTGGTTTTTGCAGGTTATGGTATTGATGATGTTGCGTACAACGATTATGCAAACATTAATGTAAAAGGAAAAGTTGTTGTAATCTTTTTAGGAGAACCGAAAAGAGACGGTAAATATTTTATTGACGCAGCCGGTAAAACTTCTGTATGGACCTTCCCCGGTATTAGTAAAAAACTTGATGCTGCAAAAGCAAGAGGTGCTGTTGGTGTTTTAATTGTAAATCCAAACGCAGAAACTTTTTCTAAGCGCCAGATAGACAATAATATGAGTGGCGGTGTAACCTTTGAAAGCCTGCCCTCACGCAACCCAAGATCATTAAATTATGCACTCATTTCTCATGCCTATGCAAAAACTATTTTTCCTGTTTTATTTGATTCGGCAATAATAAATGCAAAGGAAAAGAATACTTTTTCGCCACAACCGACAGAAGGAACTACAAATATTTTATATGAGTTTAAAAAGCAGCGCAACATCATCAATGCAAGCAATGTTATTGGCATAATAGAAGGGACAGATAAGAAAGATGAATATGTTTTTCTTACCGGGCATTACGATCATTTAGGAAAACATGACGGTAAAATTTATTATGGTGCAGATGATGATGGCAGCGGAACATGTGGCGTTATTGCAATGGCAGAAGCATTTGCAAAGGCAGCAGCAGAAGGCCACAGACCAAGAAGAACACTGGTGTTTATGACAGTAAGCGGGGAAGAAAAAGGTTTGTGGGGCAGCGAGTATTACAGCGATCATCCTATATTTCCGTTAGATAAAACATCTATAGATTTAAATACAGATATGGTTGGCAGAATTGATACAGAAAGAAAAACCGGAGACACATTAAACTATGTATATGTTGTTGGGCACGATAAATTGAGCAGCGAAATTCCTTTAGTAAATGAGGCAGCAAACAACAAATACAGTAACCTTGTTTTAGATTATAAATACGATGATCCGAATGATGTAAACAGAATTTATTTTAGAAGTGACCATTATAATTTTGCACGCAAAGGAGTACCGGTATTATTTTTTTATGATGGTATGCTAAAAGCAGATTACCACAAACCAACAGACACAATAGATAAAATAAATTTTGAGCTCTATGAAAAAAGAATTCGCATGATCTTTCATACCGCATGGGAATTTGCCAACAGAAATGAAATGGCTAAAAGAGATAAACCTCTGCCAACAGCAACAAGATAAACAGAAAACGCATCCATTTAGGGTGCGTTTTCTTATAGCTGATAAGAGCTAACTTTAAAATAGAAATTTTAATTTTCTAAAATAAATTACTTGTTCAAAAGGCTCTTCAACGCTGCAACTCATCTTTTTTATCCGCACTTATGTATTGGCTGTGGCAGCGATTTGTTGCAACAAAATTCATTGCTTTGCTTACATTGTATAAATGAGTTGCCACACACTTCTTTTGAAAATTTCCCCAATAACCCAATAGAAAGAATGTTTACAGGAAGGTTAGCAGTTGTTGCTGCAACCAGTGGATTTTATTTTTCAAAAGGAGATTTAATTCAATACCTTATTCACGATTTAAAATACAAAGGCAACAAAGAAGCCGGTATTTATTTAAGCGAAATAATGGGTACACTTATGCTGCAGAGTAACCGTTTTAATACTATTGATTATTTAGTTCCGCTACCTTTATTTGCCGAAAAAGAATACAAACGTGGCTTTAACCAGGCAGATATAATTTGCCGGGGTTTATCTACATCTATGAATATTCCGATACTCCTAAAAAACATCGTTCGCGTTCGCTTTACCGAAACACAAACAAAAAAACACCGAACAGAAAGATGGGATAACGTACATGAAAGTTTTAAAGTAAATGATGCAACAGTTTTAAAAAATAAACATATTTTGTTGGTAGATGATGTTATAACAACCGGCGCAACATTAGATGCATGTGCACAGGTATTAAATAATATCGAAGGAATAAAAATCAGCATCGCCACACTGGCAACTGCAAGTAAATAATTTCATTGTAAATTTGTTTTAATGAAAAATTTTCTTCTCATTTTAATAGGTCTGGCAATTAGCTGCAGCTTTTTTACTTCCTGCAAAAAAGACAGTTTTGTTACAAGTAAAGATGCGAGGTTAGAAACATCTGCAGACAGTTTAAAGTTTGATACCGTTTTTACGGTCACAGGATCCATCACAAAATCATTTAAAATATTAAACAACAACGATCAAAAATTATTACTCTCAAAAATAAAACTGGGCGGCGGTATATTATCTCCTTACAAAATGAATGTTAACGGTCTTACCACTGCCGAAGCAAACAATGTTGAAATTGCAGGCAACGACAGCATTTATGTTTTTGTAACTGTAACCGTAAACCCAACGTCTGCCAATCTTCCATTCATTTTAAGCGATAGTATTGCAATAAATTACAACGGGCTTACCAGGTTTGTTCAGCTTGAAGCATTCGGACAAAATGCCATTTTTATTCGCAATGGTTTGGTGGATGGTAATGTTACTTTTACTAACAATATGCCTTATGTAATTTTAGGGGGTCTGCAAATTTCAAATGGTGCTTTTCTTACAATTAATGCAGGTGCTAAAATTTATTGCCATGCAGATGCACCCATACTTGTTGATGGACAATTGGTTTGCAACGGAACAAAAAACCAGCCTGTTATTTTTAGCGGTGACAGGCTCGATGATCCTTACAAAAACTTTCCTGCATCATGGCCCGGCATTTATTTTAGGGCAACAAGCAAAGACAATTTATTACAATTTACATCCATAAAAAATGCTTTTCAGGCAGTTGTCGTTTTGCAACCTTCGGTAAATGCCAACCCCAAATTAATTTTAAAACAATCCATTATTGACAATGCCTTTGATGCGGGTTTGCTTTGCAATAACAGCAATGTGCTTGCAGAAAACTGTTTGTTGAGCAACAACGGCAGAAACGTTTACGTTGAGAAAGGCGGCGTCTATTCCTTTACACATTGTACAGTTGCAACGTATTCCAATAATTTTGTCGTCCACCAAAAACCTGCTGTCTATTTTTCAGATGCAGATGCTGCTAACCAGACTGCCACACTTAGTGCCTCCATGCGCAATTGTATTATTTATGGCGATGCCGGGTTTGTTGAAAATGACCTTCAAACAAAAAGAACATCCAACAACAGCTTTACCTTAAATATTGATCATTGCCTTTACCGTGCAACAACTGACCCTGCCAATACAGTTATTATCCAATCAATAAAAAATATTGATCCTGCATTTGACAGTATAGATGTTACACACCGTTTCTACGATTTTAGAATTACTAAAAATGTATTGGCACCGGGTATTAATAAAGGAGTTAATACAGCACTTTTAAAAGACCTTGATGATAAAAATCGAAATGTAGGAATACCCGATATAGGTGCTTACGAAAAACAGTAAATCCCTTTTCATGCATAACTTCATTAAAAAATAAAATGATAAAATTTATAAGTGCAGCCATTATATTGATGAGTTGCGCACCTGCACAAAACAATTCAACAAACACAAATATGAGTATAACCGATATAACAACCGCCGCTAGCATTCATTCCTTTACAGTAAAAGCACTGGATGGCAGCAATATTAATTTTGCAGATTACAAAGGCAAAAAAATATTAATAGTAAATACCGCATCAGAATGTGGTTATACGCCTCAATATAAAGCTTTGCAGGAGTTGTACGAAAAGTATAAAACCAAATTAGTGATTGTTGGTTTTCCCGCAAACAATTTTGGAGGTCAGGAGCCGGGCAGCAACAAAGAAATAAAAACATTCTGCGAAAAAAATTATGGCGTCACTTTCCCAATGGCAGAAAAAATATCAGTGAAAGGAAACGACATATCTCCCATTTACAAATGGCTGACAACTAAAACTGAAAACGGTGTATTGGATGCTGAAATTAAATGGAATTTCAACAAATTTTTGTTGGATGAAAACGGTCATGTAATTGCCAAATTTGACAGCGGCACAACACCAATGAGTGAAGAAATTACCGGTAAACTGTAGGAGAAGATTTGTAGACACAATAAAAAAGACACAAGATTGACAACCTTTAATGTTGTGTCTTTTATCTCTTGGCTTGTATCTCCTGTCTTTTATCTTTTGTCTCTTGTCTTGTCTCTCCTGTCTTTTATCTTTTGTCTTTTATCTTTTGTCTTTTATCTTGCATCATGCAATTCTCCCAAGTAATAGGCCAGCAAGATCTTAAAGCCCAGCTAGCCCACATGATACAGCAAAACAGGCTTAGCCATGCTTTGTTGTTTTTGGGCAAAGAAGGTAGTGGCGGTTTGCCTATGGCACTTGCTTTTGCACAATATATTACCTGCGAAAAAAATCCGCTGCAGGCCTCCCGTAAAAAAGTTACACCTGCAATAAGTATGATTGGCGAAGATGCAGAACCAGAAGCTGAAACTGCTTTTACTGATGCTTGTGGCATTTGCAGCGCATGCACAAAAGCAGCAAAAATGATTCATCCGGATATTCATTATTGCTATCCGGTTATTCCACGCAAACCCGGTGACAAACCCATCAGTACTGATTATATAACGGAGTGGCGAAATTTTGTTAGTAACAACCCTTACGGCAATTCTTTCGACTGGTTGCAAAGTATTAATGCTGAAAACAAGCAGGGTAATATCACCTCCGAAGAATGTGGTGACATTATTCATAAAATCAGCCTTAAAAGTTTTGAGAGCGCTTATAAAATCCTCATTATCTGGATGCCCGAGTTCTTTGGTAAAAACGGTAATAAGCTATTAAAACTGATTGAGGAGCCCCCACCCGATTCTCTTTTTATACTTGTTGCAGAAAACGATGCCCTCGTTTTGCCTACTATTTTATCCCGTACCCAGCTTATTAAAATTCCTGTATTGTATCCGCAGGATATACAGATAGCCCTGCAACAAAGAGAAAATATTGACCTGCAAAAAGCGATTCAAATTGCAGCAATTGCAGAAGGCAATTACCACGAAGCCCTGCAGCAACTTCAACATGCAGACGATAACTGGGAAGCTTTGCTGAGAGGATGGCTTAACAGTATTTTAAAAACCGGTCCCGCAGCTCAGGTAAAATGGGTGGAAGAAGCAGCAAAACTTGGGCGTGAAAAACAAAAACAGTTTCTTAAATACTTTACGCATTTGCTTGAGCAGGCAATACGGTTAAAGGTTTCACCAAATGGGTTAAACGAAAATACGCCAACAGCTTATGTAGATTTTGCAAACCGAATTAATAAAATATGCGATGTTTCTCAGCAGGAAGCCATAGCAGAAGAGCTGGACAAAGCTGCCTACTACATTGAACGCAATGCCAATGCAAAAATACTGTTCCATGCCCTCAGCATCAGGTTATACCATATTATTAGCAACAAATCATTAATTTTGATACAATAGATAAATCGCTTTTTATCCATTCATGTTTTTTGTTAGCCAAACTAAGCAGCAGCAATGTTCAGCATTTGTGGCGTCGCACATTTCATCTTGGGTACAACTATTTAGCTTTTTCAACGTTTTAAAGTAATTTAATACATTATTATAATCAGGATAAACCTACTAACTAAAACAGTTTACCAATTATTATTCACAAAAAATCTGTGCAAATGAGATCAATCTGTGAGTAAAATATCTTTAAGGTGCAAAGACAAAAAGGTTCACAAAAATCTGTTCAAATCGGATCAATCTGTGAGCAAAACATTTTTAAACCAAAAAGGCAAAAACACAGAAAAGGTTCACAATGTTTGTGAGCAAATTATTAACTAACGATTTGTAAAATATAAAAAATGGCTTGTGGAAGTTGCGGAACAGGAACCCCCGGCGGTTGCCAGAGTAAAGGAAGTTGCAGCAGCGGTGCCTGCAACCGGATGAATGTACACGATTGGCTCGCAAACCTACCATTTGCAGACCCCGAAAGCAGTTGTAGAATTGTTGAAGTAAGCTTTAACAACGGCAGCCGCAAAGATTATTTTAAAAACACTACCCTACATTATTTTGAAAAAGGCGAAATGATTTCCCTTGAAGGTGTGAGTGGTTTCGATGTGGGCATGGTAAACTTAACCGGAGAACTTGTGCGACTTCAGCTTAAAAAAAATAATATAGATGAAAAAAGTGCTGATATTAAAAAGATTTTGCGTCGTGCTACAGAAACCGATCTTGCAAAAATGCAGGAAAGCAAAGCCCGAGAAGCTCAGGTGCTCATACGCAGCCGTGCCATGGCCCGCCAGTTAAATTTAGATTTAAAAATGGCAGAAGTAGAAGTGCAGGCTGATGGTAAAAAAGCAACTTTCTTTTACATTGCAGATGACAGAGTAGATTTTAGAGAACTGATAAAATTATATGCGGGCGAGTTTAAAGTAAAAGTAGAAATGCGCCAGATTGGTGCAAGGCAGGAAGCCGGAAAAGTAGGCGGGATTGGCAGTTGCGGCAGAGAGCTTTGTTGTGCAACCTGGCTTACAGATTTTAAAAGTGTAAATACCAACGCAGCCCGTTATCAAAATTTAAGCATTAACCAAACAAAATTAAGCGGCCAGTGCGGTCGTTTAAAATGCTGTTTAAATTATGAGTTGGATACTTATATGGATGCACTCCAGTTTTTTCCCACCGATGCTGACACATTGGAAACAGGAAAAGGCCGTGCATTTTTGGTAAAGAAAGATATCTTCAAAAATTTAATGTGGTACGCCCTTCCGGGAACATCCGCACATATTCCATTAGCTCTTGATACCGTTAAAAAAATTAAAGCACAAAACAAAGAAGGTATAAAACCCGAAGAATTGGAAGCTGCAGAAATAGTAACTGCAAAGCCTAAAGAAGTAGAACCTGAGTATGCAGATATTGTAGGCCAGATAAGTTTAAAAAGCCTGGAGAAAACAACCCGAAAGCGCAGAGATAAAGAGCGCAGCCAGCAACAAAACGAGCAAAGACCAGCGCAGCAAAACCAGCAGCAGCGCAGTCGCCAACAGAATGGTAATAACGAAGGTCAAAGACCGCAACAAAGAGCTAATAATAATCCAAAAAGTCCACAACAAAACAGAGAAGCCAGACCGCCGCAACAGCAGCAGGATAACAGGCCGCAGCAACAAAACCGGGATGCAAGACCACCACAAAACAGAAATCAAAATAACAATAACCGACCGCCACGGCCACAGGGGCCCAGACCTCCACAAAACAGGGATTCGCAGGGACCAAAGAAGAAGGAAGGAGAATAAAATAAAAGTTTTAAAAGTTTCGGTTTACAACGGAACTTTTTTTATGCAACTAGTTTTGTACTTTTGAAAGGCACAACAATATCGATTTAAATGTCCATCAGCATAAGCAATCTTTCTAAAAATTACGGTATACAAAAAGCTGTAAATAATATTTCTTTTAATGTCAATAAAGGAGAGATTGTAGGTTTCCTTGGGCCTAATGGTGCAGGTAAATCTACCACCATGAAAATGATAACTGGCTATCTTAATGCAGATGCCGGCAACATACAGGTTTGTGGAATTGATGTATCACAAAACAATATTGAAAGCAAAAAGAAGATCGGTTATCTGCCGGAGGCAAACCCTCTGTATTTCGAAATGTATGTGCGGGAATATTTGTTGTTTACCGCAGGCGTTCATCAACTAAAAAACAGCAAAGAAAGAACAGAAGAAATAATTAAAACCGTTGGGCTTACACTGGAAGCCAATAAAAAAATAGGCCAATTGAGCAAAGGCTACAAACAGCGTGTGGGGCTTGCTGCAGCGCTTATTCATGAGCCTGAAGTATTAATCTTAGATGAACCAACTTCAGGGCTTGATCCAAATCAGATAATAGAAATAAGGAATGTAATCAAGGCATTGGCAAAAGACAAAACCGTTCTTTTTTCATCTCATATTTTGCAGGAAGTAGAAGCCATTTGCGATCGGGTAATCATCATCAACAAAGGAGATATAGTAGCAGACGACAGCCTGCAAAACTTACAGCTTGCAAAAGCAGGGCAACAGTTTGTTAGTGTAACTTTTCAGGAAGATATCGATATAAATGATCTTCAAAATTTACAGGCCGCCATAAATATATCTTCTAACGGAAATACTTTTCGCATTCAAACAAACGATGCTGAAAACCTGCGCAAACAAATACTTAAGTTGAGCATCGATAAAAACTTAAACATCGTTTCGCTGCAAAACCAAAACAACAGCCTGGAAGATGTGTTTAGATATTTGACTATCTAATTTATCAAGGATCATACATTATCCGTGAGGGCATTTTGTTTATGCAAATTGTGTTTTTGCTTTTACAACTGCATAAAACTATTTACCATAATCTGTTAAGGATAATTTTTTATTTCAGGTTGTTGCTTTTGCTTTATACAGATGATGAGAAGTTATTTTTAAAAATTACAATTTTATTACTTGATGTAAATTATTATGCCTATCTGGCATACACTCCATTTGGTGAAATTACACTTGCAGGCCCACCGGTAATTCCTACAGGCGGCACAATAATATTTATGACCTCGCCGTTTATTTTTACACTTACTTTTTGCGCATGAATTTCTACCCCTTGCTGATGAAATGGTGGCATAGCAGATGGTTGACGGTCAATAAGGTAAGGTGCAGTAAAATCAGTCATTTCTACTTCAAACGTATAGCCGCTAACAACGCAGGTAGCTATTGCATTGTCTGCAGCAATCTCAATATTAATGCTCCCTTCCAAAACCGGGGCTTGTTCAAAAGGCGTTCCCGCAAATATATTGGGACCAAAATAAGCACCAACTTCTTTGTTTGTACTTACAAAACCCATTACTGCCGGCATAGCTGTAGGGTCAGGCTGCCAGAGAATCATCCCACTTGCTGCACTGCCTACGGGTGTATTTACAATGCGGCCCAAATGCACTATCAGATTTGGCATTTGTAAATCTGCTGAGGTTACAGCTGCTAAATCAATACCGCCTTCCCAACTCATCCATTTTGAAACGTTTGTCATAATAAAATTTTTTAGAATACAAAAATAATAACAATCTCAAGGTTTGCTATACCCACCGGTGGGTATTTATTCAGGCTTTATTAAAAGCAGAATTGAGTGAGTACAATGAACCAATTTTATAAATTTTGCAAAATAGGTAACCATAAATTGCTGTTTAAATATTCTCATTAACCAGCTTTTGATTTTTTTAAAATACATTTTAAAACCAAAATAATTGAACAGAAGTAAAAATGCTGCTATAACTATAATTCCGATATTAAAAAAAAAGCTTAAAGAAAATCCCCCTTTCCACATGCCATTTGCTTTTTTAAAATGAAATAATTGTTCCTCATGTAAATTATTTGTAATAGCTACAACTGCAATAAATACAAACGGAATCCACAACCAAAACAATTGTTTTGTTTTAATGATCACAACATCTATCCATATCCAAATTGTAAAACTTATAATAATGCCAACCAGCCAAAATTGGTTTGCAGCGGCCTCATAATACGGCACAAAATCTTTTGCGGCGGCGAACTTAAAATCATCTACTGCATTGTATTTATTGGCCACATATAATAATATAGCAATACAGAGAAAAATTAAAATAATGGTTACTTTTTTATACATATTAATATGGCGGGTTATAATTTTTCTTTAATTACAGCTTAGAGGGAAAATCGTTAGAGTCAACTTTTTTATGAAAAAAATTATACCGTTTTAAACAATTTTAAATACTACAAAAAGCTGCAGCGATATAGCTATTGCCAAACAGCTTACCCAACCCCAAAACCAAATTTTAGAAATATTCATTTGAGCAACCGCTTTATAATAAGTTGCTATCATTGTAAAAACTGCAATAATTAATGAAATAAAAAAACTGTTGGAAGCACTTCTTACAAAATAAAACAGGCAATAAGGCAATAATATGCAGCTACCGATTAAACAGACAAAGCCAATCAATTTAATAAATTCCCACTTTTTATTTTTTAAAAATAATAGCGCTGCTACAATTTGTACTCCCCATTTAGCACCGGCTATAGCACAAGATAAAAGCATTTTCTCCTGAGAAAAATATAACAATTCGGCTTCTTTTATAAACCACCATGTAATAATGGTTGATAATAAAAAGTAAGTAAATGCCAATACAATATTTTTCAAAAGTTTTTTTATTTTTTTTGGTTTGCTCAATACTCTTAGATGTGTAGCAACAAAATATTGCATTTTTATTTTAGTTTTAAAATTTACAACACTGTAAAAGTTATCTCCCTTTATTTTGTAAATGCTGTCGCCTATTTGTAATTCATTATTCATTGCCTCTGGCATAGGTAAATATTGTCCGTCCGCCAATGTCATATTTTTAAAGTAAGGTTTGTGGGTATCAAAAGTAATATTAATTACAAGCGTTTTTAGTGCTACGTTTTGTTCAATATTATTTTTTTCTTTGCTACCGCCAAACCATAAAATATAAATGCCATACTAAAAAGAGAGAGACATAAAAAAATAACAACAGTTCCAATATTTACAGTTTTCTTGAACTTATCATTATACCATTTAATAAAAAATGCTGTAAACACAATAATTAAAAAAAGAAATAATATCATTAATGAGGCTATAGTATCTGCGCTTAATAAATTTGGTTGTAATGCACATATTAGAATGAATACAATCAATAAATTTAAAAACGTAACTAGAACAATTAAACCGACTTTATCTTTTTTTTGTTGAGGTAGCTTATACCGTTTTTGAATACCACCCAAGCAAACAAAAAAAGGACGAAAGCAATAAAATAATATAATGTTGTAAAACCCATATTTTAATTATCGGAAACACCAATTTATAAAACCCACATTTGTAATTGTTATATTTTTAACCGGTAATCTTACTAATTTATTTGCGCTTACCAAAACCATTTAGGTTTATTTTTACTATGCCGTTATCAGTACTTACAAATAAATCGGGCGAAGCTTGTTAATAGCTTACAATATTTTTTTTACGAATACTATATTTGCCTTTTTCGTATAGTAAATCGCCACGGCAACTGCAAAAAAATACTGCTATAAAAAATAGGTACTTAATACTTTTCATATTTTTTTTTAAAAAATCATTTTACTTTACAACCTCCACCGGAAAATCATTTCCAAAACCATAACTGGCGGGATATTG